>Ga0210059_1001411_pt1 | contig 36054 bp, 27 predicted proteins | sample Ectturendosymbi2_FD_188042 | JGI IMG/M metagenome (GOLD analysis project Ga0210059, IMG submission 188042) | Ecteinascidia turbinata endosymbiont from Florida, USA - Sample 2 (SPAdes) (version 2) | ecosystem: Host-associated > Tunicates > Ascidians > Unclassified | place: Key West, Florida... | reverse complement strand
CTTCTTGAACACTTACATAAGTTAACCAGTAACAACTGAGGCCATCTGTGTTTGTGGAATATCCACAGCCCTTTCGTTAAACAATCATGCAAAAAAATAGTTGATACGACTGGTGGCCCTACAGTGGCTCCGCGAGCGCTTGCCTTTGGCGTTGTTCAGAGGGAAAGTCTGACTTGAGATATTTCGTGTCTAACCAATGGATTAACTCGGCCTGCTTACCACTGTTGCTGCCTCTGCCTGCCAAACGCCCCCCTTTCATTTTGCTTGATGTAAAGTAGATATTGCTTTGCGTGTTTGCTGTAAATTTAGATGACCAACCTTGCAGTGTTGTTTCATTTGACCGACGTCTTGCCAGCTGCGCTTTGTTTTTTGTTTGCTCTACACTTGAAACACAATTTAGGAACGGTTATTGTGGATGCTGCCTGTGATGAAGCTGCTGTGTTCTGATAGGTTTGGTTTTGCTTGCAACACCTGAGGCAGTAATATTGTAAAAACGTTACGTTTCGTGCAAGACCATGGTTTCATTCATAGATATTTTCCGCACAATTTATTTCACCAGCCCGCTATAAAACTGATTAATAATCCTTTCATTACTGACTTCGGTTACAATAAAACCTCCCTGAGGAAAACGCCGTTGCGTTTCAAATCTTTAAAGCGACATCTTACAAACCATCTCAACACAACACCCGACTCTCAGTTACCTGAAACAATTTACCAAATTAATTGAAGAAACTCAGTAGGGACATACTGGGGACTATGGCGAAAATTTTGGTCATGCTCGTAAGTTCAACATTGCTTTTGCTGCATGCAGGCAAATCATAAAAGAAAATACCCAGTAGTTCCTCACTTATGCAGTCTTACAGCATATACGACCTCATGCTGTTGCTCAAGCATGATCTGCAGGAAATACAAAACCTATAAGATAACTTCGATTTATTTCATGCATGCAGTAGTGCATGCATCAGCACTTTGAATCGCGTGATTTGAATCCCGTGACAGGCTTCTTCCAGTTACGTCTCAGTTATAATGAGTTATAAGTACCAGATACTTTATGCTGTGAGTTGAATCGACTGCTTCTGCTTAAAAACAGCTTATCAAACGAGCTGATTTAGTTGCTGATAACGGCTGAATATTTATGCGATACATATCCAATACTGATCTTCACCAGCAAATTAAAAATAGAATCCAGGTTTTGTCAAAATTACCTGTTTTAATTCCATGCTGTGACGCAACAAACGTAATGTCAACCAAAGTTCGGGGTGCACTTTAAGCCGATTAGAGAAATTTTTCCCAATTGACGCTTCCGCTAAGAAATGTGCTGCTGTTGCTCAAGTAAAACCTATTTTACAAAGCCAAACAAACCCAAAGCCTGCCATTAACCAGCGTGAGCAAGCAAGCTGGTGTCCATATGTGTGATAGTGTTTCAAAGAGACTGAAAACAAAATAGGATATTCATTGCACGTATCCATCACTACTCAACAGAACTAGAACATGCTACATCGAAGGAAAGGCTTACGAAGGAAAAGAAAGTTGTTTGGTGAAAAACCCTGCGTATGATTTTTTCTGAGGTGAAAAAAGGACCAACGCAGTGTTTTGATTACATGGTGGACAAAGCCATGTAACCATTTAGGCCACACCTGATGATTCTGCGTTTGTTCAAGACGTGTTTGGAAACACGTGCTATTTGAAAGCTTCTCCAAAGGTAACACAAAAATATCCAATATGTTTGGAGGTGCCATTGACAGATGCTTAGCCGGTACACACAAAGCAATTTAAACTGTAAAACAAGTTGACATAAATGCAGCATAACGTCTCAGGAGATTGATGTTGCAATATCAGTTTTTCCACCAGAGGGCTAAAACACGTGATTGCTGGATGCATCTGCTACGTTTACAAATCTACAGTTTTTCGTATTTTCATGGCAACGCCATTGATTACTGCACCAGGAGAAAAACGTTTTGCATTTTTTGAAACCGATAATCAAATATCTGTAGTCAACAAAACAGAAGACATTTCTAATCGCAGGAGCACAATGTCTGTTTAATGCTAAAGTAACGAGTTTAAAATTAGGTAAAATCATGAAAGACCAAAGAAGAAAGCAATACACGTAGGGTGTTTTTGAAGAACTTTTATCTTTTTTATAACGGATCAGAGTCGATTTTCTTGCACGTTTAAGAAAAACATAGTTTTGTTATACAAGCAATCCTTTGCACTTGGCGGACTTTAAATTCTTACTAATAAACATGAAATTGATGCTTCAATCAAAATATTTCACTGAGACATGTGTTTTCATAAACATACATTCCAAAAAATTGAGCGTCGTCATCTGCGTCTTCGGTAGGAAGTTTAAAATCTAAATGCTTTGCCTTGAACATTTGAACCTCGTAGTGATGTACATCGTGCGTTGTGACTTCCTACCACTTTGCAGACTTTAGTGAAGTTGGGGTGTTAACCTTGGGCTATGTTAAACACTTAACTACAACTGAATAGGCTGCACAGCCTCTAATATGACTCTAGCAAAATTGAAAATTCATCTATTGCACGATTTTGCAGAAATGATTAATGAAAGCCTGGAAACTCTCCAACAAAAATCACAAGTAAATTTTTGATTGACCTGAACCAGTTCTTATAGTTAACAGCATAAACACAAAGGTGGCTTGACATTTGATCTAAACTGAAGTGTCTTTCTGAAATTTCCGCTAAATAAACAAAATTCCAACCAAGTTTATTTTTCCGAAATTCATTTAGGTACAAAATTCACAATTTAACTGGAGGATGTCTGTTGTCTTTCAACGGAGGCATTATGAAATAAAAACTTGAAATTAAAAATTTTCAAAATAAAAAAATTGAACATTGAAGCAGGCCTAAACCAGAAATTTGATTTTGGGTCATTCGATAGAATATTATATGGCTTAATGGCATGGTACGTCACAAAACGAAGCAAAGATTTGTAGTGTAGTTTCTAGGCAAGTGTGAAAAGATTTAAGAAATCCTTCATACGGGTGCCATAAAAACGCATTTGTTTATGTTGGTCGATACAAATAAGATTTTCTTCGGCATGTTTGTTGAAAATACCGAAAGATCATTCATTTCAGATGATCTTTAAACCACAATCTAAGATGATATTTGTCAAGACAACTTGATTCCTCGTCTCTCGTTGCAACTGCTCACAAAAGATTGTTTTATAACTTTTATATACGCTTACTTATACTTTTTACTTATGTCGTACATTTCTATTAAGTTGCTTTTGTACCAAACGTTAATCAATCCTTTTTATTCTGTGCAATCGTCCACCATAACCTCAGAGGCTTTTCGCTCTTTGTTCATGAATAAAGTTCATCACAATCCTGCTTGAGGTTCATGCAACCCAGTGTTTATTTTGACCTTTTATGAAATTCTAATGATTTCATCTTAGCTACAGGTAGAAGCTTAAGTAAACCAAACAGGAGGTTAGACTCGCGATCTGATGGCAGTGCTACATCAACGGGTTTTTAATGTGCAGAAAATTCACTCTCAACTCTAATAAATCTTATTGCTCGCTCCACGGTGACATAGCCACCATCAAGATTATTCCTGCAGTAACCAGAACAGTCTGCAATTTTTACTGAATTGCGACACCACCTGACATGCAAATTGCCTGCGCTTATTAAATACAATGAAAATCATTTCTTCCCCCTCACTGCACCTCACACCGCTTGATTTACCAGCCGCAATCGTCTTGCGCTTCGTCGGTGGTTAGTTGTGGTTGTTTGCTCACGTCGTTCGCAAGCACAGGTCACGTGACCCGGGCAAACCACTCACGTCGCCGCGGGCGTGCGAAACGTTTGTTGTTCGGTTGTGATCGTGACTGGCCTTGGGCTTGTCTCTGACTCCAGCGCGTCGAGCTGTACATTGTCGCATTTTACTGCTCCGACCATCAATTCACAATTCGCCGTGTGGTTGTTTGCAGCGATCCTTAATTCACTTGCTTGAACGGCGAAACTAACCGCATGCCAACGTGTCCTTTGATCTCTGGTTTCAGTCAAGTGAGACTGGTTTGTTGCAATTGATGCCGGCTATTTCGCCGTTGGCAGTAGCTCAGCCAACGCAACCTGTAATTAACCAAGCCGCGAAAGATGATACATTTTCTTTGCTTTGTCATTTTGTAAGACAGCAGCGCCACGATTTTTTTCCAACTACTCGCTATTGCATTCTGCAATATGCTGAACTAAAAGATTTTCAAATCTATATTAGGCAATAAGTCAACCTTAGAGAAAACGCAATCCGCTATTTACCTTACATCTTTGCAATTCAGTTTAGTTTCATGATTGTAACTGGTTTTCAGCTTGTTGGAATGACAGAGATACAAATATCTATCCAGGCAAATAGCTAGTCTTGCATCTTCCTCTGTCCTGCACGAGACAACCTGTTCAACAGTTTTTTTTTCGGTGTCCCAGTGCCTCAGCTTTAATTTGCATGAAACTGTTTGTTTGTTTGTTTGTTTGCGCCATCTATCTATCTATCTATCTATCTATCTATCTATCTATCTGCACTGACCTATATTCACGTTACGAGCTCTTTGCCGGTGCAAGATGCAGCAAACAAGATTGATAACTATTACCTTTGGCGCGTAACATCGAATGCCCGAGGTGATGTGTTGCAGTCAGACTGCATTGCAAGAACTTTGAACCTAAACAGGCACCTCTCAGGCAGTCAAAGTTTCGTGCAGCAGCAGATACCAACCCGCCGAGATCAATCAGTTTCACCACGAGGCTCGACAACCATCAGAACAGGGGGATCCAGCCAGTAAGGTCAGGGTGGGCAATTTCAGCAATACTTGGTCGACAAGTCTCAATACGGGTTCACTACTGTGAGAAAGATGAAACACACTTTACAACACTGCTGTGACAAAACAGTGGACGGCAAAATGACCTTATATCGCCAATGTTCGTTTCTGCATTGTACAAAATCATGGTGAATAAAGTTACTTTCGTATGTTTCAAGGGGGGCGATCGCCGAAATTGCCCCCCCTGGATCCGCCGCTCCATCAGAAACCACATTCAACGATTCAACAGGTTCTCAAATATTATCAGAGGTTAGCAGAGGTCACAGGTCAATCACTCTATCACTAAAGTACTTGTTCACCTTAAGCTGATATAGGGAAGGTCTTTAATGTGTTTTCTGTTTGAAAATACTTCATGTATTTCTCAGTGATTAGTTGACTTCTCCATTGTGGAAAATGGAAGTTCAACTAAGGCATGTAGAATAAAGATGCTATAACCCACTGCATTTGCAGACGAGTGGCAATGTTTGTGACTTTACTTTATGATCCTGGTACTTTATGATCTGCGTTGTTAAACTTTACGGTTGAAACAACGCCCAACTCGCAAAAACAACTTTTCACTCCAGAGGCAAAGTGGAGAGCGGAGCTGAAAATCAAAGTAACGATATAACTTTCAACTACAGTACATCCCTCTTTGTTAATACTTCTTGTTTTTTCAAATTTTTTGTCATCCTAATACTTCCTGTTTTTATCCAGCAACGTACGGAAATGTAAAAGTGATTCAATTTTTCTGCATAGAACACTGCAAATAGTTTTCATTCCAACTTTTGCATATGCCTAATTGCAAGAGCATAGAGAGTTTAAATCTGCAAAGCATGAGATCAAACATTTGTGGGAATTTGCAAAAATGACAAGATTTTGTTGCTGTTGTTTTTAAGGGCATGTTAATTCAAAGGAACATAATATTTGACTGACCACAAACAAAGCACTAAGCACTAGAAGCAGCGATTCACCGCCGAATGGCACAGCGCCACAGAAATTGACGCTTTCAAAATTTGCTGTAGATGCTTGAAAGAAGTGCTGTAGTTGCAAAATATCTTTAGTGTCTGATTATTTGCTGGTAAAGGATTTCTTTGGATAGACAGTGTTTGTTTGGTGCCCGTTTGAAGTTACATCGGCCGAATGCAATTGTGGATGGAACACACCGTATGCATTTGTGGTTTCGAACTGAATCATGCCCAAATACAACATCTTCAACGAACGCAACGCACAGGTGAAAGAAAACGTAGAAATTGTAGAATAGAGTCTAATTTTACGGCATTATTTTCTGTGGAGTGGGTCTATTAAAATGTCAGAAACGAGAGCGAAAATTCCGCGACAACTGGTTGTGTTCATTCAATACAGGATTGCCTGTATCTTTTCTAGCATTCCGCAGACTTGCAAACACAGAAACCATAAACGTGGAGCATTGTGTTTTTTCGCCTCTGCAGCTATTCATACCAGGTACATCATTTTGATAAAATTTGTCGAATGGAACATATTTTTGCATCTACTGTCCAGCAATTCAACACAGTTATTCCAGAAACTTTGTGAAGAACTACTGAAGCATTTGCAAAATGTCACTTACCTCATTGTTTCGTTGCATTGGTTCTTCTTCATCTTTTCAGCGAGTTCTGCAAAACAATGCTAGGCCGCAGTAGATCTCGGGGCAGGTGTTGAGCAGCCATTCGATTGTCTCATCGTCCAGAACCGTCAGGCGGTGCAATCCATGGGGAGGTCGATGGATTGGACATTGGAGAACAACATGGTCGACGGTTTGTTCTTCTGCCCTACACTCACAGGCTGTTAAGCCGGACCCATAGGCGCTTTTTGGGAGGGTCATTCCGGAAGGGTGGGTGCCGGTGTCGGGGATGAATGTGAGGCGTCTCGTAGGAATGTCCAACCACTCCTCATTCCATTGGTGGTCTTCCCAGTGCGCCGCACGTATGTTGTTGTTGTCAGAAAAATTGATGAGTTGTTGTGCGGCGAGTACAAATGGGTGTCTCTATTTGACGTGCCGTGCATTTGCACTCAACGGACAGGTGAGCGTTGAGTGGAGCAGATGTTCAGGCTCCATGACACAGCGAGCTAGAGATAGTGTGGCTCCTTTGGGACGAAGCTCAGCAGGATGGTTGCCTGCGAGAATGAGAAAGTTGTCTTCTGGTGTAGGACGCAGACATCCAGCCACAATTCGCAAGGCATCGTTGATGGCGTGGTCGAATAGGGCGGGTATGAGCACTGCGGCACCAGACAGGACCGCTGTACTCTGCGGTTGAATGTACCAGGACTAAAGTGGATGTTTGCAACGTTGTTGCCGTAGACACCAACCGGAGCCAGTAAGCTGCCTCAAGAGTGCGAAACATGATGGCAGCTTCTTGCGAAGTGACTCAAGGTGTTGGCGATGCGTGAGCGACCTGTTCAACTACAGTATGCTCCGAGGTATTTACTCTCGGAGCAGAAGGGCAAAGTTTCGTTGTTGTAGTTGCCTTTCATGTCACGTTTAGCTACCTTGTTGTTGAGGTGGAAGGCTGCCGACACCGTTTTTGGAGTGCTTTAGCGTCCAGTTCTGGAGGTATTCATCTACGGTTCCATGTCTTTGCTCATTGCTCAGTACCCCTTCCACTGCCTGCTAGTCTCCATCAGCTTGTATGATTACTAGACCCTCGGCATATGCATGCGTTGTGGAGACGGTGGTTGGCAGGTAAAAGATGAAGATGTTGAAGAGAAGGGGCGCCATGACAGTTGCTTGTGGGACCCCGTTCTTGAGGTGTCATAACCTGCTCCTTCCATTTCTGGTGGTAAGGTTGAAGCTGCGATTGCCAGTCATCTCCATGATCATGCGAAACATGTGTCTATTAGGCAGCAATCGCAACAGCTTGCAAGTGAGGCCGCTATGCCATACAGTGTAGGCTGCTGTGAGGTCGACAAACACAACTCTGGCCTTCTTAGCCGCAAAGCTATACTTGATGACCTATGTCAACAGGGTGATCTGCTATGGTGAAGTTTTTTGGAGGGTCTAAAATTTACCCAAAAATAGACTCTGCCACCTGGGTGTTTCTGGATATTTTTATTTTCTTCAATAATAAAATTTTTCTGTCGATATGTTGCCTTGAAATTTGGTGGGATATTGTGAAACACCCAAATAGGCCTATATCTATTCCGCAATTTTGGTGAGTTTCGTGGGTGTTGACCGTCAGAAGTGGCTTGAACCGCAAAAAAATCCTTGAATCCATGGCTTTGGCACCATTGGACCCTTTCAAAAATTTCAACTGTTTTGATCATCATTGCAAAGGTGAGGTATTTACCGATAATGATTATATAGAAAATTTTATTTCCAATAGTGTATGGTTTGACCTGTATGGCTGTTTGAATGGACCCAACTGGTTTATTTAGCCTACGCGAAAATAGTTTTTTCCTTTAAAACGATGTCACAATGACGTCGGAGGTGCGCGCAGTCTACCGCATAAGATGCCATGCTGTCTCCCGGATCCTTCACTGACCCTCTAGCTTAATCTGTGCAGAAGCTATGTCCGATCGTAACTTCGGGGCCACTATACAGCAAACTTCGGTTAATTCTGTTTCGGTTAATCCGGATCTTCTCCAAAGCCGGATAAAACTGGTGGCACGAATGATTTTTAACGTTTTCCTTTATAAAAATCTTTGGTTTATCCGGATTTTTTAATCTGGATCTTCGCCAATTCCGGATAAAATCTGCAGTTTACACATCTCGTAACCCGGATTTTTCTGCACTTCCACGCTAGTGTGTTCTTATGTGGACTGACTGGTCTCTAGGGAAGATTCGGCATCTTACAGACACAATATAAGTGCGTGCTAATGATGACCAACGAGCGTGCCGAATTATAAAGAAAAGGGCCGCAACTGAATGCAACATTCGACTAATCGAAGAGACGATTATTACGCCACACCTGGAAAGTGCATTTTGCTTTGAACGTAACGCTCAAGGCACGCCGCCGCACCACGGTTCAGGGTTGCCATATAGGCGAATTTACTGTCGGATTCCGGAAATCTGGCGAATTTTGGAAGAGTTTGGCTACACATATTTGGTTTGGCGAATTTCTGGCGGTATTTTGTGAACACTTGGTTCCAAATTATTTGGTTTGGCGAAATGTCCGACCTGTATGTTTGCACGTATTTGTTTCCATAATCATGATTAGATTTGCTAATTTTAAGTCTGTTGGTGATTTGAAAATCCATGACGTCAAATGAAAGTGTGAAAGCTGTGAAAATGGAAGCATAATATTGAAAACTTTCTTGTCAAATATGTTTGGAAAATGTTGAAACTAAGTATATAGAAATATTTGCAAAATGTTAAAAACCTCTACGCTTTCTGGTAAAATACAATGCGAAAGATAAAAGAGCTTTAAACGACTGATTTCCAGTGAAAAGGCAATGTTTTGGTAAAGATACAACCATTTGGAGAAGTTGGGGAAATTTCTGCTGAGTTTGGCAATTTTTTGAAGTAAAATTATGTTTTGATTGTGGGCGGTCCTATTTGCATTAAATAGCCCCCAACATTCCGATTCATGACGCCTGACCAAGTGGCAGGATCGTTTGTCCATCCAATGCTTCCGGCAACTTTTGAATTTTCGTGCTCGGTAAGAGTCAGCGAATGCACCAGCTGATAAACTTCCTTTTTTGGTATACTCAACACTTTCGAAATGACTTACCTAAGTTCTTGTACATAAGCTTCCCCTTTGGCTATCTGGAATAGCATCATCAGTCTTGCTGCTTACGTTGTCGCAATTTCCACTATGGTGTGGCTCTTCTAAAGCTTCTTCTTCATATTCTGAGGTAGATCTGTCAAAATGCTGGTGCAATGTACTATCCTCTATCTAGACTTCAGCCTTTTTTGTCTTGGCCAGGGGGGGCAAAGGGGCCATTGCCCCCCCCCAATTTTTAGAAAATATAGTCATTTTGTGCTTTGAGAAGCGTTTTTCTAGGCAAAATAGTGTTATTCGCCTAAAATCAAAGATTTCCCCCCAAACAAGGTTTGGGCTGGCTACACCACTGCTTCGCAGTCAAGTAATTTAAAATTAAGAACTTGAGATTGTTCATATCTACCTAGATGTGGCGGCTAGTAGTGTGATGTACAGGCCCGTAACCAATGGGGGGCATGGGAGCTAAGCCCCGCTACACATTTGTTCTCCCCTGGAAAACTGTGTTAGACATTGTTCAAAATTATTGGACGTAGTCAACAAAAAATATGGGCCCCTCTCAGAAAGCTCTTTGACCCACCTGGTGTCCCGAGATCGTTACGGGCCTACTGATGTGCCATTGTAAATGCATCAATGAATTCGTTTTGCTTTCGACAGTCTGTTTGTTTTGGGACGCAAATGTGTTCAGTAAAGTAATTTTCGTCGATATCTCAGTACTTACATGACGTCAGGCTCGAAAAAATCATCTTCGGTTAATCCGGATCTTCGCCTAAACCAGATAAAATCGTCGTTCAAATCGAATCCGGATTCACCGAGGTCTACTGTACATTCATTTTTGTTCAGTATTTCGTTTGCGATAATGATCTGTCGTTCATCAAACTACGAATGAAAATGACGCAGTTTTAACGGAATGGTTTCTATCAACATCTTTGATGTCGCGTATAAGAACATAGGAGAGCAAATGTTTTTCGCCTTCGACCAACTTGTGTTATTCAGTGCTGGTGCCGTTGGTCACACACACTAAAATCAACCCGGAAAAAAATTTAAGTTAATCATGTACAGTTCTTGTTGCTTCCTTCTTTTGCTTATTTACTTCAAATTTCAAATGTCTTTTTCATGTTCAGTTTCGTTTGCACTCAGTTTTGTACGCCTTTGGAGGTGACACAAGTGATCTGCCGCGCACAACTGCGCTTGTTTGCGCTGCAGGCCGCGTGGCTTCTTTCGGTGAGAACAAATACGCTTGCGCTGTTAGTTGGCTCTGGCTGGGTTGCTACAGCAACAAGCCATCTTAGCCCTGGTACATTCATCTGCAGAGTACTGCGCTCCTGTCTGGTGCCGCAGCGCTCACACCCGCCTTATCGACCCCGCCATCAACGACGCCTTACGAATTGTGACTGGATGTCTGCGTCCTACACCAGCGGACAACCTTCCAATCCTCGCAGGCATCCAACCTGCTGGGCTTCATCGCAGTGGAGCCACACTATCTCTAACACGCCGTGCCATGGAGCCTGGACATCTGCTCCACTCAGCGTTCCCCTGTTCACCGAGTGCGAATACAGCACGCCACCTCATCTAGAGACACCCGGTTGAGCCCGTCACGCAACAACGCATCAGTTCATCTGACAATAACAACATACACGCGGCGTACTCAGAAGATCACCGATGGAATGCGGAGTGTTTGGACAACACTACGAGACTCCGCATTTTCATCCCCTACACCGGCACCCACCCTCCTTGAATGACCCTCCCAAGAAGAGACTTGGTCCGGCTCAACCGCCTCCGCACCGGTGTCGGACGTTTCCACTCCTGCTTGTACAAATGAGGTATGGTCTCCTCTGCGGCCTGTGAGTGTGGCGCAGAAGAACAAACCGTCGACCCAATTGTTCTCCAGTGTCCAATCCATCGACTTCCCCAGGCCCGTAACCAGGGGGCAATGCCCCCTAGATAATTTTCGCCCCTCGTGGAAAAATGTGTTTGACATCATTTAAAAGTATTGGACATAGTTCAAAAAATTTGGCCCCTCTCAGATAATTCTTCGCCCCTCTGTGTGTCCTGAGCTGGTTACTGGCCTGGACCTCCCCATGGATTGCACAACCTGACGGTTCTGGACTATGAGACAATCGAATGACTGCTCAGCACCTTCCCCGAGATCTACTGCGGCCTAGCAGTAGATAGTAACTACTCGATCAAACGACGTAGAAGAATTCATGCTCTCAAATCCGTTAGTAAATTGTCTTGCGAGGAAATCGGTTTCAAGTATTTTTCGCATCTTCAGTCCTGAACATTACAAGGAAATCTGAAACAAAAACGGTTTAACATAATGTTGTTCTCACACGAAAGCTGAAAAGCAAAATTGACGCCAATTACTGGACAACCATCTTCAAGCAACCTGGTGACGAGCGAACAGCCATAGGTGGTCGTGCTACACACGAGAAAACAATCTTGTCGGCGATAGCATTTTACTTCTCTTGATGGTCATAGCGTATGTTTCAAACTACAGTTCACGTGCTTTCTCTACGTCTTGCTTTTGTGTTCCATGATTTCACCTGTACGATTTTGCTTGCAATTTCACAGGACTGAAGATGGGCAGATGACGCAAAATAAATTTCCTAGCTGGTGAAACACTTTGCGGGAGGTTTTAGATGCTTGCCCTTGTGGTGAAAAGTCATTGAACTGTGGATTAAGCTTAGTTCGGATATCAATAATTTTACTATCAGGATAACGGATATATCCGGATATTTGTATTTTAGCTAACCGGTTAACCTGATAATAACCGCTAATTGTTAGATAATTGATTACACGATATTTTCTTGATGAATTGAATGCAGACTCATGGCACAGTTTTATTGTAAATACGCAAACGTGGACAGGGCAGGCTTTAGCAAGTGCAGGTCCCGATTGAAAGTACTTTTACGGGGCCGCACTGTGTAGTGTGTGCAGAATTTGTTTAGGGGGACATCAAGTCGTAATGATAGAAGTCAGTGATGTGAAAAACCTCGGCCCAGGGCGAAATGGTGACCCCGAGACATGGATGACGTACCGGTTCACCATTTGGCAGTACTCTTTTGCAGTGAAACTAAAACTGTTCTATCGCTCTCGTTTCTGGCGAAAAGTCTGTTGTGTTTGTGGGCGGTCCTATTTGGATCAAATAGCCCCCAACATTCCGATTCATGACGCCTTACCAAGTGGCAGGATCGTTTGTCCATCCAATGCTTCCGGCAACTTTTGAATTTTCGTGCTCGTAAGAGTCAGCGAATGCACCAGCTGACGAACTTCCTTTTTTGGTATACTCAACACTTTCGAAATGACTTACCTCAGTTCTTGTACATAAGCTTCCCCTTTGGCTATCTGGAATAGCATCATCAGTCGTGCTGCTTACGTTGTCGCAATTTTCACTATGGTGTGGCTCTTCTAAAGCTTCTTCTTCATATTCTGAGGTAGATCTGTCAAAATGCTGGTGCAGTGCACTATCCTCTCTCTAGCCTTCAGCCCTTTTTGCCTTAGTTTTAAATAGCACTCTATAGTCTGTCACTCAATGTTTTTAGCCTTCTATGTCACTTGGGCTTTGACTCATGGTATTTAGCTAATTTACAGAAAAATAACATATTCTTAAATAGATAGCCGAAAATCGACGATTAAACTAAAAACATCCATACCCGATATGGATCTTCGGGGACCAATTTCTCTGATTCTAGGGACCCGATTTTCTCTGATTCCCGGAACTCGATGATAATTTTTTCTTATTCTAGGGACCCGATTTTCAATTCTAGGGACCCGTATCGGGTCTCTAAAACATCTTAAAAAAACCTGGCCTATCAGTATACTGTACACGTGCAAAATGGTTACAGTGAAGTCCGCTTAATAGAGCACTGGTTAAAGGAGTGCAAACCGTTATTTAAGCAAGTTTTGAATATCCCGGAAACGATTAAAAATTCCTTTCTAACACGAAAGAAGTGTATAGTGTAAAGAGATTGTCGATTTTGCAATATATTTAAATCTACTTTCTAATATTCAAAACAGGCCAGCACTGCAGTCTCCGCTGAAACTTCCACGAAAGTCATCCCACCTATGCACTTTTTCAGGTTTTGCAACATTCACTTTTTAGGCTGTATCGCAGAATGTTTACGACGCCTATTTGTGTGAGATTGATCCTTTTTTAGGTAGTATTTCATGATGCAACTTTTAACACATGAACTAAGAACATCATGAAGCTTAGTTCACGCGAACCAAATTGTCATTTCAGTTACTTTGTAAATGGTTTAACTGCTAGTATTACATAAATAAGTTTTCTATTACTTTTTAAGGAACCGTTATTTTTGCACACAGGAATAATAGTCAGGGATACTATACCGTCCTTATTTCTAAGATTTTTCCTTATTTTGCAGTAATCGCTTTAGAAAATATTGCTGTCCTTATTTCTAAGAAATGTCCTTTTTTGTGTCTTGCGTCCTTATTATTTCTTATTTTCTATAGCACAACCATTTTAAATAGGCAGTATCTTATTAGACTAAGGTTTCGATTTTATGGTCAACATTTCGTAATCAAGGTTTTGTGACGTCATAAAAGTAGTGAAATCTTGCAGTACCAAGACGCAATGCATTTGCACTATCAGCATCAGGTATAGACAGCGTTGCCATTTTAGAATTGCTGCTAAGTCTAGCGGGATTTTTTCACTGATAGCTTTAAAATTTTCAATCCGGCAGTTAGGTGTTGTTCTAGCAGGATTTTAAAATCCGTTTGGCAGGTTTAGCAAGTAACAAATTCCTGACCAAGAACATGTTTCAACAATTTTTCGAGATGAAGACGTTTACAACTTCTTCATCAAAAAATACTTATCTTCTTTATGACACTTTAAATTAGGCAACATCAACAGGCCTTGGCGTAACCACTTTTCATCATTTGGAATTTTTTATTTGCCACAACGAATCTGCTTCAAGCAGATAATTGAGCAACTAGATGGCTTGGTGAAAGTTGAATGATTTACTTCTGCGCGTAGTGAGCGTTGTATGACTATGTTCCTTAAAAAGTAGTAGAGGCTGAAGCTATGCTTCGTCTCTTTATCCATGAGCATTGTTCTTCTGTATAAACGCATGTGACTATTTGAAAGAGATTGCCAAAAACTGTGTGTCACACAAACGGGAGATAAGATGATCTCACTTTAGTTGTGCAAACAGAAACAATTGTTTTTTTAGGTAATAAGTCAAATTTTCCTCAGCCGTCCTTATTTTTGGTTCTAGGTCCATGATAGCCCTGATAATAGTTATGCCGTTGGCATAATCAACGTTTTTGCTGATATCAGATTGTCTCGTCAAATCTCTGAAGGGAAATTGAATAAGACTGAGTAAGCAGCCCACATTTGTAATAACGAACCAAACTTAACCTTCAGAAGTGACTACTCAAACGGCAACAACTATCGAACCGTATATCGCACTTGATCTGCCAATTACAAAACGTTTTTAGAACAAAAACGAAAACAGCTTTAAAACTTAAACCCTCTCTACATTAATTAGGTGCTATTAAAAAACAGGTTACACATTACAGAAAAACAATGAACATTGTAACAATAACATTACAGAAACGAATTATGATGGACGCGCAGTTCACGTTGATGTTCGTTGGCAACGGATCCCGCGCACCGTCACTACACAAGCAGCAAGTTTGCTTAGGCTACTTGGCGTAGTGCGGGGTCCTATTAGAAGCAACCAGTCAAATTGGGTTAAAGCCAGCGCTGCATACATGACGAAAACCATGCATTTTTAAACATTTACTGCTTTGGCAACGCATTTCGTATGAAGCGCAACGGATCGATTGTGGAATCGCGTGAGCGAGGCGTCGGTTTGTGGCAACGAGTCCACTTGCTCTGAACGCCCTTTCTGCTTCCACAGAAGCGGGCGGGATAGTAAGCTTCATTGTGAGTTTGAAGATAGGCAGGGCGTTGAAAAGTGTAAAACGCATTAGTAGCGTTACTTGTTTGTCCGGTTAACCGACAGAAACTCATGCGGATATCGGATAGCAAAAAAACTCACGGTTATCCGGATACCCGTTATCCGAATAATAATACAACCCTAGAGTGGATACGTGCAGTCAGAATCGTCTCAGACGTTATAAAGCAGAGCATGGCAGGTAGATTTTCGAAAGCTCTACTGCATCTCTTCCCAGGTTTTTAAGTTTTTCACTTGCTAATTTTAGCCGAATTTTGGCGTAATTTGCACGTGCTACTACATTTCGGAATGTCAACACTCAAAAAAGTCTCCAAGCGCACTCTCTCAAGCACGTTTCCCTTCTTGACAGTTAGTTAAGGATGCATAATGATCATTGCTATGTAATCAATCGATCGAACTTCTAATCTGCGGTCTGGTTTAAAATCAAGTCAGTCAAGCGATATTGAGGCCAAGTGTGGTTTTCATTTATATAATAACCAAATTGTTTTCGTTAACACAATTTAGAAAGTTAAGCACGAAGCTTTGGCCGTTTATGAAAGTTCGCTAGGTCGTACCGCTGATGAAGCATTTAACATTGTTTCGTATATGTCAAAAAAATTATATACCATGCACGAAGAAGTGATTTTTCAGTAGTAGCCATCGTTTTCATTTGCTTGAAAGATGGTTCGCCAGGTCGTACCGCTGATGAAGCACCTAACAACCGTGGTGTTACCACGGTGACGTGAGCTCTATCCCCTAGGCTAGATGGTATGCTTCCGATTCCAATCTTGGTCGGGTCATCACCGAAGACATGAAAAAGAGTACTTGCGGCCTTCCAGCCTCGCACTCAGCGTTAGTGAATGTTGCAAGGGTACAGCTCACGCGCGGTGCTGCCGTTGACTCGCCACCAGTGCAGCATTCACCGCGAAAATACGCATCCTACGCTGAGAACTGTTGTTGGAATCTCGATATGTGTACGTTGGAATCACCGCAAAGTTATGAAAGCCGAAGAAGACTCAGACAGATTCCACGATTTCAAGTGTAGCTTTCAATTACCCGTTTTCAAAGAGGTGTTTGTTGTGTAGGGCACTTTATCGCTTGTGTTTTGACCCGATTGTACACTAGCATCATTCATCCTTAGATTCAGACCTCGACCTACACTACGACGATAAAACCGAACATGAACAAATACGCAAGCATCAGAAACAATTCTAAACACTAAAGAACCATTAAATTTAATGAACTTGTCCTCAAACTTGAAAGAAAAAACTTTGCAATTATGGAACGACGCAGGCTCGAAACAATTATAAATCGATCACGAGCTTGAGATCGTTCGCCGTATTATGTTCGCATGTTTATTGTACACTCATTTGGTGCGAGTGCACTCCATCGGGCGGAAGCGTGCACTCTTCTTGGTTTCACTCGCGGTGCACTTGTCGGATTTCGGTGTTTATTTTTTATTTAATGCAACGTATTTGTTTGTCCATTAAAACTGAACCTGTAACAACACCGCTTTCATATGATATTGAACATCTTTTGTAACTTTTGTCCTTAGAGTTTATCAGAGTGACACTCAGTGCAAAACATATCAGGATATCCCCTTAAGGGGAGAGTTTTGGCAAAAATTATGTTCATCAAAGTCTGCGCCAGGAGACTGCAGTGTCACATGCGCGACATTGAACCAATGAAAATACAGTATGTAAAAAAACACGTAAGGCATGAAGTTTCACAACTAAATCAAAGCTCAAGATCTGACATTCCAGCTGACGGGGATCAACTAATATCCTAAATTGGGCAAGAACGAAAGGATTTCTTGATAAGATGGCAGTAGGTTGTCAAATATCCCCTTGAATTATGATGTCATAACGCAATGTTTTCCAACCTCCTGCGACTCTGGCAAAGCCTCTTTGCTTCGTTGTTGTTAACTTTGCATTAAAACACTTGGCGAATCCTCTGTTAACGATTTAATAATAAGGTTTGCGTTTATATCTCGCGATTTGGCCAAGTTCGACAAGTCATACTTCGTCAGGCGATTGAGGTAGAGAGCTGTTCAAACTCTCTACAGATGTGACTAGCCTAGTAGATTCGACCAAAACAATTGGTCGGTTGCGGATTTTGGTTGTTTTGTGGGTGACGAAACAACGAGGGTAGTTTTAGGTTTTTAGACCTTCTTTGTGGGGCCCCGGGCCACGACCCATTAGGCGAAACTTTTGACTCAATGTTGTTTTGGAAACAAGGCTAGAATTCGAGTCTGTAGAGCCCTTGACTGGCTATCTAGCACTTTTGGGTAAAAAGTTATGGCCAAAAAACTAAATTTTGACAAAAGTGTGAAAAGTATGATTTGCCTAAATCAAGCAAATTGTGTCCAATGACAACTCTCGCCAGCCGATTGTGTACAACGTTTTCACGTCCACACGCAACGCTCAAGGTATAAACATACATCACAATGATAAGGAACTCAAAAATACATCTATGAACTAGAAGATATGTACATGGAAGTACAGTAGTAAAAACGTATACGCTTGATGGTGCTAATACATTTACTTTGATGAAACACAAGCACAAAGGGCATATGCATGATTGACGCCATGACTATTTTTAAAATGTAGTGATGCGATGACTTTCCAAATACACCTATTTATAGAATGCATGGGAGGTGATGGGAGGCTGCGAAGGACCAGGGGTAATTTAGGCTGCAGACCTCCCAAGGACGAAGCTGCTTCTCGTGCAATGGGAAGGGGAAGAGTTTATAGTGGTAGTAAATAAACGTCTTTTGCTCTGAGTGCAAAATTTAATATGCGAAATGAAGTTAAAGCACAATAAACAAGGGTCAGCAACTTAAGTAACAGGCTTCTTCTGGGACGAACATTCCCTAGCCCGATCTCTACCGTATTTTAATTAAAATTATTTCACTTGCTGGTTGTCAGTCCTTGATTTTACTACTTCGGTTTTTTTGCTGATGGCGTCAAAATTGGGATAGGTTTAGGTCTTTTGACCCCTATTATCGGGCCCTGGGCCTTAACGTCAAGGCCTTGTGTTTTGATGGATTAAAAAACTAGGCTGAAATCAGCATTTTCAGAACCTTTGACATGCCTTCTAACGTTTTTGCTTAGGAAGTTATGGTCTCAAAACAACAAACAAATCTCCTAGGGCAGGGTTGGGCAATTAGCGTCCTGCGGGCCACAGAGTTTTCAGTGGACCGCGGAAGCATTCAGGAAAATCATCAAGTCTGAAATTTCCTACAAGTTATCACAGTAAATGTTAGTGCTGAGGTTAGCTTTGTGGCGGCAGGTAGATGGCGCCACATGTAAATAAATGGCCACCACCGCTAGATGATGCCCATAAGTTACAAGTCACTGTGATAGTCACCACAAGCGAATTATCGTAGTTCACTTATCCCTATATAATGATAGTGCAACCTGGTAACAGTAGAGTGAATATGTCCAGGGAGCTCTATTGCTGCTGGTTGCTTTCCTGCTAGTTAATGCCCATCTTGTGCTTGCCTCAGTAGTTCAAGGCGATGAAGTCAACTGCGACAGCTTGGTCATTTTTGAATTAACGCTTAAGTACAAATCTTAAAATCTGGCCATTGCAATGCCTCTGCTTCTCGGACCAGTTTGTTCATTGAGTATACCGTGATTTACTATAGCATCGAAGTTACCAATTCAAATATCACAGAATGTTGCAAAACATGATTGGCAATGTATGCACCCGAAGTCGTGACCTGAAGAGCAGATGCGTCTTTCCGTCGTCAGACCGCCTTTGTACAATCCAATTTCTTAGTCGCATACGCAAAATGCAAATGAAACATTGGACAGATGAATTTCAACTGTGTTTTTGTTTTTGCGTTGGCTAAACTAAATAGCTTTATTTTTATTTTTGCATTGGCAACACAATTTGGCATCCTTGTCAAATTGCCGTCGCGATAACATTCCGTACGTGAGGTCTGGTTTGTATCAACTTGTCATTCGCGTCAAGGGAATTCGTGCGTGCGCGCTCGACTGCGTTCGCGCAGTAGCCTTGTTTCCGCATTTTATTCGAAGCTTGGTCTTGTGACGTGAAGACCAGGTTTCTGGAGAGACAGTCGTTCGTTCGTGCTGCGCATGATGTACGCGCGTTGGCTGTTTCTGCTGTCACGCCATGGTAAAACGTTTTCCGCTGCTAATCAGAAGCCTTATGCAAATAACGATTTTGCACCAAGAAATCTGTGAAACGAACTATCAAAGAGGTGAGAACCAAACGCCTTGCTTCGGCTTGGCAACTTAAAATGTCAGGTAGTTTAAGTCGGGAGTTAGATCAGTACTCATACAACGACTAGGCTGCCTCGTTGGTAACGTTTGGGGAAACCAGCAATTCTGCATGCAACGACAGCATTCCTTGCAAGCAACCTCGACCCTGAGCAACACTCCAAACCTCTATATTTATTGGTTCCTAGACCGGGAATACTACAGTGGTAATCACGGTGCGTATAATATCATATGTATTGAAAAAAGAGCAGAAAGGGTCGCAGGTTGTGTGAAAATACCAAAGGGGTCACGAACCGAAAAAGGTTAAGAAGAACTGCATTAGAAGGAACGGCCACCAAGTGGGATTATATTTTTTGTGGGATTTTAGATCGGATTTTAGTTCAACATTGCACAAAATTTCCTAATGAAAAAAATGTACTACAATTAGTGAGACATATGATCAACGAGTTATGGTACCAGAGTTATGAAAAACGTCTTGAGCAACAAAAAGGTCGTTCAAAATGCCAAATGTTAATGTTTGCGCTGCAGAAGAAAATTTGGAAGAGAAACTATAATAAAATCAGCATTCGATTATAGTTTCAGTTCGTAACGCAAGCTTTCCTGGTTTTTATCGTTCGAATGTGTTTTTTTTGCAATCTGGTTTTATTTGAAATCACTGAAAGGGAGCCCTGCTTGTGACTGTTGAACACAAACATCTTAGCAGGTAATGCAGCGAGACAGTGACACTTCTGATAACGGTAAGCCACGTATAGTTTTATATTGTCTGAAAAGAAGCAGAGTAAATCTATAATGCTTCCACAAGTTTGAAAAATCCATTGTTAGTATGAGACTGTGATCAACGTGCCCGAGTGAATAGCTTTGTTTAAACGGCTCCTATGCAGACTTCGTTTCACAGTATAAAAATACGTGGCTTGTTAGAATACGTCTATGCAGGCTTATGGGAATACATGATCATCGTTAAGGTTTAGTTCCCACCTCGTAGTGAGCACTAAGTGCAAAGCCATATTTGCTGTGGCGAGTTTTCGAAATTCATCTGCCCAGTTTTTTTAAAGCCTGTGTGGTGTTCTAATTTTAATCTTTAGTAAGTTGTCCGATAGTCTTGTCAAAATATGGTTCTACTTCTCATTGCTTGAAACCGTTTTGCGAGAGTGTCTAATTTTCTTGTTTTTTCACCCCTCATGTTGTTGTGACTGTTGATTGTTCTTAAATTATGACATATTTATAGAAAGTGCACCAAAAATGGACATTAGAATAGACAGTTCATGAAAAGAAAACGCATTTCTGATAGCCGAAGTGTAGAAAATATTTCAGACAAATGACTGATAATTGAGGTTCAACCAGCACAGATTAATGGGGTAGAAACCATAAAAGCGTTTTGTGAACGTCCATTTGCACTGTATCATCAAAAACCTGAAAAAGATAAGAAAAATTTTGACGTTAACCCCCCTGGAAAAAATTCTGCGGACGCCCATGAATGCACTGATTTTGATCTAATTCTTAGGTCATAAAGAGTGGTGCTGTTTGGTTCAATTCTTTCAAGTCACGCAAAAACGATAAATGCCAAAGTTGTCAGTTTCCTTAACCTATACACTTAAACTCAGTAACCGAAGAGCTGTACAATTTTGACGCGTGATGAACAGCCTAAAAAACATGAAAAGCCAGTAAAGGAGTGTTTTGATATTCAAGCGCGAGGCCCCGCGCATTTGCCCGGTTTGCCTAATGGTTAATCCGTCTCTGCCTGGGTCAGGTAACTTGAGCCAAAATGGCTAAAACCCACCACAGTTTATGACGTCACCCAAAAAATGCAAGTCCAAACCTCCCCAACGTTTTAAAATCTAAAGTACCAGTCTAACCGAATCTTTTGGGGGTTTGACCAAGTCTCTAGCACAATCACATGGCGAGTTATGGTAGAAAAATGTTCACCACCACCTTGCGTCAAAATTTTGGCGCGCCCGGGACTTAATGGGTTCTGTAACAAAAATGAGAGACGTGTAACCAGCGAGTGAAATAATTTTAATTAAACGAAGTAAGAGACCGGACTAGGAAATGTTCATCCCAGAAGAAGTCTCTTACTTATGTTGACCCTTTTGTAATGGGCTAGACAACGCATATGCCCTTTGCAACATCATCTGCCAGTGTTCTATAAAATTGATCCTGCCTGAAGGCAGAAGCCACCAAATTGCCTGAATTTTCGAGGTTCATCCTAAACTCATCACTGTGAAGAGAAAGCTTTGTTTCCAAAATGATCGAACCAATGTACGTTTGACCGTTGACGCCTTGAATTGAAAACCATGCTTGTTTGTTTGTTTGATCAAACGTCGCCGTTCTGCGTTTTGCGCAGAGCATTTCACTGCAAACGTCATAAAATATTGTAAAAATAGTCGATGTAACACGTCGACATCCGACCATTGCCAGCACATTTTCGTGCGTGGCTGCCTTCAATAAATGTTCGGAATCATGCAATGCTGATCGACATTTGGTTTGTATTGCTTTTATCCTCTGTACCTTGTGACAATGGTGAGAATTTTTCTAGGAGAAACATTGTTGAGAATAATCTTGTGAAGTTTCCTGAACTTTCGTTGAGTTGTACTGGAACTGCGGTCATTGGCTTTCTCGGAGACAGACAGGCTTGCTTGAACACAAGCCATAATAACAATGTCGGAAATACATTTTTAGAAAAAAGTAATATTAGAAAGCAACGCTTGAACATTTTTGAGCACTAAATGATAAAAACAACGTAGATCTGTATTTTTGTCATTTCAAAACATGAACAGTTTTTTAACTGGACTTATTTCATCTCTGAATTTTGCAAGTTCTACATTACTACCCCCTTTTTTAGATAGTTCTTTACCTTTGGGCGGTTTGCTTATAACTAGGGCAACAAAAGTCAATAAAGTCAATCATTTTCTGCCCTTTTTAAAGTTAATGAAACGTCCACAAACAAAATTTCACGCTGCTGCCATGAGAGACTCCCACGTTATTAGGTCAAAAACTTCAAAATTTATCTTTAGGTCAAAATTTATCGTTATGTGAAATTTTCGTGCAGGATAATTTTTTTCTCTTCATCGATATTTTATTGAAACTAGTGTACACCAACAGATATGGACATGCTTTTGCAAGTTTGATTGTAATTATGTAGTAATAGTAGGTTTGTTGCGACTTCTGACGTAATAATGTTGTTTTGCCCACTACTGGATAATATTCTGTAGGATATGTGTGGTAATACAAGAAACGTGGTCTCACAGTACTTGGTTTGATAAATGCTCAATCCATTATTCATAGAGTGTTTCAATTTTATGACTTTCACGTTTGACTCTACTGTAGTTATTAATCTACTTATCAGTATACCATCCCAAAAGATAAAGTACCTTTTTTTATTTCAAAGCATAGAATAGAGCTTGAATATGTTTCTGAGTTAACCTCAACACCTAAGGTTGAATTATTTTGCAGTTGCAAATGCAGGAAATTTATAGATAAAAATAAAGTCAAAATTTGTAAATTGTAAAGTCAAACATTTTAAGTTTTCAGGTCAAAAACTGGTTGCCAAACTTATAATGCAGATCTGCAACATAAAAACAAGGTTTTTCTCAAACGGTTGCGTCAAATCAAAAACGCTTTTGTTTATTTCTATCGCAATCATCTATTTTTGAAACTTTGCAACATAACTTACATGCAAGAAAAAGTTACTCTTAATGTCCGCATTTACCATAGTTTAAATATGTTCCCTTTAACTGTACATGGCGTTATTTGAAGATGTTGCTGCAAAGGACTTGGCTATGATTCAGTTCTAAACCACAAATGCCTCAGGTGGTTTCCAGCCAAAAGTTCCTTTTGGAGGCGGTGTACTTCAAATGGTCACCAAACCGACCTTTATATTTTGCAACCATAGTTCCTCTTAATACATCTACAGCAGTTTTAGAAAGCATCAATTTCTGTAGCGCTGTGACATTTAGTAATGAATTGGTGTTTAAGTGTTAAATTGTATAGTGTTTGTTTTTGGTCAGTCAAATATTCTGTGACTTTGAATTAACATGCCAATGAAAACAAGAGCCGCAAATCCTTTTCTTTACCAATACTCGTAACTGTTTGATTTCATGCACTGCAGATTTACAATCTCCATGCTCTTGCAATTATACCGATATAAATCTTTAAATGAAAACTGTCTGTAGTGTTCTGTTGCGTAACAATTGAACCACCTTTGCCTTTTCAATATGTTGCTGGTAAAAACATCAAGTATTGGGATAAAAAAAAATATATTTGTGAAACATTAAGTATTAGCAAACAGGCATTTCGTGTAATAAGAAACGATGTCGATAATTTCATTTTCAACTACGCTCTCCATTTTGTCGCGGGAATGAAATGTTGTTGTCGAGTCGGGCGTTGTTTTGATCTTAAAGCTGTACAAGAACAATTCAAAATCACAACGTGCCTTCAAGGAGCAGTCACAAACATTCTCAATAGACTTGAGAGCAGCGCGTTACAGCATCATAATTCTACATGTCTTGAGTTGAGCTTACATCGCCCGAGGCCGTCGTTCTGTCGCGACAAAATAATAATTATCACTTCTGCTTGCTATACCTTCCACCAGTGTTCGTACGATACGCAAAGCTAGACCTGTGCAGGTCAGGCCAAGGAAAGCTCAAAACTAGTTTAATTGTGTGAACAGGTTATGTGCCTCTGTCAGCTAACAACCAAACTACAATCATGAAATTAAACTGAATGGAAAGGACTATACCTGCATAACTGATGATGTACTCTCTGAGGTTGACTTCTTACCTGATACAGATGTAAACACTTTAGTTGAAAAAATTGGAGAAAGCAATTCAGCGAGCGGTTGGTAACAGTTCTGTTATTGTCTGACAAAAAAAATTGATGAGGTAAAAAATGTAATGCATGTTGATGCATGTGATGACGAAATCAACCAGAGTTTGTAGAACAGTTATCAAACAGATTGGTATGTTCGGAAATTGTTAAGACTTTCTTCGTAGAACAAGATTTCAGCAATTTTTGATGTAGGACTCAAAAGCGAAAAGTATACCAATGATTCGTTCATTTTCATGCCCGGTTTTCACGGTGGGGTCACAGGGACGTAATTCTTAGGAGGACTCTAAATGCCTCGCGATCAACAGCAATCTAAGATAGTTCTGCTGGTTCCACATCAACACGGTAATAAGCAAGATCGGAGATATAATCACGCTGCCTAGTCCCTGCACAAATACTGGACCGCTTTCCCGGGATGTGGTCAATAGTACTTTGTACGCAATAGTACTTGCCTCGCCAATCTTTCCAGTGGAATTCACATGGCCGAACAAATTTAGCTGGGGTCTTATCGATTCAGAGAAACAATACGTCGATCTTACTAGTGTTCATTTTCATTTCGACTTGAACGCACGTAGGAGACCAACCAATCAAGTGAATGATGACGGCCCTGTTAAGAGGATGCAGGCAGTACCTAATGATCTGCAAAAGCAAGCAGCCGATCCTGTTTCTTCCAACTGTGACACCTTCTTCGACTCAGCTGTGACGGTCTATCCAATTCTTACAGACTATGAAGACGCAGTGTAATTGCACACATGCTTGACGGAGTCCAACACCCACAATGAACGGTTGTTATTAACTCCGCTGACACGGGCGCAAATGTCTGAGTAAGAATACAGTGAATTGACGGCCAGTAACCAGGCCCGTTGCCAGGTGTTAAGGTTTGGTGGGGCAAAATATATTTTGAAGGGGGCAAGATTTTTGCTTTCATTATGCGTTTAAAACAATTTTCCTGGGTACAACACAATATGGGAGAACACAAAAACATTTGGGGGCACTGCCCCAGAATGCCTCCCCGTGGATGCGGGTCCGCCAGGCGCCAGTAACACGTCGTCGTCAATAAAGTAGTCCCGCAACCCTCCCAAAATTTTTCACGACAAATGCGGTTGTATGCTTCTCGAGGTCGAGAAAAAATTTTTACATGTCTTTGGAGTACTCCCAAAGTTTTTCAAAAATTTACCGAAAAGTGAAAATTTAATCAGTAGTGCTACGGCCAGGACAGAAACTGCACTAATGATCACACAGCATTGTTTCATTTATTTCGCGGAATTTATTTTCAAGGCACATGGTATGCACTTTTCCAGGTATGCCATGGATAAAACTGCGGCTGTAGTTGGTGCAATCTCTCCCGTATCCCTTATGTATGGGATTGATCGCCCCAATTTTCCACTTTTTTGTTTCCATCACAGAACGCCAGACCACTTGCACACACGAGTCATCCAAAGACCTCATTCCCGATTTAAGGCTTTCATCATTTCAAGTCGGATATCATCACAACCTGCCGCCCTCCCAGAGTTCAGTGTTTTGATAGTTAGGGAGACGTTGTACTATCCCTTCCCAAAAGTTCCTCCTGTGTACCTAATGTTGTGATAGTGACTGAGTTCAAAACTCTTTGCAATGCTCTCTCCAGCTGCCAAGTCCATCCCCATCATATATGGTTAATACACCATTGTGGTTTGAAGGATCTAGCAGTACAAGACTTTCTGCCGGGTACACACTGAATTTTTTGCCAGAATATCGTGTGGGCTTGTCAGTAATTGGAGTCCTGTTTATGACCGAAATTTTATCAGTATTGCACTTTGAACTTTTTCACCGTGGTTGCTGCGGTCTTGCACGTCTCAGCGTGCCGTGAGTTCAAAGAGGATTGGGGTTTGTTCTAAAACCAAGCCTTGTAAGCTACTTTATTTGCTTGAATATCATCTTTCACCTCCTAGTTTCACCAAGGGTAACGCTTTGCCATTTTTCGCCACACCGATTCGTTTCGGTCTGCATACCCGAGCAGCAGATGCAGCTGCAGCTCCTTAGAATTGTCGTTACTCCACCTCTGCCTCCGCTGTGCATACTGGGAACTCTTGGAACATGGGCGGGCGATACGTCGTTCGTAATGGTCGCCTTTAATCATTGTCCACCAAGGCCTCCTACTTTATTCGGTAGAACCTCCACGGCCTGAGGATTTGCGTACGCCTTGCTGGTTTTTCAATACATATGTTGCTGACCACCAAGTGTTGATCGGTCAAAACATTTTGAACATCATTTGACACGAACGTCCAGCACTGATTGGGAAAGGTAAGTTGAAACTACAGTATACAGAAATGAATGAGTGAGGGCTGACCCAACGAAGTCCTGAACCATCCGCACATGTGCAAATCTCTGTGTTGTAAGCAAGTGGGGTGATATTGCCGCCAGCACAGTGGCGTAGCGTGGACAATTGAACTACGCATGCAATGTTGCGATCGAAAATCCCGAGCGGCATGTGCGCAGAGCTTCGCACCGTGGCAGTAAGCACAATAGTGATCACCCGACGAGATCACTCTGTTATTGCTTGTTCGTGCCACATGTACATATGGTGTTGTTCTTCGCGCACATCCCATTTGTGGTGAATCACACAATCAACGCAACACCACCGGAGAGGTTGTAACAGATTGTGTCTCGGTGACGTCACAGTCCTCAGTTTGCGAAGGTTGTGATTTAAACCAAGGCCTCCTAGAGAAAGAATGTTGATTTAGGAGGCCGTGTTCGAACACGCTGAGAGTTTCAGGTTTTGCTCACTTGTCGCACGGGTTTCCGATCGCATCGCATGCTTGGATTGTTCGTTTGGAGATGGCAGTGCCATGAAGCTCACTTCGACTTGAAAGGGTGCTTTCCATGTCATCCACTGTGACAACAACACATTCAAGCAGCAGATGATTAAGCTTATTGAATCGCTACAAGGCCTTCCTTGTGTAGTATGACTAAATTTAGGTGTACCATGGCACTGAAACCGCCAAAGTATAGGCAACTAAATTTGTAGCAGAATAGCAAGTTACCAGAAAGCAACCACTACAGCACTTACTAAGCAAGCTAAACTGCAGAAACGCAAGTGGAAATGTACTTTGTTATGCAAAAAAGTCAAACTTTTACACAAAAACAACCACCATGGGGAGATCAAGACATAAGAAGTATACAAAACAGAAACATCACAAGCAATTCGGATTTATGCCTAGATGAAAAACTAGCGACACAAATTAAAGCACTTAACTATTTAATTACATTTCCACATCTTGAATTGCCTGAACTCACACCAAACAGTTTAGTCCAAAGGTGGAAAGATATATTTTTGAGGAGGGCAAGATTTTCAATAAAAATTGACCAAATCACAATTACTTTTGCTTCCAAGCATTGCACAAAATTCGTGAAAACCATTCTTACACCTTCTATGTGACCTACTGCTACTCCACAGAGCCTTTCAGGTGCACAGCACGATCGCACACACATGGCCAGACAGGCTCACACTACAGAGTGAAGACAATGAACGATGCTCATGCACGACGCACTCGTTCAACAGATATAATGCATGAGTCAGCGAGAATGCTTGCGATATGGGAAAACCACATGATGCTTGTACGGAGCGAGATAGCGTTCGTTGCAAAGTTCCGTAGCCACTCAGAAAACATTAACATGATAGATCAACGCGAGTTAGCAATTTGGATGCAACATCCAAAAATGTCAAATGATTGCAGTGTAGAAGTATCTACTGTGCTGTACGCAAGGTTAAGACGAGACAACGACGTGTTGTGTTGCATCCTCAACGTGCTGCGTGTAATGTTCAGAAAGTTTTTTCAATTACTCCATAGCCTAGTTTGCAGACGTTTTGAACTGTTCAGATTTGAAGCAGTGTTTGCTTTTGCGAGGAAATGTTCACTTAGAAAGCTTTGAGTTTGTTAGGTAATGGTTTATTGTTTCATACGATTCAACTAATAAGCAGAAGCAGTGGCAACTCTGGCACTTGGGCTACTCGGGCTTAAATTTGCATTGTAGAACGCGAGCTTACTTGCTTTGTACATTTGTGCCACCAACTACTGCATTAATTAGGATTGTTAACTCGGGGTCTTTTCATTGGGCCTTGTCACTGTTCATATATTTTTGTACTGTGCCTGGCCTTTCGCGTTCATGTTGCTGGTGATATTAATCAAAAAGTATCGTTAATTCCTGGCATTCTCGCGGCTTCGTTCGCTCGTACTTTGCTCGGGCTCATTTGTAAGAGCTTAAGCTGCCAATTCGAAAAATGTATTTTTTACAACATAATTTATGTCAGATTGAATGTTTTTGAAGAAATTGATTTGCATAGACCATAGAGCGCATTGGATTAAATTCCCAATCTATGGACAGTTCCCATTCGAGAGCAATTCTAACCGGAGTTATCTTCGCTATGTGACGTGATTTACGCAGCAATGGACGAACTCTAATGAGACTTCTCATTCATTGTAACGTGTCTTAAGTCATAAAGCAAACATAGTGCCTGCCAGATTGACAGCAAATCGAAGTTTCCGTGAAGCAATCCTCAAACTGTTGCATTCAGTCAGCTGTCAGTATAATCGCGTCGTGTAGATCCGCTCGCTTTGCAAAGCTTTTTTATTGCTGTTTTTCACTCATAAATTAGAAATGAGAGAAGTCTAGGTACAAAAAATAAGTCATTTGTAGCAAGAAAGATTGCGGAAAGCATATATTTTCCGTGTTAATCAATCATCACCTTTCCTGCATTTTTATAAATATTATTCCTATGGACTGTATGCAAAATATTTTATGAGCCCAAGTAACGCTGTTGAACTGAAGTTGCCCCTGGTTAGATCAATATTAAGTACGATAAAGTTAATGTATTTGTGTGTTAACTGTTCATTTATTCAATCCTTATTCATCCACAAACAAGTGCTTATCTTAGTAAACTACAATATATTGCAGAAACTGTAACATTTTGAAAGTGAATGATCATAACGAATATTTTGAAAACACTGCTGAATCCCTCCCAACACCACCGTGTAAAATTTTTAAACCCCTAACCAGAACTCAGGCATGCTACAACTGCAAAAAACAATTAAAATGTTCAACTAAAGCAGCATATAATTTGATCACGCATTTGAAGAGATGTTCCCTAATACCTGAGCTTTAAATGATTCACGCAAGCACACCAACAGCACTATCTCGCTTCAAGAACGTGATTTTCCGACACCATTGGCATGACGCTATGCAGAAAAACAGCACTATTTTTTAAACGGAGCAAAGTCACTTGTGTAGATTTCTTCACTTCAACCGTCAAAAGTTGATGTTGACAAGCCCGCCTAATGACTAGGCTACGGCCTGTGGTACTTATTGAACATATCCCACTAAACATTTAAAATTAGCAAGAGACATGCCAAGAAATGCTGGTCGCCATTGCCTAGGTGTCAGGTGATGTAGGCTAATGACGTTCCGTTGGGGGTGTTGCTAAGGATCGAACCACAAAAGAAAAAGGATTAAGGTAGGCTTGACTATTCACCGTGATTTCATGCAGGTTTTCTTTTTATCAGATTTTGAGTGGAATGGCAATATAAACTTCGCACTATCAGACCAGCGATGTTTGCTGGTCTGCGGTCGAATGTCATCTCTGGCTTTTTATCAGAGGACTTTTGACTGGGGAGGGGAAATGGCGTTGGTTATAGAGGAAAGTGTAGGAACAGGGCAATAGTTGCTCCCTGCGCAGGTATCTTAAAAAAGCCCTGATTTCATAACAAACACTGGAGTATTTTGGTTCACTGGGTTTGACCCAAATTTTTGAGTAAACATTTAATAAATTTGCTGACTCCACTGCCACATTTCCTAGTTTTTCAGCTAGCCTACCAGTCGAGGGCTTCTAAACACAAATACGTAAATAAGTTATGTTCTAAGAAAAGTTGAAGCTTTTGAACCACTTTCAAAAACTAGTTTGTAATAAAAATAGGGCTGACCCCCAAAGGCGCAGCCCGGCACCCCCAGGGACCCCCCCCACTTGCTGCGCCACTTGGTCAAAACAATCACAGGAGAAAATCGAATTTCGTGGCTTTTGAGAAGAGAAATGCAACTGAGTATGAGCAAAACGTCTGGCGCGTGATCTCAAAGTGCGACTGTTTCTGCAGACAACGTTAATGCTGAAGAAAATCTCACAACATCTGAAATGGTACATTGCTACTGGGCCAAATAATGGGAACATGTTTGTCGCCCGAATTTTTTAAAAAGAGATGAAGATGCGGGGATTTCTTGATTGTTACTAAATATGTTTCAAAATGATCGTCATTTGAAAGATTTTAGAGAATTCTGCTATTTTAAAAAAGTACCATTTGTAGAGATCACGCGTCAGATGTTTTGCTCACACGCAGTTGCATTTCCCTTCAAAAAAGCAACGAAATTTGATTTTCTCCCGTGATTGTTTCCACCACCAACGCAATAAGACTTTTTTCTTTTCCTGTCTTTCATTTTTCAGTTAAAAACTGAAAATATTGCGGCGCCTCGATAAAGAAAACGGGCAACAACGCAAAAGATGTAATCTAAATATATAGTCCAACAACAAAAAGACATTTCAGAGGTACAACGCTCCCTTCCAAACCCAACGTATGAAACGTTTTCTGGTCTCTGCGGTGTTTTAAAGTGTGAGTGCATTTACAACCCAGCTTGAGTCACCTCAGACACGGAAGGGCGTAACCTTGCAAAACTTCAGATAAATACCCACCTTGCAAAACTTCAGGTCTCCCCTAAAGGAGTGGAAGTTAGATCATAAAAAATGTGATTCACAGTAAATCGAAACAGATTCACTTTGAAATGAAAAATGAATGTGGTCTCAAATGAATGTGGTCTCAAATGAATGTGGTCTCAAATGAATGTGGTCTCAAATGAATGTGGTCTCAAATGAATGTTGTCTCAAATCAACGGGTCTAAAATGTCGTGGTGTCAAATGAATTAGTCAAAATCGAGCAATACCTGGATGCCTTCAGGATTCATGTTTGATCAGCAGTTATCAACCGTCGCTCCGGGGACCGATGCCGGTCCATGCAGTTTTTTGCCGGTCCGCCAAACAACGTAGATTTTCCGACAAATAGCTTTGAAATGTTTAGCGTTCGTGTTAAAGTCGCTAAAATCCTGGTCGATGATATGTGGTTTGCGATTAAATAGACTGACGAGCCGTCTGTGGGTTGTCCATCTCTGCTTGCTTGCTCGCAGCGTTGTCACGCGGCTTGATCCACATTGAATGTTGCAATGGCGGAGAGCCAATGGTAGCACCACGCGTGGTCGTTTCCTTGTACCCATGCATTAACGCCAAGCACAAGGCTGAACAAGACGGAAGAACAGCCTGTACCATGTTAAGTCTTCGGTATGACACAGACAGGAAATGAAAAACAGCCTAGCATCTTTGCTGGCGTGTGGTTTACCAACTGCACCACTTAACCAGTTTAGACTAGATCTTATGACGCAAAATGAAATCCTTGCGCTGTTTCATAATTATTTCGTTCTTTATAAAGTACAATAGCGTCCACTGGCAGTAAAATGTTTTTGAAGGTTTTGTCTTGGTGACCGTAAGAACTGTTGAGACTGTTGTCTGAAATTTTTACCATAAACTTCATGGTACATCACCGGCAATATCTGTATTATATATGTTGCGTAGTGTTTAAAACGCAGTCAACAAAGCAACAGCGAATTTTGCGCTTTTTTTAACAAAGGACAAATTTCAGCTTTCAGAAAGGAACAACTCTCGAAGTGGACATGAAACAAGTAGCAGTATTTCAAATTTACAATAATCTGCAGAAGGAGTATGCGCAGATGTGTTGAGAGTAGCAGAATGACCTAAAAATCGAAAAGCAGAATTCATCAGGCAATATGATAAAAAATAATTGGAATTGGCTTTGCTGTTACTATTCCTCCATGTAGTGAATACCCCCCCTACCCTTTGTGTTTAGTATGCTGCCATATTATCTCAAGTGATCAACCTTCCGCACTTGCGCGCAACTTTTATTCGAAGCAGGGGGTGCAGAGGGGAGTGAGAACGGGGCGACATCCTCGGGCATCAAAAGAGTGAAATTTAGAAATTATAATGCTGTAACTAGATGCTTCTTTGTGTTGTAAGGCTACTAACGCATGCTGCATGGAGTTAATTTTTCGAAACTTGTTTGGGCAACACCAGTTTTTACGTATTCCCCATTTTCTCACATCCCTCAATGCTAAAATTTGGAAGGGGGCAATACAATCAAGCAAATGCCCCAGGCATCACCAGACCTCTGCAGTCTGCACGCCCCTGATTTGAAGCACAGCATTCTTTAAGGAAAGCCACTGGATTATTTTCAGAGCATACTCAGCCAGATGCGTAGCCAAAAAAGCATATGAAAACGATGGCTACTACTGATGCATCCCTTCTTCATGTACCGTATTTAATTTATCTTCAAATACATTAAACAAAAAATCGTTCACCATTAGGGAAGAGTTGGTAAAGAGTTGGTGCATCCTGTCTGCAGCTAAACACGTTTTGGTTTCCCAAGCAGCTGAGAATCTTGAGCGTACGTCATTTTCTAACGCCACAGTTCAGAGAAGGAATGAAGATAAGGCGACTGATGTCGAGGAGTAGCTTATAGAAGAGTCCAATAAATAAAAGTATTGTGCAATCCAAATCGACGAATCAATATTGTGACTAATTGTGCCATTCTTCTTTGTTTCGTACGTTATATGCGAAAAGAAATTTCAAGGAACTTCTATGTTGCATAAACTTTCCAAAACCTACCAGCGCCCACTGGGTTGGAGATATATTAAAATGCTTTAGTGAGAAAGCGATAGACTGTGAAGACTGTGTCAAATTGTGCACAGATGGACCTGCAATTATGCCTGGGTGTCGCCTTGGTGTCGTTGAAGAAGTCAAAGAAGTTGCGCGTAAAGAACTTTTCTTTACTCAATGCACAACGTATCTGGAACAAATGCATAATCCATCTTTAGCTGCAAAGAAACTGATGTGAAAACTTGCTAAGAAACGCGGTGCAAAATTGTTAATGAAATCCAATTTCGATCCTTGAACTCCAGACTATATGTTATTCAAAACACTGTGTGAAAGTATGGATTTGCAGCATGAACGTCTTCTCCATACAGACATAACTTGGCTGTCAAGAGGACGAGCTATTTCGCATCTTTCTTGAGCTCAAGGGAGAAAAAAATCTTTTTAACAGAAAGAAACTCTCGATTAGCAAAATTTCTTTTGGATGAAATGTAGATGAGTAGGCTTGCGTGTTTGTCGGATGTATTCTGCCATTTTAACAAGCTTAATACATCTTTGCAAGGGTTTTACACAAATATCTTTGTACTGAGACACAAGACAGACGCATCAAAAAAAAGCTGGCAGTTCGGGATAGTGTTGCGGCCAGTGGCCCAACTATATGGACGAGTACGTACGGACTGGAACCACTGCTTTGTAATAGACTGCTCATTGAGCCATCCGACTGCGCACAAACCGTTCACATGTTCACACAGCGTTTTACGTAACACGTGACTCAATATTCACGCCGTTCGTTGAATGCGTTTTTCTGCTCGTCTTTCTGTGCATGTATTTACGACCTCGCGAAACCTTACTTGATCTCTTTTCGTCAGTAGTGCTGTGAGCGAGTTGTCGTCTGCCTGATCCATTAACTGTTTTCTGCGATGTGGTTGCTGCTGTATCGTCGTAAAAGACAAGTCACTGTTTGTGTTAATGGTCGATAGATGTTGCCGTTTTGCGTCATTGTACATAAATTGTGCAGTGTCACCTCTCAACTCCCCTGCCTGTTTCGTGTCTCTAACAGCCGCGAGCCTGAGTAACGACTTCATCATCGCATAGGATAGCGTGAATCAGATTCACAGCTCGTGCTTGTGTGTTACAGAGTGAGAGACACGTCAACAATAGCTTTGTGCAAAAGAGAGATGCAGCGATGTTTTCGATTTGAACGAATTTTTGACAAGTGTTGATATGTGTTGATAAGGTAAAGGCAACGCTGCTAATAGTAAGAGGTTTCCCTTCACCAGAATAGTTTGTGATCTATCGAGCAGTTTTTGATCCATAATCCGCTAACATACCTAGCCATCGTTCAGCTCCGGATGTTTTTGTGGCACAGGAAGTTTCATCACAGGACGTAAACATTCCGGAACATGGTTTGACTGAAAGACGTGTGAAACCCGTAAACCGTGACAACAAAAACTCTAGCTTTGCAACAAGCTTCTGAGGAATCTGCCGGCTTGTTACTTTTGCAGTGATGAGAACTTGCACGTACCTGTTATTCCACAGTTGTAATTGTAAGCCACAAATATGGCGCAAGTATATCGACTACAATTTATTTCACAGGGAAATCAGTTTCGCGTTTTCAAACGCATGTTCAGTCCTGTAAAACCGTAAGACAAACCTTGCTAGCCAAATGTTGACACTTGAAATCAAGTAAAGAAACACACACGAACTGTGGCTACCGGCTGGTCACAATGAGAAATAAATTTGCAGTTCTGAAAGGCTGACCTTCCTAGAGCTCATAAACTTAGCCACTCCTGATGAAACCAGCGTTTGGCAACGGCTTATAAATGCACCTTTGCTCTGAGGATAACATCATGTGGGTCATGCCGGGTGCCAGAGTCAAACCACGCGACAGAACGTAACGGTCCACGAAAGATCGAGAAAGACCGAGCGTTTTAACGTATTCCGAAATCTAGAAAGCCCGTAAAAGTGGAAAATTTCGATGAAAATGTACAAATAATTAGCTTGACTAAAACAATTTTACAAATACTCTTGCTTAGGCACAAACAAACAATAGATTGGTAACGCACAACGAAGCAAAGGTTCAGTTTCACTTGTGTTAAACACAGCTTTGTTGTTTGGACAGTTTGTCAGTTCTTTCAACGTTTGTGGAAAGCAGTGGTAGCAGTGATTACATCCGCCGACCAAAGACAACAAAACAAACTCTAGCTTCGCAGCGAGCTTCTGAGGAATCTGCCTGCTTGTTTCTGCTTTCATATCTGTGCGGTGATTAGAACTTGCACGTATCTATTCTTCCATACACGAAAATGTCAATTTGCTGCACAGCCACGACAGACTTAGATCCATTAAAAGTCAGGTTTACGTGCGACGCGGCGTCCAGAAACATTTAAGATTTTGATCGTGGTCAGCTTGCTATTTCCACCGGTGGTTATGTCATCGAGGCTAGCGTAATTACGAAATGATGCCATCGATTGTTCTTTGGTAAGCTGATACGCTGTCGGAGAAACTAAGCGGAAGACATTCCCATTGGCAAAGTTTCCTGTTGCCTGAAACGCGGTGTGCATACGGGCTTCTGGATTTAGTCCAGAGCAGTGGTTCGGGGGTAAGAAGCACCAAAGTCTTCAGGGATACACGCTCTGGAAATTTAAACCAGATTTTATTGAACATTCATCGTGATTCTCTGTAGTGTGACGTACCATCATCCATTCACTAGGGCTGGTTCGTTACACGCTTTGAATATTATATTTAGCTTGCTTGCACAGTAAAAGTGCTGTCGCCTAACTTATTTCATTGCCAGTGGTTGAGTGAAGAAGTCATTGCTAAATGTTAGTTGACCATTTATTTCAAGGATGTG
>Ga0210059_1001410_pt1 | contig 36058 bp, 27 predicted proteins | sample Ectturendosymbi2_FD_188042 | JGI IMG/M metagenome (GOLD analysis project Ga0210059, IMG submission 188042) | Ecteinascidia turbinata endosymbiont from Florida, USA - Sample 2 (SPAdes) (version 2) | ecosystem: Host-associated > Tunicates > Ascidians > Unclassified | place: Key West, Florida... | reverse complement strand
TATTTAACACGATTTTCCCTCATTCCCTTTGTGGAGTAGACCATTGGAAATGTAATACTCTTATAAAGATAGTAGATGCAAAGTTTGCTACTGAAAGAGTACACCAAATTTGCAACATTGCGGTTGCTAATCGATTCTTTGACAAATGTAGCTAACCATGCCAATTCGCCTCACCAAAGTCTCCACTTCTTGGCCACTAACAACTTTCGCGTTCTCATGTAGTCGGAAGCAAAGGGCATGCCAACTAAAGAACAGAAAACTTGCAATAACAGCGCAGAGATTACTCAGAAATCGAAATTTAACGTACTCAACATCAGTTGCAACAAAATTCTGATTTTCGATATTCCCGTGATTGTAGACGATTAGTGAAACATTCGGTGCATTTCCATTTCTAGCAACAATTTCGTTTAAAATTCCTTGTATCTGACATTTAAAAGTAAGATGCATTATTCAATGGCACAATGGAGAAACAGATTGATTTTTGCATCCATGAAGCGACCAGTCCTGGAAATTACTTCTGAATCGAAAAGTCGGTTTTGAATAAGCGTAGAAGAGAAATAAGCAAGAACTACTGAGCACAATGCACAGTTGAAAAGCAAATCAAACTGAGAAATCAACCACGGTTATTAACCTTACGATAACACAGCTTTCGTTCTATTAGATACGTCCAGTTTATAAAACCCATTTTGTAAATGAAGATTGTTTTAAATTCCACGTAATGCAGAAAGCAGCTACAAAAAGCAATTGAAAACCGCAGTTTCCAATCAAAGTCAGGGGTTTTCAATCAAAGTCAATTCAACAAAATATTGTTTGTGTACAACATTCTAATGGGCGTCAATGTGATACCAATTTTGGCAACTTAAATAAAAATGCAAAGTTTATCTGTATTTTTACCATAAAGACAAAAATAAACAACCGCTTGACAAAAATTCAGTTTAGAAAAAATTCATTATAACATAAACATTCAAAAACACAAGAAATAAAACTTGTTTAAAAGAACTTTGCGAATCTGACATTTGATTGGCATCATGCAACAAAAATTGTGGTAAACAAATTAATACCTGTACGCTCGGGCAAGGTATGTATGTAACACATTTGTCTGCCAGCTCTATGTGAAACCGGTTGGTGATCAGAAGTGGCATAAGCGTCTAAAGCTCAGCAAAAGTTTACAATTTCTCTTCCTGGTTCTTTAAGTCAACTAGAGAGCGATACAGAGCAATGTTTTGTCGTAATGACTGATCCAGGTTGACTGTTATAATTTTGAGCTCCATAGCACGAGCCTTGCTGATAGAACACTGTTGAAGGAAACCAAGGAAAAGATCTGGATCACCATCTAGTGACAGCAGAGTTGCTTCGCCCACGCTTACAGTTGCGTTCAGTTCAGGAATGACGATTTTCCTTGAAACAAAAACACTTCTCAATGAAGCAACAGAGGAAGGATGGAAAGGTTGGAAATTGCATTGCATAATTTAGCGTTTGGCGTTCAAGTATTGAATAATGTAAGCTAAAATTGCGAACAAAACGCCAAAAATTACATTAACAAATTGAATAATGTCAGTTAAAATTACGACATTCCTTGAGTCTTTCTTGATTATATCCCAATAGATTTTGAACAAAGTGAAAAACTTAGTTTTACTAGAAACGCAATAAATTCTTGAGAAATCTAAAAAGTCGACATTTAAATAAAAAACTCAAAAATTCGCATAAAAACATGTTGTCATATTCCAATTTAATTGACATACAAGCATCAAAGCTTCCGATAGCAGCACAATGGCAAATTAATAACCTTGTGTTACCACCAAGGTGCCTCGAGTTGAAAAAGCTGAGGATTAGTACAGCCCATTCCTACTTCGACAATCAAACACAGGCCAAGTGAAAAAGACACGCTCTTTTTGCAAATGACGGCGCATTCGCTTACTCGTAAATGGCGGCAAGAGACCAGTCATCTGGAATGTTTTCAGATCTGCGTCCGGCGTTTGACCTTTGATCCGCATCTTCAATCACTTGCAGGACGTAGCTGACGCGGTAAGGCCACTGATCGGTCAATATCACCCAGCGAACCAAGTCCCGCGCCCCACCTCGGTTCCGCGGAAACGAACGTCTTTGTAGTGAGTGATGCTCCGAACCTATTGCATGTATGCAAAGCACTGACAGCGGTGAGAAAAAATGATTCGATTCGAAAAGATCAACGTTGCTTGAGAACTCTTGAGTGTTGGTGCATTTTTTTCCTTCTGACTTTTCACCGGAATATCACGTTAGAAATTTCATGCCGTATCTCATTTTAGTTTCTTTCATTGTGATCAGTGGGCAGTTGAGTGATAGTATTGAACATCCAGTAGGCAGCATTTTCCCGCTTTTTGGCAAAGCGCGCAAGTGTATAAACTACAGTGGCTTGGTTAAACAAAGCATAGAAATTTTATTTTTTCAACCTACAGTAAAATTCAGTTTTACAGGCATCAAATCACAGTCGCATAGCTTTTGCTGAGGTTACAAGTCACAGCCGGGCTTGCGTAAAGTTAAAAAACGTGTTCCCCTGTCTGAAGGCAGTGACATCATTTTCAACTCTGAGATAAAGTGAAATGTGCATGTCAAAAGCAACCCTCGTCTGCTTAGTCTGTTTATTACATTTGTTACAAACATTTTGTCTTCTTCACAATTCAAAATCTATCTTGAAAAATAAGAGAAAAAGTCGTCCAGTGCTGGTTTCAGCAAGATAATTTTGCTCACCTTGAACCGCTGTTAAAGGCTTTGTGCCACTGGTTAGCGATGTGATCAAACGTGAACGCTTCCTCTGCAAATGCACGGAAGTTCGTTAACACGACAATTGCGAAAGCAGCAGTTAACGACACACAACGTTTTTCATAACCAGCCAATAGGATACAATTAAAATTACAACTTTTAGCTCAACTGTCATAGTTGAAACAAAAACGACGCCGACGTTTCAGCCTACTTCACAGTGGACATTCATCAGGGCAATGATGAGTAGAGGCGACGGCACTTAACACTGCGTATTGAAGAAGGAAAACGCAAATAGAGCAACGTAGTTGTACGAGGTAGGAATTAATAAAGACTATGGCGGTGCCACAAGAAATGAAACCAATCAGCGGAGTAACAAGTTCGCCGCAATCAAGGTAAAGATCAATATTTTCATCTCTTAAAACGTTGAACAAAAGCTTACGCGCAATTCGAGAGATCGCATGAGTTGAGTTGTCATGGAAACCACGTTGAAGATGCGTTTCATGTGACGCGCATTTCCTGTCAGGTGATATTTAATAGTTTCATCGTCATGGAGAAACTGTCTACAGATTTAAAGGGAATTGCATCATTTGAAAAACAATGCTCTTCAAAAAAAGCAAACAGTCGTCAAAGAAAAGACGGCGATCTTTAAAAAACAACAGTCTTTCAACAAAAGCGTCCTTTAGATTGATCGACTAAATCTGTGTTTTATGAATCAGCAAGGGAATGGCTGATGCAAAGATAAAAGGAAAAACCGAAACAGGTCATCGAAATCCCAACGAACAAATAAACGCAGACCTATTTGGAGGTTATAGTGTAGGTTTAAAAGCTAAATCATGAGCATCGCCATCAAGTCATGCCTCCAGTAACAGTGTGGTGACGGGGGCCTACGCAACATAGAATGTCGGGGTTTTGGACATAAACTGTACTTACAGTAAAGTTTTTTGAGACGTTTCACAAGGTCGAAAGAATTTGTTAGAACTTATATCTGATACCAAGAAAAAAATGCGATGCATTGCACAAGCAAAAATACCCTACACCAAAAATTAGCAAAGTAGCAAAGTACTGTCTAACAAAGAAAAAGTGTTTAAAATTAGTCCCCATAAAGCATGGTTCATTGTTCCGAAAATAGGTGGTCAGAACAAAATCAGGGAAATTCAAACAATGTATTGCATTTAGTTTGGAAAGAATCACAACATAAACAATAAAAAAAGCAACTATAAATACAAATTTTCTTAATTTTTGTTTTCGCTTCATCTTTGAAAAAATGGTTGGCGGAGCAGCAAGAGAACATCACCTGCACAAAAACAAGAACTCTCTCTCCCTGACTTCAACTTTCCTCTTCACGCTTCCGTCAACAGTATCAGACCTTCTTGTTTGTTTGAATGTTTTCAAAATTACATCGTCGGACTTGCCGTCAGATCCTCTTTAATAAAATAATTTTTGTAATTTTTTGTGAAAGTTGATATCGACCGTCGTGATTCAGACAGCCACTACAGCATGTTGGAGCAAGGTTGTGCACAAACGGTAAAGCAAACGAAATATTGACTTCGAAGTATACTCATAGTTCAGCCCATTTTTCACTCCTCCCCGAACATCACATGCAGCTTCTCATAGGGTTGCAGATTAATCCTAACTCATTTGCACTAACGGCATGTACATTTCAATGAATATTCTAACGTAAAGGAGAAGTAGCAATTAACAAGAGTTATCGATTCGAGGTGTAAAAATTAGCATATTTGCAAATTTTGTTCTTGACCGCTCTGCCTCCGACCAATCATATCCTCTCCAAACCTGCATTTTTCGCAATTCGTGTTCATGTTCATGTTCCAATTGTATAAAAATATATTGGAATTCTGCTTAGCGCGAAATGTAACATACAGGGTTCGATAGCCATTCATACAAGAGTATGCAAACCAACAACTAGTAGCATATCCTCACCTTATAATATCTTCCGATCTTGGAATGTGCCAGTTGATAAATGAGCCTACGTTTTCAGATGAAATGATATCTTCCGATGAATTTTTAGTGTTTCTCGCTTTAAAGTTGGACAAAGTTAATTAATTGCAAACGAATTACAAACCATAGTCATAAAGCAAGAAGGAAATGCAACAGACTGATGATTATTTAGCGACTGATGTTTCACATCAGGCCCGCAACCAGGCGTTGTTTAAACTCGTTCGAAATTTCTTGTCGGTGATTCAGTGGGTGTTGTTGATCGGTTGCAATAGGAACCAAGGACCGCCCTCTGGCTTAAGGCAGAGGAGCCAGATCGAAACATTCAAGACAGCCTTCCCACCAGCTGTTCACAACAGGTGGCCCCATGTTGCGCCCGTCACGCATTTGGAAAGGTGAATAGACACAGCGCAGAGTGCTTCTACTTTGGGAGACTTGAGAACCAAAAGTTAATCAAAAATTGTAATTGCAATATTTTGTTTCAAACAACGCTTCCGATGTTTCTGTAAATACATTATTTGTTTCAAATCTCAGACCAGCTTTAATACAGTACAGAAGAAAAAAAAATTGTTTGTTTTTTGGCGTGTTTAGTCTGCCATTGGTCGTGAAAATTCGTGTTAAAAGTCAGGCTGCAAAGTATTAAAGACTGTTTGAAGTTTTGCTTATTACATTGTACATTATCTTAAATTTAAATTTGTATAAATCTTTGGAAAGAACGCTTTTTTTGTTTAACCACTCAAGAAGTGTACGCATTATTTTCGTATCTATATCAAAGCAGGTTTGATATCAGTTGTTTCACAAACCCTTTCTCAACAATGAACAAAAATATTTTGAGTATTTTAGCTTGCCTCCGACTGTTTTATTTGCTTACAGTGATAGAAACAGTGCCATAGGCGTAGCCAATCGAGGCAGGGGGCCTTAGTCCCCGAAATGTTTAGCATATCTAGCCATTTTTTGCTTCGAGAGGCGGTGTCTCAAACAAAATACTGTTGTTCGCCTCTAGTCAAAAGTTTTGATCGCCCCAAAATTCTTGGCCCCCCAAATTTTGGGCCCGCTACGCCACTAAACAGCGTATTTTTGTGCGTAACGTGACGTACATTCACAAGCACAAACGTAGACAACTAATGAACTTACGAAAACTCTTCCAGTGCAACTTGGTTCTGTCGGCTTGATCCATCATTCCAGCAATATATCTTCTTTTGTCTCGCAAGCTAAGCTTAACAAAAATAATAAAGAATCTTTTGGTATGTGCTTTAACAAATAAAACAATAAAAAACTGGATTGTCAATCAGCAATACGCTGCGTAGAGAGTGTCATGAACAAAAAGCAGTTACATAATGATGTCTCACAAAGTTTGATGTAAACTATACATAAATAGAAAAAAAAATACAAAAGTTGTAAAATTCCTCTTGTCCATTTTGCTTTTTTCTCCGCAAGTTTTCTCTTGAAATAAATGAAAACTGTTTCGGAAACTTTTCCTAAATTTAAGGTTAGTACGTTACCTCCGGCAAGCAAAACGGCAAGTTGATAATCTTTTTCAGATATTCGTGACCGTTGACGTTCGCTTTCAGCAAAGCTTCACCCATTCCCTCCTCGATGCATTTCACTGCGACCCGTGAATCAAGTGCGACCAAGCAAACGAATGGGGAGGAACGATCGCTGAGAAGGATGCTGACCGCTTCGAGGACCGATTTTACCTGGTACAGCAGGAGAACACCCACGTCCTTTTGATGCGTTGCCGAAATTGATAAAAAATGATTTTTTGCTTGTGCGACAGCACACAGTGGCTCTCACTTTAAAAATTAATGAGCACTGTTGCAGAGAACAAATCGAGCGGCTCAAATTGCGCAATCAAAAGGCTTAATTTTGGGCCATAGCTTTTGTATCCAAGTGCGCAAAAATTCAAACATTCAAGGCTATTTAAGTTTGTTTTCATGCATCGCAAACAGTGATAATACCTTTTCATGCGAACACCGATCTAAGTCGTCGATTGATATGACGATTTTGTAGTTAAGTCGGTGAGTGAAACGTAAGCAACGGGCAAGCTTCTCGATGATTTTTATCTGGAAAAAATAGTTATAGCATCTGTTTTTTTCTGCTCTATGACCCAAATAGAACCAAGCAACTGCCTGAGGTAGAAACTGAGTGAAGAAAATATAGCAAGTCAAACAGGATGAAAGTAGTTCTCCATTGAACAGTAATTTTTACTAGAGGGTAACGTGAAAGTTTGTTTGTTCATCCGCACTCTTGGAAGAATTCGAAACTACCCTACTTAATCCAAAATCCTACTGGAAACTTTCTCACCATTACATTGAATCTGCTCTGAACAAAATGTACCAAGTGCAGAATATGCTGGTGCTGTCTTGCCACCAGCAATTGTGTACCTCATCTTTGACTTTTCGCATAAATCCCAGTTCTTCGGCCATATTTCCGCTGGCTCCCACAAGCGCTCGGTTCACTCTTCTCGTCTGCGACTGGAACATGGCATAGCAAAAGCGAACAACCACAAGAAGAGAAGCTGCAGTTGCTGGCAACCACGCAAGTATTTGCACTTCAACTGGAATTGCCCGTGAACTCTGCATGAATCATAACAGTAAAACAAATACAATCAGCAGTGGATGACAATCAAAGAGCTGATGCGTACCTTATATCGGCAATATGACCAAGATTAACGGGTTGGCCTTTTTTAGGCCAGCTTTCAGAAATCTGACCTCGTTTCAAGTTGGTTGGCCTAAAAAAGTTTATTTGGCTTTTTGACATTTTTGGCCTCCTCCCATGTTGGTTGACCTTAAAAAATTCATTTGGTCTTATGGCTCTTTTGGCCTTGTTACGCTGAAAAAATTCCTCTTAAGGAAAATATTACCATTCCATTTTTTTCGGCCATACTTGCAAAATTTTTGCAATAAATGCTATATACATCGATGCCATGTTCTGTTGTTAATAAGATTTGAGGCATGAGAGATTCGAAATAAATTTTTGCGTAATCACTGGAAATTTGTGCACTGTGTAGTGTGTTGTAAGCACTAAGCAGGCTCAACGCTTGTAGATTGGCCTGCGTCTCTGCGATAGAAATACGACAATCACGTCTAGGAAGTGGAAGAGCTCTTATAATTCTAGTCCTAAGTACAGGAGTGAGTGGAAGGTGACTTTAGTAGGGGAGGAGAAAGGTGGTGATGGAAGAGTATGAAAACTGTGGTACCATTGTACCAAAAGTGTGCAATCTTAATAACCATGAAAATTCGAGCAGTAATGAGCTCCAGTATAATGGCAAGCAAAAATTATTCTCGATTTTGAAGAAAATTTCTAATGATATTCTCACAATTTAGATGTTTCTTTGTAACAAAAGAATAGCAGTAACACAAACAAAGTTTGGCTTATTTTCTTCAAACAATCGATTTGGCCCTTTTTAGCACTTTTTGGCTTTTCATTGAAATTTTCATCTGGCAAACCTGAATATGACCACGACAAGTGTGTTTCTGTTGGTTTCCTTTCGACTGCACCTTGTTTGCGAATGACTCTATATAGCAACGCGTCTATGCGGAAAAACCGGGTATTGGGCGATTCTACTAAGATATTTCATAAATAGAAAGCATTAACCAAAGTATTGTCACAGCAAACCTGGCCAGGGTTTATAACATATTGTTGACTGAAAATATCATACCCAGTCATATTCGCAAGCAGTCGATGCCAATCGCCAACCATCACCTGCACGCAAAAAAGACCAAAAACTTTGACTCACCTGAAGGACATTTAGGCGAAGATCAGTTACCAGAACGCACACTCCGATTGGAAAGATGACCAGTGCAATGAACAGTAATATGCAGAAATAAAGAAAAGGACATCCGCAGCACACTCGCTTTGGGTACTTCAAAAAGTGGGAAAAAAACGAGTTTCGGTGAACAACTGATTCGTTAGTGTCAGCGTCACGAGAAGCAATCGAAATGCCGTCGCTTGTGGAGTCAAGATTATCCAATTCAATCTCTCTCGATTTGCGGTCCAAAAGTCGGCCACTTCCATCTTTTCCTGACAAAGTAGCTTCTGGCACGTCACAGCCCAAGGCTACGGTAAATCCGGCAATTCGCAGTGATTTGCAGGCGTTTCTTGCTTCTGTAGAATTGGAATATTGTACTTCGCACAAAGTTTCCAACATCGAAATGTCCACGACAACGCCATATTGCGCCATTAGCTTCTTCACACCGACTTCGTCAATAGACACGTGGCGAAGTTGAACCCTGATCGTTGATGGTTCTTGACTACAAATGTAAAAGTGTTAAGTTTGAGATATTCGTCCACTAATCTGATACTGCCGTACAAAAACAATAGTGACGAGATATCTTTACAGAGTTTGCCCTTACGGTGACCACACCAAGTTTCCTCAATTAAATTTGACCCACTCATTTGTGTACAGAAGCATGCTCTCTTCATCCGTAAATTTACTTCACCGTGTTCTTAGTTTGTTTGGTTGTTTTTGTCTAATGTTTGTTTGTTTTTGCATTTGATTACCAACTATTGCTTTCTTAACACTACCGAACCGTCGCCAGAAAGTCTTCAATAGGGGGACTTTGCAGTTCTGCGGGGGCTTTGCGTTTGTTTGTGGGGCTTGAGATTATAAAATTAACCAAAACTCCACTTATTTACAGTGTTTCACGCCTCAATTTGGGGGAGCTTGGAGCTTTGTTCGGGGGGCTAAGTCCACCAAAGGCCCCCCGTGGCGACGGGACTGTAACACTACACATAAGGTGATAAACGGGGTTGGTTGACAAGATGGTCACCATGGTCCTTCACCAATCTTATATGACACAGTGACACTCGTATTTACATTAATCCGCTATTTTGCCATTGTGGTTTGATTTATTTTGACTTCCACTGACAATTGGTTTCGTTATTGCGCAATGGCCATCAGTATTGTTTCTGTTTCATAGCTGAGTCATATGAAACGATAATAAACTTAAGTATCGCAAACTGGCAGCTGGTAATAATCTTACCCGTACACGAGACAGGTCATTACTTTGGGTTACCATATGTGAAGAGGCAAAATTCAGTCTCCATGGCTAATTTTCGCGACAACAAACAAGCGCTATGTGGCATTTTTCAGTGTGTTTTAAGAACTACCAATCCATCGCAAAACAGCATCACTACCACTGTTCAGACAAAATTATTGTAGGCGTTGGAAGCAGCCAAAAAAGTAAAAGTTGAAGTTCTCATCTTCACAGCACATGCAGAATGTTTCACGTTAAACGTAATTTACAGTGAAATTCCTGACATCAGAAAAAATTTTCAAATTATTTCCGGACACAAATTTTAAACCGAGATTCCGGAGAAGTCGGGGAAATTGCAGACATATGGCAACCTTGCATTACTTTCACGCTTTTCATAAACTCTTATGGTGGGCTTTACTGCAAAACTGCAGAATCGAAATTGCTGAAGAAAAAATTGGGAGTAATTTTTTGTAACATTGCTTTTCATAGATATAATGCATTGCTTGAAAAAGCGATCAAAGTGAAAATCAACACAATTCTGGGAGCAGAGAACTTCAAATTGCTTTATATAATTCCAACTCTAAGTAAAAGGTTTTGCGAAGAGTTTGACTCTAAGAAACATACATTCCTGCTCATGACATTCAGCACTACTGCATATGACGTAACCACGAGTATCTGTTTTCGAACCATTTGGAATCATCAAAAACCTCCTCCACGTCCAGCAACCGAAAGAGCCGTGAAGTGACCACACCGAACTCTTGTTCAATAGCCTCAGTCAAGTTAGTTACAATGCCCGCCCATAACGTGTCACATCCTGCATACTCCCAAGCCTTGAAATTGACAAATATGTACTTGGTTTTCAATCTGAAAAAAACAGTTTGCATCATTGAAAATAACCTTTTCTAAATGTTGACGTTATGAAAATATTTAATCACCTAAAGATCAAAATAATGTAGAAAATATTTTGGGAAGTAATACAATGCATGAGTAGCACCAACAAAAAATCAATAACAAAGCGTTATGGCAGAAACAACTATCATATTCGTTTGATTGGTGGGACAACATGAGAACTTCTTTCTGATTTTTTCTCAAAAGAATGGGAACGAGAATTGAGACCAATTTCTTTTAATGTCACTAAAATTTTTACCGTGTGCGATCTTTTTCAGTGTCGTCCGATGAATCCATAAGAAGCAGGTCAGCGTCTTCGTTGAAATCCATGACAATGTCATAACCTGCTTGAGCGCTTCGTAGCCTTTCACCAAGTGTGGGCAGAGTCGTAAATGTCGAATACAAAATAAGTCGCAGATTTCGAGTGGTCTTCTCCCAACAGCCGGAGTCGGTAGTCGTTACGCAGCAAGTAAACATCAGAAATACTATGCCGATCGCCGACAAGAGAACCACAGTTGCAAAGAAACCTATTGATTTGGTTGCTGGTGGTTTGCTGGGAGCGGAGGTGGTTTTGTGAATCGAACGAGGTTCTGAAACTTCGGACGTCGGCGAACTGTTCGACAGAACTACTGTTTTGTAAATCGCTTCTTCCACAGAAGGGTGTAAAGCAATTAACAGGATTGAGATAAAAATACAGATAATGGCCAGGAAGAAGAACGTCCACGCTGCACAAGAGCAAATTTGCATCCGTCTCTCTGACTTGGATGTTTGCTGCTGGCGATCAAGTGGCTGTACCTGACGCCTTCGAAATAAGTAATTTTTATTGGAATTTCTTTGTTCTTCTTCCACTTGTTGCTGGTGCTGGTCTTTTTGCAGGAGGTCTGCATACACCATAAGATAAATAAATCAGCCCTTCAAAACCTTTTGACTACCTCACACAAAAATTCATAACAATTGTTTCAGATGACTTTCTGGTAAGCTGTTCACAATTTGAGGTCGAGGTCAGAAACAACTTATTCTTGACAAAAATTGATACTATAATAACAGCAGTAAGTTTTAAAGCATTTATTCGTTTTCACAAATGCAAAAACTTTTTTGACGGATTAGCCCTACGCATTCACTGTTACTCTCAGAAAAATTATGCAAAATTTGTAGTACTTCTTTTGTTTTTTCTAATATGGATTTAGATCGAATTGTGCGCGACGCCATTGAAAAAGAAATTGAGAAATTAGATTATCTTATGTAGATTAAATCATAAGTCTAATGCCCTATATTTTTCACCCATTACGCAAGCACAATAAGAATCCAGTCTTTCATTCAAAATTTCTCCTATCCAAAAAAGGTTTTGTTTGAAAATAATTTTTCTGGTGCTTCCTGAAGTAAGGATTAAAGCGGTGCATGGTGTGTAGGATTGCAACCTCAAAGCCAGCAACTCACTTTCTGTGTGCAAGACGTATCAGTAAGACAAATTGCCAAAACAGCACACCGCTTACATGATGAAATGTACGGCCTACTAATGTCACTCACATCTAACTTCTCTCAACAAGAAAGATTTTCCACTTCCCCAAGGAGCAAACACGCCGACAGTAATGGGGGTCTGCACCCATAAAAGGAGCTTCGCCAAAGCTTCAGCGTAAACGGAGTATCCAAGGTGGTCTACGCCAGTGTCATTATCACTGAGGAGGTGCCCTGCACAGAATAAGTTTTCATTTATCGAAGATGTATCATAACAGAAATGTAACTCTTTTACAAATATGTCGCAATCGTACCACGCAAATTGTCACGCTGTTCTCCATAATGTATCTCAAAACAGCATTTTAATAAACCTCAAGTAAAGAATGCGCACGAGTCAAACAAGGAAAGTAAGTAAAAGAGGTTCGGGTTATTTTTATCAAAACGACTGTTTGGAGCCGTCTCTGGGAACATAATGGCTGTTCAGTAGTGCGGAAACGCTCTCACCAAAATCCGCGTTTGTTACAAACTCGATAAGTGCGAGGTAGCCCATAAGATGAAAAAGTAACCTGCTAACAGCCATCTGGCTGCATATTTCAGGTTCGCGATTGCTAAACAGAATGCCGTTCAGTGCACTGATAGAGTAGATAAAACGCAAGCACATGAAATTAAAAGTGATCAGTTGCTCCGCATCTTAGAATACTGCATTAAATTCAAGGCAATAAAACATATTTTTATCTTCTAATTAATAATTTAGCCGGATAGCGTTCGGATATACAGTACATCCTACACTCAAAAGTTTATATTTCAGATGTTTGTCTAACTTGCATACCGTTGTAAAGGCCAGGATTAAGTTAAACGAGCTTTTGCAATATTTTGAGAATCGAGAAATTACACTGATTTTATTACGTCGATTGGAGTTCTAGGAGAAACAGAGTTTAAACCCCAGTAGTAGGTATGGCTGACCACCATAGGCGTAGCGGCGGACGGCGGGCCATGGCCCCGCCCAAATTTTTAGAATATCTAGTCATTTTGTGCTTTGAGAGGTGGTATCCCAAACAAAATACTGTTACTCCCTTAAAATCAAAAGTTTTGCCCCCCAAACATTTTGGGCTGGCTACACCACGGCTGACCATGAAAGTCATCATATTTTGTTGAACAAAGGATTCTATTCCAATCCTACTATCATGCACTATATTTGAGTTTTTGCAAAATGTCATTTGAGATTACACAAGGCCAAGTATGTGCTTTCCACGATGGGTGTAAGCAAGGAATCGATCCGCAAATTTTTAATAGGAAATCGATTTCACGTAAAATTACGCATCCTCAGTCCTTATTCAAATAGAATCATTTGAATAAGGACTGAGGATGTGTAATTTTACGTGAAATCGATTTCCTATTAAAAATTTGCTGATCGATTCCTTGCTTACACCCATCGTGGAAAGTACATACTTGAATAGAGATATGTGCAAGTTTGAATCATCGCAAAAAGACGAAAGCAGATGGCAGTCGACTGATTCCTCGAAAGCATACAGAAACACTAGTGCTTTTAAGTGTACAAAAGGCCAGTAAGAGTGATTATACTATATGATCAATTAACTGACCTGTTATGGCGATTTTTCGGTGATTTTTTCTAATATGGCAATTTTTTCAGCTCCTATGGGCATATCGGGATTGAAAACTGTGCTTTTATGGGTGTCTATAAAAACAAGCCTTTGTTCTCTATTAATCCAAGATGCAGTTGTGATACAATAGGTTAATATTCCAATTTAACCAAAACTAAACTACCAAGGTGTTTTCCATGTTTGCGGCATGTCAAGGTTTGAGCATCAAATCTGGAAAACATCCTACCTTTCGGTTCCACTTGCCTTTCCAGATCCCACTTTGAATTTAATCTGGTTTCCATCACCAGTCTTCTGATTAGAAACAAAACTTGAAATTTTAAGTATTACAAGCATATACTTCCTTTAGGTGCAGTTTATGTGCTTACACAAGTGGCACTGGTAACTGAAAACATCAAAATTTTGTTGCGTTCAAGACCAACTGCTGTTGCACAAGTAAAATCATGATGGACAAAAATGTGACGCAAAAAGACACACCCTAACATTTACAAGACCTTGTAACTGTCGCACAGTTAAACATGATTTGAAGATGCAACCTAAAAGAATGATCAATCCTAATATATTCAAAACCTTACGATTGCAGAACTAGAACTCATGGTCTGCTACCTTCCATGCAGTTCCAGTTTCCAACTGACATATTCGTCTTCTAGCGGAAACAGCAAGTTAAAAGCGAAGCGTAAAATGCTTTAGTGATATCTAGTATTCCTGACCTGCTGCGACAGTGTCCATGCGCCGTTAAACTTCTTAGTGTACAGCCCTGTACGGTTGGCACCTATGTAGCCTTTACAAGTGATTGCGCTAACGATTTGACAAAAAACACCATTCTATCCATTTTCCTGTTAACCATAGACTTTCGTCTTTTGGGCTTCTAGTGCCCGGGTTTTGAAGCTTGTTCACCAACGTAACTTTCAAGTAGTACAGCGTTGGTGACTGGTGATGTTAGCGACGTTGGCAGCGTCCAAGGACGTAATCAGACAATATGGAGTTTGCTGTCACAGTTGTCCAAGACGTCAAGTACCACTACGGTGCTCGAGTGGACTTCTTTTGACGCAAGGCAGGTCGCCTGCTTCAGAGCTGTAGCTGCCAGCAAGCTAAGCTTGTATCTGGTTATTTCTGTTTACTACAACATGATGAATGAAAATGTGCAAAAATGAAAATATTTGCACATTGCATTATCGCACATTTTTCCCGAAACATTCTCTTCTTACAATGCGTCTAACCATTATTTCAAAACAAAAAGACAAGAGACTTACACGTAGTATGCATTAAGATTTAAAAGAACACACATGATTGATTTCACCGATGACTTGATTGTTGTTGAAAAAAATAGTGAAGCCAGTCGTATCAACCACAAGCGTCCAAAATACTCATATTTAGCAGTATTTTGCACCTAATCTATTTTACTTGTTGAAACAGTTGCAATGTATTATCTAATTAACGTCTCTAAAATCTGCATTGCGAATGAGACAATTCACAATAGGATCAAGCAGTAAACCTTTTCGAAAAAATTAAAAACTCGTGTCCTTCCATTTTTGTTACCCTTCAAAAATTTTAGCATTACATTATCTGTAAGGGTAATACCATTTACTTGAGGAAGCGATTTTTGCAGTTGTTGTAATAGAACGTCTACCCATTTGTGTCCGCAGGGGGGAAACGGGCATTTTCCCCCCAGGAAATTGGGACTAAGAACCAAAAATTTCTAGAAAACCTGAAGTCAGCAGCTCAGTTCAGAGTAATTGGTTTAATTGTTGCAATGACAGTATATTTGCGAGTATGGCACTCGCACTGCACAAGAGCCAGGTTCACTGTTCTGGTGTTCATGCAGTGACCAGCTTGCAGTTCACGCATGCCCGGCACTGATCTCCGCTCCTTTGCCTGCAGAGGCAGGTGGTCAAACTTGCGAATGGATTGCTCTATTGTTGGTCTTTATTGCTTATCAATAACATGGCAACAAGCCTTCCAAGGTTCGCTTCAAGTTACGATAGGCGTTTTGTCGCATGCGACTATTGAACGCAGACACTTTTGACAAGTAATGCAGCGAGACAGTGACTGCTGATATGAGGTAAACAACATATTTTTATACTGTGTGAAAAGAAGCATGCGTGTATTTGTAGCAATGCTTCCATAAGTTTGAAAAATCCATTGCCGATGTGAGACTGAGTGTCAGTGGTGTAGGAGGTGGGGATGCAGGGGGTGAAAGCGCACTCCCAAAAGTTTTGATTTGGTGAAAATACGGACAAAATCCCTGAAAATCCGGGTAAAGTTTCTGAATATCTGGGCAAACTCCATGAAGAAATGAGCAAAAATGGCGCCCAATGTGATTTGATTTGAAAAAATGGCGCCCAAAATTACATGAAGACCTTTTTTGGAGGTCATCCGAAACGCTTCTTTATGAGAAAGTATTCGCACAAAAAGTGGCCCAAATTTTTTTGGGCAAGTTTGAGGAAATTCGGGCAAAAATCCTTCGCACCCCTAAAAATTTGCCTGCTCCTACACCTATGGTAAGTGTGGCCAAAGTGCCTGGGCGAATAGTTAATAATCAAATTACGCTCATCTTATCCCTATATAATAATGGTGCAATCTAGTATCAGTAGAGTTATCTTGGTTTATGACCTATTGTGAACGTTGTGAATAGTTGATTGCACTTCCTAATGGTGACGGCACGAGTAATATCGTCGAGTGATCTCTATTGTTACTGGTTGCTTTCCTGTCAGTTTAATGCCCCGAATTACCAGCTTTCTCTTTTTCTTGCCTCATTAGTTCAAGGCGATGCAGCTACCTGTAACACTTGTTAGTTAAAGTACTGTACGTCTGTGCAGGTTTGTGGTAATACGTCTTAATCGTCGAGGTTTGTTTCTGACTTCTGAGTGAGCAAGTGCAAAGCTGTAATTGTTGTGGCGAGTTATCACCTACCTGCTCAATTTTGTTTGAGCCTGCGTGGTGTTCTCATAACTTTAGTAACTTATCCGATAGTCGAGTCAACCAAAGTTGCGAAGTCGGAGGTAAAATGTCCGACTCCGACCTTTACAATATTTCCGACTCCGACACCGACTCCAACCTTTCCAAAATTTCCGACACCGACTCCGTAACGTGAATGAGATTTGACAGCAATGGAAATCGTCTTGTAGAGCAAGAATTCTGTTTCAATAAAAGTCTGAAAAGAAATTGTACCATTTCAACAGGCACGAGTTATGATTATTCTAACTTATGAGTGCGATGTAAAAAATGATTCAATTGGACTTCCGGAGTCCGACTCCGACACCGACTCCACCCAAAAACCTCGGACTTCGTGTACCTCTGACACCGACTCCGCAACCCTGGTGTCAACATGATAGGCAATGCTAACTTTTTGTTTTGTCACCGCTGATGTTGTTATGGCCGTTGATTAATTTTTTAAATTGTTACTTATCTGTAGAAAGTGCTTGAAAACTGCATATTTGGCAGTTTACGAAAAAAAAGCATTTTTGATAGCCGAAATGTGGCAAACATTTCAGACTCAAAACTGAGAAGAAAGGTTCAACCAGCACAGACTAATGATAGCACCACAAACATAGTTGTGGATAAGTGATGTCTAATTCAGACTCATTTGTCGGCAGTTGGCAATAATAACGATATTGGATTATACGCCAATTCAGCAAAAGCTTTATCGGATGACAGGAAGTGCACTCTTTCGGCAAATTCGTATAAAACCTCCATCTACATACGATTTCAAAGAGAATGCCAACTGAACGCGTGCTTTCATGGGAATTTTCTTTGCGGTTTAGAAAGGGCAAAGCGTTTTGTGAACATCCATTTAAATCGTCAGCAAATTGAAAAGGATAAGCAAAAAAACTGTCGACGTTGCCTCCCCTCTGGGAAAATTTCTGCGGACGCCCATACGTCTCCATTCTGTTTTTGACGATACCCCAACTTACACTTGTGGTAGAAGCTTACTGTGCGTCTGCACACTTTCCCATGCTGGGCAAGATTTCGTTTGCAATTCTAAATGGCTTTAAAATTTATGATACGATGAGTAACGCCACGCTTCTATCCTGTTTCTAGCTCTGTCCCACCGCTTTCACTGATGTCCTTTCTTGGGTATTTCAGCAAAGCATGCTACTACCTTTATGTATTTAATAGCAAGGTTAAAGTCATTAGTTAAAACAGTTGTTTTTTCTAAGATCTAACAATGCAAAAAATGCATCCACGTTACACGAAAAATCGTATTGAAACACAACTACACGCCTGCTGAAACAATTATCATTTGCCGCAGAAACCGAAAAAAGCTTAAATACCGACTTTCAGTAAGAAACGCTCATTCTCTTTCTCACTGCTTCGCGCAACTACGTTGCATTCGAAACGTCAGTTGCTTTGAGATGGGTCATAGTGTCGAAAACAATGTTTGTCAGCTTCGTAAAAACAAGCTCATTTAGCAAACAAGGTGATCATGGTATTTTTTGCCACGGCGTTGAAAACAAAGCGTTACTTTTACTGAAAGCAGGAATAACGAATACGGAACTTTCTTCCATGGCAACCCATAAAAATGTGGCTAGCAACAAAACAACGAAATGAAAGAAGTATAAAATCAGAAATACTACAGACCGCTGTAGCATAATACCAGACACCAAACCCGCAACGTAATGTAGCACAGTGTCTGTTTGCCCAATAGGCATCACTGTACAAACGTGCGTATATTTAGCAAACATGGTGCAATGACGAGCGGATTTAAACGGAAAACAAAACAACTGGCTCACAAAGCCACGGCCTTTTTCAGGTAGCTTGGAAATGAACGTTTGGAAGATGATTGTCGGGCTTGAGGAACTTTTAACAAGACAAAAGACTTTGCACGACCCTATACGCAGGAGAAGCGTTTGATGTGAAACTAAGTTCCTCGTAAATACGCACGTCCGTAATGCAGGCAAGGCAAAAATAAAAGTGCCTGACGGCGTTATAATCGATTACTTTCTTTTCTGTGTTTTGCATTTGTACCCGCTTTAAGTGTAACAATAATTATTGTTATAATAGTAGCAGCTGATGTTTAAAAATTTGTGAGGTTCCAACTTTCAATAAACGGTTTTGCTCCTTTTCATAGGTTTTTAGAACAATTGGTTTTTGGTAGGTAGTAAAACCGTAAAAACTAAAGTAGAAAATACTTGGAACTAGATTTTTATTCAAGCATTATAAAACCCCAAAATTAGGCTTGCGTCTTAGTCACGTACATGAAACCTTATTTATTAGCCAACGTAGAGGAAGGTGGAGCACAGTGGACCTAGGGGTACAGTCGTCTTTTATGATTTGTTCAAAAAGTTGAAAACGTTGAACTTTAAACTTTCCATGGTGATTTAGTCTCATACCAGCCGTGGTACAAAAGTGAATTTTTCCTTGATGGGCAATCGTTGTTACGGTTTTTTTGCTAGCCATTACGGGTTTTTTGCTAGCCAAAAGTAAGTTATAAAATCGCATTTAGATTTGGATTTTGCCCACGTTAATCAACATTTTCTGTTCTGAGTTTTTGTGACGTTGTAGTCAGGGAAGTGCAACGTTATTTGACAATGCCAGATTTTAAATTATTTTTAAACTGAGTTGGTACTTCTTCATTTAATGTTTTAGATATGCATGGGGCACATCTGCCAAAAAATGGGCCACACTCAAAACATTGCCACTAGGTCAGTCTAAACAAGGTAAAGCTTGAAGGGTTATATTGAAATGCAATACAGAATAATTCTAATCTATGAGCATTTTTAGGTTTATTATGTGCTTAGAGGCACATTATACTTTCATGATAAAGCATGAGTTTCAGCATACTGCATTGGTTTCATTTAATGTTTGGCAATCATAAAAAATTGTTTTGCCATGCAGTCATAGTGGGTAATTAGAATGTGAAAAAAGCGGAGAGGCAGTCAGCAAGCGCCTATTTTACATGGTATATCACGTGAACATTATGCAGTGGATGCAGCCCAACTTTTTATTGACCGGTCAAGTGTACCCCATGTTCATGTCGAGTATGCCCCAGCCATGGGACACATTCGACAGAAAAAGTACCCTTTTTTAATTGGTTGTAAGAAGTTTTCTGAACGGCGTTGTTTTCATGATTTTGCATGATATTGTGTATATGATGTTGCTTTGTTGTATGACGTATTGAGCTTGTTTGGACTTGAATTAAAGCAGCAGTGGTTGAAAATACAAAAAGCGTCGACTATACCCCACCTTCCCCTATTAAATTTTTCCCACATCTACATTGCTTTCTTTTCTGCAACTCATGTTTTTTCCTCAGTAGCAAAATCCGTTTTATATATTGTTCTCAGAATATTTCAATTTTTCAAAACAAAACCAAATGTCCGCTCATCTCCGAATTCAAGAAAGTTTCACGCGTTTGTTAAATTTCGAAACTTGAGTTTAGCGATGGCTTGAAAATGAGTATCGATCATATTGCCAAGGATTCCAGGAAGTATACTAAATCAGGCATCTTAGCTATTATGTAACTGTCCTTGACTTGACAGTAACAGCTTTCAAATTCGGTGTCAAAAAAGTAAATATTATCGTCCCACACATCCTTTTGACCTAAATGACCCACTGCGATGTGACTAAGCAAACACTTAACGACTTTGCGAGCCTAGCAAGTTAACATAACGCGCATGCAAGTTATACGTTTGAGCAGTTGTTTTTTCTGACTCTTCCCAAACAGCGCCCTATTTTTATTTTATTAAAGCTTGAGAATCTGGTTTTCAGCAAAAAATTTTCGTAGCATAATAGCTGACATTTATTTGAAAATGGGATCAGGGTGGAAAACAAACACTTTCATTAAAAATGGAATCAAGGTGGAAAAAATTTTATTGAAGTAGACAAGTCAAAAACCTTAACATTATTCTGCCATAATCAAACAACGTTAATTCCCCGTCGCACCAAATTAAAATATTTATTTTCACCTATGAAAAATCACCCAGATTTACTTTATTAGCGACGCAAAATATTCTCCAAGGTTGTTTACGCATGTTTGCTTCTGCAGAAAGTCTGGCGTCAACTACAAGTTGTCCATGAAAAAAGGCCTGTTATTTATTTAGATACTGCAGCACAAGTTTTATGCTTACTGAACATTTATCAGTAATTTTAGCTTGAAACTCTTTTTTGATACATTCGAATGTTAATTCAGGCAGATATCCAACAATGTGTTTGGAGTAAGACTAGAAAGTGCTAATTTATCTTTAGTCCGAAACAGAGTTTAGGATATTTGAAGTGGAAGTTTTGGATATTCGCCAGTGTCAATAACCTGATGCAGATGCGCCATTTAGAAATACTGATAAAAAAAACGTGTCCTAAAAGGGCCCAACCTGGAAAAGGAGCGAAGCAGAATAGACGTCCAACGATAAACAACTTGGTATGATTTTTTCTCAAAAACTGCTGTAGGTGTAAGAAGGATTAACCCTATTTCTGCAAAATCTAAGAAACATATATGATGCACTACAGTTCAACTACATCCCTGGCACAACGTCCCCGCGTACGACCTACGTCACTTTGTATTTACTGGATGCTAACGTGCGCTAGACTTGCCTGTATTTGAAGATATTTATCTATGTGACGCTGATTGCAATGGACATTTTTGAGCGGCAATTCGAAACACGCCACGCAGTGAAGCGTTCACGGAAAAGAAACTTAGATTATTTTCTATCCAGATCTACCAGAAGTGCTAGCTGAAATATTGATGATCAAACTTGCTCAATTCATTGCGAAGTTTGTTAGATTACAAATCAAACGATTTCAAGACCTCAAATAAAACTTCAGCTATGAAGGTGTACTGTATGTACGGCAGTGCACATAGAGCTCAAAATTTCTCAAACAAAATCAAGCTTTTAGCACAGCTTGCATCTAACCGTGCTTTCTGTTTAAAACTGGAACTGCCCAACGTTTGCGTCTTAAAAACTTGCTTTTTGAATTTTACCTGAGTGGACTGCTTGATACTAATAACGCAGTCTAGTCAGGTCTTAAGTATGTCAGCAACGTTTGCTTGTCTCTGTCGCTCGTTATGACAGAGAAACATGTTAAACCTTGCATATTCCTGTGGAGTACATATAGCATCACAGATAAGAATCAAATTTATACAACACTTAGTATCAACAAGAGTTAGCACATAAAATATATCATTAATGTATAACACGAACCTTGTGAACTTCTTGCCTGTGCTGTACAACGTTTATTAAGAGGGAAACCCGAAAGCTATATCACCATCTTCAACCAAGTTAGGCTTCATTGGCATTGAGACAATCTGTTAAGATAGCACCCTTGCGTACATTGCAAGTAGACACCCAGTTTAAAAGCGCTAAGAATTGTGTACAGTTTCGAGCTGTTGACTGACAGTTGGTTGTTTACTTCCATATTTAATTGTTTTCTTTATATTAAATTGATATATGTAAATTTCGTTGGCTGTTCTTTCTTGTTTTCGAACCATCAGTATGAACATGAAAGAATTTACTACAGTGTTCATGACGATGAGAACATATTGATGTCCGTTTTGCCTATTCTAATGAGAAAAATCAACGTTGGCTTTGTCGATGATCCATGGTAGAATGATATTAACATGTAACATTAACCTGGAGCTTGTCCCTTAGAATTTCAAGTCTGGCGAACATGTTGATACTTCGAAAATTGAGCATCTGGATGAAGCTCATGCCATGAATCCGAGACTAGTGACAGGGTAGGATGAGCGGAAAACGGTAAGCGAGTTTTATGTTTTAGACCAGTGTTTCCCAGCCGGTGGGTTGCGGAGGAGTGACTGTGCGTCGCGAACAGCAGCCTCAATAGTTTGCTTAATTTTTATAACTGCGCATATCAACATTTTGTTTTACATCAGCAAAGCCGAAAAACGGACAGATTTTTGTGAAGTTTGCATTATCTCCTTAATTCCCTTATAATTCCTATCCGGTTTCTACTAGGCCTACACAATTTCAATTGACCGTATTGTAGAAACACGCCAGCACCAGAAAAATTACGCCCTGCCGGGCAGTGATGCTGAGAGTATGTCAGCTTCATAAACATCTGTCCTGCTGTGAATACATGCCAGTTGAAATTCCAACCAAGCGCTATAGATATTTTCATTGTTATAGTTCCGTATTATATTCATTATTTTGTATTCGTTATGGTTCAAGCTCATGATTCCAGCAAAAAGAAGCACATAGTTGCCAGATGTCGGGATCTTACCAACAGGCCTAGCAATTGTGAGTGATGTGCATGCGCAAAAAGTTCAAAGTAACTTTCTAGCATAGTGTAGTTTGCAGTTACTACACTTCAAACGAACTTTTGCATCCTAAAGAAGATAAGGATCTCGCATTTCCTGCAATCGAAACTCAACGTGACAATCGACGTGTATTCATTTTCTGAATGAAATGGTTGGGTTATTCATGTCTGAGTGTATTTGCAACTGCGCAACGATTCCTCAGCACAGGACTTGTTTCTCTGGACAATCCCTGACGCAGTTCTGGTGTGCTATGCAGCAATCATACCAAAACCTATAACCATGCTCCCCTTTCATTGTCTGCTTCCATTCGTCCACCTCCCTCTATGAGCAGGGGTGGATATTAGGGGAGGCGAACGAGAGGCGGTCATCTCGGGCCAGAGCTGGCCCGAGACAGCTCTGGGCCCTTGGCAAGTTTCAATATTTACGGCACACTAAGTTTTTGTATGGATTTGCGGCAGACGTGCGGCCCATATGACAAACACAATGGTAAAACACAAGAGCACAAAATTGGTTAGTCACAGCGCATAACAGAGTAGGTGTTAGTACGCAATCAACACTGAGACGAGCGGAACATTCTAACAGCGCTCCAACTATAACCTCATTCACTCCTTGTCATACAGGGATCCGGCAGTGGGAGAGAAATGAATATATTCTAACATCAGATTTTGAGGTAAACAGCCAACAGAACAAAAGTAAAAAATGCTTCGGAAACGACGTTGGGGGTGCTCATCGGCGCACAGAAGCATGTAAATTGTTTTGATCAAGGTTTGAAATGTTTTGCAAGACATTTAGCATGAGTCTGGCAGCCAAATGTTTTCACTGAATTTAAAGCAAGATGTGACGGTTGGTGACATATATTCACTTTGTGTCTTTGGCTATATATATATATTCATTTGTGTATGTTAGCTAAAATGCGTATAATGTAATGAATACAAGGCTTTTTTCAAATACTCGGGGCATGGAAACCAAGAAAAAAGCGAATTCTGCGCCACTTAAAGGATTCGTCCTAGACGGCCGCTTAGAAAGGCCAGCCCTGCCTCGGACCCCTCTTTCTCAGAGATGTCGCTGGCTCTCTTTGAGAGTTTTGCACTTGTTTAAGCTTATGAACCACTCCAGAGCCACATTTAATACGGTCTGAAGCAAGTCATATGTTTTTCAAGACAAAGCAAAAATTATGTGCAAATGCGCCCAAAGGGTCCTTTCAACAAATGTTTTGGGGTACGTTTCTGAGAGTTTATCACAGGCCTCTAAATTCTAATACCCACCCCTGTCTGTGAAACTAGATTTTCAACCCCTGTCCACAATAAAACAAAGGCAAGGGATAGACTGGATGTTGAGAATGACATGAGATTAGTTCTCACCAACACGCCCCAATAATTTCAAAACTAGTTGCACAGGTGCAAACTCAGTCGCCCCACTGATTAGCAGTTTGCTGTTTGGTTTGCATAAGAATGTAAATACAATGAATGTGCTGTAGCATGTGAAGTGATAATGTTATTTTATCTTGTCGGTTGTTGTTTGAACACCTTTAAAGTTGCAAGTAATGGCTGGGGCCAAGCGCCTACGTAATATTTTCAAATGGAGTCACGAGATCAAAACGGTTGGGAACCACTGTTTTAGACAGAGCAGTTTAAAGCAGAACAGTTGCGAACAGTTATAGTAAGGTCCAGTAAGTTCCTAAGATCGAGATCGTCAAGTATGGCATGAGTAGGTGATGGCGTTTCACAACGTAATCGTGAATTTCGGTAGAGGATACCAGAGCTCTACCACTAGAATTTGTTGACGAGCTTCCCCACATATCGTGATGGCAGTTGATATCTCCACAAATGACATGCTTTCTTGAAGCTTGTCATTTGCTTCAAGACTGATGCATCCTAAGTATTGCTCGGTGGATTGTAAACATTAAAATCATATACATTATCTAGCGTAATACGGTTACTTCCAATCTGTTCTGACTGGTGATCATTACTTACGAATAGGTCAAAGGATTTTTACGCTTATGCAGTGTCCTTTGCCATTTGCCAGGTGAGTTGGTGTTTCGTAAAATTATGTAATTTGGAATACAAGAATACAAGAGAGAAGTAGGGTATTCGAGGAATCTGCCTGCCATGCTGTGCTTTCATAACTCTGCGAGGATTCTGACTGCACATACCCACATTTATGTGACAATGTACCACAAAGGAAATGCAGTTAAATCTGCTCGCAATGTTCTACTAGGAAATCGATTCGCGTCAATTACACATTTAATCCTTTATTTGCAACCAAAAGCTTACGGGCGAAATGATGAAACACGAAAGCAAGACTCAACCAATCATGCCAACTGCAGTTTTAAACACACGTTAAGACTTGCAGAATTATAAACACACGCAAACTGTAGTTTAAAACACATGTCATGACCGTTACGCTGTCATCGCAAGGTTGCTATTTTGCGCTAATATGAGCTTTCTGTAAAATTTTGATCTGGTAGGATATCAAATTGATAATTGTGTAAGTTCTCGACTTTTTCTATAAACGGATTTGTAGTCCTATGGTAAGATTTGAAGTGACATTATAACGTAAGTCTTGTGAGGTTTTCTTCAGCTCCTTCTGTCATAATCTGTAGTTTCATTTCTCTTTTGATATTATAGTTTTATTGATCACCTCAGCATTGATATAAACAGTGGATTTCCAAATCTAAGTCATAAAGTAATCTCGTATAAGTTGCTCTACTGGGTTTTAAATGCTGTGTCAAGTCTAACCGTCTCTGTGGCAAGATGGCAACGGTAAAAATTCGTCATTTGAGGGGTGCTCTGGTAGTACTGTTTTCGGTTTTCCTCAGTTTTCTACAGGCCCATTTCTTATTCTGTGTTGTAAGATGGACATGCTGTATTGGCAGTTAAATGATTTCCTTTACAATTCCGGCACCTTTTGTTTGAAGAATCGCAAAATTTTCGACTGAGTACTGCCACAATTGGAGAGTCTTTCTTTACCCTTTTGTAGTAATACAGTAGTTTCATCTCTCATGTTGCCTTCATAATCTTTAAATTTAAATCTTAACAAAAGTAACATTGAGAAATACATTACGTACTTATTTCCTTGCTAGAATGATCTGCCGGGACTCTATCAATCACCGCTTTAGCGGTGACTGGCTGGAGGATGGAGGCTAGAATGGGTATAGAAGCATTTGAGCCATTCCTCAAGAAAGCCAAGGCCAACAGACCTTCCACTTAAAGTCTGGTTTCTACCTGTACAATAAGGTTTCAATTTCACAGTGCAAGTTCGACAGACTCCAACACATTCACATTTTCTTAAAGCACCTGTCTATCATGATTAGAATATATGTAGCGATATTTTTTCTCCGATTTACTCTGCAGAACAACCGGCTGAACATCTGCCACATTGTCCTGCTAGCGACGCAAAGTATCTGCAATTGCAGAGGTCTCCAAACTACGGCCCGTGTGCCAAATCCGGTCCGCGGAGCCATTTCATCCGACCCGCGAAGCCATTTTGTCAATAATAAAAAAAATAATATAATTACGAAAAATTTGTTGATTTGGAAGAATGTAACATATCCCGAAACAGTCATATTACGTAAGATGTCTGGCCCTCGAACTGTTGCGTAATAGCTTATGTGGCCCTCTGACAAAAAAGTTTGGAGATCACTGTGCTATTGTTTTGAAAGCTTCTTTATTTCAGCCCTATCCGAAGGTCCCTAAAATTATCTGGTGATTCGGATAAATCGTACCTTTGAAAGGGCCAAAGGCACCGTGGCCTAATATCCCGTACAGTGTTAATAGCTATGGCAAAGTACTGTGTAGGCCAGGGGTGGGCAACCCCTGGGACGCGTGCCGAACTTGGCACGCGAGCACTTCTATCCAGCACGTGAGCGAGGCCTCGGAAACGAGATACTCCCTCTTCAAATTGTCCGTTTCTTCATTTTCGTTTGTTAATAATCCGTTATTTAATTTAACCCTCATGTGCTTTTGATGCCATATGGCTAAAACAGAGCCGTATCAATCGCACTCCATATCCCCCAATTGGGGGGTACGCTGCCACAGGGGCGCTAAATTCAGTCCCCTCACCACAAATTTTGGTTGGCACGCGGAAGAATTTTGTCATTGATTTAGCCGATTTCGGCACGCAAACCGAAAAAGGTTGCCCGCCCCTGGTGTAGGCAATCTGCAAGAGTGAGGTTGCATAGGCCTATAACCATCAGGCAATGGACAAGATGGACACCTAACGGAGACAGAGAAAGTCTGTTTCTTATCAACCCACTCTCAACAAGAAAAACTTCAAATCTTCGCAACTCACTCAGCAAGAAGATACGTCCACACACACCTCAGCAAAAACCGCGTCTCTTTAACATCTGTTGACTCTACGCACACGCTAATTGCAACCTTGCCAGCACAGAAAGAATCAACACGTAAGAACACCAAAATAGCGACCGTACCCCTCCGCTGCAAGGGCCGGTTCTTTCACTGCCCAACCTTGTTACTGGTCACTAAATTGGGTTTATGAAAACCGCAAGCCTCAACAGCATGCAAACCACTCAAAGAAAAGGTCACAAAAAGTCGATTACCCAACGAACAAACACGCCACAGAAGAGGAATTCCGAGATGCATTCCCTAAGGGAGAATCAATGCAACATCAGAGCAGAGAAGTGGCCAGTGTTGGCTGGTGTTGTAGCGTCGACACTGTTAACGTCACTATGAGACAATGGAATGGTAGCCCAGGCAGCAGCCAGCTGCTTACGGACGAACGTGATAAAATCAAAAGTAACAGCATTTTTTAAAATTCTGTTTTTGTAGTTACAGCTGATCTCAACTACTTATAGTTTTTCTGTGGAGCAGCGGTTTCCACAAGGGCAATATTGCTAACATTTTCAAGCAAGCATTCGGACACTAGCATTTATAAATGAACCCATGTCAGATTGAGACCTTCAGATTTTTGTGAACTATTCAGGTAAGTAGAAGACGAAACTAGTTGCTTCTTTATCACATTCTGTAAAAAGAGGCAAAGCTGCAAGTGCATGAACAACAACAAATTCTGTCAGCAACAAAGGGGAGCGAAATGCAAGCACTTACAGGAAAAAAACATCAGCAGAAACATTTGTGCAAAAAAGCAAATAAACGTATTTTAACGCCATGGTTTTTCGCTATTATAGCAACAGGAGTACTATCTGTGATTTGAACTACTTTGTCCATTTAGGCCAAACCAGCCGTCAGAAATGCGTTTGGACAGCTTCTAAGTTTTCAATCGCTTGTATGAAAATTCTTAATGCTTTTCATGATCCAGTTTGAAACATACTTAATTACCGATTACTTGCTAGGATAGAAATTAGTTTAATAACCAAAACGTTGTACGTTCAGCGCATTTTGCACAGCAGCTATAGAAAAAAATGACGTGTACTCAATAATAGTTGAAACAAATGCAAATTAGCCATGAACAAAATACTTTCACAAGATCTGCCGAGTTTGCTTAACATAACGAGAAGCTTGCAAAATATAGCGCCATTGTAAGTGTGTCAGAATAAACCTATAGCACAGCTCTTTTATATAGAAAACTTCGTTTCTAAATAACGGTATGTGGAAGCTTACATTGCGAATGAAATCAAATATTGCTTGGTAAGTTTATTTTGCAATACATTTGAGATCATGTTGTCAATTTGTGATTAGCTCTAAGGGTGTTATTTTAATGACTATCACTGAGAACCCCGAATAACAACAATCAAATTTCTAATTTGAAATAAATTAGATGACCCATAAAGCGTATTTTGAAAACAAAAGGAAATATCCACTCGGGTAGAGTATGAATGTAAGCAACAAAAATATTACCAGATGTGCATACCGGTACGATTTCTACAAATATATTCCGCAAATGCAATGGTTCTTTTTAGTGTTGGCATGCTGTGCGTAATGTGGATCTTGTCCTGTGATATTACATTTACGCCTTTACGGGCAGGTAAAACCCACCGTTTCTCACATCCTTCAAAACACGAAATGGTTTGATGGTCCAGTCAAAAATCATGCCTTCGTGACTACTGAAACGTTTTACTACTCAGCTTCAAACGCAATGCGAGCTTCAACGTTTATCTTTCTCATGATGTTGAATCCAAGCCCACGTGCACTGATTTACTGCAAGTCATATCGACAGGCAATTTTTTTTAAATGCAATATCACTCTACGTGATGTTTTTCTCCTGATTTTCATTGACAGTCCCTCAAATTGTTCATTTCCATTAAAAAAAGAAACATCTTATGTTCATAGCAACGTATGTACAAAAAGCTTTTGACACTTATTGCGCAAAATCCCTCGTTAAGACGAAAAACACTGCGTTGTAATGAAAAACAAAAAACTGAATAAAAACTGGCAAACCGATAAATGTTGGGTGGGGTTCATCTAAGATAACGTTGCCCTCAGATTGGTACTGTCAAATTCAAGCGAATATACTTTATTCTTTGAAGCATGTACACTGCATTGAAGTCCCATTTTAAGCGAAAACATTTATGTCTTTTACCAGTACGAACCTTGGAGCATAACACATTAATCACTGCCTTTTGTGTAAAGCTATTTTTTCAAGAAAGCATCAACGCAACAGGCTAAAAGTTTGACATGATCACTACTCAGGCTTCAGTTACATTGCCACAATCGCTCTAAGGAAAGGTGAAAATAGCGAAATTGCTAAAATAATGTCACGCTAGCATGAGCAGTGGACCAAAATACGCTGTCAGCTGTTCACATTGTACAGACGCAAGCGAACAAACGCACCTGTCATTGCTGTCCAACAAAAGCAACCGATAAACTGCCTTCTCACGCACTTGAAAACGACACGACGCGAAAAAGGTTTGGGTTACTTACAGTGCATTCTTTTAAAGTTTAAACACAAAACAACCAAACGTTTTGCCTGCCGGTTGTAGCAGACCAAAAAACTGCAACGAAGCACATTGCCGAGATTGTATTCTCTGCACTGCATGATTGTGGTCAAACTCACAACAAGCGTACTGAATCATCCATAAGCACTCAAGCGATTGATTATAGCAAGCATGCCAGTACAGCGACAAGGTTCGGCATCCTTCGGAAAGAAGAGTGAAGGAAAAAACCAATGCATATTTCATGAAGAACGTGCAGCAGAAACTTTGGCCCCAAAAACGAGGTGAAGTCATTGCAGTATCGTGGATAATACCCGAACCTTTCACTTCATAGTGTCAAAATGTTCGAACATCTAAAACAGAACAGATCAAAAAAAGTAGAGAATGAGAATGCTAGATTAGTAACGAGCAACTGTTCTAGTAGCCATACCAGTGGCAACATTACTGTTTTCTTAACGTAACAAAAATGTTAGCGTGCTGGTAAAGTTAAAGCTGTCATGGCTCGATACTATTTTGTCACCTGGTAAAGTAATTTGCTGAGATCTTGAAATTGCCGCCAAAACAAACTTTAGTTTTTGTTCTGAGCAGAATTATCCTGATCCACAGAGCAAGCGGTGCAAGATGGCGCCCTTGCTCACTTGACCGAGTGAAATCAGAGGTTCTTTTGTTTCTGTCATATCAAGGTTCTTTTGTTTCTGTCAACAGAATCACCAACAGGCGGGAACCGCATTATGTCAAGTAGCCCTTTGTTATTAGTTTTAAAACACGATTAGATTGGATTTGATAACCACTAGTTCAAGTAACTGTGCACTAGGGGTGTAGTGTTAAAAATGTGGAGTGTAGTGCTTCGAAAAAGGGGGAACGCACCCAAAAACTAACGATTTTCGACGGCACTGTAAACTTCATTTTGAAGGCAGTTATTTTATGAAGTCTTGGCTTTCATGCATCACCTCAACCTCAAACCTTCCCACTGAAGTGCTACGACGGAGAGTAAGATGAGGATAGGGACAAGCGATCACACAGTGTGCGGAATATGCAAATACCATTCATGATGTCGGAGACAGTAACTATACAACTATGATAGGGTCTTAAGTATCTTAACGTAAAAGATAACTTGTCATTTATTCTATTATGCGGGTGTGGTGCATTCTGGTGCAGCACATTGTGTTTTGTGTAAAGACAAGTAACTAGTCTCCACAAAGGCGATTGAACTGAATCCATTCGCAAATTTATTAATTTGTTTGTTTATTTTTCTTTAATTTGCGAATGGTTTCAACTCGTCGCCTTGGTGCAAACTACTGTAGTTACTTGGTAACAGATATGTGCAAGTTTGAATCACCGCAAAGTGAAGAAAGCAGAGCTCAGCTGGATGATACCCAGAAAGCTTGCAATAAACCCAAAACTTTTAAATGACGGTGTAATTAAAGACAACCACACAACACATTTTCTTACTCTGGCATGAGACATCACGTTTCCTCCCTGTGGTGCGCTTGCCTTTTGCCGCGTCGGAGGTCTCTGCAAACGAAATTGTACTGTACATGGCCAGAGAATGGCGGGAAATCATGCATTTATATCCAAGTATGAATTATACCGTGCTTTTTGCGATAACTACAAGCCATTTTCAAAAAAATTTGCTTTTTCAACTTTGGGGTAGCTATGTGAAATTGGTTAGTGTGGTCGCACGGCTTGGTCGTGGTGACTGACGCTTAACTTGTGTATGATTTCATAAAAAATCATAAAAGCGGCACATACCCGATTTCCAGTAGCAGAGAGAACTGAATTTTCAGCATTGGTTTTTGTTTGCTTTAGTTCACGTTCCACCTCGTCTTTCTCTTTTTCTGAAGTTTTGCACTGATCATTTAAATTCGTTATCATCCTCCAGATGTTTGTTCTGTTCGGAATACCGTTGTTGACATTGAGCTGTCTCGCCAGGTGCTCCTTTTCATCTCTGAAGCAGTTTTACAAATGTAATTATATTTTATGAAAGCAGTGCAACCAAAAAGTATTACCAGTTAAGGCAGGTTTTTTTGAAAAAATTTAAAATTGTCACTAGGTCTCCTGCGTTTACTGAAGGAAAATGGCTGCTCGATCTAAGCAGTGAAAAACCCTAATACTGCTAACGAACGCACTTGGTTTCGTCTTACCTCAGTTCTTTCATGCGCTTTTGAATTTCCATTCGACGCAATTTTAGTTTAGCCTCGGTATCACCGATGGTCTGCTTTCGATCGAATGATTTTTCACGACTGGAAATTAGCGAAGGTTTTTCTTCGGAATTAACAACACCCACAGTCGTCGCTCGAGTTCTAGCAGCTGTTTCTTTTCCTGGCGACGTGCGAGACGTGGTTTCGTTTGTTCGCTGCGCCAGGTTCGAGATGTCTTCGACGACTGATTTCGTCCGTTGCTTCCCATTAACCTTAGGTTCGCATGAGTTTTTGGCGGCAGATTTCCCAGATTCATTGCGAGCTTTCGGTGAGGAGATTGAACTCTCCTTTTCACGCTTTGCTTGTCTTCGCAGCGGTGCAAAAGGTTCTTTGCTACTTTTGAAATCTTTACCTTGAAATTTCGTCTTCGGTTTGGGGTTGCTTTGGAGCGAAGCAGGACAGTCCAAGTCCAAGTACAAGTCCTCTTCCACCTGAAACACGAATCCAGTTCATGCACAAGCATGTAGCAAAGAATACGGCGACGCTTCAATTCAAACGTTTTGCCTTTTTTATGGAGTTAGAACGAAATTTTGATTCCAAACTTTTATTTTTCAGGCAAACGTGGAAAAACTTGTTTTTTGTCCCAATTGAATATTCATATAATATTAATAAAGGCCGCAACGTGTTTGATGTAAATACTTGAGCTCATTTTCAACATACTCTGCTAGAGCGGAAGTTTGTAAGTATGCCTCCACGAAGATCGCAGAAAACTGTAAAGGACAACAATTACATAGCCTTGCATCACATCTTACATGCAAATGCCAGCTCATGAGAATGTAAAAAGTATGTCTGTGAAGTACTAATGAAATAGAATTCAAAATTGAAGACATTTGGGAAAAAAGCCAGAACACATGTAGTCCTCAAGTGATATGAACTCTGGATGTCTTTGCTCGAACGATGTAGTAATTTGTGTCGATGCTGCTGAGCCTTCCTGTCATTGTCTAATGGCGTTTTGCTTTTCTGTAGGAATGAGAATCCACTGTTGCATCCATTTTAACAATAGATTTGACAGAAAGCTCAAAAGTATCCAACGCTGCATTCAATATTTTGAAAAATACAGTAGATAGAGATATTTTTGAATGCTTTTTCTCACAAAGATTAAGCTATGAAGATTATTTTATTAAATTCTATGCAAACGTTTATGCTACATGATCAAAGTTTATTCTAGATGTTTTTTTTTTGCAAACTGAAATGTTGAAAAAATTGGCAGTATAAATGACATAATTACATCTTTTACAAAAGCACAAGAACCTCTTTCGAACAAAACAAAATGTTGGCTGTGTAACTCCTAAGGCACGTAAAGTCACCAGATGGTTTTCCAGTTAGATACCCCTATGTCCTATAATAGACAAATTGAGTAACATTCAAAAACTCGTACACATCAATCTAATTATAGTTCTCCTTTTTCATCTTATAATGACTACTTTTTAGGCCAAAAAATACAAAAATATAAAAAACCTAAGTTGCAAACGCGCAGTAGCACAATTTGGGACTGTTATCAACACTTTGAGAGAGTCAATTTTTGTCTTGGAAAATACACTTTCTACCATTTTTAAAAATATAGCATGATTGTACTTTTGAATTTCTCCCACATGTCAGCAAAATTTTTCTGATTTGTAGACAATTTTTCCTAGAAAATATGTATTCGTGACGGGACTGTTGACTATATTACTTGAGTGTTGAAATGACTTTTGTTTACGCTCTTATATTGTTGAGATAACTTTTGTCTTATCAGTTACTTAATCAACCTCTGCCATTGCAGCGACCGCATTGCAGCAAACATTCTTTCTCTAGCTTAAATGCCAGTTGAAGAAGTGATCATTATTGGACAGTTTGTAACGACGGGAATAATTGATCCAACGTTACTCGAGTCGAGTCGCGAATTACATTGATTGGACCCGTGTCGAATATGTTATGACTTAATTCTAGTCACATTTTTGTAAAAGACTTGGCCCGTCCCAATTTTCGTATATGTGTAAGCAGGTTAGCTTGATACAGAATTTTTCAAGTCGTGATTCCACATTTCACCCGGAGCAAGCTATGAGATTAGGAACCACGCAGTGAGTTTTGACTAAAGAATGTAATGAAATGTATGATACCGATTCACTCGAAATTGACCCAAGGCGACACCGGTTGATTCAAAGTGGATCGAAAACTGTGTTACTTGACCGGACTTAATTTGAACAAATTTAGAATGACTCAGACTTGGCTAGGACTCGAAGTGCTTCTGACTCGACGAATGTGACTTGACCACATCACTTTTAAACAAGCATGAGACAGAGAGGCACGAACTGCACTACGCATTTATTTTCACCCTCACACAAAACGCCTGAGAGCATTTCAATTCGTTGCAAAACAGTTATTCCTGAGACAATTGGTCAGTTTTTTACCGTTCTTCAAGGGCTGTCTAGTATCTACATCGGTACATTCCAGATTTTTTAATATGAATAACAATTTAATATGAATACGCTCCACTTACAGCTAGGTGTTGGCAAAATCGCTTGGTTCAATAACATGCAAATGTTAATCTTTATGCATCTGGCCAAACTCCAAAGGAAACTTGTGTCAATACCTTTTCCTCATGAATTATTTCATGTATAGGCAGAGTAACTGGCGTTTGCAACAATCCTTCATCCTTCATCTTTACTGTATCGCGAAAAACTTCCTTGGCCCTGTCCATGACACTGCGATACAATTCCGGCTCAACGTAGATGCTTTCATTGCTGTGTGATGATGAATCTGGAATTTCGGCGCAGCCAGTTTCAGCGATAAGTCTTCCAATCCATTTTCCCATTTCGTCGGAGGAAGGAGCCTGTAGATCATATAACAAAAGCTATGCAATTTTCCTAGCACAGAGGCCGGGATTGTAACATAATCCGCTCACATTGTCAACACCCATAACATTAAGGAGCCAGCTGCAATAAAAAAACAGCTAGAAACTTTATTCTAAATTACGAAAGGTGAGAAATTCAGCATCTAGGTTCAGGTGCTTTTAACCAATCAGCAACAATACTTTTTCCGTTGCTTGTAGCAGCATGACATAGATTCTGGACTGACTTGGATTCTGTCTGTAATGGAGTCTCGAGACTTCGCCAGAATTGGGTTGAACATAAGTTTCAGCTCCATTTCGGTTTCGAAAAATACAAGCCGCACAGGCGTTTTGTCCAGAGATTTTTATTGCTTTATTTATTTAGCATTTTGCACTAAAAGGTCTGAGGAAAACATGGCTTGGAAAACTAATATTCTTTAAACGGAATATCATCAGTAGCTAAACCTCTTCTTTGTTACTGTGGTCACGTTCACTATGAGGATAAAAAGTGAAATTTTTATGCTCCGTTCTTTCTGCAAAACGCCCTAAATGCCATAAAAACTTTCCGAAGCATTAGAAATAGAGACGCGTGCCAGCTGTCTCCAGCAAAAAGTTTTCAAGTTTCAGTGTCGAAGATTCTTATTTCTAAGCATAGTCCTGTTCCTGAGTCTGGTATCAGCGTTTTTAGCCAAGGTGCGGTTTTGAAATCGAAATCAAGACTCAGGTTTCGGGTACGTCGCAGGTTTACATAATACTGTATATGATTAGGATTTTGTGCTTGAATTGCGTAAGTTTTTATGAAGGTTCGAACCTGTGCACGTCAAGGTTTGCTCCAATACGTTCTGTCTCTCCAAAAGGCTTAAACTCCGCATTTTGATTTTAAAATCACAAACTTTGCGAACAAAGTATGATCACCTCCATACATTCTCATGAAGGGTTTTGCAATTATTTAATAGGCACTACTACACAGTTTTTTAAGTAAGGAGCAGTGTTCCCTTTAAGAAAATTTGCAACGAGCAAATGTTTTTTTCGTGCGTATGCAATTGCGCAACCATGTTGACACACGACCAGTGAAGCGTTTCAAGTATCAAATGGGCACTGCGAGTGTATGCGATATACAGGGTGTCCATAAAGTCCTGCACACATTTCAAAATGTAATTGCGAAGTAACTAAAGTAGATAAAATCATACAGTTTTTTGCAAAGTGAAGTTTGTTTGTTAAAGTTTAAAATTAAAAAATTTGGAGTAGTTTAAGTAATAGCCATATTTCAAGAATTTGCTTTTTCATGCTATTGATAGACTTCAACATGTGCTCCATTTGTTGCTCTCAATATGTCAAGGCGATACTCAATTTCGCGCCA
>Ga0210059_1001409_pt1 | contig 36067 bp, 17 predicted proteins | sample Ectturendosymbi2_FD_188042 | JGI IMG/M metagenome (GOLD analysis project Ga0210059, IMG submission 188042) | Ecteinascidia turbinata endosymbiont from Florida, USA - Sample 2 (SPAdes) (version 2) | ecosystem: Host-associated > Tunicates > Ascidians > Unclassified | place: Key West, Florida... | reverse complement strand
GGGGGGGGGGGGTCAACGGGGCCATTGACCCTCAAATTCACTTTGTGTTTTGAGAGGCGGTATCCCAAACAAAATGGTGTTATTCCCCTAAAATCAAAGATTTTACTCCCCTATATTTTTTGCACCTCCAAATGTTTGGGTTGTCTACGCTACTGACCATTGCAGTTAGGATTCGAAGACTTTCAGTATATTCGTTTAAGCTAAATTTAGTTTGCTAAGATCAAAGCAAGTCATGCAATGTGCGGCCCTCAATGATATGTCATTATGCGGCCTTGGTAAAGATAGTGACATACTTTTTGGTTCAGTAAGCCATTTGGGTTGGACACGGCTGAACTCGATTTTAGATACCAAACCATCCGGGCAATCTGCAAATTATTTTGTCGAATTGACCAAATTTTGACCGTATCTAAGTGTTTCCAAACATTTCAGTATGATAGAGAACCACGTCACAAGAGCAAGTATCACTTGTAAAACATGCCTTCAAGGTTTCAGGTGACCATAGTTTGAGGTGAAGCTAAGCTATAAGCCTTTGAAATAACAAATGTTAGGAGTTTAGACAAATTGGCTGCTAGATTGCAGTATGGTGGTGCGTGCCAGCCTGTCACGCGAGCATGAGAAATATGAACGCGAAAAGTCCTTGTCGCCATTCGACTTGAAACGTTTATATTTTTTGTCGTGCAAAGTACTGTATTTGCAAAGCCTTGATATGCACACTGAATCTTTACATTACACACATCACTTCAGATTCTTTTTTCTTGTCCGCTTTGTTGTTGACTTGAATTCGTTCCGAACTCTAAATCAAGTCAATTTCCACGATTTTAAATCACCTGTTGTTGACAACTACAAACCACTTTGTTAATTTTACCAGGAATTAACTTTTGATTTACTTTGCGATAGAAGGAAACGATTTAATGTATATAAAAACGTTTCTGATAGAAGCATTGCTCAGTATAAAGCAGACGAAAGCGCATGCTCTATAGTATAAAACGAAAGTTGTCTATACAACTACAGCAATGGCTGAAAATATTTATTGCGGTTGAATAAAATTTCTGTACGTTTGTGATGAGTTCTTGAAAGGGAAATCGATTTTTTATTAAGCATCTACTCTCTGATGTATTTCATTTTATCACTTTACTTTGGAGGAAGTTGCTCGAAGTAGTAGCGGGATGAATCGAATAACAGCAGAAGGAAGTATACTGACAGTCGGTCGATTCTTCGAGAGTCTCGAAAACATCCAGAGTTTGAAAAACTATAACAGCGAATAAAACCTTATCTCAGTGAAATCACGTCAAACACCGAATGTCTCGATGACGAAACCCCATCAACTTATTCAGGCAAAGGATGTAGTTTGTTTATCATCGATCCACATCGATTCAGCGGTCCCAGTGATATGCATGTAATAACATCCACGACGTGGTAATTTGAAGCCGTGCCATTTTCAAAATCCTGTCTTGGTGCTGCCGAAAAAGCGCAGTGTAAATGTAATAGCTCAGCCCACGCACCGACGTATATGTGTATATAGGTGACGAATCCTCTTGAGCTATGCCCAAGGATACTTACTAGCTGTCAGTGCGGTTAAGCGGAAACAGCGAAACATATTCGCTATTCTTGCCTTCAACCTGCCACGCCCTACTTGAACTTTTCATCCGAATGAGGCGAAAAGAATTCTCAACCTAATTCTGATATTTTAAAAAATGTCTCTCGAGACGCTTTGGCGATAACTTTGTATTTACAATATTCCACTGACTGACCTGCAGTGAAGCGGATTTCCACCACAAATTGCTAATTTCTCACGTCACAGGAAGGTACTATAGCAGTGTGGGCATACTGCACATCGTGATCTCATTCGTCGATTTCAGGTGACCTTGGTAAACAAGGTGATCAAGAAGCTTCTTGGTAATCATATGCTTGCATCTGAAAAATGAAACAAGCAAACGTGTTTCATACTTCTTCAATAACATCATAGATTTCATTTAAGTAAACCTTTTTTCAGCAGCGATAAGATTTACCTGCTGATGCTGGTTTTGATGAGAGATCAGAAATCTTCACACCATAAACCGCTCCAAAATGACCTATAAAAGGCGCAGACTTCAATGCTCAATTGCTCATACCCAACATTTCTTGTCGTCGATGCAATTTTTTTGTTAGAAACTGTGCCAAGCGCACACTTCCGTTTGTATCAGGCCCAGAGGAGTATTCGGACGGGAATGGGAAATCGGTAAAAGGATTCGCATGTTTCAAAAAATTAATCCTGACGTTCACGATGCATTAGCAAATTAGCAGAAATATGACACATCGACCCAAGTGTTTATGGAGCTTCCGCACATGCAGGTCATGCTCAACGTGGTTTGCTTTCTCAGCACTTTTCATTTTGACAAATAAAAACACCATTGATTTTCACCATTGACTTCACGATTCCGAAAACTGCATCGCTGCTTCATCTCGCATTAATTGATTCCTGATTGACAGGAGACAAGGAGAAATACATTTTGACGTAATCAGCTTCCCCCTTCTGTTTCTTTTCGGCTCAGATTCGAAAACACATTCGCATTCATACATTAACACATTCGTATTCATACAATCTTTTGCAAACCCTTTTTCTAACTGCATGCGGTCTACGTTTCAAGTCATTAAAAAGCTTGCCTTTTACACTTATATGAAACGCTACTTTCATGCAATAACAGGCCCGTAACTAAAGGTGGTGCAGGGGTGCTTCGCCCCCCTGGAAAAATTTTCCCCCTGGAGAAATTTGTTGGACATAGTTCAATGCTGTTGGACATAGTTTAAAAAATTGTGGCCCCTCTCAGAAAACTCTTCGCCCCCCTGGTGTCCCAAGCTGGATACGGGCCTGTTCAAACAACATTCACATGACCAGCTTTGACCCAAATATTCCCACCCGCCTTCATTTCATCAAAATGTTTCAAATGTCAGTTGAACAAAGCACACAACATATTTACCGGAACATCTCGCTTGTCATCGTGAGTTTGAAAAATGCAATTTTAACTGACCAACAAACGACCACGCTGGGTTGGTGGGTAAAATAAAAAATATGAACAAACTGAAAAAAAGCATTGACAGTTATGGCCTTTTTTAGTGTTTGGGTTTATGGGATATGGCGCAGACTGATCTGTGTTTGTTTGGTGTTCATAAAGTACACGGAATAAATGTTATGAAGCTAAAGTTTTCAATAATTGCAAGAAGTCCACACTTGTTCTAACAAGCAGCAACAAGTTGAGTTGAGTCAATGAAAAAAACGATCATACTTTGAAACGATATAGATTTGTTTCATTGCAATTCCATGTTTTTCCTTCATGTCACTCGATTAAAGAAAACTGTCTAAAGTTACTGGGCGCGTAAGGTCTTTTATAAAAATGATGAAGCTTGTATTGGAAAAAATCCACTTTGTCTACGAGTTGGTAAACAATTAGAGCTGTGTAACTTATTATATCGTATGTTCCATTGTGCCATACTAAGGTAGGAATGGCAAGGTGCGTTGACTAAACACAGCGCTTCTCTTCAATGACGGAAAAACGTTTTTTTCGGAATGAATGTCATCGCAAAATTCTTGTCTTTAGTGCACATCCTTGATCAGTTCAACCTTTAATTTTGGTTCCAAGAAACTTTATCGAACAGATATCTTTTCGTTACGACCAGCAACAATTTTCTCTGGCTGAGGTCATTATAAGAACATCAAGTAAGGTTGTACAGAGTGAAATGCATCTGCTGGACCTTCAACGCTTCCACCACAGCACCAGCCGCAAGCAAAAACAAGAGTGGCTTCAACACTTCAACAGTGACATTCTCAAACTGCGAATTTACCGCCTCGTTGTGTGATCTCCTGGGAACGATTCAAAGCAAGTTACAACTATACAAGTTTTTCCGTCACGTCAGATCCTATCACCTCAACTTTAAATTGCGATCCAAGAAAAGCACGTGCAGATGGCAGGTGCAGTGGCGAAACGAGAGGTTTGAGCCAGGGGTTGCAAAACTCAGCTGAAGAAGCCCACAAGCCAACACTCAAAAAAAAGGTAAGAAATAATAGTGAATCCAAATATCATGGATGTCTATACCAGCTAAAAAAAACGAAACACCTCAAAAGACGCAAAAAAACAACAACCTACTGAAAACCAAAAGAATACTAAATGCCAAAATATCGGCTAAAGAGGGCCAGTTTTTACATTCAGTTTGTCAGTGGAGGCGGTTCGCCCACCTGCCCCCGTCAGTTACGCCACTGGGCAGGTGATATTCACCGTCAAAATATTTCATGAACAATCGTTTTTGCAAACTCTTCATGGTTGAGTGACAGCAAATTGTGATTTGCGAAAAAATTCCAGAGAGTTGTTGCTTTTCCAAGCTTCGTTTTCAAGAACAGCTACTAACATTGAAAACAAGTTATGCCTTTTCTGAGGGTAGTAGATTGTTAGTTTCGGTAAATCAGGGAAAACTTTTGCTGGAACGTAAGAAGCTATTGTAGAACATTAGACGAATAATAGGCAGTGTTTGATGCTTGTGACATCAACATGGTGGAGCTTGTAGCAAAATTGTCAGGAACCGTTTTCATCACTTGCATTTCGACGAAATAACTAGGAAGCGCTCAAGTTAATAGCTCGTGCGAAGTACCCAAGCTGAGTTTCAGTGTTTGCAGAAACAAGTACCAGACAAAACGGAATCTGATCATGAAAAAACGCCCAATGAGCCGACCTTCGATCTGGTGTGTGTTGGAAAGTCGCGCTAAATCATTTCCTGTGTAGCTCGTAGGGACCGCCGGGCTGATATACTGTACGTTAACATAACTGGACGTGTACCAGCTTGCCGGTTGCTAGCGCGAATCACCAGCTCACAGCACACTCATTTTCGGTTAGCTCTTCCGTGTTCACGTGTGACAAGTTGTCCGCAGGCACTCATCCGAAACACAAGAACTGTTTGCGTTCTCGGTTCGCAGAGCGCAAAAGCCACTAGCGGTTCGCGTGAACTCACGCCGGGTTGTTTGTTGACACGTAGCACGGCGTTTCTTGGTGTGGCCGCTTTTGAAATTATCGCCTAGACGTTAATATTGATGAGGACAGGCTTACCGGTATAACCTGACACGCCCGATGACACTTGGATTCCGCTTGGTAGCAGTCGCGCAGCACCTGTTGTTGATGGAGTTTCACATCTTTCATACAACGGCGTTTCGGCGCTTGCTTTGAGTGTATGGGCTGCAGCTTCCTTTGCACGTAGTCAAGAATTTAGACCACGGATCTGCGATTCGCATATCTTTTTCCTTTATCTGAGAAAAAGCCAAAATGAAGAAAGAGCGGTTGATCCTTTGAAATTGTTTTTTGATATGAATATATCTCAGGATCAATTCGTTCTTTCAGATTAAATAGAACAATTTTTTTAATTAACTTTATCGGTTTGCAATATTGACAGGAGAGGTTTCCCCGTTTGCAATAAGTATAAAGATAGTCAAGCTTGTATCCTTGCTGATAAGCGATCAACTTAACGCAGTTGTTTTTCTTGGTTTCATTCCATAGCAATAAATGTTGACCTTTAACAGAAAGCAGAGAATGCATTTTTGTGAACGATGTGTTGAAATACTCTCAAATTTTACTACGATCGTCTGTTTCACTCTGGTTTCCAAAACGAATTTCATGTAAATCTCTAGATTGTCTGAATCTCGATTTCGAACTTTAATAATGCCCACCAACTTTCATAGCTTTTCTGACGCCCGTGGAAACTGTATAGTACATTGGCGTAGCCAGCCCAAAATTTTGGGGGGGCAAAATGCTTGATTTTAAGCGAATAACACTATTTTGTTTAGAAAAACGCTTCTCAAAGCACAAAATGACAAAATTTTCTGAACATTTTTGGGGGGATGGCCCCTTTGGCCTCCCTGGCTACGCTTATGGTACAGTACACCGCAAAGTACCCAGTGAACCCTCCGGGCACTGAGCAATTTCTTCCTTCCATATATCTCTCTAACTTTGCATAGGCATACAAAAATACCTGAAAAGTCAAGCGCATTTAATTGACGCTTAAAATCTTTACTGCGGCACCTCGTAACCTATGCCATGCCTGGCAGTTCTTTTGATGTCTGGCAATTTTGCAGTTCAAATTGCACGAATTAGTATCTGAAAGCCTGAATCGCAGTACATGGTCTGTTACATCAGAGTGGGAGTCGTAGTGTGATTGCTTCATTGTTGTTTGTTTCCTAGAAGTTCAATCTAAAACGACGTTGGATTTTGGCGTGTTTGCTGATTTTCGATTTTTTGAGGAGTATTTTGGTTGACAGGTTCTAACTAGTATAACCACCGTTCAAGAGTGCATTATTCCTTTGAATAAATCATGGTTGCGTAACACTCAGTGGCCCTTGTCAACAGGTCCAGTATATAAATGCTGTACAAACGTCCCTTGCATGAAAAATCGAGTTGAGGGAAGCTCAATTCAACCATACTTATGAATACTTTATACGAGGTGAGCGTTTCAGCAGTAGATTTTTGTTCAAGACTGTTTGTTATGAGGAAAAAATTATGACTTTCTTTTTATTCACCTTTGCCCTTTGAGCAATGATCTTTCGCAGATCTTCTTGACAATAACAGGAATGGAGCAAAGAAGTGAAATATTTATTCCGTTCATTTTGACAGCAAGCAGTAATCCGATGCATGCAAGCTTAAAAATCAAACAACGCCTGTTTCCTAACAACAGTTCCGGTTGATTTGCTGGTCAAAAGGTCAACCGCAATTCTCGGTCGACCCCACGTTCTGGTCACGAACGTTTCAACGATGTTATCGCCAGTTCTGCAAACAGGGTCATGCGGCAACGAGTCGATGAAGTGGATTTCTGTCGATCTCACGGCAAAAAAGCAGCTCTCGCAGCGTTTGTCAAGCACCGCTTGGTGACGCACTTGGCAAGAGCTTTTTGTTGATAAATGTCACGGCACGATGTTGTCCAGAGCTCTTGTAAAACTTGTAACTTACAGTGAACTAAACGATTGTATCTGCTCTTGTCGGCACACAAAAGTTCCAGAGGCTGTAGTCACGACGATTACGCATGGTCTCTGTATGCTACATTTCATTCACGCGACCACCCAGTTTAAACAAAGCTTGTAAAGATTTGCTGGAATGTGGCAAAGTGAGAATATAAAAAATAAGCTAGGCGTAATCTATCAGTCACGGGGCCTGTGGCGGAGAATTCGAGGAATGCTGTTCCCGAATGGTCCTGTACAGCACTTGTCGAAGCTCAACGACTTTTCTGCAATGATTTCACTTGAGCTTTCTTGCATGTTGGCATGCATCATCAGACTTGACCTAAACCTTTTTAACGAAACAGCTTCTGCTTTTTAGTGATTCGCTGCACTGTAAATGCTATCGACGTAACCTGTCAAGAATTAGAAAATAACCTCAATGTTCAAAATCAGCTGTTCCGAAAGGAAAACAGCGAGAAAAGAAAACGTGACACAAACGTCTCAGGTAAGTTTAAAATATTTTGCTAGCTTGGCTGCTGTCCATGTTACATTTATACGGGAAAACTTAAACGAACGGTTAATCGATCAGATGGAGTGATAGAAGGAGCTGTCACAGTGTTATAACCGTTTGCTAGCCATGCGCAGCAGCAGTTCGCTTGAAATACGTACACATGAAGATAGGATGTCAATGTTCACCACAACGGCTTCCCACACAGATCAAAGGAAAAGCCGCACAAATTGAAACAGTCTCATGTTCACCAGCTATGGACCTAAAAGGGCCGTTCTATCGGCGCAATTTCATACGCGAATGCTGATTTTGGCAACATCGCCCTTGCGCCTCTTACGTTTCCCCGGAAACGTACAAACGTAATTAAGGATTTATTAAATCTTGTGAAATGACCTGCGAAGGCTTGACATGGAAACATGACTTCAGAGAAGCAAACCGGGAATTTTTTGCTCTCCAGCAAAGTTAGCAAAATGTTTGAAAGTTGAGCGAACTTCATTAATTTATACTTTGTAGCGTTTCAGCATTTTTCGAACATTTTCATTCTTCGAAATGTTCGGCTGGTTGCATCTTTGCAAAGAAGAAGTACTTCAACGCAAAAGTTGTTTTTCGGGAACAAGCCACTGAACAACTTTTAACCTGCGCCAAAACACTTGTATGCAGTATAAGCTTTGCAAATGTTATCTCCGGAGTGATCTTAACGTTCTGCTACCAGAAGTGCATGAAGTAGTGTAAATTGCATGTGGTGAACAAATAACATCATTCAACACAAGTCATTCACAGAGCTGAAACATCTGTCTTCTGTGCGACATAGAATAACTGGCCTCCACAGGAGAAAATCCATGCTGTTGCACTGATTGTGCTAACCAAAATTCGTGAAAGATACACAACAAATTGTCTTTATGTTTACTCCATTTCTTCCTGACCATGGAAAGTAAAAACACAGAAGATAAAAATCACAAGTTTGCGAGCCAACATTGTATTTAAACCGCTGTAATTTTGGTGAGGAACTCCAGTCAAGTGCAAACTGTTTTGGATTTGAAAGACAATTTTCTATCTTTTTGTAATTTGTGCTTAAAAGCTGGAACGCAATTGCTTTCTTAACTTCGTCCTGAATACATTTTGTTTGCCTGTGCTTGACCATGGTCAAAGTTTAAATATATTAAATTTCCCCATCAGCTAATTTAAACCGCCAGTACCGTGATCGTAAAAAAACACAAACAGTTTTGAAGGTTCAAAATGCCCTGCCTTGTTGCAGCGCCCAGCATCGTATCAATGCAGCAGGTGGCCCATGCAACTTTGTCAAAGAATTAAAAAGTAAGAGAGAAACGTGACCATCGCTGATGTTTTCAGTCTACAGTACAAGTAAACTGCAGAGAAGTGATATACGGTTGTGACCACAATGCTCAGCATGCCATAAGCAGGCGTGCTGTCGTGCAAACAATTGGATGTCATCGACAAATATTAATTTTTAAACGGCTTTTTATTTCATAACTGCAACTGTTTGTACTAGTTGATGCACTGTCTCTAGCAAACAACTATAACATATTAGAGGCAACGTACTGCTGTACTAGCGATAAATTGCTTAATTTAAATGAATGTGGATAACATGTGTGGCTTACATTACAGATAATTTGAGTTCTGAGGTTGGTACTAAAATTTTATATTGGAGTTTCACTTAAAGCACTAGATCTAAGAAAATCTCTGTCTCATATACTTTTCATAGATAACAAAAACTGAGAAAGATTTCTAAGATTTTACAGTGTTTGTAAATCAGGCAAAGACTTTGTGTGAAACACAAAACGTGATAAAATTTTGGGCATTTGTGGACAATGTTAAGCTACAGCTTCGGTGAAATTTTTAATCTTCATTCTCAACAGAACTATCTCTCCACAGAATTCCTTTTAGACATTTTTGAAATCATTCTTTACAGAACGACTGTTTGCAGCAAAAGCTTTTTTCAACTTTTATCTTGGCCGGCTTTTAAACATTATAAAACTCAGACCGTATTCATACATGTTTTAGTCATTACATTGTAAAGGAAACTGCCTTTCAAACTTTTGACAGTAAGAATGTCTTTGAAAACAATCGCGGTAGTGTTCTTTTGTGCACACAGAGTTGACTGATGGTATGTAGGTAGATCTAAAATGAAGAATTGCAGTTATTGAATCAGATAGTCATTGGTGGCATTTTTGATGCTGCACCGTGGGCGGTAGTGTTGAAGAAATATGTCGAAACTTTAATAAATCATACACGTATAGGAAAAGTGAATGGCCTAGCAGCGATACAGTACGACAGATATTACTGACTAAACTGGAAATAAATTCAAACACCACTGCATCACGGCATGTATGGCAAGGTTTATTGAGCATTATACTCCTAGTTTACTATTTGTCTGGTTAGAAGAACTTCACGGGCTTCATAGATATAGGCAAGCTTCGAAGTATCACAACTTAGGCTACTGAAGCGTGTGCGGCCCGGTAGCGGTCGCACTAGCGTGACTGCTACACTACATACACTGGCAAGCAAAACCGTTTATGCGATAATAACCAGAACGCAATTTACGTCAGGCAATTGATAGCTGTATAACGGTATGAGAGGTCAGTTGTAGCAACCTGAACGGGAATATGTTTTTCCTGTGAAGTTATCAACCTGGTGAAATCAGAAAAATGAACAATGTAAGCAAGCAGCAAAACACCATCTTAGGGTTACAGTCTGTGGCCAGCAGTTACCACGAATCGTAGTGTCTCTTTATCCCATGTCGTTCCACTCCACTGCTCTCATCGCATAGTGAGTAAATTGGATTGGTGGAAAAACAAACTGTGGCTCACCGTTGACCTAATATTGATCATGCAAAGCAGTAGTGAAACGGTGATTTTTATCGTATTTGTTTATCTTTCTGCTTGAAAGAATAACACTTCATACGTGGTTACCAAACCATGTGACTTCACTTGCGCTTTCTAACTCGGTGAATACTGCTTTAGCGGCATTCTTGTTCGCAATTTGCCAAATTTAGTGAGTGGTTCAGCAGTGGCCGCCCACAGACTTACATATTTTGTCAAGCACTGTCAGTAGCAATGCCAATTGACACTCATGCAGTAGGCTACTGTGTTGTGTTCTGTGGTTAAAACCACGATTTGAAAGATTCAAAAGATATCTATCTATAAAGATTTACATTTTTGTTGGCCTATTTGACTCAGACACATACGCATCTTCATCTTGCATTTTTATCCGCTCACTTCATCTGCCTGATGCTTTTTACAAATCTCCATTTTTCTCTCAGCATCTAACGCTTATGCACAGTGGCGTAACTGACGGGACAGGGGTGCGCATGGCCCCCTGGCAAGCTAAATGTAAAAACTGGGGCCCCACTTAGCTTATGCTTTGGTATTTTGTATTCGGTTGGTTTTCAGCAGGTAGTTGTTTTTTTTGCATTATTGGAAGTTTTTTTTTCGGCGATCTCGGGCGTTAGTATTGGACATCGACATCCGGATCCACAATCGTTTCTCAACTCTTTTTCTGAGTGTTGGCTAGCGGGCAGGGACGCCGGAACAGCGGCAGGGCAGGGGGGTCTGAAAAGCAGTGGAGGGCAATGCAAACTTATAAAAAAACAACGCTACCAATTATGCTTGCTTCTGATCGGCAACGATATTGACCTCAAAAATAATACCAGAAATTATAAAAAACCATTCTGAAGTTTCTGGGTGCACGAATAGCTGCAATAAATTTGTTTCAATTCGATCTTGATAAACCATGAAATTACCTATGATACTTTTATATAAAGGCACTCTGCCCCCATTGCCCCACTTATGAAAGGTCAGGGGTGCAATGTCCCCGTCGTACACACCTTTCCGGCGTCCCTGCTAGTGGGCCACTTCCACTAAGTCTTCCCACCCTGGCTGAAACTTCTAGTTGCGTCACTGCTTGTACATGACCATGCCCAAATGTAATAGATACTGTTGGTGCTTTGCTTCAGTGTTCGTTCCTCTTCAGTATTGACTGGGTGTAGCCTACCAACCAACACCTACCCTGTGTTGTGCTTAAGTATTTTTGTACCTTTGCGTTCTTCTGACTGCAGCTGTTATATGGACGATGTGTCTCAACCAAACGCTTTAATAAAAAAATAAGTGAACAAGGCCCATATCGTACTAATTAGAAGAACACAAGGGGACATGAGTGCTTTTAAACAACGCACCTCAGTTAGGGTAGGTGTCCGTTATTGTACGTAGGCAATACTGAAGAAAAAAGAACACTGAAGCATAGGACCAGCAAGTACTGCATTTGGTTATCGTCATACGTAAGCGTTACATAGTGCGAGAAAAATGGAGATTTGCAAAATACATCGGACATTTGAAGTGAATCGGTAAAAAAGATGCGCATCGTTGCACGAAGCATACGCACTGTTTCTAATCAAGGCATCAAATGTCCTGACGAGATGAGTAAATTGATATGGGCGAACGCTTCGATAGGCACTGTTATTGTAAGCAAGGCGGAAGCGTTTAATACTATAGCTGTGTGCATCTGCACCACAATTAGCATGCAATACGCACGAAACATCAACTGCAGTAGAGCACTGATCAAAGGTAGGTGTCTTTGAGCTTGTATGCTGCACAATGGAATGATTTAATTTGCCTGTGAGTGTCATTGTCATCCTTCAGTGAGACATGAAGTGTAGTAGTACACCAAGATAGTGGACGTGGTCGGCAAATTTATCACTTACGCCATTTAGCGAAGCAACTGATGTTGCAGGCTATTTAAAGTTTTTGGGGGTAAACAGTACACCTGCTGCCTTAATTGAAAATAATTTCATCTTCAGGAGTATAATACAACAAATATTGAAAAGACGTTTGAGAGCACTGAGGCTACCAAACACATATACACAGTATCATCAACAAACGGTAGACGATTCAGAAGCGTATTATCCACAGTGCATTTTATGGTCTAGCTGTCCTCAGTTGGACTGAGAGTTAATCGACGTGAACAAAGAATAGATACGGGCTCGGACCTCCTCCTTGCCCGTTGGTTACGGAGAAGGGTTTGAAAAGATGTGCCCCACTTCACTTGTATGGTGTGATTCGTTTACCGATTCACCAGCAGTCTTACTATTCACGGTCGCACGCCGTAGATGGATATAATAACGCTGAAAACACTGAGGTGTCTTTGCTTACTTGATATGATGTAATCTGTTTGAGTAAAAGTACGCACATGTCAGTGCTTTGTAGGGGTTTAATTCGAAACTGGCTGTCAGTGGCGGTAACAAATGGTGAAATACAGGGTAAAATCTAATGCTTAAGTGGTTGGAAGATATTTGGCTGCGAGAGAACAGGTCTATAATTGCCAGCATCATATCTATCACCTTATTTTGCAAATAGGCACCATGATGATTTTCATGCATTGTTGTGGAATCTTATTATGTATTACATTCTATTCAAAGCATTCATGCGTGGAATCGATTTTTATTAAAACATTTTCTGATTGATCCCTTGGTCATCTCCCACGTGGAGAATAGTTTCTTGAACATTTATGCGAAATTCTAGATTCAAACGTAAGGTCGTAACAAATGTCAAAAGTGGTTTTGTTGCTAAAATCAAAAGTATTCAAACACAACTCAAGGCAGAAATTATCTGTACAAAAACATATTCTATAGACCAGTGTAGTTCAACTACAGGCCCGCGGACGGCATGTGGCCCGCCACAACATTTTCAGTGGCCCGCGGAAGCATTCAGGAAAAATCTTCAAGTTTGAAATTTGTTTGAAAGCGTGTGAGGTTTCATTTGTCTCACTGAATTGCTTGCACTGGATGAAGTGCATTTGTACAAGAACAATAACTTTTCTGTGCACCGTTTTGTTTTATTTATTTATTTTACGATCAAATTTGAAGGTACGTCCCTCCGCTAAACCTCCAATGAGGCACTTGCCTGGATAACCTGTGTTATTTCGGTGCCATGGCGTTCGTTGTCTTGAAGGGTACGTCTGAGGCAACGGAGTCAGTATCACCAAATAAATCTGTATTTCTATCCGCTAAGCGTGACCTTCTCTAAGTGGCAGAGATGAGCATTGGACTGGACTTGGATTGGACTGGATCCGGACTATGACAAATTTTGTTGAATTTGGATTGGATCCGGACTGTAAATCACTTCAACATTTTGGATCCGGACTGGATTTGGACTGAGTTAATGGAAAAGAAATGCAACATTTCTCTTGTGAAAAGGCTGCATTTTTCAAATATTTTGGACTTCATTTGGATTTGGACTTTGCATTTGAAAAAAATTGTGGTTGGACTTGGACTAAAGCTTAAAAAATCAGGACTGGATCTGGGTCGTAAAATATCACAGTCCGCTCATCTCTGCAAAGTGGCCCTCGAGCCAAATTACTCGCCCATCCCTACAATAGGTAATTTTAATTAGAACAAGCATAATATTTTTTAATAAAAATGTACAATGTTAAGGGTGTTATAGACTGCAGGGAGCTTCTGAAAATTAGTAAGCAAAGAAAGATTTCTCAAACTGAAAGATTTCGCATTAATAATGCACTCGATGTTTGGAAACACATACGTGTGTGAGAGTACATTTCCTACCTGCGATGAAGCAAGTCAAATTTAAAAACAGAATTCGAATGGCAGACCAAACACCGTATGATAGTCTCCGACTTACACCACTAACACTAGTATTGATAAAGGAACGATAGGGTCAGAGAAGCCTCGACCACTGGCATCCCACTGATAGACATTTGTAATAAATTGCTCTTTGCTATTGTGTAATGATTTCAATGAAACACTCAAATATCTTCCCTTTTTTAGTTTTAAATGTTGTGAATCTGTTGTTTTATATATCATTTTATTGGAAGTGGCGCTCGAGTTGTCACGTTTTTGCAAAATGGCTCGTAGGTCAAAAGCAGTTGGACCACGCTGCTATAGACCACAAAGCCAATCTAAGTTACGCAGCGCTCAAGACTAAATAATTTATTCATTCATTTTCATACCCGTTTTACCTCACGGGGAAGGTTGCGGGCCACCAGTCTTAGAGGGCTCGAAATACAATTGTCCAAAACGATGTGTCGATTTTTGTTAAATATCATTTTGTATTGAAAATAATAGTTTACAATTTATTTTCATATGCCTCTCTCACAGACATGTAAGTTTTGTTTATTGTTAGTTTTTTCTCGGTATGCCACCATTTTGCGAGCTTGCACAGCTCAATAGTTTCTAATGTGCTCGATCTAACCTCCTTGGCGCAGAATCACTTTTGCTACCCTGCCTGGCAACATGTCATGAAGAGTTTTCCTGATCTCAATTCGAATGCTATTCTTGAGCGCACCAATAGTTTGGGGATTGTCAGGGTCTTTTAGGTATCTCAAGAAAAAATAATCCGAAACGGATAGGTTTGGAAAAATGCGCAGGTCAAGGGTGGCCAGCACGACGGGAGATGAGCCTGTTTCCAGGGAAGCACCGCATTCGGGTGACACGTTGGAGCAATGCTGGGTTGTTCCATCCTAGTGATAAATCACAGAATCCATGTCTACTCTTCACTTCCACTTCAGTGCCGCAATGAATGTTTTTCTCAATAATCCAATGTATCGATCTGTGTTAACGGTAATCTGATGTCCATCAGCATCCTCGAACCTGTAGGCCTATGGCCTGATAATGCTATTATGAACCACTGCTCACTAAACAGTCACTTAGTCGACGATGGTGATGCTCATGAGTCTGAGCTCGATCTCAAAAACAGGAAATTTGCCTCGTTACTGAAAAGAGATAAGTCTAAGAAATCAGGGTGGTTTTCGATTCGCTGACTGATGGCTTGCACAAAGACACGTCTCAAAGCCTTATTTGCATCAGTCAACGTTGCATAATCTGTGTCTTATACGGAAACAGGTGAATATCCTGGTGCATTATGCGCATAACTGAACTCCTTGAAAGATCTGCTTCTTACGACAAACGTCTTGTGGATTTACTTAAATACTGTCTCACATTCACAATGTGATTTTCTATCCTGACAGACCGTGGCTGGCAACTGCGACCTTTAATGTTATCCTGTAAACTTCCCGTCTCCCTGAATTCCCTGAAATCCAATAGGCGCTTTGTTATATGAGTCTGGTTGGAGCGTTTCTGCCTGGAAAGTCCCTCCGAAATTGTCGTTTAGATTGGACAACCGATTTCGTTGCAAAATAGGCCTCTACAATGTTGATCCTCTCCTCCACGGAATATCTTGCTGCTTGATCCACAGAGGCTGGAATGTAAAACGTTGAAACTCTAACTATGATTTGCCTCGAAAACAGAAGCCTGGGTTAACTTAATGGTAAATGATAGCGATAACAAAAATGGATACATCTTTTTTCACCGCCCTGTACCTCACGGTCAACAGCAATCTCAGACAGTTCTGCTGGCTCCACACCAAGACGGGACCAAGCAAGGTCGGATGTGTAGCCACGCCACCTGGTGTTTGGACGACCTCTGGCCGTTTACCCGTAGGGGTTAGCCAGCAGGACTTGCCACGCCAATCTTTACTGGGACATTTTGAACACATGGCCGAACCAAAGTAGCTGGGATCTGTCGGATCGGTGGAAACGTGACTCGACATTCAGGGTTTTACAAATTTCACAGCCGCTCACTTTGTCGCGAAGTGTCACACTACCAACTCTTTGCAAAATCACATCTATGACGCTTGCGCATGGGATAGTGCTATTTCAGTCATTACCTATGCTTATACTGAGTTAATAAAAGTAGATGAATGGATGCGTCTCCATAAATTATCTATAAATTATGCCAAATCCATGTATTTTCTGACAGGAAAATCATTTACTAAAGTTGAAGAAGAAAAAAAGAATTTCAAACTTCACATTAAAAATGTTGTGTTACATCGAAAAACGTTTGTAAAATATTTAGGTGTTTTGTTAGATGAATCTCTGAATCGGACCACCCATGTCAAATACTTATAATCTAAGATATCATTAGCCTTAATTACGATATATATAATTCAAAATTAAAAACCAATTAATGCTTTAGGAATGATATATTGCTGTTTGGTGTATGGTCATCTCCAGTATTGCATTTTATCCCGTGGGGCAGCTTGCGATTGCGCTTCAACCTCTTAATTACCGTATTGCGCGCTCTCACATTTAGTAATTTTAAATGTCATGTAACTCACTTGAATAAAAAATAAATAAATATATATCAATTAGAGCTATCTAAATTAATGCATAAATTTCATAACAATACACTGCCACAATCATATAATAGCTTCTTTCAAAAAATTACTGAAACTCACCCTCATTTCACTAGACCAGCTGCAAGCCCAAATTGCTTTATCCCTAGACTTGGCTCTTCTCTTGGTAAAAGAAATCTAGCATACCAAGGAGCAGTGGCATGGTCCAGCACACCGCAAGAGTTTAAATGTTTCTCTACTGGCAGATTATCTAAAAGTTATAAAATGTTTCTTATCGCGCTATATAGTACGTAACAAGCTTGACTTTTCGTAATAGCCTCATTCCATAATTTTTCGTAGTTGGCTATGACAATCTATCCTCATCTGTTACATGATACTTGCTTATTTCAAATGAAGTACTTAATCATTATTTTTCTTTCTTGTTTTCTTGCTGATATTTGTTTTACTCACAATCGATGCCTAAATATTGCCTATACTACAATGTCTCTGGTCTGTATATATGTCTTCGAGTAGTTGTATATGAGATGGACTTTGTTGTTGCAATTTACTGTTGTTTGGTATATCGCTTACTCTTTTTTTCTTACTTTTGTTTTGAATGTTTGATCATAAATAACAGACACATGCCAATGGTTATATAGTCGTAATGGCCACCAAAGTACTTTACATTATTTTGGGGACACCTTGACAAGATGATCTTTGGGTTTTTCTGGGTTCCAGCTCCATGTTAATTTTGTGGTGATGTTCGTGTGTATTTATAATGTTTATACTGGCGGCTTAACGCGAATAAAATACAACGTTCAAGACCATAGATGATAATGGGAACAAAGACCGATTTAAAAACTAACAGCGTTACGGTGTTTGAAAGCTCCCGTTTTGTCACCACAGAGAGATAAAGCTTACGTGGTACTGCTTTTAATTTACCAATCCGTGTGTCAATCTCCTTGTTACGCCTTCCGTCACTCGTGAATACTACATCAAGGTGCTTGATTTTCTCCATCTGCTGCAGTTTATTGCCACTGGGTTTCTGGAGAGATATAATACTTCGGTCTTTTTAGTGTCAATTTTCATTCCAGCTTGGCCGCACGCAGCAGAAAACCGATCAAGTGGATGCTGAAGGCCTCGTTCAGAAGATGCAAGCAGTATCAAATCGTCCGCAAATAGCAAACAGTTGATCCTGCAGCTTCCAACGTTGACACACTCGTCGACTCGGCTGTGACTGTCTGTCCAATTCATACAGATTATTGTGAGGAGTGGCGATAGCACACACCCTTGTCGGTGTCCAACACCCACTGTGAATGGTTTTGATTTAACTCCGCCGACACGACACAAACGTCTGAGCAGGTATTCTGTGACTTGACGACCAGTTACAGGCGGCCGTACTCCAGCAACTCTCCCCAAAGATTGGACCCGGTCGTATGCTTTCTCGAGGTCGATAAAACATGTGTAGACGTCGTTGGCATACTGCCAAGATTTATCGAAAATTTTCTGGATATTTATAATTTGGTCTGTAGTGCTACGGCACGGACGAAAAACGCACTAGGTATCATCCAGCTTTGGTTCAATTATTTCGCGGCATCTTTTTCCAAGGCACTCGGCATGCACTTTTCCAGGGAGGCTAAGGAGGGATATGCCCCGGTAGTTAATGCATTCTCTCTTGTCCCCTTCTTATGTATTGGGATGATCAACCCAGTTTGCCAATCTTTCGGTGCTCGTCCAGGACACCAGGTCGCTTGATACACACGAGTCAGCCAAAGATCTCCTTGTCGATTCAAGGCTTTGAGCATTTCTGGTCAGATGTCATCGCAATCCTTCCCAGTCTTCATTGTTTTGACGGCTAGGACTTCGGTTACAGTTATTGCATAAGACTAAATTATGAAATGTTAATAAGTGAACCTTACAAACATAGAAACATCTGCTGCTTTGCTCTTGGCGAAAATAGTTTAATTCAGAAGTTCTCATCACTTTTTTGTCGGTTTAAGGAAACCCCATACAATTCAAACGTATTTTTACCAACCTTGATAAAACTAACCCGTCAACTTCGTGCTGATAAACTACCATAACGCTTGATTCCATTTCCATTTTGGATATAGTCAAACGCCGTTTTTCTCACTTAATTACAAATTAACCGTCGCTTCAGTGGTCTGTGTTTACTATGCATGCTTGTGCAAAAGTTGCTTGAGGAAAGTGCGCTGCAACCACTTTTGCAATTAAACTTTTAAAAAAATTGTAACGATTAAGTCAAAGTAGCATTTCTACTGTAGCTTTGCAAGAACAAATTGATGGCATCAAGGAAGAAGCTCTTAAAGGTACCATGGACTGTAGGAAAATTATTTTAACTTGTTTGTGAGAATAGTAATAGTAAATTCACACTTTCACAAGGTTATTAATAGCTATGTTTTAGCTACTTACAAAGTGATATTTTGTTTAAATTGCAAGGTGAAGTTTTACTGAAAATATTATGCATGACCTCATCAAACCCATCTCTAACTTCACACCTTGGGTGCTCTTGTTGACTAATACATCAAAATCCATTTCAAAATCCATTTTCAATTCGGATGTCAATCGTTGAAATGACAGGCTCTCCGCCAAATTTTGAATTCTTTGTTTCAGTCGTCAATGCCGGAATGTGTTGTAGGCTTAAAGGACATCCGAAAAGGTTCGGTCTGCGCTGAAGTTTCCCTGAAATTGCAGCAACCGAATCGGAAAGGTCGTGCGTAAATTTATAACGTCCTGATCAAGGCAAATGTATACTTTGTTGCGTACCTATTCTTTTTGACGCAGTGGCAAAGTGTGAAAAACACTTAACTACCAACAGAGTGTAAGATCAACCAAACATCAGCAACACCAATCGCGTGAGCTTTTCAGTTCGACAAAGCGTGCAAAAAAACGAGGTTGTTCTGTCTGAAAAGCATTACAAGGATCAATACCGACAGAGAAAAAGAACTTTCGTGCCATTCAGAAGGCTTCGACGGCCATTACTACACACAAGGCTATTCCGGGGGTAATCACAGTCAATGTCGTAATGCATTCCGCGTTGGATCGTTGTCCAATTGTCGCGGCTACACGACGTTGTTTCTGTTCTATTCAGGGTCAAATTACCGCTTTTCGTGACGGATGGCTTGCTATTCAGAGCAAACGACTTCTCAGCTCTTAACTTTGAACTGCCAATTTGTTGAACAAGCTTTGAATTCGCTGGTTTTTGAGCCTTTACGCCGTGTTTGCTTGAGGCTGATGAATCTTAAGAGGTTGTGCAAGTACCGTGTGTCAAGGACTTCAGCGTTCAGTGTCTCCTCGGTCAACGTTTCGTCTTTACTCCACACCCAAGCCGAAGTTTTCAACACTTTCCTCGCCACATTTCGTCCTGATAACACAACACGAACGATGCACCAGCAGCGCAGCTTGTTGCTGGGGAGGAGCAGCTGTTCCAGTGGATTTTGTTTTGGAGCACTTCAAGTGCGCTCTCCGTGAGGCGCGCGGTTGAAACAAGTTCTTGGCGAGGTCGTCGAATTATTTCCCAGTCTTGAACGGCGTGTTTACGCGACGATCGCCCGACCATTTCGCAATTGTTGATCTTACACGGGTTTCTTATGGTTTGATGAGGTCCGCAGTAACGTTGTCGGCGTTTGCGAACGGCAACGGTTTTCAGAAGTGCTTGGGCGTCATAAAGTGAGTTCCTGCAAAATTGTTTTTGTTTATGGTCTATCATATTATCTTGGTCTTTTGTTTCAGAAAATGCGTCACTCCATTAAGTTGCTCTTCAGTGTTCCCTCTAAGGTGGGCAACTGCGAAATTGCCCAGTACCACCAGACAATTTGCGCAGTGCAATCTCATTTTCGCGCACTTCCAACATTCTAAATTTAATACTGCATATATATATCGCATAGCCCTTTTAACGTTGGGAATGCTTCACTGTTTGTGTGTCTGCATGGTTGCGTAGTTGTATGCGCTTCGTGCGCAACAAAACAAACATTTGCTTAGTGTACATTTTTCTTAGAGGTAACACCGTTGCTCTTCATATCATTTTTTGCCTGCTTGCTTGCATGTGCAATAAAATATACAATAACCGAGACATTCACAAACATCAACCATAAAAAAGTAAAATCTTTAGATGAACATTGAAACCAATGAACCTGCTACATGCTTTAACAAAAAAACACTCCGAGTGTAAAGCGAGTGAGGCTTCCCCGGCCTTAAATTAACAAATCAGGATATACACAATAGAATGCATACATAAGGGAAGCAGTTCATCTCCTGCAGTGCAAAAGACGATCAGCTAGCAACAAAGGAAGTGATCACTGCACAGCGATTGCACACCAGCATGTGTGACGCGAGAGAACAATTAGAATTAGAATCATCTGGACCAGCACTGATTTGCTATCGTGGGTGTTTGTATTAGCCTGAAGATATTTTGATTACAGCAGTGCATGATCTGTGTCAGAAGGTTCGAAAAACGTTCAATGGGATTCAACGTGTGGGCAATGGTTTCCAAGCCAGTCAATGAAAAACTCTTGGTTTCATCGTGACGTACATGTGTGCGGTGTGCAAAACCGACATTGCTTTCTCAACGCACCAGAGATTTCTTAACATGGGTAAACTACAGTGCACAAGTTGTTTCGAACATCATTTCTCAAATATGGGTTTTTCATGCTTACTATGATTTACTTGTCATCCTTCTGCGTTTGACGCAAAATATTGAAACAAGTTTCTGTCAATTCAGAACCGTCGCCAGAAACTCTTCAACGGGAGGCTTGACATTCTAAAAATTGACAAAAAATCCATTGATTTGAAGTATTTCATACTTCAATTTGGGAGGGCATGGAGTTTTGTTTGGGGGGCTACTGGAGCACGATCAAAAGCAGCAATATATTTTTAAAAAACGTTTGCAACGAAAATACGTGCAAGCATGGCAGAATTGGCGGTAGCAGTTGAGGGTGGATGACTGTTTATTAACGTTGTTTTATGGTGCAACTCTTCCCCACAACCGACATTGTAGTGGGAAAAACTCCCACCACAACAAAGATAATTGTTAAGCTTTCAATGAGAAGTTTTGAATAAGCTCTTCAAACGTTTTGTTTCTTATATTTAGCTTCAGAAAAGTTGGCTGCTGTAGATTTTAAGTAAAAAACCTCGTCATTGTTATCATAACGTAAATGACGTTTCGTTCGCATTTGATTTTGCCTGTTGCCTGCCATTGGCTCATAGTACGTTCTACTTTAACTTGTACTAACCACAGCAACTGCACTACTGTAAAGCATAACTATAACCGACGTGTCTTCCAATCGGCAGTGTCTGATGACTGGGCAAAGCGTTTGTGCTCTACCAAGAAGTAAAGGTAGTTCCGTGGTGGCCTTGCTGCAAACACGATCTAACTTCTCAAAAGCTAAGTAGTTGATCAGATGAAGCTTGGCGCAAGCAGCCTGTTTGCCTAAATTGGCTTATACACGTAAAAGCTAAGGTCTCTTAGTGGTGCTCTCGAGCTGAGCAGAGAAGGTTGAGAGTCATATCAGAATTAACAATGCTTGTTAACTTTATAGCAGCAACGTAATGGCTTGCAAACAAGGGTCTTGAAGTTCCATTTGAAGTTTTTAGTTTTCCCAACATCCCTTTAGCACCGGCTTTGCAATACTGCGTTTGTAAAAACGCACCGAAATGTTGTCTTCGTTAAATCAACCAGTGTCCTTGCAAATTTGTAAAGAATATTCATTGCTCACGCGAGCAGCTGAAGGTGAGCTAATGGAATTTCATGGGACACAAATGGTGGAAACTTCAAGCAACTGTGTCGACGTTACGTGTGGTAGACATACGTTGTTTGTTCAGTACATTGAAAGGAGCTAGCAAAATTCCTATGAGGCAAAGCATGCTAAAAGTTACTTTGAGTGTCACGCATGTGGCATTAACAGAATGAAAATAAATTACTTTAGTAGAATACTTGAGGATCGGTATCAACCTTTGTAGCGAAAGTTAAGCCCACAGCCATTGGGTACATTTTCAGTTGTTTAACATTAATTAAAAATTGAATTAACAACTTATACTGGTCAAAATTATCCGAACATATCCTTGGCAAATATTACGTTTGCATAAACGCTTAAATTTGCAATAAGTTCTGCTCATACCTGCCTTACGGTTTAAGCGAATCATTTTGTTGCATCAATTTGTCTGGTAGGTGGAAATGATCTCATCCATCCTTGCTATTGCTAAGAGGATGAGTGGTGTCAAATTGCTCGCTTGGGTTGCTTTCCGGTGGAAACTGCTGCTACGATTAGTACGTAGTCATCCAATGTATGCATTTTTAATTTCAAAAGGAAACATGCCAAACCTGTAAGAGACGAGAACTGATTTAAAAACCCTTCAAGAAACGAAAACTTTACACGAATGCTAAATGTGTCATGGTGTCACCAGGCAACAAGCACACAGGATTCAAATCATATTGCCGTCAATTGGTTCTGCTTTTCCGCACCCGTTCTGGGAACCAATGATCGCGTGCAGTAGATATGTTTAAGACTCCCGGGTAGACATTGCCACTGCAGCAAGAGCGTTGACACTTAAATCATACTTGCTCCTAAAAAAAGTCGTTCCTACAGCAATTTCCTCCGGACACTCGTCCACAATCAGCTATTAACTATTCAACGTAATATTTGTTCTTGTATTTTCTGTCAGGACGCGGTGGAAATTGTTTTAGTGGACAATTGGCCAGCGGACCTATTCTCCTTGGAGTCAGAAGACATTTTGCCTGTTCGTACACTTTCTACTCTTGTTTCAGTGTCAACATTTCGCTAGTAAGATTTTTTTCACACTCGCTCCGCAGGACTGAAGATGAAACTAAATACACGAAACTAGTTTCCCTGTGCAAATAACTGTGATGGATTCACTTGCACACCACACAGCTGTGACTTACAAATATTACTGAATGATACGTACAAGTTTGAATCATCGCGAAAGGATGAAAGCAGAACCAATGCAGGCAGATTCCTCAGAAGCTTGTCGCACGGCCAGAGCTCATCTTGTTGTTTCTCTGTTTGAATAATATTTTTTTGAAGAAGCTTGTCTTGGGCACAGGTATTCGTATACCGGGGTTGTTGTTTTGTGGATATAAATCGAGAGGTCGATTAACTGGGATGATGATCCCAAAGAGTTTGCTTTCCAGATGACAGTCGAGTTTGGAAGCCGATCCCCACGAATAGCAAACAAAGGAAAATCACCAAAAAAACAAAAGTCCTGAAGAAAAGCGTCTTCGGAAAAGTTGACACATTTCCCTGAGCAGGGGAAATCAAAGCTGGAAGCTCAACAAGCAGTCTACCGCTTACTGTCGGACGTTTGCAACAGGTAAGTCAAGAAAATGAAATAAGAAATTGAAACTGAACAAAACAATATATTACGAGGGTATTCATAAAACGTTTTCGTGTAACAAGCGGGAGTGTAGTGGGCGGGAACGCCTGGGAACGACGTTCCCACACGTTTTTCCTTTTTTGCTTAAAATGAGTTGGAAGCTGTTACAAAATGGCTATTTTTGGATGCGTTCCCACACCTTTTTTTAGCACTTCATCCCTGGTAACAAGAGACAAAAAAGCTATTGGCAAAACACACGGAAGTAGAGAAAAAAATTGTTAATTTTAACAAGCAACGAGTTAAAATTGTGTAACAGAAGGACACGCGACGGAATTGAAAGCTTGCGAGGACTTTTCATGATTCGTTGACTGCGACTTTTCCACAATGTTTTTAAGTAAACCACTGAGAAAAATTGTGCATGTCTGAGGTAGTCATTCCCTCTCCAATTCATTCCCTCTCCATGAAAGGACTCAATAAACAACAAGTTGTGACTATTTGCCAAGCGATTGCTCTAGTACAGACGGAACGCTGTACTGCCCAATGCACAAGGCGGTGTTGTTCAGTCTTTTAACTGCAGTGTTGATCTGCAACCAAAGCAAACCACAGTCCCTCGTGTAGGCGTTGCCAAGGTAGCCAAGGGGGCCAAAGGAGTCATTCCCCCCAAAAACCTCTAGCATATTTTGTCGTTTTGTGCTTGGAGAGGCGATGTCGCAAAACAAATATTTTTGCTAGCTTAAAGTCAAGCCACTGGTCTCTCGAATAAAAGTTGAGATTTGGTAGTACAGCCTCACTGTTAACTGTATAGCTTCACTGTTAATTGTACTATAACGTAACTAGTCGTTCTGGAAATGATTTTTATAGATGCGTAGGTTGGCATTGGTTACTTGAAAAAGTTGATGGCCTAAAGCCCTAAACCATTTGTAGATAGACAGGTAAGTAATATATCACAAACAGCGCACTCGCATAGGTTAAAACAATATAAACATATTTGAATTGTAAAAGTGGAAAGACATATCAACATTTATTATACAGCGTTTTTTGCAGTTGATGTACACAGTATGCTTAGCATCGACGAAAGTCACGTCTGGATGGTTTTCATCGGTTCAAAGTTAAAAACTGCAAACAACTTTGCATTTCTGGTTTGTCTGAAGTAATCCAGTGTTGTAAATACTGCGAGCCATATCTGATACTCAGCAGGTGAGGGGCGCTTCCGACCCTGGCAACAGCCTGTTACATTTGCAGTGCAAGCAGCAGCAATCCGCTCGTCGACATGTGAACCACAAGTATGTTTCCTGGTCCGGACGCCTATGGCAGCCACGCCCTGTTGTAGCGATGAGCACAGCTTGGATTTACCGCCTTGGATCACGTTTGTTGATGCTTGGCGTCGTGACTTGATTGCCTGTGCAGACCAGAAATGTATTTGCGGAGGAAACGACGCGACTGCCAACGCTGATCGTCAAAACGTCAGCATGACTTTTACGTCAAGCTTGGTTGACATTTAGCAACGTTCTGCTCTCTGCACCACCCTGATGCTCATCTGCTAGCAATAATAACAGCTTTCCTTAACCTAAAATATTGACATTCTTGCATTTCAACTATGGCACAGTTTTATCAGAGAAGAAATTTACGTCATAATCAGGCATAGGTTGCATTCTCGAGAAAAATTAATTTTTATCTGGAATCATCTCCGGTAGGTGAAAATATTCAAGCGCGCGTGTCTTGCTAAGTGCCATCCAATCAAGCGTTTTACGTTTTTCAACATCTCAAAAACACTGTTTTAAATGGTTTCTAACAGCAAATTTTGCAGTCTGTGGTGGTTTGATAAGTATTCATCCACAATGAAGATAGGAAACCAACAGTGTAACAGATTCTATTTTAATGACTGAAGATGCGTAAAAAACACGAAATAAATTTTCTAGTGAAACAACTTGCTGATTGATTCGTCTGCGTCACCTGTTGAGACTCATTGTTGGAATGTGGAAATGTGCAAGTCCGAATCATCGCATATTATGAAGTAGAGCATGGCAGGCAGATTCTTCAAAACCTCATAGTAAACCTGTGGAGCCTTCAACTCTCGAAGATACGAAGAAAATCCCTAACAAACTCAGATTTCCAGAAATGTTTGAAATGTGCTGAAGCAAGAGAAAAACTGAAAAACCTGGCTAAGCAACAGAAATAAAATGTTTTCTATGAAACAAAATTGTTTTTTCGTGTGCAGCGCGAACCGCTATGGTTGTTGATTCATCATCACATTGGTTGAAGCTGGTCGTTCAGTACTTGGCGTCAGTTTTGTTTTTCTGCTTTCGTGTGGGGCCAGCTTTACGGTTACTGCTTGTGGTTGTAAATACGATTCGTGTGCTTTCTCTAAATCAGGGGTCATCAACCTTTATGAAACTGCGAGCTACTTCTGGTGTACCGATTAATGCGAAGGGCTACTAGTTTGATACACACTTCTGAAAAAAAATTTGTTCAATATACCTTCAATTATTTTAGTATTGATATTCATTGATGTGAAGACATTGATCATGCTAATGTCATTTTTAGAACAGGCCCGCGGGCGACCTACACGGTCCTTGCGGGCGACCTGGTGCCCGTGGGCACCACGTTGGTGACCGCTGCTCTAAATCTTGCTTCAGTTTTTCACCAGTTCACTCGCAAGCCTTTGTTTACAATTTTTAGGACTGAAGGTGCATAACATAATGTGAAATCGATTTCCTTGTGAAACACTTCGCTGGTTGATTCGCTGATTGATCCCTTGTAAAACTTCACTGGTTGATTCGGCACTTCGTTGGTTGATTCGGCTGCGAGACTTATTCGAGTCTTATTGTTGGATTTCTACTGGATTTCTACTGTTTTGGTATAAGTTCTACGCATAGTTTCTGGGGAGTTTCGAGCGTGTCTTAAACAACAGCTAAAATTTAAAATGAATTTCAGAGCGACTGCAGAAGATAGATATTTATCTTCAGAGGCATATTCAATCCGAATTGTCAAAAACATAATAAAACCGTCGTTGAAATATTATATCAGTTGGAGCACTTGAAGTTCTGCTCAAAGTCAATGAATATTTTATGGATTGCTACAAATGAAAAACAAGTTGAAGCTGAAAAGAAAAAGCAGTGAATGCGAAAGCGAAACTGACTTTCTTGCTTTTCCAAAACAACAGCCTTCTCCAATTCACTGTGACTTTTACAACGCTTATTTTCGTAAAAGTGGTCCCAATCTAAAATGTTTCTTAAGACAAAGGACTGTCGGATTTACAAGCAATGTAGTCAGAAGTTCTTAGGGTTGACGTCAGTATGGAGGTCAAGCAGTTTGATCTTTCACGTTTTTCATTTTTTTGATTAGAAAACGATTTGCGCACGTTAAAATATTTTCACTGCTCCACCAGCAATTTGTCTCTGTGGGAAAATTTTCTCACTTGTGCAACGAACTTGAGAATTTTCTCACTTGTGCAATGAATTTTGGGGCTGTAGTGTGTTCATGTGATTTCGCACAATCTCAAGGTTAGATCTAAAAATCGCCAAGCCAGAGCTGATGATGCCTACTTCGTAGGCGAAATACATACTCTGTAAGATCCAAGTGTCTGATTCTGTGCTGAGAAAGGATTTCTTTCCACAGAAAGAATCTCAAGGTTAAGAAGAACTTAACACTTAGCGTGATATATACACAATCTGAATGAGCAAATGAAATAGGTTTAATGAAAACAACATTTTAAAAAACTGGATGTTGGCAGCTATCGAAGTTTTCGATATAAATATCAATTTTAACTGTAAAAATAGAGCCGATTACGAGCTCATTTCTGTGATATAGATCCTGATGTTGCAATTGTTGGGGATTAGACAAAGCAGATTCGAATGCGCTTGCGGAGCCGTGAGTTTTTAGGCTGTGCGCATCGGCCACGGGATTCCTTTCCAGTTATTAGTTTTTAGAGCTAATTAATCACTTAGTCAAGCCACAAAAATGTAGTTGTCATATTTCTGTTTCCTAACAGCTACAGTTCAGTTTATTTAGCACCCTGACCACGTCAAGAACACGTAGTCAGCAATACACGGGATAGGAAGAGACGGCCGTAGCCGCCATTGGGTCACGGTCCCCACATGTTCATGCAAAACATCAAAAGACAAGTGAAACGCTATTGTGAAATAAAATTGTAAATACAGCTAAAGATGTTACAGTAAAGTAACAACACCACAAAATTAATAAAGAAAAAACACAATCTGAATTCAGTCTATTTAAAATGCAAATCAATTTAAAAAATATACAAATATTTAAAATGAATCGTGTTTACAAAAATCATGTGACATTAAGTCAGATAAATTCGAAAAACACGTTTTTGACTCATACGTGTTTGAATAACAAGTGTGCCGGGACAAAAGAATTGTGCATAATTTTGCTTATGATGAACTGGTATCAAGGCATTGTGGTAGGTGATGAAAGTGCTTGCACTGTTCCACAATACTAACAGAACACTGACACTGAGATATACAGTGTTAACCGAAAATGCCTTGATGGCGACACGTATAGCTTGAACCGCACGAAAAACAATTGCATTTAGAGTTTAAGAAATCATGAGCTTTTAAGGAACTTGGCTTTCCGATGGAATAATGGATTCGGTCTGACGTTTCATTAACTAATTATTTCAAAAATCCTTTTCAATTCCGGGTTTTATATATAGGCAACCCATATTATAGAAAACAAGCGATTGAATTTTCTTGAAATTTGTAAAACGGTGTTTCCCGACCTTTTTAAGTCAAGGACTATTTTCGGACCTGTATAAATCTTTGCGGCCTCAAGGTATAGTTTGGACGATCAAAACGTCTGTGCTTTACCTGGTGTTCTTACTTTAAAAAATTCAAGGTTTTCGTCAATGTATTTTATATGTTTGGACTCGAGATGTCGACGTAGTTCAAGCTTCTTTGAGAGAGCTGCGAGCTAAGACTTCTAAGAAACACTGTTTTATTCGCGTTTCTTCGACGTCACTCAGTCATCTCAGTCGTAAGAACAAAGACAAAGTTTATGAATTACGCTTTTAAATCGTGGATGAGGAACACCTGACAGAATCAAAAACGCTTCTTCCAGTCTTTACAACCTGCTTCGTTATTGTCTTTTGCTTTTTCAGTGCTTTGTAGTTCTTTGCGCTGCCAGCGAAAATGCTGCTATTTTGCTTCAACTCGCTTTCGACGCCTGCATGGCAAGCCCGAGATTTAATTGTTTCGTAAACAGTGATATTGGTATTTCGCTGTTCCTGGTAAAGGTCATTAAAATGTAGTTTAAAGTGTCAAAGTTCAACCATTTACGTGACGCAGAATGTAGATGACATTTATTCAGTCGGTTTTTGTCGATATCACGATGCGCGCAATACTTTCGCGAAGACAAAACTAAGAACAGGACGCTGCATGCAGCTTCACAACACTTGGAGCAAGCCGGACGCAGTGGAACATTAACATGATATGAAAATCCCCTTGCTGTAAACCACGTGTGAGTGACGCGTTTAAAATATGACGAGGCATGTATCTCCACTCTAGCTTGACGCTTCCTTTGACTTTGTTAGAATGGAACAATGAAAGAGATCTTTGTGAAGCGATCGTACTACTCCATAACATAAGGTAAAAGAAAACGTATAGAAGCGTGTCGGGTGGTAACACTGTTTTGGGGAACTGGGGGGTGATGAGTGCAAAAGCATTTGAAAATGATCCGCTAAACATGTAAGGCAGCCGCGGAATGCTAGATTTTACCAGAGTCATGCAGACGTTTCCTTACTTATTGGCAACTAAAACTAAAAGGTTAATCGTTGGCTTGCAAAACCTGGACTGATGATCAGAGAGACTTCTAGAAAACACGTTTCTTCACTAGTATTCCGTCGATAAATGACAGTTTCGATGTCACACAACGGATAACTGACCAGCTTGAAATAAAATTATTCATAGTCAGCACGAAGTGCAAATGGATGCAGTACGAAAGCATTAACGGGCCATTTTACTATCGCAAGATGAATGGAAGGTTGCTCGTAGACGGAGGGGAGCAAAGGTCGTTTTGAGGAAAAAAACTTGGCACGGCTTTTTGCTATTATCACCAAGCTTTTTTCTCACTGATTGCTAATTTTACCAATACTTCTCGTTTTCCATGAATTTCAACGAAAATTCAGATATTTTCAAACACATTGACAAAGTCTTAAAAAATTTTGCTCATGCAGTTTCTCACCAGACTTTTCTCAATTTTTTCCGATATTTACCCTGATGTTCACTAATTTTCAGCGGAATGGAAATTCTCTTCCCCTCGCCTCTCATCATGGGCGTCGGAAGGGGGCCAAGGCCCCCTGGAATTTGAAATTTGACATTTACCTATTAAATTTTTCGCAAAGAAAGGTTGTTTTCTTAGTTTCGAGTGAGTAAAATGAAATTTCACCACTTTTGGTACCCCTCTGGAAAAATCTTTTTAGCTACCCTTGGAAAAATCAACTATTGGCCCCTCCCTGTAAAAATCCTTCAAACGCACATGTGTCCCATCTTTCTACGACTATAAAATCGCTCGCCATGGTGTTAATCTTCAATTCTTGGTAAGATGCATAGGACACAGCGTGCACCGTGTCAGGTTCCGGGACATTACAGGCTCCGCGCAGCTTTTTGGCCGTCAGCCTGTTTTGCAATTGCGGCCAATATAAAAGTATCACAGGTCGGCATGCAGGACTTTCGCGAAAACACAACAGGACATTCGAAGAAAGTTACCGATTTTGTTGTTGGTGACATCCTGTATTTTTCTTTCGTTTTTTCCACCACCTGGCTCAAATGGGAGATAAGCTCAAAAATGTGCTGAAATCCATTTATTCATATACAGTACGTCAAAACAAAAAAGGTTATGTGAAGCTGTAGTGTTTACTGAATACAGGTGAAATGTTTACCGGAACCACGTATGCTAAGACATCCATTCTTATTTCAAATTATTAACACAGAACTAGAAAGCGAAGTTACTTCTTTCTTTACCGTTGTCATCGAAGTAAGTGGAGAAGAAAAATACATAGTCAAAGTCACCACCGAGTCTCATGAGCAAATTTTGTGATATACTCGAACAATCGTCTTATTTTGTGGACGTAAGTGAAAAGCAAAATTATTGCAAAATCGTATTAGAAAAAACGACGCAAATATGACAGATTCAAATGCAATCATATTTTTATAATATTCAGAAAAGTGGTTTATGGGCTGTTGCTTTTGCTGCGTACCATTTTACTGTTTAGCGCTTTTGCGAGCACTAAAGGATTCCAAGCCATAATAACCATCACCACCACAGCTATGACGTTCTTGTAAATAAAGCTATCCCTGTAGATAGCACCACAAGCGAACCAATAAAGCTCCCGAGCAGGTTTCTGGCAAAGCCGCTCTTAACGACCGACAGTTTAAAACGATGCAGGGAAACTAACCAGGGAAGCGAATGAGTGACTGCTTCTCTCATTGCAGGTGACAAGATTGTGCCCGAAACTATTTGCCCTGATAGTGACGGATCGAGCGGATTTTTACTCCAAGCGCATGAGTGGGTGGTTGAGACGGTTGGCTGCTATCTTTAGAAAGCATAATGGTATTCTTGGTGAGCGTTAGCAGGGAGAAAGCAGGCATATTGGTATAACAGGTGGTACTAACAGCTATAAGGAGAAACTTTGCGAACAAATTTCACCTGGAACTAATCACTAAATCAACACACAAAAGGTTTCAGTCGCTCGTCACTTTCGGCGAAAAGGACTCGACGAATGTTCCATGACGCTGTTAACGCTTCTCATCGAAGCCATTTACTTGACGGGGTAGTTATTAGGTCGGTTCGCTGATTTTCATGTTTCGGCGATGGAACAACCGGCGTAAAAGCAAGTGGAGTAACACAGTTCCAGCCCCATACTTAAGGAATGGAAGCAACATCACAGCATGCTCGACCAAAGACAAGATTCACGAAATTTCAGATCATGTGACAAAAGTTTTGAACTAGAATCGTTTTGTTCACTGACATCGCTTTACCGTCCGAGCGCGTCGACAGATTTGACGGGGGGCAGCAAAAAACGCAGGCGGTGTACCATCAGTGAAAAATAGATGATTAGCCATTTTCAGCAAGGGAGCAGCTGAAAATGGAAGCAAAGAACCACGGGTCCTCATTCCATAACGACCAAGCTGCTAACGCCTCATGAAAATCTGAAAAAATGCTGATAATGAACTGATGTTCGTGCTTGTCACTGATTCCCCTCATACCAGGTATTTTAATATCTCTGCAGAGAACCACAAAATGTTTCACAGGATTTTTGCAAGATGCTAGTTTGTGGTAGAATCTGCGCGTAAGCTACCCGGACACATTTCGCTCACTTGTAATCCAATTAAGATGGATCGAAGCGGGAAAAAATGCTAACATTGCCTTACTGAATGGACCAATGAATTGACTTCCAATTTCCAGTCCGATTTGGACATTAAACAGGCAACTGGATGCGGTTGACGTGAATATCTCCGCTGCAAATACGGCTTTGGTCAGTTGCGCAATTTTTTGAAAAAAAACACCAGCAAAATACGCGTGGTATTGAAATTGCGAAAGAATTGGCAGGAAGAAACTGTTTTTTGCAGCAGCGTGGCCATATTTTACTGTTGTTCTGTGTCTAAGAAAACAAAAGGATTCTGTGTCTAAGAAAACAAAAAGATAAAGCTTGTAGGAAAATTCCTGATGGTTTGGGAGGTAAGCACAAGCTAAAGCTTGTGGTCAAATAGAACCACAGTTTTCGATGGCCTGGATCATTACACACGATGTTATCTTCACGTGTGGTTCCCAGTTGGTTTCGTCACTGCGACTTGCACATTTCTGAATGCTTCCTCAGTTATTGGAAGTCATTCAAGCGATGCAGGTTTAACCCTTGCCGGTAAACGTACAGGCAAACAAGACACAACAACAGTTAAATCCATCCCAATATCTGTAACAACTTCGTCCGATCCGAGGCAAGTTTAATCAAAACTAAAGAGCGTAGGTCAAAGCAGGAAATAGTCAACAAGCCTCTTCGATCTTAGCATAGCTGGAGACCACATTAGCTTAGTAGTGAAAAGGTCTGGATCCTCTTGAGTACGTTTCCCAGCTACACTGCAGCAACAATTTTTGCTTAAAGTTCGAATCCTAGTCTTTATGGGAATATGACGGCTTGCACACAGCAACAAGCCTAGAGTTCATTGTCTGACCCAGAAGAATTTATAACCGCAACGTGCGCACATCATATAACTACAGCGCGGATTGGTGTCAACTAAGCCAGTGTAAGCAATGCCAGTGCTTAGTGATAATACCTATGAAATTAGAGGCATATGACGTTTAGAAAAGTAACACTTGATTGAAAGTTATTATTGTTGACATGCGAAAGGTTCGTGTCTATTATGGCAAAAAACATTTATCGCAGCGCATATCAGGCGTTAAGCGTTTGCGCAAGTGGATCATGACTAAGACAACATCAACCACTTTCCACCTAAATAATGAAGAAACAAAAGCCAATTAGCAGTCAATGTCCGGGGCAACACCTTGCCCTACAACCCCAATTCAACTTATCTTGAGGTCAAGCTGGATCGTCAACTGACCTACAAGCAACACGTCGAGGGCCTATGTCAGAAACCCCTTGCACGCAACAATATCCTGCGCTGCCTTGCTGGCTCGTCAAGGGGTGCCAGCACACCCACCATTTGTACATCAGCTCTTGCAATCGTCTTTCGCGCAGCTGAATATGCAGCCCCAGTTTGATGTCGTAGCTCTCACAGCAAAAAACTGGATGTAGCACAAACGACACGCTGCGCCTTATTATTGGCTCTTTGCGTCCCACCCCAACTGGGCTATTGCCGATTCTGGAAGGCATTGCATCACCAAACCTGCGCAGGGAACAGCTTACGTATAGACTGGGATGCCAAGCCGCATTCAAAAATCAACACCCCCTCTACGGTTCCAGACATGCAGAGCCTTCAACCACAGCGTCTAAGGTCGACACTCCCTTTCCACCGCCATGCTGCGACCCTAATACCCTAGGTTTGAGATCAAGAGCATGGATGAACTCATGGAAGGACATTACACCTCCCTCCCAGTTTTGCTTGAACCCAAACATCGGCCTTCCACCTGGCTCCAACCTTCCCCGTAATCTCATAGGTCACCTTAAACAGGCTCAGAACTGGAGTCGGACGTTTCGGCTGTAACGTGTGTCAGTGGGGGCTGGGAGAGACAGCCTCGTGCATATGTGGAGAAGAGAATCAAACAGCACAACACATTATTTGTCACTACGAAGCCCTTCGGCCACCGAACTCCCTTGACGACTTCGTGTCTCTCGGTCTAGAGGGTGTTAGTTGGTTGGGCCGACTTGTAGGGATCGCTTGAGGGTCGCTGCTCATACGCAAGATGTGGTGGATCCAAGAATTTGGGGGCCCGAGGCAAAGATTTTGAGCGGGACCTTAACAGAAGTACGCCTTCAGGCTAATTGAAAAAGCATAGCAAATATGAATTTATATATGCATATTGCATATTCTAATATATCGTATATGCAGTAATAATAACCTATATTTGGAAGTGATGCTAATGAGAGTTCTATTTCAGAGTGAGGTAGATTTTTTCTGCCCATCATTAACAATGTTATTGACCTTCGCACTCCAGATTGTTAGGTTCTGACTTAACAAAGCACCCTGTTTGTGCCAAACAAGGCGAAAAACATCATTTATTGTACACACTGTATGTGCAAATGGCCGTTCTTGTACAACTGAATGTACATGACCATGTATAAGTATCAGAACTATACTTGTACCTTGGGTATGCCTTTGTTTGAAATTCACTATTCAAGCTCCATAGACTGTGCCGGGGCGGCATCCAGCTGATATTTCCGGGGGAGAAACGATTGCAACTTGTTGTTGTACCTAACAACTAAACATGCTTTTGAAAATTTCAGAAATTGCCCGGATGCCTCCCCCCGTGCTTGCGGAGGGGCTGTGCATATTATAAAAAAAAACATAGAAAAACCAAATTCCTAAAACTGTAAAAGCGAAGTTTGGTATTTTATTGTGAAATCAAGTTCAAACAGAGTTCTTTCTTATCTTCTGGTTTGCATTATAAAAGGGAAAAGCAAATATGAAACAATACAGCCATCCATAACACAGGTGAAGTTAAAATGATTGTAGTAATGTAGTAATGTACAGGGTGACACAAAAAACGGTCATCACCTAAACTTGAATAACTTTTGAAATAATTAATCAATTCTTTTTATGTTTCAGATTAACCAAGTAGAATTAATGTTCTAAGAGTCTACCAAATTTGACCTTCGAGATGCTATGGACTACTGAGCAAAAGATATTTGTAGTTGAGGCATATTTTCGGCAGAAGTCTAGCCACGCAGCTCAATTGCAATTCAAAGAACGGTTCGGATGTCGTGAATTTCCTGTCCACTCAATGATCTACCGATGGGTCAACAAGTTCAGAACCCATGGGACTGTGCATAACCTCAATCGTAAAGACATAAACAGACAGTGGCGTACGCAGAAAATTTTCATGGGGGAGTTTCATTCAGTGGCATATGGTGGTCATTTGTATTTGGTGTGCGGTGTTTGTGACGCCACAATTGACGTCATAGGCTATTCATGTTTTCAAGCGAAGTTTGTTGACATAATAGGCATATTCTTCTACACGCACTCCCCTTATTTTTGTAAAAATCAAGCCCTATAAACTCCCCTTATAATAAAGTTTTTGTAAAATATTAATCTCAAGGGGGGGGTTAACACCATCCCCCCAGTTGCGTATGTCCTTGCTAACAGACAGTCACACTCTGCTGCCTGGGTTGCCATCTCCAAACATGGCATCATTGGACCATTCTGGTTCGAGGCAGGCCCGTCGCCAGGATTTAGCAGCAGGGGGGCCAAACACCAAAAAGAGGGGCCAAAAACCAGAAGGGGGTCCAAATTTATAAAATACAGTATTGGATGTATGCAGCAACCGGGGGTCAAACGTGAAATGGGGGGCTCCGATTTCAAATGGGGGGACTAGGCACCACTGGCCCCCCCGCTGTCGACGGCCCTGGTTCGAGGACGACAACGAGCGGTCTGTGACAATCAACACCGAGCGATATGTCCAGGTGCTTGGCAAGTTCTGGACAGCACTTGGTCG
>Ga0210059_1001408_pt1:0-35000 | contig 36068 bp, 21 predicted proteins | sample Ectturendosymbi2_FD_188042 | JGI IMG/M metagenome (GOLD analysis project Ga0210059, IMG submission 188042) | Ecteinascidia turbinata endosymbiont from Florida, USA - Sample 2 (SPAdes) (version 2) | ecosystem: Host-associated > Tunicates > Ascidians > Unclassified | place: Key West... | reverse complement strand
TCACCATTGTGATATGGATGATATGTCTGGACCAAACATATAAATAAATAAATAAAAACATAAGCATATACCAGGGCTGCACAACCTTTTCCTTATCCCCGTCTGCATTGCGTTTACGTCTATGAATTACGACTGCCAGTGAGTTCAAGATATTTTATATTTTGCATTGCTTCTGTTCTGCTTTCACACACTGAGCCTACCCTGCTTCCATACGTTAGTTTGGCTTTCTTTCTACTAAGTACTGTACACTCATACAGCAGACAAACAATTTTTATTAATGCACCGCCACCATAACTTCTATATTTTAAATGACACAATCATGTGCATGGTTGCATCAATTTTTATCGAAGGCCACATGCGGCCGTATGGTATGGCTGCAGGTTGTGCTCCCCTGGCTTAGACTGTACTTTGATAAGTACTAAGTAATAACCACCCCTAGTGGATTTAAACATTTTTGTACATGTGAGATTTCTACAACATTTTCCTGCATGCTTTGATTTTGCTGCAATTTCATCAAGGCAAGTCTTGTCTTTCACATGTAACGCCTAATGTGGCATGTAGGTGAATAGAATTGCTTAATGCGATGTGCCAAATTTTTGCTTGTCACACACACACTCATTTGGAAAAGGATTTCAAGAGAGAAAAGGACTTGCTAGAGAGTTGTTCAAACCCTCAAAAGACTTAGCGAGTCTTCCAGTTTGCAATAAAAAAAAGTTTTGGGGTTTTGGATTTTTTGTGGGTGACATCATAAGTGGGGGGTTTAGGCCTTTTTGGCTGAGGTTATCTTGCCCTGGGCCCCAACCGCTAGATGGAAATATTTAGCTCTGAGTTTTTATTGGAAACTAGGCTAAAATCTGAGTCTTTTGAGCCTTTGATTGGTTTTCTAGTGTTTCTGGTTCAAACTTAATGGCTAAGAAAACATAAAATTGGTGATTTTACCCTAGCTCTCTAGCACAATTGACTGGTGAGTTATGGAGTTACAAAGTGGTACGAAATTAGAAGCTCAATGTGGGATTTCTAAGTATGATATACTCGTACACTGGCTCCCAAACATGCTAAGCTAGATGTTTGGAAGTTACATTTTTTGCCAGGTTCATAAAAGTAAGAAAAGAACTGACTAACTTTATCACTGCTCTGAAACTTATCTGAAACTATTAAGTTTTATGGGAATAAAACTTTTCTAAGTTTTTAGAAAAGTCTTATTCCCACTGCATATCACAACAGTTATCAAGTGTCTGATGTGGTTTTCATTATTTTAATTTTTGTATGCAAGATTCAGTGCCATCTTGTGCAACAACAATTTTCTTTACAGTAAGACATTCTACACTAGAACTGCTAAGGCTCAATTGCTGTTTACGCTGAAATCTTTTTTCACCCAGATACTATTTAATTTAGGATGGCTGTTTTAAATATATGAGAAACCTCTTTGTAGAGACATTTTTGTCAACTTTACAAAATACTTGTGGATTACGTTGACGCAGTAGCTTTATGTGTCATACTTGTGTGTCAAACTACCATGAAAGAAGGACGTAATCTACAGATAATAGAATGGGGAGATTTGGATAAGAAAACCTTTTACTCATACAGCTTATGTATGTCTGGGGTATTAAGATTTACAATATATCCAATGAATCTTGTGAAAACAAGATTGCAGGTAAGTTTCTGAATGCCTCATATTGTTTTATTAACTTATGTTGTAGGTCTGTTTGCTTTAAATAAAATGTGTGATAAAAAATGCAGTGTGTCAAGTACAATACAGTATAATTGCCATTGATTAAAAGATGAATCAGTTTTAGGCTTGTACAGTCATTTCTGCATATTTTCACCAGTAGTGATGATTTTTGGTAGATTAGATTTTCTAAAACATTTTTGGATCCAACATGCTTTTCACTATGATGTCCTATCTATTTCTTATTTACTCATCGTTTAAATTTCAGTTTTTTCATGTTGTAACGTGTGACTATGTGTAGGTAGAGTAGTTTTAGCTCTATAAATCTTTGAATTCAGTCTTTATATACATATAGCCTTTGATGCAAATCTGTCTTTGCATTTTTGAAACCTTTGAATTACAGTGAATTTCAAAATCTTTTTTACAAATTATTTAAAAAATAATGTTGCTGGAGTAGTACCATAGAGTCAGTGCCTGCCCTATAACAGTTAGGAATTGAAAAACATTTCGTGTTAGGCTTATAAAAAACATTTTATTGATGCTTTTTTTTGTTGAAAAAAGAGCACTGCTGTTTGAGCATTGATGACCCACATGCATCAAATACTTCACACAAACAGTCCTAAAACTTCATTTATAAAATTTTCAACTTCTAAAGTGGATACATAAATTTTGATACCTAGTTATGTAAATTTTTAATACCCAGTTTTATTGTTATCATTCTTGTGGCATATTGTTGCTAGATGACTTCAACACTTTTGGTACTAGGAATTTTCCCCAGGAAACGAGATGGATACTGGGTGGTCTTTGAGAGCTTACCATATTGGTGCTAATTTCATAAAACACCTTGTAAATTGCAATTGACACCTAAACAAGTGTTTCAGTTGTTAAATTTATTATTTCTCTTCATATTTTTCATACATACCGTATTTTTCGGCTTTTCTGATTCGGCTTATTAGGCGGTCATATGGAAAAACTCTCATTTTCAGAGCTAAAAACTGGCCTCGGCTTATTAGCCGGAAAATACGGTAAATTTCAAAAGAAAGGATTACTGCTGTTATTTGATAGACGTCAGATCTGTCTTTGTATGTAGCCCCACCTTTGTCCTGTAAAAACCCATTTTGTTTATGTATGTACATTGTTACTAGAAGTGTTAACTTATCTTATACTTAACTTTAATTGATTATATCAATCAAAGCCTGAAACTGTTAAAACATAGTTTTTCTGTGCTGATTCATCAAAAATGTTAACCACCTTATAGCCCAATCTTGTAAATATACATTCCAAGTGGTGATGTACTCAGTGATCACTTTTTATGGTATAACATAACTCACTTCATAAATATGTTTTTTTGAAGGCCCAGGAAGGAAAAACTGCTTACAAGGGTCTTTTGGATGCTTTTCATCAAATAGCGAGAAGAGAAGGCATTAGAGGTTTTTACAAAGGTTTTCCAATCAGTTTGTTACAGGTGCTGTCGTTGCTTTATATATATATTTACGAGCAGATTGTTACTTCTTTTGAAACTGTGGAAGGTTGTGACCAGAGGACCCAAGCGTTTGTGTGCAAAGCTTCACATTGTGACAGCAAGCAACAAAGGGATCACATGCTGTGCTCACTCTATTACTGATTGTTTGCACCACATGAACGTAGGTGCTATTGTTAACACACATGCCATTTGTGGCGAATCATACTTGCAAGCTCTGCTGACCAAGCGTTCTCAACATTGTATTTATTTTGTCTATGGCATTGATTTATGACTAATGGCCAGCTTTCAGATTTTCCAATCTTAAATTCATGTCAAGTAGCATTGAAACGTATATTTCCGAAAATGCTAACAGGCTTGTGTTTGTGCTATTTCAGACAACAATATTTTTCATCTGTTTTCAAGCAGTGGCCACATTAATCTTGTTTATACATTATAATTTTTACATTTTGTGTCTGTGTGAAAGAACATACCAGCATTTTTTAAAATTTTACATCAAAATCTGTGATTGATTACCCTGTCAGGCAGGGGCTCATCTAGGGGGTCTGTTTGGCTGTCATGACAGACCCCTTTGCACCGCAGGTGCTCAGCACTAAAGCCGATAAAATATTAAACGCTGGCACTGCAGGTCTCAAATGCGGGTGTTTCAGAACAGGCAATAGCGTACGTTTCCCTTCTAACGTTGCATAGTACTATTGCGAAGCAACAACCTTCCTGCTTTGTCCAAATGACGCCTGCGCAGTGACATGAAACGATCCACGTTTTGGAACATTCGAAATTGATGTTGCGTCGAATGTACGTATTTCTGAATTTCCTCCTCTGGCAGTGCTTCCTCTAATGCTGTCAGAATCTCATACACTGCCCCGCACACCCAGGAGCTGTTTTGTAATATTTCGCTTCATTGCAAGAGGACAGTCTCCAATCACGATCGTTTCGTTTTGCAGTTTCGGGCTAATTTTATCTGCTGTTTACACCTACTAGGTTATGACAAAATTAAGTAAGTTTAGACTTTCCTCAGCGTCACGCCAAGTAACGTGGGATCGTTTGCACTGAAACTATATTTTTATAAGCAACTTCTCATATTGAAAGGCGCGACAGTTAGCCTCAAAAATTGTGGCCGCCATATCTGAACAAAATATCAGTCAAGCGTCGTATTTCGAAAATAGCCTTTTTAGAATTAAGCAGTTGACGACGTTGTTTGCTGCGCAAGAAGTCCTATATTGATTTTGAGTAATTCACTTGTACATTGCGATGCAAAGTAATCAGAGCAGTTGCAATTCAATCGTTCTTCTCTGCAGTGATTTTGCAAGTATGTTTATAACACCGCCATCTTGATAGACAGTGCGCTCCACAGACGCAGTTGTGCAGCTGGTTGTCAGCATCGATTATATAAGTTTATGTACGTTCGGATAAACAGCTCTCATTGCTGTACGATTGACGTTTGTTGAATTTTCGACAAGCTAAGTATCTTTTCAGCACCACATTCGTAGGAACAAACAGCGATTGTGATGTAGGCCTAATAAATGCGCTGTGCCCGAAACCAGTGATAACTTGGAAATTTTTTCTTATGTATTTTGACAATGAGATCAATACTACTTACAAATACAATCGGACCTGTTTGTCCAAACTCCGATCAACCGGAATCCCCGCTATCCGAAACAAATTGATAGGAACAGATTTCTCCCGACGCATTTCACCCCTTAAATCCGGAAACCTTGCTGTTCGACACCGAATCGGAAATTTAGGAAGGGTGAAAGTCAATTTTCTACGCACAATGAATGTAACAGTGGCAGACCCTGCAGGACGCAGTTATAGGTATCCTGTACAGTTTTTTGGCGTTTAAATCTCATTCTGAATGCATACTTGCTCATGTGTACAGATCTGCTAATAAACAAAAACAACTATGAGAGTTTCATTTTGTCATGTTTCACATGCGGTCTACATCTTTGTTAAGTTGACGGTTCGTCTGAGAATACAGTTTGCTTCTGTTTCTCTTTGAGCGTTCGCTTAGGCAAGACCCGTAGCCTAGGTCTAAAGGTTTGGGAGGGCACGTAACATTTTTAGGGGTCAGTGTTTTTACTATATTTTCTAATAAAAAATTTTCTTGGCAAAACAAAATTTGGAGGAGCTCAAATAAATTTAGGGGGTTGACCCCGAATGCCCCTGTGGCTACAGGCCTGATTTTGATTTTCCGGATACCTCGCCAAACCGACATTATTTGACGAAACATAGTAGTTCGAATAAACGAGGTCTGACTGTAGTTACCGTTATTTTCGGGACCATAAGGCGCAGTATCAAAAATTGAATGCTATCTATTCTGTTTTTGTACATAAAGCCCACCGGATTATAAGGCGCATTAAATGAAGCAAAACTTAGGTAAGTCAAACTGTATTCAACTCTTTCCCAATAGCTCCTGAGTGCCGGAGTCGCCCGGGTGCCTGAGTCGCCACTGGGAGTTTAATCTGTCATTACATACAAGCGAGTTTAATCTGTCACACATGCCTAATCCGCTGGACAAGAATAGAATAAAATAAAAGTTGTACGCGTGCTTGATTCGGCGTGCGCCAATGTAGTCAGGAGCCTCGCCGAATTATACTATCTCTGGTGTGTGCTAGCTACCTGTGCTGCTCATTGCAATTGTTGTTGGTCTGTTACGTCTATTGATATAAAAATCGCAACAAGCAATTAAATGAATGGTACCGTTTACCACATAAAACTGATGCTAGATGAGAAAGCACAACCAGGTTCATACGTTAGGCGCACCGCATTATGAGGCACACTTTCGATTTTTGAGAAAATTAAAGGATTTTAAGTGGGCCTTATGGTCCGAAAAATACGGTAGTTGCCCTGATTTGTTTGCAGGCAATCATCTGCTTACCGCGCACGCAAAAGTCTGTGAGCGAATGTTACATCATAAAGCGGTTTATGGGAACAATTGTGGAGTGGTATGAGTATTGCGCATTTGCGCACTACTTGATGCAATCGGAGGGCTGCGCATCCTAAGGAAGAGTACAGAGAATTTGCGTTAATTAATCAGAGACAAAGTAGCAACTTGGGTTTCTGAAATTTGGCAAAATTATAAAATCCATCAGTCGATTTCTAGTCTTAAGAGAAAATGTGGTGTTATGATCAAAAGCTGCCCTTTCCACGACAGCACCCCTTTTTTCAGGCTAGATGCGGCCTGCTGTCAGGATTTGGTGTTGCTCAATTATTTTTGACACAAATTTTTGGCAGCTTCTGCACCAGACTGACATGTACAAATAGTCAAGTTTAGATAATTTTGTGTATACGCAGGTATTTGCAGGCCAGTTGTACATTACAACTTATGAAACAAGCAAGCAAACTCTTTTCACCAATCAGCCGATTCCTCTTCAGGTGAGTTAAAACAATTATTGCACATTAAACTTAAATATACATACAAGTAGTTGTTGTGGTGCTTTCTTTTCCTTACAAAACCTCTGTATTGAGCTGTTAATCTCATTTTCCCTTAAAAAAAAACTTTCCTCTACCTCTGATAGGTAGTTAAGCAATGTTCGCCAAGAGATATTTAAGTGATAAACGTTTTTATTTTAAAAACATTTTTTTACTTTTACACCTTTTTTGGCATAATTGGCTTTAGAACGTACTATTGCTGCTGCTTGTGTAGCAAACCCTTCTTGTCTTTGAATTAACAGTTCAACACAAATTGTAATGCGCTTGGTCAAGAAAACTTTTTTGATTACATTAATTCTGCTGTTTCATTTTAACTCCATAAGGTGCTGGGTGGCACAAATTTTGCTGGATATTACCCATAAATGCTCTCTTTACACCCTTTTGAAAAGTAATGTTTTAGAGATTAATGTAGTGGTTCCTAATTTGCATGAACTCCTGATGAACTAATCCTGTACAAAAAAGCAAACGTTTATCACATGATGCAGCACACAACAAACATTCACGGGTTGTTTTTCAATATGATTCATTAGGTTGCTTGTTGTGACATCAGATGCGGTGTTACGTTTAAAGAGACTGAGCTTTATTACTGTTATCTTTAGTTACATTTCTGCTAGTAACTGTTCTCTGAATTGGCTGAACCTGTGATTGTTGTTTTTGTGCTGATTTCCTCATGGTAAGAGCACTGCTTGTAAAAAACTACTAGATTGAATTATTCAAAAAAGTTTGAACTCTTAGTTATGTGTGCTAGATGTGATTCATTTTTCATTCCACTTGAGGCACACCACGACAATTGAAAATATTAATGTGTAAAAATGAACAGAAACCGGAGGTGGAGCCGAGCCATGCTATGAAAAAAGAGAGCTCCGGAGATGGTGCCACACTCATAAAAGCCAAGAGCTTCGGAGCCGGAGCTGTGTAAATTTTATGACGGCTCCGCAGCGCTGGCTATAACGTAGTGGTGAGGACAAAGTGCAAATGATGATGGCCATAAGAATGGATCAGCAGCGTCCTGTACTTACATCTATATGCTTTTATGTCTGAGTTTCAATAGTTTGTTCCTGTAATCTGGTTTAAATTGAAAGTTCAGATTGACGTTGCTGTTTAAAATTTGACAAGAAAGGTGTTAACAGGCTTGAAATATCGATTAAAATTTATTAATTTATGATCAGTGTTGGCAAGCAAGGAAGTTTTGTTGATGAGAATATGTGTGAAACAAACCTAAGGTGTTATACTTTTTCACACAAGCTGTGCATACTACAAGCAATGTTAATTGTATCGGCATAGGTATAGTAAAATATGAGATGTTTCAGTGCTGTGATGCGTGTATTTCAGGCAAGTTATCAAATTTGCTTAATCCTAAGGTTTTCAGTAACATAGCTAACATTGCATTCACTGTAAGCATGTGTGTTCTCAAAAACTTAAGCAATATGATGTAAAGATATGTTCACATGTAAGGTATTTCCTGAATACAGTAATTTAGTGAGGCTCTACGATTTGTTGCTGTAAAAATACCAATGTTGCCATGTAAACGCTATTATCGTCATTGAAATGTGTCAATACCGGTATTTCCCAAATTACGGAATTAGTACGTTCGAGAACTGGCCGACTCACGCAAGTGTTATCACAGTCGTAAACAGAATGCAAAGCTGCAGCAGGGTACTCTACCAACAGTATGCTGATAGACTTATGCGATCATGGCCTCAGTGATGTTTAACAAGCGATGCTTTTGTGTTGTTTGCATGTAGCTATTTTGATAAGAAAAATATTTTGTAGTGTATGAAGGCTATGATTTGAAATAAACTACTGTTGTAGGGTATTGCATAATATGAGTACATTTGCCACATATTGTTACATGGAATCACTGCATTGAATCTAATAATTTGTGAGAGTTTGCCTAAAACTTCAGTGAACCATGAATTGTCAGGTTATGTATTGATTCTGATGACCGCTAAGTTTCAAATTTTCCGTTATCGAGTGAAACTCACTTGCACAATGTGGTTTTCAATAGAAGGCGCCTTATAACTGGTCTAGTCCAACAAAAGAGACTTTTTCGGGTTTATGCATCCGCATCACCCAACTGTTTTCAATAAAATACCAGCACAAAATGTTAAGCGTCGAGAAAAGCGCTTCGAACCAGAGGTGAGAAGTAAGTTACAAAAAGCGCTGGTGCTGGTCTATCATTTCGAGAAATTGGGATTAATTTCAGTCTTTAATATTAAGAACGCCTGTAAGGTATGCGACGTTGTTCCGTGACTTGACCAATAAGGCCAGTGCTTTGTCTTCAGCACCTCTGTGGCGGATTCGCTGCTTCCACTGTGTCACAAACTATCATGGTTCCTGTCGACGTGATCGCGCAACACCAGCAGGTTCTGGGCTCTCCACATAAGATGACGTCAGTTGACCTGAAGAACGCTCCGTAAGTCATTCGCGAGAACGATCGAGCAATTGCGTTCTGATAAAGAATTCAAACCCGGTTGGTGTCGACAGTTTTTTTTCGCTGAAACAGTTCGGTCATTTGTCTCATAATAGTATTAAAAGTCGCCGAAACACTATTCACTAGTCTATATTTTCGACCTTAATGAACAAATTGACTTCATTTTTTTCGGTCATTTAAAAACAGCTTCGGTGTATGACTGAAAAAAAGCTTAACGTGTTATGCTCGTAGTGCATAGTGCGCGGTTAACGCATCACTCGATCCTACGAAGATCCGTTTCGTTCATGTGGCAAGTTTTGCGTTGTTGCAATTCACGTTCGTTAATGCAAAACGCAGCCTGGTTTCAGCTTCCTTTCACGCTTAACGTATATATTAACATCGCAGCAAAATCGCTAAATCGACCGCAACCTCTCCCGAATCTTCGAAGAAATCAATGTCTTTGGTCGGACAATCGGTGCGAATTTGCAATCACATTTTGCGAACCGAGGGCTTGAAAGGTCTATATCGCGGTTACTTCGTGTCGCTGAGCACTTACGGCTCGAACAGCGCGTTCTACTGGGCGTTTTACTACTTGTATTCGGAACTTTTGGAGGAACTCTTGCCGAGAAGCGACAGCTGGATGCGAGAGCAACTGCGAATTGTTTCTGCTGGACTATTCAGCTCTGTCACTGCCGTTATGTTGACAAATCCACTGGATGTAGTTAGAACGAGGTATCAGCTGCAGGTGAGTTTCGTTCCAAGTTTAACCAAGGCTTCACTTACCGATGACCAGCTTGGTCTTTGCATGATTGATAAAATGGGATTAGCCGTCTTGTACATAGTGTCCAATCCCAAGGCAAATTGCGACTGTCCCATCTCACGACATTCCCACGCAACTAGTGATACGAAGTACATTATATTATGTGCATGTCTAATGACTTGCCTTGAGGAATGACTTGTCCGATCTATTTTGTTCTTCTTTCTTGCACGACGTAGAATTATTTGAAAATCCAATGACGTTATCAAGCAGGACAAAATTCATAACCTTGCTTGCATAGCTGCGCCTATGAACATGCCAGCGTGCAGCCACTGGATATCTAGTCAGTTAAGTATGCTGCGGAAGGTTTCCCGAAGCTTTTTGCCGTGACGTTCTATTTATTGGTGGATAGGTCGAAGCCAACAGCGGTCCGACAAGTAGCTTCAAGATCTTCAAGACTCTTTTTCAAAACGAAGGCCTGAGGGGTCTTTCCAGGGGGGTCAGCGCCCGCATCACGCAATCAGCAATAAGTTCCTGCATCATCGTGCTCGGTTACGAGTACATCAAAAAAGCGAGTTTGGCTAAAAGCGACGAGAAGAGCGACGAGTTCTTCAAACGCAAGCTCAGAGAACATTCGCATTACGGCGACATCGACGATGTCAACTTGGTATCTGGCGTTTCTGCGAAATGACCGGGATACTCAGTGTTGAAATGATCTTATCTGCAAAACGTCGTGTTGGTGGGCTAACAGTTTATGTAGCACATTTCTTTCGATTTACTTGATACACTACGCCCTGTAATGCGTTGCATGGCATAAGAACATATTTTATTAATCTTGAAATAGATTTCATCTGATTTCTGGAAAATTTTCGGGAAGACTTGCCTGATACTACATTTTGAAGGTTTACGCGTTTCAAAAGATTATATTTATTTATAAACTTTAATCGGAAATGGTGGGTGGTTTGTACCCGGGGCAAGGCTATGACGACGCTTGGTCCGAATGCAATCCAGCTTATGCGTCGGTTTCCGTTGTCTTGTTGTTTTGCACGAAAAGCGTGCAGTGCTTTTCCTTTCAACAATTTTAATTGCGTTGCCGGTCGAAATGCATCACGCTCAGTTACACTCCCTGTGTCGTTAAACCTCCGGAAGGCCACTGCGGAAAAGATGTGCGGTTGTGCTGGTAGTCGTAACGATTCGCTTCCAACAATTCTTGTTTTATTTTGGATGTATCCGGATCAAAAGCTATTTACTAAGAAGCGCGGCATGTGTTTCACGCGTTTGCGTGTTCATCAAGTACCTGCGCCTTATCCGAATGTTTCTGTAAATCCGATCCGAATGTTTCTGCACCAGGACGGCTTGTTTCGCTAAAAAAATAACCTTTTTCTCCAGCGATCGTATCTTCGAACGAACTTTAATCCAACCTTGCGCTGCCGAAATTTTCCCAAGGCCTTCCTTCGCAGTGAAGACTTGTTTGCTGCGTGAGAGTGTCGAAGGCGAATGATCACTTTCCATATTTCAATTCCCAGATGCTCAGCAATGTCGACTGTACTTGAGATTTCTGCGATGTTGTTGTCCACGCAATTAGTGCTGTTTGTATGTGGCATTAAATTCCTGCTCCGTTGTACAACAGATCACGGCCTCTGGTCTCATCCCTGCGTATTCAGGGCTTCTATACAGTAGCCTCTGCCTTGTATTGCTGGATCAGCTGTTTTAACCACGTTTTGCTTTCACATGTAAACAAGGCCTCTGAGAAAAATTGTAGCAGGGGTTACTAAGACCGATACCGACACCCTAAGATTTGGAGCCCTTGTCGAAACTAGTATACCTTGTTTCCACAGTAATTAGAACATAGATAAAATACTGCATAGTTACCAGCGCTGCAGTTGGAGAAACCGACCATCAATTTTGGGCTTAGTTACTAAAAAACGCACCGTACGTAGTTTCATCCCCCCTCACTAGTACCTACCGGGCCCGAGTACGATGGTACCTCTTGTGAACCCCCTCTCATAGGCCCTGCATACAGTGGCGTAGCCAGCCCAAAAATTGGGGGGGACAAAATGTTTGATTTTAGGCGAATAACACTATTTTGCTTAGAAAAACGCTTCTCAAAGCACAAAATGACTATATTTTCTAAAAATTTGGGGGGGCATGGCCCCTTTGGCCCCCCCTGGCTACGCCTATGCCTGCATATGAATAAACTTTCTACGTATTGCCGCGAAGGAAAGACCCGAGCATTGATCCACGAAGTGGCGAACAGTATCAATGCTGCCATTAAAATTGCAGTTTTCAAAGAAATCACCGCAGCATTAATACTGTTTCGGCAAAAGCTTTATTTGTGGAGAGGCGCGAAGTACTGGAGATCATGGTCTGTTCGACTGCAGTGGCAAATTACGTTCAAGTTTTCGTTTCGAAGACTTTTTCTTTGGAATTCATCTAGGCGTGTGTTCGTGTCACTCGTCGACACTGTGATGAAGCATGTGCGGATTTGCTTTGCGCAGATTTATGCATTTTTATGACTGCGTTTTCTTTTCTCGGTATTTTACTCCATTTGCGCGTTCGCCATTTGAAATGCGCACGATTGACTACTTTATCCTCATTTTATATATTTTGCAAAACTTGATCTGGCTCAAATAGCGCCCCTTCCGTTTCTCTGTTAAAAACCCGTCCATGGTAAGATGCCCGTTAATCAGCTGCAAGAGACGGTAAGCATTGACCACATGTTCTTACCATTCAACGTGGCGAATCGTATCACGGAGCTGTAAGACTTGTAAAGTTGTTTCGTAGCACGCGGTGCTGGTAAAGTTTGTCTACAGTTGCTTGTCGCTGGCATCCGTCGCTTCATGTTTATTTGATTGAAACCGTTTAACTCTTCAGTCTCAAGTTCTCGTTGTTCCAGACCCGAAGTTTGTTTGCAACCTTTTGTACGGCGTGGTTATTCAAATCTTCCCTTGGCGACATGAAGGCTGATCGACTTTTTTGAGCGAGTCACGAAAATGCGATGCTCAAAAGCAGGGTGTGTTTAGCCCGCGTCTGTGAGAACAGCATGTGACCTTTGGGCAGTTTCTCATCAGCGGTTCTTTGACTACTACAAAAACAGATCTCAAATCCGTTGAGAAACTCTTTGTATGCTCGAAGTCGCGGTTCCAAGAAATTACATTTTTTTGATAAGTGCTAATCTCATTATGCTTTTGTTCCTGCTGCAACTCGTGCGATTAATTCGGCGTTGATTTCGCAACAAATCAATGTGCGACAGGGGGTTTGTCTAAGTGAAAGTTTCTACATTTGTCTACACCAGGGGTTCCCAACTTTTTTTTAACAATGTACCCCTAAAATTTCTTGTGACAACAAGGCAAAGTAAAATAACAAAGAACTCCCCTGCATTTTTAATAGAACTTTCAGATTTTTAGAACTATAAAGGTACGTATAAATATATATTGTAAAGGTATAAATTTTTAGAACTATAGACTCCGTTTTCATGTCTCAAAGTTAATTTGCAGCGGATGTACAATAAATGTACTCCTATCGCTACGGGACGAGAATTGGTTGCGCCGTGCGTGCAGCCTTATGTTTTGCCTCCAGTTCCGCTTTGGGAGTACGTTTGGTAGATCCGGTCCTGAATTTATGAAATTTGACAACCACTATTCAGAAGCGGGACGAGCTGACGCAGAAAGACTTCAAATTTGCGAGTGGAGTTTACTTTCAAATGTCGCAGTATGGTTGAACGTTAACAGCTGGGTCTTCGGGCGCTGGGCGAACTACATCATGACATTGACTTCACCTGCTGTTGCTCCCAAGTTTTTGTGAGAAAGAAGTAATTTCTATCCAACCTTATCTTTTTGAACGTGCCAACCCAGTTGTAAATCTTCATTCCCTTTGGTGGAATTTTACTTCCTACTTAATTTTCTCACGATTTTACCTCCTACTTAATTTTCACACGATGTTCATTTCTTCTATAAAATAACGCAAGACCACAAGCAACACAAGAAGCTGGGACGTGGAGATTCAATTGACAGCCCCAGTACTTACCTCTATGTAATGTAAGCGTGATTCAGGTACCTCGTGCTGCGCACATTCTTCTGCTACGTGTCGCGGGTATCCCGCAAGTTCAAATGTGTTGGTTAACTTTACTCAGCCGACCTTAAAGTGGTGTTACGTTAACACAGCTGCCCAGTTGTGTTATCTCTTCGTCCATCGTAGCAGCGATGAGTTTTACGTCATGTTACCGGTCAGCCACACGACTGTCCGTTAGATACATGCGTTCGTGTTAAACTTGCAAATCAAAACCTACTTGGCTTTTTTCTTGACGTGTCGGTTGAGCTTTTAATAACAGTGCAGTTGCGTAATCAGCCCAAAAATTTTGAAGGGCCAAAATGTTTGAATTTAGGCGAATAACACTATCTTGTTGGAAAAACGCCTCTCAAAGCACAAAATGGCTATAAATATCCAAAAATTTTGGGGGGCGTGGCCCCCCGGCTACGCCTATGTAACAGTGTGTTTCCCATTGCAACGTCCGTGTTCCTGCGAAGCGTTTTGCTTTAATTCAAATTAAAATCTTCTACGATGTGCCTCTTGTTGTTCGTGCCTAGCTCCGCTGCGTATGCCCACTAAGGTCCTGCGCGGGTTGCGAGTACCCGCATTGGCGGGGCGGGTGCGGGTTGAACTTGCTACGGGGCGGGGCTGGTGCGGGCTATACTTGCTGCGGGGCGGGCGCAGGTTGAGAAATTCTTCGTGCGGGTAACTGAGTGTTGAGCCAAAGCTCATGAACTTCATCAGCTCAAAAATCGCAAAACACGTGGATGCACTAAAGTTGTTTGATAGCATTGCGCTTAGGACAGCAGGCCTGTAGCAATTACTACATTATGATGTAACAACCCATTGTTGCGAAACATTAGCTCAAGCTCTTGCTATGTGGTAGGCAAGTGACCATTTTCCAATGCTACCTTCATACTCGGTGAGGAATAATTCGGTCTAGCAGCCCTTCTAAGTGAATAAGACAACGCTCAGCAAGCACAACTGGACTGAACAGTGTTTTTTATCACCTCAAATCTATTGACTGCGAAAGATCAGATCTGGGAAAAGCTTTGGTATGATTGCCAATGAAAAGAATGGGCGGCTTGATTTTGCTGCTTGTTAGACTTGTCTTCAGGCGTCATGAGTAGGGAAAGTTTTTGCAACTTATTTTACAGCTTCTGAAATACTTAGAATTGATGTAGTACGATGTTTTAGCTGGTTGCAGGAATTTTATATTGCAACTTTTTTCTTTTTTACATGCAACTTTCAAGTAGGCCTATTGCGCAAAATGTAAAGGTGTTATTCAAAAAAACATGCTTTAGAACTATTTCAGTATAGTGCTGTTCTCTTTGATAACTGGTTTGAACTGAATAGTGACCTAAAAACAATTGTAGAATTGACCCGGCCAAACATCAGTCCAGAACTGTAGGCCAATTTGGTAAATTGCCAAGCATCTTCATGCAGTGTGGAGCGAAGTTTCAGCATGCTACGCAAACAGTTGATAAAAGTTCGCCATTTCTGGCCAGATAATGTTTGGAAATATTTAGTATTATATGTAAATAAATCGCTTGAGTAAATCACTGTCGTTTAAAATGCTTGTGCATAAAAGCAACTTTTGTTGAAAATAATGGCATACTATACACGATTTTATTGCAACAAAAACTTGCCCTAGCTATGAGTTTTTAGTAGTTTTCGGACAGGTGCGGGTTTGAGACCGAAAAAGCGCGGGTTGGGTTGGTCTGCGGGGCGGGTGCATCTAAGTCGGGGGTCTCCAAAGTGGTTTGTCGGAGGGCCACATAAGCTAATAGAAAATATGTCGAGGGCCGGACATTTCACGCTGTGTGATTGTGTCGGGATATGTTATATTCTACCAAATCAACAAATTTTTCGTAAACACATTTCTCAGTTTTTTTTCAACATTAAATTTTTCATCATTGACAAAATGGCTTCTGGGGCCGCATTTGGCCCGTGGGCCGTACAGTTCATGCAACATAGACAAGAAGCTGCTAACAGCTTGCCACAACACTGAAACCATGACAACACTTGTCCAAGCATGTCAGACTAAGCGCTAACGGGCATGATCATGGTCAAATAAGCACGTGATGTGCATGCTGAATTTGTCATGTGACCACTTCAACCAAACGTGTTCGGCTAAAGCCAAGATAATTTCAGCAGTGCTTTCGCACCATGAGGCAAAGTAGGCAATGGCTTTTTGTTATGAGCTCATTGGAAAAATTAACACATTTTAATACTCATATTTTTAACCAAAACCGTTTCAGTTCAGAAGTTTCACTGGATTGATACATGTGCTGAATTTGAAATTAATTGTGCTCAATATGGTTACTTGAATGCAATATCAATAAAAGTCTGGTTGCTTGGGAATGTGGTTGTGAAGTCCTTAAATAGCAATCTTATCGCAATTGGCCTTTACATTTTCTATCATGTATGAGTATGTAATCACTTGGCTAACTATATCACCAGCCAAAGTAATGGGTATTAGTAAAGATGACATATATATTTTTTAGGCAGTGGCTACAGAACCATCGATGGATCTTTAAATTTAAAACCTTATTCGACCATCTCCTGTAACGTGTTAGTAACACACGACAAGAATGCTGTAGGCTTGGTAGTAATCGGAAAACCCGAGCAGCATGTGCGCAAAGCTTCGCCTTGTGGCAGCAAGCAACAAGAGTTCACCTGACGAGATCACTCTCGTCGTCACCGTTAGCAACAACAATCAACTGTTCATCAGGTTCACAAGCATTATTAGAGGTCACTCACCAAGATCACTCCATTGGGATCACTCTATTATTGCTTGTTGTTTGCGGCACATGTTTAAGGTGTTGTTCTTCGTGCACATTCTGTTCGTGGTGAATCGAGCTTTCAGCGCAATGCCAGCGCAGAGGTTGCAACAGTAGAAACATAGAAACTGTGAAAGGTGAACCTAAAATCTAACCCTAATGTTAACCTAACCTTGACCCTGACGCTAACCTAAAACTAAGGTAACTTTAACTCTAACCCGTATAGCAAAAGTTTTGAAAAAAGAAAAGAAAAACTGGACCCACGAATTGAAACGTGCAAGCAGTCCCAATACCAAAACGTAAGGCAACAAGTCGAGAGGCAACCCCTCAACCATTGGCATGGCTGACTTGGAACCTACCCTTGGGCTACCAGATTGACGCTGGTTGACTGACAAACTGACCGCTTTATTCGAACAGCGTCATGCGAGGCGGTATGGTCAAGTAACTTTTGAAATAGGAAGATCCATTGGTGGTTCCGTAGCCACTTTCTATTTTTTAATGTCTAGAAATCCACAAAAGCAATACTTTAGATCAGGGGTGCAAGACCTGGCTTTAGCTGGTGATAAAGTTACTCAAGCGATCAGCCTAAGAAGTTTCAAGTGAAGTGGAACATATCACGATGCTGTAGTATCATCATAGGCTATGCGATCTATTTGAATAAGGACTGATGATGCGTTGGAAAACGCGAAACTAGTTTCCCCGTCAATAAACTGTGACTGATTTACTTGTCGCCATCTTTGTGACCTATAACTATGAAAAATAGATACGCTTGCAAGTTATAATTATCGCAGAAGAATGAAACCAGAAAGCAGGCAGATGCCTCAGAAGCTTGCCGCAAGGCTAAAGGCTATGCGATAGTCAAGATAATTAATGAGCGAAGTAACACTGCACAAGAGGACAACAAAACTTTCAGAAATCACAAATATTCGGAAGGCAATAGCTAGGCATTGAAGTAAACGCAAGTGGGAGTCTCACGTTTAGCTTCCTTGTTGTTGAGGTGGAAGGCTGCTGACACCGTCTTTGTGGTGCTGAGCTTTAGCTTCCATGTCTGGAGGTATTCATTTACAGTTGCCGTGTCCTTGGTCAGCATCCCTTTCACTGCCTGCCAGTCTCCATCAGCATGCATGATTGCTAGATCGTCAGCATATGCATACTTTCTGGAGACGGTGGTTGGCAGGTCAGAGATGTACATGTTGAAGAGAAGGGGCGCCAGGACCGATCCCTGTGGGACGCCGTTCTTGAGGCATTGTACCTGCTTCTTTTGCTGTTTCCGGTGGTGAGGGTGAAGCTGCGATTGCTAACCATCTCCGTGATCATGTGAACCATATGTCTATCAGGCGGCAATTGCAGCAGCTTGCAGGTGAGGCCGTGGTGCCATACAGTGTCGTAGGCTGCTGTGAGGTCGACAAACACAGCTCTGGCCTTCTTTTTAGCCAAAAAGGTATCCTCTATGTCCTGTGTCAACAGGGTGAACTGCTCTATGGTCGACCTCCTGTGTCGAAAGCCTGACTGCTCCCGAGGGAGCAATGGGTTGATGATTGGGTCAACATGAGTGTAGATGAATCTCTCGAGGATTTTAAAGGAGACACACAGCAGGGATATGGGATAATAACTCTTTGGGGGGAGTATGAACTCCAGGAAGATGGAGTCCAATCCCAGGGATTTTCCTGGCTTCAGGCGTCTGAGGGCAGCAGCAAGCTCCTCCAGCCTAAAGGGTTCAGAGATACTGTGACCCTCAGATGTTGGGATCTCCCACAGGTCGGAAAACTCCTTGTTGACCAGCCTGGTGGACTTGCGATCCCCAGTCTTGTGTGCCCCGTTCTTCACAAGTTGCAAGACGATGGAGTTTGCCGAGATGGGGCACTGGTGAAAGGAGCGTCCAGACCTGCCAGTTAGTTTGTTGATGGTTCTCCACACCTTGCTGATAGAGTGCGAGAAGTCGATGGAATTTACTGCTTCCTCCCATCGCTTCTGCCTGAGCCGAGACAGTAGGGATGAAGTGGCTCTGTCAGAGTCAGCCCCATTGGGGCTCGGATGAAGGAGCGATAGTGGGTCTCACACTCTCTGTCCCAGCATGGCACTAGTTCTTCAGGCCATGTGGAATACATTGTTTGGCCGCAGAAAGTAGGCTCTCCCAAAAATTCTGGTATGCCCTCTCAATATTTGAAGCGTGTGGAGGTGGCAACCTCTCAACTGATTCATCTGTGAAACGCAAAAGCGTTTCCAATCAGCCTTGCCGAAGTTCCAACGCTTCACCGGATCGCTGTGAGCAGGAACCTTGAGCTTCGGTGGCGTTATGAGGAAAGGCCGATGTTGTAACCGCGGGAATTTTCCTAGGACACGTATGCCTGGCAGTCGGCTGTCCTGGCCGAAACTCACGAAGTCCAGGTCTGGGTTGGTGCCGACGTTCCATCGGTGAGAGAAGAAGGTGGCTGTTTCCTTTGGGTTATATAAGAGACCAAGGTTGTTGGATGTTGTCCAGAAATCTAGGCCGTCACCATCAGGGAATGTTGTCCAGGAATCTAGGCTGTCACCATCAGGGGATGTTGTGTTGTAACCCTAGTTCGTTGACATGTTGGCAGTTGAAGTCACCAACACACAGACTGGGGTGTGGGAACGTCGGGATGGCCGTTAATTAGTGTGAATCGCAAGCGTGGAGGTTTGTAGACGTTAACGGTCTGATATCCTGCAACGTCTACGCACAATCACTCAGTCTCTGATTGTTCTGGAGACTGATTGACCAGTGACCATTCCAACCGCTCATGGACAAATGTGACAAGGTTGTGGTTCCTGCTCAGGACTAACCCAGCTAATGAAAAGTTGGGGATTACTACTAGCTTATCTGTAGTTGTGCAGTGGGTCTCCTGTAGGACGACGATGAAGGCCTTGTTCTTATAAGCTAGCTGCTCAATGACAGAGATCTTGTCTGCGGTAAGCCCTTCGGTCTTCAGCTGGAGTATGTTGGTTGTGGGTCTTCGGTAGCATTTCTGCTGCCGCGCCCTGTGGGCGTTTTATGACCTACCCCATGGCAAACACATGCAGTGCGGTAGCAGTGGTTGCACTCATGTTGACAAGTTTAGTTGACATTTCAAGCAATGTCGTACAGGAGGGCCACATGAAGGCACCTGTCATCTTCCCAAGTGGGGGGCAGTAATACTGGTCAGTACGCTGGAGACAGCCAAAATCAGATCAAACCCACACACAGGCCAATATGTTAGTAGAGTTCCCTCTGATCACAGCCATGGACAGACACTGGTAGAACCACTATCACTCCCTGGCATCACTGAACATATCAATAAGTTTCTTTGCGAGGCTGCTCAAAAAATGGACAGTAGACTTACTGTACACACCAGTGGTTTCGATTGTGACTGGTTGAAAGTGGTAATTGTTAAGGAGGCCATTTATATACTCATTTCACTTTTGTTGCTCACATATTTATTTTTTTGAATTATGGCCACCTGTGAGTCTAAGCTTTTTCTATTGGCAGTGGCTATAGTACCACCCATGGATCTTTAAATTTAAAACCTTATTCGACCACCTCTTGTAATGTGACAGTAATGCACGAGGAGAATGCAGTAGGTTTGGTAGAAACATAGGTAAACGCAAAAGGTAAACCTAAAACCTAGCCCTAACCTAACGGCAATGCTAACCGTTAAACGTAACCCCTAAAGCAAAAGTTTGGAAAGTTTTGAAAAAAGTAAACAAAACTGGTCCCACAAATTGAAATGTGCAAGCAGTCACTATTACGAAAACATAAGGCACCAAGGAGAGAGGTGAAACCACAAGGCAGACTTGAAACATATCCATTACACCACCAGGACGACACTACTTGCTTGACAAACTGACCGCTTTGTTCAAACCATGTCATACGAGACGGTATAGTGGAATGAGATTTGAAATAAGAAGATCCATGGGTGGTTCTGTAGCCACTTCTTTTCTATTTTTTGCATTGCTTCTGTTCTGCTTCCACATTCTGCTGAGCCTAGCCTGCTTCCACATGTCTGTTTTGCTGTATTTCTACCAGGTATGCTCATAGAAAATGGTTATTATTAATGCACGGCAGGGTTGATTGATTTAACTCATCTGATTTAAATCAGTGATTTAAATCATGATTTGAATCAAGCAATAAAAATCATGATATAAATCAAACAATAAAATTTAAAAAATCATGTCATTTTAGAGATTTTTGTGATGTGTATGACACATTTAATTAGCATTCTGATAGGTTTTCACATAGGCTATACAGTGTTAGTGTAGAAGGCAAAGAGTTCTTATGACGACACATGTTAAAACCACTTTAAGTTTTATCAATCATAGAAACTGTGAGGTCACAGATTCTGTGTCATTTAACTGCAGAAATTACATGTGGACTGAAATCACTAACCCTTGCAGATTCAGAGGTCATAACTGTTAGAATGCCACAAATTTGAAAGTGTGGACTGGCATAAAGTGAAAGTTGCATTTAAATTCCATGAAATATGAAGGCTGTTGACTATTAACATAGTCATAGTTCACATAGTTTTGATTCATGAAACATATATATTATCTCATAGGTTTAACATTTGATGCGTGTATGCCATGAGTGTCAACAAAATTACTAACTGGCAGTTTCAGTATTGGCATTTCAATAAATATTTCATTTTGTACACTGGCACTGGTGTTATGAACTTATTTGCATTAAGGGATGTTGCATATGCGCAAAAAATTTGAATGAATGTTGAGCTATTTTTAGTCAGGATTGATTGATTTAAATCATTACATTTAAATCAGTGATAAAATATATAAAAATCAAGCAAAAATCATATGCAGTTTTGAAGCTTTCTGTGATTTGTATGGCACATTTAGTTGGTATTCTAATCGCTTTCACATATTGTTGAAGAAGCAGCGACTTCTTATGACAACACAAGTCATAAAATCAAAAATTTGTGAATCATACCAACTGTGAGGTCCCAGATTCTATGCCAACTAATTGCAAAAATGATATGTGGACTGAAATCACTAACATTTGCAGACTCAGAAGTAAGAATGCCACAAGTGTGAAAGTGTAAACTGGCATAAAGCAGGCCTGTAGCCAGGTTAGGAGGACAAAATAAACTGTTAGTGGAGCAAGATTTTTGTTTTTATTACGGTATGTTTCAAACAAACTTTTCTTCTGGGCACAACAAAATTTAAGGACATTGACCCTGAATCTGCCCCCATGGCTACGGGCCTGACTTGAAGTAAAACTTACATCTAATTTCCAGCAAATGTGTATGCTGTTGATTATAGAAATAGTAGTTTTAAAACATTTTCGATTCAGATTTATAATACACATGTTTTAGGTTTTTACCATTTCATGCATGTAAGTAAGTTGTATTTTGTTTTGTACAGCAGTGCTGGTGTTATGCATTAATTTGCTTTAAGTGTGGTGAGTAAGTGCAAAGTAATTTTGAATGAAAGTTCAGCTGAATTCTAGTTGTACAAGAAGAAACAAAGCACAAAAAAGATACATTAAAACAAACTTTTTAAATTCAAAATTACTACTTGTTAGTAGTGATTTAAATAAAAAAATCCGATATTTTTGATTTTTTGAAAAAATCATGATTTTTATCAACCCTGATGCACGGCCACAGTAACTTATATTTTAATTACAAAGCACATCATAAATTTTTATCAAAGGCTGCAAGGTTGTGCACCCCTGCTTTAGATCCACCAGTCACAAACAATGACAGCTTGCATGTGGGCACTGTGCCTGCAGCACTCTTTGTTTTCATGTAGTATTTTGTTTTTAGATCAGTTTATTGTTTTACTTTGACATTTAATTTCATATGCAAAAGGTATGCTGACAATGAATGTGTCCTCCCTGCACAAAACTTTGTTACAATATTGAACATCTATTTGTTTTTATTAAGGAAGCACTGAAAATGATGAAAACCTAAAACTTATAAGCTATGAGCGCTGAGCAAGCTCAATGACAGTTCTGGTATCACTATAGAAAAGTGTAAGAAGGATAGTGGCCTGTCAGTCAAGCACAGCCAATCTGGCACAGCTTTGGGTTTTCACAGTGCTGGACTGGCATGTGCGGAAGCAATGTTTTCATGTTGTTGAGTGGTGGCTGGCAGCAGTATTGTTGTGTTTATCTTAGTGCTGGTGAGAGGAATAGTTAAATTGTAGACTGTAAAGCTTTTCAAAGCACTGTGATATGACACATTGTAGTAAACTTTTGATATGTCTTACTTGCAGTAATTACATTTAGTACATTTATTTTTTATGTAGTAAAAAATTAGGTGAAAAAATACGAGTGAAATGGTCATGGCCTCGCACCTTCTTGCGCAAGGTTTTTTGAGTGTGAGTGATCTGCAAAAGCTGGAGCCGTCTCAATTGTCACTTGATGAAAAAGTTGCCATTAAAATGACAGGTCGACCTTTGCCTGACATTGAAATATCACAACTTGGAGTAAGTAACAATAAACGGTACAAACGTAGTTTTAATTCAGAATGGTATGAAAAGAAAACATGGCTCTGTGGTTGTGAAGTGAGAAATGCACTATTTTGCTTTCCGTGTTTAGTTTTTGGAGGTGATACAGCTTGGACAAAAGATGGTTTTACCAACATAAGCAAAATGAAAGAAAGATCTGAAAAGCACGAAAAGTCTAAAAAACATATTGAAAATGTGATTACAATGTCACTTTTGGGCAGTGTTGGTGTTCAAGCTAGACTAAGTGAGGCCTACAAACTTTCTATCATTGAACATAACAGGAAGGTAAAGAAGAACCGTGAAATTTTATCAAAGATAATAGACTGCATTACATGTTGTGGACAATTTGAGATTTCCTTACATGGGCATGATGAAAGTGGTGATGAAAAAAAGTTTGAGTCAGAGTTACACAAACACTTGGAAAGTAGTACAGTGTTTAAAGGCATTTCCAAGACTATTAAAAATGATTTACTTGACTGTCTGTTGCATGTATATCGAGATCATGTCAAAAAAGAGATTCAAGAAGCTTCATTTGTAGCTGTAATGGCAGACGATACAACAGATGTTTCAGAACACACACAGATAGTAATTGTTTTAAGGTATGTGCTGAATGGAGAAATATCGGAGAGGTTTTGGGGATTTTTTAATCCAGACAATCAAACGGCTGATGGCATAGCAAAATGTATTCTAGAGCAATTGGACACAATCCTTCAAGGAAGTACAGAGAAACTAGTCGCTCAGACATTTGATGGTGCAATTGTTATGAAAGGCAAAAAAAAAGTTATCCAAGCCAAGGTAAAAGCAGTTTATAACAATGCACATTTTATTCACTGCTATGCTCAACAACTTAATCTGATTATGAAAAATTCAGCAAGCGGTGCACAAGACTCCAGAATTTTCTTCTCAAACCTTTTGAGCATTCCAGCATTTTTTTCAAGGTCCCCACAGCGTTTGTCCCTTCTTAATAAACACATAGCTGCCACTGTTCCATGCCCATCACCTACAAGGTGGGACTTCCACTCGCGTATTGTGAACAGGGTTTATGAAAATTTGCAGTCTCTAAAAAGCTGCTGTGAGGAAATCCAAGCCACATGCAATGGACATCAAACCATTTCAGAAGCAACTGGAATTTTGCACATCTTGAGCAATGATACATTCATGTTTTGGTTGAAGCTTTTTCATAAAATTATGCCTCATGTTGAGAAAATATATGAACAAATGCAGTCTCAAGAAATTGACATCTTCAGCATACATGAAAAAATAGCAAATTTCAAAGCTGCTATCCAAGAAATAAGAAATTCTGAGCACTGTAAAAACCCTTCAGTGACACTAATGACTCAAGCAAAGGAACTGTGTGACTGTATATCTGATGATATCGAGCATAGATACTCTTTTTCTAAACAGTTGGTTGCAGCTAAAAAACTATTCAACAAGAAGAATTTCGCAACTTTCAACATCAGACTGCCTGTAGAAGAGATAAAGATAGTCACTAAAGAGTATCCTATGATTGACAAAGAGAGACTTGAAACTGAACTTGGGGTGTTCTTCAGCAGGCCTGATCTGCATGATTATGACAAGCTAATTGATTTGTTGAAATTTATTCTGGAAAATAATTTGGATGATGTTCTTGGTGAAATAACAAAACTTGTCAAAGTCCTTTTGACAATTCCTATGACCACCACAGAGCCTGAACGCTGCTTCTCAATGCTGAAAAGAATAAAAACATTTCTGAGAAGCACTGTGAACCAGGAAAGTTTAATTGCACTAGCAGTGATTTCAGCAGAAAAAGCCTTCTTTGACAGTACGCCAAACATCAAAGAAAAGGTTATTAATCTCTTTGGTCAAACTAAAGCAAGAAGAATGGATTTCACTTTCAAATAAAATCAAGTTGGGCTTCAGACTTTATTTAAAAGGTGACTGTTTCTTGTTTCAGCGTTGTTTAGGACATGAGAACTCTTCAGATTGAAGTTGATTTTCATTGTTATAAGCAGAGCTGTGGAGCTGGAGTTCAAGCAATTTTGGATTGCTGGATCTGAGCCAAAAACTTTCAGATAAGTGGTTCTTAACCAGGGGTATAGGGGTATGTGCACTCCAGGGGGCGTCAATAAATTTTCACTTCCAGGGGGGTGTGAGCCCTTAAGTGCTGTACAACATTGAAAGTTTGATCAATAAATTTACCAAACAATACATTTCCTTTTACAACTGATTTATAGCCAGGGAGGTTTGAAACAAAGGACAAGTACTTAAGGGAGGCATGGTAAAGAAAAGGTTCAGAACCACTGTTTCAGATAATGGAAGCTGGAGCCTGAAGTTTGGGTTCCAGTGTGGATCAAGCGAGTTGTATAAATAATATAATGTTTCATAGTTTTCAATGGACCAAATTGTTCCAGAGCTGGATCCAAAAACTTCTAGGTGTTGGAGCTGGAGCCAAAAATTTAGATGCCTGGAGCCAGAACCTGGATTTTGAGATCTGGCTCCACAGCCCTGGTAAAAATGCCATGCTGTTAATTGTACTTATGATGCTTGAAAAGCTGATGGGCAAACCTCCAGTTCTTTATGACAACTTTTGATTTGTGGTAGGCCTGTGTGTTGTATTTTGTTTCAGCTCGTCTTTTCAATATGAACTTGAAGTTGAAAGATTGTATCTGTGCAAGTATTGTTGCTAATGCAGTATTTTAAAATTGGTTCCTTTGTGATGTAGATTTTTTTGTGAGATTTTGGTTATGAAAGTCTTTTTAATATTAATAATATATTTGTTACAAACTTGTGGTCCATATTACCAGCACGCCGCACAATCAAACAACACAAGAGCACAAAAAATGGTTAGTTCTAGTGCATTCCAGAATGTGTTTGCACACGAACAACACTGATAGGAGCAAACACTTTAATAGCGCCCCACCTTTAGCATCATTCACCCATCATAATACAGGGATCCAGTAGTGTGAGAGAAATGAAGGCATTCCAACATCAGAACTTTGAGGTAAACATCTCAAATGATTTTCAACGCATTTATCTTGAGATTGACAGCCAGTTAATTTTCCTGAATTTTAAAGCAAGATTTGGAGATTAACAGGAATTCTGCCGGGACCGACGAAAAAGTGACGAACTAAGCGAATTGACGAATTAGACGATGACGAAACGATGAACGAGACGAATTAAACGATAGACTGTATTTGATGCCTTCAAACGCGAATCAAGAATGATGCAAAAAAAACTGCAAAACCGAATGACTTTTTATTGTATTTGTTGTCTGGTGACTGTTGAAATAATTGAATATTGTTTAGAGAAAATTAGACGTTCCACATTACAAAATCATACCAAAAAGAGAGCGTAACATAGGTAGAATCTACCGTAGTGGCAATGAAAATAGGAAGATAAATTTATTGAAAATGAAGTCACATCTCAGGTTGATAGCAATGAGATGATCAGAGGGTTCCAAGCATTTCATCACGCAGGGTGTTTCTCTTAGGCAAGTGGTCGCAACTTTCGGTGTGTGAACCAGCACTGTTTCGTACGGGTACCATTACTTCCAGACTCTAGTTATTTCTAGGCTCGTAATGCTTTTTTGCCGGCCGGCAAGAAATCTTCTAATGAATAAATTCTTAGTTTTTTCACTCGGTAATACGTCGCTGCGACTAGCCAAAAATCTCATGCAAACCAGCGCAAAATCTTATGAAGTGTTCGCAGTGAAATTTGCCTACTTTGTCCACAAAGTTGTTAGGCGTCATTTGTCGGTAGTGCGCAAGTGCTTTTATCATTTGCAATTTCACCAAACTTTCATTGTTTTGCCTTTTTGCCAGCATGAATAGGTAGATCAACCACTACTTCAAAGTTCTGGTACATATAAGCGTAAAGCACACTTAAAACTGCACTGCAGCTTAACTAAAAATACTCTCTATTTGCCTATTACATGCCAATGTATGCTTGCCAATTGTAGATCAAATACACACAGACTAGTACGAAGTGCTTACGAATTGCTAACAATAATGCCTACCGAAATACTGTACGCATGACATTCCCAGATATGTGAGTGTTCACCTGCACCAAGTTAGATGTAATGTCAAAACCTTTGATGTCGTGTTTAGAAACTACATGTATAGCTTCGTGGGTCAATGCGCATCTTTATCAAACTGTTTTATACATTCACTTCAAAGATCTGATGCTTTTCTCAAATCTTCATTTTTCCTCGATTAGTTAACGCGCTTGTGTGACGGTGTCGCTGACCAATTGCAGTAGTTGCTGGTACGTTATCTTGGTGTCTGTTTTCTACAGCATTGCCATTGTGAAGCAATCTAAACCTTCTTTGTACTTTGTAGTGCCTCATGATTTTTGTTTTCTCAAAAAAACTAATTGCAAAATTAGTTGAAACCTTTATCAAAACAATTTAAATGCTCTTGTAAGCATCCCTATCTGATGATTTTGGCCATTTACTTCACACCCAGATGTTAAAATTCTTCAGTTTTCTTCCCACTGCTGGATTACTATTTTATGATGAGCGAATGCAGTTATAGCTGGTGCGTTGTTTCAGCGTTTGTCATCTCCCTAAGTTGTCTGCGTTTATCTACATCACTTGCTCTGTAATGCGCTCCGACTAACCATTTTTGTGATATTGTGCTATGGACCACAAGTCCGAGGTAAAAATTAATATTAAATTAAGTAGGCAAGGCAAAATTTGTGAATGTTATCCAACACACTCACTCCTGTTTATCATTACATTGGACGGCTTATGCTTTAATTTCATCAATCTATCATGTGCATTATAAATTGCGTTAGGTAAATGGTTTCTAATCTGTGACGTGGTAATGTAAAATCTTGGACATAACATTGCCATTTCACAAACAACAGCTTGCATTAGTATCCAAGTCCCTGCAGAATAACCATAAAATTGGGCTTTTGGGAAACTTTGGGCTGATGCGTGGGTTGCTCTCTTATGAAGTCTGTTTTTTTTTGTATTGCATCATAAACCGGAATGTTGATCATGTGCCTAAGAGTGAAGGAATTGCATTGTAAGTTCAATTAGGCCCGTAGCCAGGTTTTAAGGTTTGGTGGAGCAAAATACATCTTTAAGGGAGAATATTTTTGTTTTTAATACATGTTTAAAACAAAATTTCCTGGGCACAGCACAATTTACAATTTGGGAGGCACAAAAATATTTGGGTCACTGCTTCTGAATGTCCCCCTGTGGCTACGGGCCTGAGATCAATGTGCATTTTTGCAACTTTCGCTCATTGGTACGCTGTCCAATGTCCACCAGAGCAGCATGCTTTTACCGTCTTTTTTGATATTCATATAAGCCATTTTTCTCAATCAACTTCAACAAAAAGGTTGTAGCACGGTTGACTGCGCACGATGACATCATAACGCCATTGAACAGAGGGACCCTGCGTCTAGGTCTTGCATTGGACCCCGCACCTGCTAGGGCCGGCCCTGTTTCAGTCATTTTTTTGTTCGTGCATTTGAGTCGGTTGAACTTGTTTCGTTGCAGACCCAGGTAGAATGGTGCTGCTTGCAAAAATCCTGGGCACTGCCGTCGCACCCCAACTCTGGGCCTCCTCCCAAAATGCTTTTGGGGTCCTCCTAATGGTGATTTCTAAAAAAATTGGAAATGGCACATCCCGAGGCGTAATGGCCTTCACAACAAAATATCCTAATTTTGTATTTTTCCTTCACTATCTTTTAGTTCCACTTGTGGACACAATTTCGGCAGAACTGTCGCTGAATAGTCCTTCAACTGGGGTCTCATGTTTGTGCAGGGGTCTAGGCATTCTGAAATTTGCATTTATTCACTACACAGCATAGCAAATTCCGCGAATTATAAAGTTATCGAATATTTCCCGCTAATACTTGTAATGGGCTTGTAGTCTACGACTAAAAATTTTTGAACGAGCTCAACTAAAGAAATTGGGTCTTAATCCTTGTCAACGACGATTGTTTAGAGATGTAATGAAATGCAAATGTTAACAAAAATTTGCAGGAAATCAAAATCAAGCCTATCGTTCAGTTATGAAACGACTGTTACCGAAGGAACAAACCTGAGGTCAGTCAAAGCAGTAGGGTACGCCGTGATGAACGTTTTCCTTCATTAGCGCAAATTGATAAAACTTTACCATGAGCTTAAGTCAATATTGCTTAAAAAGCATGCCCATTTTGCTTCTAACTGGCCGAAATATGCATACACAAACTTTCCTGATGTCTAGTTTGGGGCATGGCACATGTTTGCATTAATAACATTTTTTATCTGAAATAGGTTATAAATGTTAACAAATACAAACTAAGGCCGATGTGGACGCGACATATTTAACAACCATAATCCACTAACAAGCTCAGCAGTGATTGTTAAACAAACTCTTTTATAACTACCCTAAACTCTAGGGATGTGGAGCCGGAGCCTGAAATTTGGGTTCCTGTTCCACAGACATAGAGGGGAACGGAAGTTTTACCAATATTACAATGGTGTTTGGTTTTCAATGGACCAAATTGTTTTGGAGCCGGAGCCTGAAATTTGAGTTTCGGCTCCACAGCCCTGCTTAAGTCCATCTTGTAGGCTGTGCAAATATATAGCTTTGGTCGTAAGCACCAAAAGTATCTTGCTTCTAAAATAGGAGAAAACTACCTGGGCTAACCATGAATACATTTTTTTCACAACAATCACTGCGCAAACGACGTTGATCAAGTTGAAGTCTGACTTAGGACGTATGCAAATAAAGCTAACTTAACATTCAACACTCTAAGCAATGAATGTAGAGGCTTTACGCTCAAGCCGTAAATACGTTTATTTCCTCACAAACCTATCAAAAGCGATCAGGCAATGTTATTCTAACCAACAGCGCCAGGTACTGCTCTGTCTATAAAGTACAGTACAGGACAGAACAGAATACGGATTGCCAAAACCACTGATTTCTACTGTTTGACATTTCAGTTAGAGAAGCTAAAGCATTGTTTGGGGGGAAAATCTCACAAAACCCCTCCTGTGGCAACCTGATTGAATTTTGGGCCCCCACTAATTGGTGGTATGGAGTACAGCTGATACGGCTTTGGTCCTGGGTAATCAACAACCTAACGGTCATGAAAGGATTGCTTCCTGGACCGGGCAGAAAATTTTATTTGATCTTGTTTTTGATCTGCATGATGCTTGCTTAAAAGCCAGATGTCAAGCACTAACCATGTTATCATTACTTGTTTTCTGTATTCAGTAGTCACTTTGTTATTCATTGGTGGATGTTGGTTTTTACTGCGTGTACTGGCTTTAATACTACAAGAGGTTGAAAATTCTCTGTGAGGTGATGTTGCCTGTGGAGTTGGTCTGAATTTGCAATGCCAGGTGATTTGGGGTTTGATTGGTAGTGTTGCAACCTCTCCGGTGGTGTTGCGTTGATTGTATGATTCACCACAAACGGGATGTGCGCGAAGAACAAAAATATATGTATGTGGCGCGAACAAGCAATAATAGAGTGATCTTGACGGGTGATCTCTATTGTTGTTTGCTGCCGCGGTGCGAAGCTTTGCGCACGTGCCGCTCAGGATTTCCGATCGCAACAAAATGGTGCTGTGACCAGGATGTGAAGGTCGTGCCAGGATCAGCCTTCACACAAAGAACGTGCGATCGGTGTGGTTCGTTGTAAAAAGGAGAGGATGTTGTCGCAACCTCTGCGGTGGTGTTGCGTTGATTGTGTGATTCACCACGAACGGGATCTGCGCGAAGAACAAAAATATATGTATGTGGCGCGAACAAGCAATAATAGAGTGATCTCAACGGGTGATCTCTATTGTTGCTTGCTGCCGCGGGGCGAAGCTTTGCGCACATGCCGCTCAGGATTTCCGATCGCAACAGTAGAAACTGTATGGGCTTGTATTCCACAACGACCCTCAAGCATAAGCTTGGTTTGACACTTTCAAGCTCAAATCAGAAATACCACAGAACAGGGGTCATCAACTTGGTGCCCGCGGGCACCAGGTCGCCCGCAAGGACCAAGTAGGTCGCCCACGGGCATAGGTGTAGCCAGGTGAGCCAAGGAGGCCATGGCTCCCCCGAATTTCTAGCACATCTTGTTATTTTGTGCTTTGACAGGCAGTGTCCCGAACAAAATACTGTTGGTCGCTGAAAGTCAAAGTATTCCTTCCCACTTTCGGGCTGGCTACGCTACTGCCCGCAACCCCGTTATAAAAATAACATTAGCATGATCAGTGTCTTCACATTGCGCAATATCTTAATTGTTAGTACTAAAATAATTGCAATATTTTTAGTTCAGAAATGTGTATCAAACTGGTAGCGCTTCGCATTAATCTGCACACAAGAGTAGCTCTCGACTTCAAAAAGGTTGGTGATCCCTGCCGTAGAATATCATCGTGGAATGCTGTAGGGACTTGAGTCTGAATTGAAGCTGGTTCAATCAAGCTCAAATTTGTGCTTGAATTCGAACCTCAGGTTGTTCAGGCTGAAAACAATTACAAGCAGTGCTGTAGTTTGCTGCATCCATAAGAACTTTGTCATACGAGACAGTTGCGAAGTATTGTTTGCTACAAATTTTTCTATTAGGATTTTGGTAGTACACGGTCTTATGGTCCATATAGTATAACGCATGTAAACATAGATATATGTAGAATGGAGATTCATGGTATTAACAAGTGTAACAATAAACTCTTAAGGATTTTGAAAAGCCTGGTTAAAGTTAAACGCAATCAATTTATTGTAGCACGTGACCGTATAATAAGCAGACTTTAAAAAATCTATCAAAAATGTGCTGAAGTCAGGCAACAGCACAAATGGTCAAAATATTTAATTTCATTGATGATTGAAAAATAACAATAGTAACGTTTCCAGACACGCGGTCCATATCATAGGCACAATCAAACAGCGGAGGAGCACAAAAAATGGATAGCCAAAACGCATTACAGAATAGGAGTTTGCACACGACCGCACTGGCAGGAACAATACATTTTAAGAGCACCCCTACTGTAGCGTCATGCTCGTACACCCATCATAATTGATAATATAGGGGATCCAGTAGTGCGAGAGAAATGAAAGCATTCTAGCATCAAATCTTTAATGTAAACAGCTAACCGACAAAAACGTGAAAGATAATTCAGACGGGGTGCACAGAGGTATGAAAATTGTTCCGATCAAGTTTCTGATGTTTTGCATGCATATATCAGGAGATTGCCAGCCAAACAAATTACCCTAAACTTACAAGCATCCAATTACTTCTCCTGATTTGCAAAGCAGCGCACAGAAGGATTTTCGTGCTATGCAAAACAATACTGACGAAACGCGTATACACTGGCACAGCGCATCACCAACTATGTCAGTTGGTCACCGTCATTCAGGAGCGTTAAGTTGTTGATGAAAAACGAAGATTTGCAAAAAGCATCAGACATTTTAAGAGATCGTATGAAAAGTTAGATGAAGATGCACAACGTTGTAAAAACCGATGCAGATTATTTTTCAATACGGCATCAAAAGTCATGACACGATGGCTCACTTGGTGTGGTCAAACACTTAAATTTCTAGATATGTAATGCTTAATTCGGTAGACATTATGGTATGCAGCGCATATGTGCTTCATACTAGCCTGTGTGTATTTGCTCCACAAGTGGCAAGCATACATTGACATGTAATAGGCACGAAATAAACTGTTTTCATTGCAAAAATGCAGGGAGATGGAAGCTTAATTATATTCTGTCTAGAACTTACAATTTGAGCGAATGCACGGCCTGTTGCGAAATATAATGGAACCACCAGATATTTTCTGAAAGGTTTTGTTATAATAAAACTCACTAAAAAGAGACATTTTTGTATATGGTGAAGCCAAAAATGTGCTGATGAAATACACTAAAACAAAACCTGTTTTGACATTAGATACGTTTGTAATTATGACTGGTTGCAGTGGCGTACTTATGCGAAGAAACTTGGTGCTACTTGCCGAGAAGCAAACCTTTATTCCCTTTGCCAAACACAGTGAAGTAAGCGGAAACAAAATAAAAGTCCTTGAAGGCCGGGATGGCCATGATCACCTGAGAAAAAAAACCTGGTGATTTTTCTGCCATGGATGGGTGGATGGGAGCCTCCTCGAAAAATGTTAAAAAATATGCCGATATTTACAATGCGCTGGGATGTCGCACAATCGTAAAGCAAGTGCGCATGATCGATCGATTTACTGTGGCAGAGATATGGACTGATGAACAGTCGAAAGTTTCTAAATGATCTTGAAACAGATATTGAAGAGAATAATTGCCCTTTGGTTTTTCATACAATGTTTGCCGGTGGTTGCTTGTGTGCTTTGGTGCTTCTATGCCTTGAAGAAGACCCCAACACGTTTCAGGCTGTCATCTCTAACACAAGTTGTCAAGTTATGGACAGTCCGTTTGTTGGACATTTTGGAGAGATGGCTGATGGGATTGCCTATTCTATAACTAACTCCTCAGTAATGATAGCTTTGTTAAAAGGTATGATCTTGGCATATTTTTGGCAACCAGTAAATACAATGTCCGTTGCTACGACAAAGCTATTCAAAACCTTAAAGACAATCTGCCAATTGTACCAACTGCATTTATCACATCTCACAACGATCCACTGACTCCTCAGGAACTACTGATAGAGTTTGTTCGGGGTTATGAAAAGCGAGGTTTACCAGTTGTAGTCAAAAGATGGCCAAATTCTGAACATGCTCAACATCTAAGATACCATCGTGATGAGTACATCAAGATTATTGAAAGTTTACTGGAAAAAGCTGGTTTACATCTGCAAACAAAGCAAGTGTCCAGTGATCGTGTTTAGAGGTACATTGCTTTTTTCAAGGCAGCTAATGTGTTTCTGCGTGTGTTGTTTTCTCAGCTGTCCTTTGTATCTGTATTGACCCAAGTCGAATTATGTAGCTGTTATGAGAGTTGAGCCCTATATTAGAGTTGAGTTGAGCCCTTTTAACGAATGAACTTTAACTCTCAGCAAAAAGATTTAACAAACCTTCACACTATAAAGAGCTGGTTTCTTTGGTTGCAGATCACTGCCAATACAGATTTCAGAAAGAGCATTTTGCTTTAACATATCATCGTGCTTTTCATGCTAGGTAGAAACCGTATGTTACTTTTGCATCATTACAATGGGTGAAGCTATCTGCTATACAGCTTTTTCGGTGTTCAAAAGCAATTTGTTACTCGGTGTTTGTGCTTACTGTGCAATGCACTGCGTTTATTTAAACAAAGTTGCCTTCTTGCTTTCATCGTTCTATGCTGCAGTGTTTTCCAAAATATTCGAACAGTGGACCATTACGAACTGGCAGTGGCGTTCAGAAGGGGAGCGAACGGGGCGACAGCCCCGGGCATCCAAAGCAGGGGGGCATCCAAAGAGTTAAATTACAATAATTAAATTTTATTGAAACTCTCCTTATGCCACTTTTCTTAAAAACACGGTCAGTAACCGCACCCTTGTCTAAATCGCATTATCAGCATTACACAGGCTTACTGCGACGTTTCCGGAGCGGAAGCGGTCTTTACAACAATTCAGAAATTATTTTCAAACGTATCTGACCTTAAAAAGTAACTTGTTGAATGCTGAAAAAGTTTTATTATTAATAAAACAAACACTGGTCGACGCCGAAGAAAAGCGTGGGGCAGGCATACAAGCAGGCCCATAACTAGCTTGGGACACCAGGAGGGGCGAAGAGTTTTCTGAGAGGGCCTCAAATATTTTGGGGGAATTTTCCTCCCTGCGCCCCCTGGTTACGGATCTGCATATAAGTGACACAAAAACTACACGAAAAAACGAATTGCTGCCAGTAACCTTTGTTGGCAGTCTACACAATACCTATGCCGTATTTTCGTTCGAAAATTGCAGATGTGACCTCAAAGAGTGATGAAGCACTGCCATCGTTATCTTAAGGCCTCACATCCTTGAAGAGGCACTTTTGCCCGCCTGTGCCAATTCAAGCCGGGGAATCGAACCATCATGATTCCCAGGGAGAGAAACGTCTTTGTCTGCCAATTGC
>Ga0210059_1001407_pt1 | contig 36069 bp, 21 predicted proteins | sample Ectturendosymbi2_FD_188042 | JGI IMG/M metagenome (GOLD analysis project Ga0210059, IMG submission 188042) | Ecteinascidia turbinata endosymbiont from Florida, USA - Sample 2 (SPAdes) (version 2) | ecosystem: Host-associated > Tunicates > Ascidians > Unclassified | place: Key West, Florida... | reverse complement strand
GACCCATACGATGATGTGCTGACGGGACTTACAGATGCGGAAACGTTAGAACTGTTTAAATCGGACGATGAGGAAGATGAATTCGATAGATTTTAATTGTAGTGTAAATATGTAGTGTATATGTATAAATATTTCTCAATAAAAATAATTTTTTAATGTACCCTGAAAGTCTACTCGGCATATAAGTCGACCCTGATATTTAAACAAAAATTTTAGTGGTCAAAAATTCGACTTATACCCCGGAAAATACGGAATGTCGTGCACTTTTAACTATTGGAAAACTTTTGTGTGCACCTTTGCATTTTGGCAGGTTTACGTAGACGAGTTTGCCGAATATACCATTCCAGTGCCAGCAAAAGTAACACAACATGTGTTTCCTAGCAAATGTATTGGCTACAGCTGAGTTGCAGACAAATGCAAACGGAAGTCCGATCGTTGCGAAAAATTCAAAAAGTTTTAACATTTTTAACAAATTTGAATTTAGTCTACAGTCTACATAAACAGTGCATTGAGGTACGCAACTTTGTTGAACATAAAAAAATCAACAGCAAGAGGAGAACGTGAAAGAAACACTTCGCTTACCGATGAGTATAGCCAAAATCAGGATCATACTCAGACAATGATCAATATAATTTCTCCAAAACAAGATTTCCGCACTTATTTGATATTCTAAGAGACAAATTCTGTATCTCACAAAATAAATCTTAAAGCTAGCCTAAAAAAGCATACGTTATTCAGAGTATGATAGATGCCATCGTGTGATGGACACGCAACCTGTTCTTGAAGTCGCAACTACTCCACGGTCTGTGTTAAATAAAAAATCAGTTTGCAACTTTGTTCTACCAAAACTGCTTCTGGTTGAAAGACCTTTGAAAGTGACTGTCAGATAAAAAACGCACCACGAAAAACAATGATTTAAATAAAATTAAGTTGAATCTTTCGGGAACCTTTCGGAAAAGAACTTTTATCGTCAGCAACAATTCCTGACCACGAAAAAGCGCTGATCTTGACGTTGCTGTTTCTTATGCCACTTTGTAATACTTCCGAGTTACGCTCTGTTCTAAAATTCATTGGCACTTGTTGCAAAGCCTCTGCCGCCCATCTCTCGACTGTATACGCAGCATTACGTATCTGACGTTCTTGCAAACAGTAGTTCCACGCTCTCGCACAAGTGAGTGCGAATCACCGAATGCAGTTCGCTCGAACCGATCGGCTGCTGATATAGCAGGTAATTGCACAACGACAGAAAACTGACTGGCGTCTATTACCTGCAGGCGAGGCAATATAACTCAAACCAGCGGTGGTGATCAACAACGACGTCGCTTAAAATTGCTCAGCCCTGCCCATAGGGTCAGGCCAACAGCGTTTCTTGAAATCTTTAGTATTTGCCTTCTAACAATATTTTGGAAACCACGGTGGTCATATGACGGTGAATCACTTCAGATATGACTGGTGGTCGCTGGTGCTGCGCGTAAATCTGATGTTTTTTGGGCGACGTCACCTGTCTTTTTTCGTCTTTGAGAAACTTGCGGTCCGGCGATCGGCCAAATCCGAAGACAGCGCAACATTCAGCAATGCGCAAATGACAACGTAACTGAGTATAATCCTGACTTATATGTTGATGGTGAGAGGTTGACACAAACAAAAAAGACCATCAACATAGCGCTAGGTTTGGCTGCAGTTATTGTGGTGCTATTTGCGAAGTAAAATCCAGCAGCATTATATAAACAAACGTTGTTAATATGATAACCATTTGCTGTTTTAAATTTCACTTGGAATTTAAGCTCGGAAAATTGCACCCAAGTATTTTTTATAATGATGGTAGTCAAAAGCGGTTTGAAATTGGAAATTTTTCATTGCATCTTGTTGTGTAAATGTTTTCTGCCCCACACGATCTTAAAAGATAACTTTCACAGTTGTCTAAAACCTTCAAAATATATGAGAATTGGTAGAAAAATATTTAACCCGCAATAACTAATCAGTACACGGTAGGCATAAATGTGTCACCGTAACTGTAATGGAACAAATTTACGGGCCAGTTTATCTCGGTTTCAACGAATTCAAATAACGATGCTAGTATATGTTCAAGACAACAAAGCTTGATTTAATAATAAGGTTTTCAAGAAGCACACCGAACACCCTTTTTAGCTAAACTTTGATAAACTGACTCAACTTAGGAACGACGAGCAAATACTGACGAATTAAGGAAAATAATTTAATTGCTGAAAGAACTTATTGCAAACGGCTGCAGAAAAGTTCATTAGCTGCGTCATCTTCCATAAAAATCAGTTTAAACGAAACCAGCAGTGCTCAAATGTGTATTCATGGGCACGTCAGTTGAAACGTAAATCAAAGTTTTCCTTAATCTTTGCAAAAACACGTTATGCAGTCTCTGCAAGCTTCTAATCTGCCGCTCCCTTTGCATGAAGTTATCCTCAAGTAAACCAATGATTGCGACAGCAAACTGGTCTTTAAACGATCGTATGCGCAAAACGTGGTTGCCTAACGGCGTAGTAGATGTGTACAATAACAAAACAAACTCGGCTGACAGACACAGCCGGAGGCCGGAGCTTTCAAATAGTTTTGCGTTAGTAAAAACCAGTGCGTCGTTACGAATTTACGCAGGTTAAAATTATAAGTAATATCACAATGTTCTCCTTTCCACCTGAATAGAGCGGTATGCGTTTGCACAATGTGCCAAATAGGTGGCCAGCACATTTGGCTGAACTGGAAAGCCTTGCACCTTCTCTCTCTCTGAGGCCTTGCTGAAACTCGACGTTTTTGTTACGTTGGTAACGCGAGCGTTGGTTCGCGAAGCGGAAAAATGGCAATAACTGTTCACTTTGGTTCGCAACACGGACCAGACAGACACTTTCAAGGTTTGCATCGCGATATTCCTCGCAAGAAGAAAAATAAGAAAAAAAACTAAACCCATACGAAGCTTTGAAACACGATGGAAACAGTTTCACCACGAGTCCATGAACTTTCGAATAAACATTCTGAAAATGTCATCATATCACTTGAAAGAAGTTCCCCAACAATCAATATCTGAACACCGGGAAGCCGGAGAACGGGGTCATGGCGAGGTCATTTGCCGCCCTGCCCTTTCAAAAGACGGCCAACGGGCCGAATGCTCCTTTTCCATTAACAGTATCACAGATAATTTGACGGTTGATCAAGATCGACTTGATATCTTATTTTGTTTTTTTCTTAAGAGAAAAAACGACTTTGTATTTCATAAGTTGCGGTTGCATTCAACTTTTTACTGCTACCCTACAGTTGCCGTTGCGTCCCTGGTTAAAAACAAGTATTCTCAGATTTATAGATTTTTGCTGGTACCACTGAAAACTGATAACCTTGGGACATTTCAACTCTAGCAAAGCTTGAATATAACTTTAATTATTGTGACGCCAAGTCACAGTGTATACAATGACCATGGTGGAGCTTGCCAAATCTTCCTTCTTTGAGTAAAGAAAGTCTGCAAACCAACCAACCAAGCCGTGCACTGCGCTGTGTTGTTTCGAATGCTCGTAACGTTTTTTTTATGACGGATGCTCTGTGGACTATGATGGATATTTTGTGTGAGCAGGAACTTCTCTTGACAAGTGTTCTACAAAAAATGTGCTGGCAGATTCGACTGGGTCGCCTTTGTGGAGCATGGTTGCTTGGCAAATGCTCTGTAATGTTAACGTTTACCAGCAAACCTACGTGTCTTTCAGGTACCTAAAGGAGCAAAAATACAGCAAAAATGTACTTGTACAGTAGATGACGCCCGCTTCTGATGAAATACAATTGCTCGGTTAGTTTGCCTTCGAATCGAGGTATTTCTTATTCTAGTAATGGCTTAAATTTTATTCTATGGGGCGACTGGGCCTACGAGAAGGGGCTACAAGAGGTGCATCCTACCCGGGCCCGGTATGTACTGAGGCTCAGGAGGATGAAATACACACGCTAAGTTTTTTCTGTAATCAAGGCCAAAATCACTAATGTAAGCCAGTTGTCAGTATAACAATTTATCTATTTCTAAATATCAGCAGCTGTTTTTATGTATAATCTGATTACTGTACAAACAAGCTATACAGGTCCTGACCAGGGCCTCAGAAGCTAGGGGGCCCGGTGTCTGTCTTCGTACCTCCTGGCAAAATTTCTCTCAGATGTCCTGTGGGTCGACCAAGCCATAGATTTCTTTTTTGTGTGATACCTCTTTCCCTTGTGCTGGTTTCGTTATGAAGTTTCATAATTGGCTCATTTTTTGCAGCAAAAGTATTATCTGGTTCGTTCGCAAGAATGATAAAATGCAACGCAAAAATATAGTGGTCAGTTCTGTCAATAACGGTGAACGCCAAAGATTTTTCAGACCAACTACAACGACGTCTCTCAAGTCAGTCAACAAAGTGCTCATCAGTTTTAATTCCGCAAACCATCATACACTGGTCCAGTTGCGTAGCCATCCCAAAATTTTTGGGGGGCAAAAAAATGGGTGGAGCACAATTTTTGACTCAACAAAGATCCAGATGTTCTACTTGCAGGAACATTTGGCTGACGCAATCATACGCACGCATGTTATTAAAAATAAATTTAAGACTTCAAAAAATACAAGTTCTGGAGTTTTGTAATAGTGCTTGCGAATTCCACATACCTAGGGTGTGGCACTTCCCTGTAGTCTCCCCTCAACTTCCCGGGTTTCAAGGGCTTGGTCTCTGCAAAGAGCACGCTGATTCAATACAATTCGCCTGTTGTGATGGTATCACATGTTCCAAGTACAATCGGTCCTGTATAGGCACGTAACCAGAAAAACAATTGAAAGGGCGAGAATTTTCAAATCGAATAAGTTATTGACTTTACGCGTTAACGGCAATTTTTGCTCAAACGTTCAATAATTGCCGTCGAAACATTCGGAGGGCGACCGCGACTTTTGCCCACCACCTGACTACGCCCTTGCTGTAAACTCAGAGCAAGTCCTGATTCTTTGTAACGCACCTGTGGTCAGAGTCAAGAATGATCGTGCAGCGCTAAAGTTTCAAAGCACAGAATCTTGCTGGAATCTGCGCAAATTTTACGAAAGAACGCGTGACTGCTTACCTGACGTAAATGCAACTAAAAGCTCAGTGCTGGCGAATCAAGCGGTCGCGACTCTCAAGGTGCGGCAGCACCGTCTGCGCATGCAACGCAGTTACAAACGTTTGTGATTTGGCAAGTTTACGCGAGATTTGTAAACAACTGACGTTCCACGTCCTCCGGTTTCCGGGTTTCCGTGAACGCGCGCGACGTTGTTGACTGCGTTTGTGAACTCATAAACCATGCGATTTGTGGATGCGTGTTATCTCCAGTGACCCCTCAGTTTACGTGCAACAGGAAACAGTTGTGCGTCGCAGAAGCTCGAACACAATTTCCTAATCACTGCGCTTCGTCAGTGCTTTAGGTTTCCCGCGGAAACTTTTCTAACTGCATGCGTTTTTCGTGAGTGGAGATTTGGCTGCTTAGAAATGAAACAAGTTCTGCTCTCAGTATTTACCGAAATAAGCTCTTTCGCAATGAAATAACTCGCTATAATGTTAAACTGAGTGAATATTTTCGCATACGAACTATAAGCATCCTCATTCCATTGCACAGTTTCCATGATTGTATTGGTTTATTATCTTAAACCGTATCAGTTCTGCAAGACAAAATTATTTAAAACCTCTATTGACTTTTACCTTCAACAGGACGTGTGATAAGAATGCGCTGCCAAGCGACGTTGGCGTCCTTTTGTAAATACAACGGTTGAACCCAAAGTTACAGTTTTTACTGTATCCTGTTGACTGGTTCTGAAATAGGTTTCACTTTTGTCGCACTAATCTGCGAATTTCGGAAAGACACATACTGCACTTTCAGTTATTTCAAGTAATTTTATTTGGGAGCATGATATGAAAATTTGACACAAAATTCAAATAAATCTCATAAAGTATCTTATTACCTAGAAAATTGTGTTGATAACACCTCAAGATCGTACTCAGACAAGTGAAATCCGGGTTGTGCAAATCTCGTAACAAGATTGGTTTCACGGATTGCTAATGTGGAGCATCAAAAATGTCCAGGAAGAACTGAAGTACTTGAGAATCTTTTCAAGTGTTTCATTTTGTCCAAAGAAAAAGAAAAAACTCGCTTTTCAACAAAAACTCGCTCACAGTGTTTTGAAAAACATCAAATACCTCACTGGAATGATGTTCGGAATGCAGGCACAAGCAAAGTTTTTTACTATATCAAAATGTTGCCAGTCTTGTTCTATTTACAGCTTTGGGTGTTCTAGGAGTATATGAAAGGTTTATATCACGAATATTGCTAAAAAATTAACTTTGGCCGAATACAAACTTCACTAAATTAAACGCTGTAAACCAACCAGTGGCGTACGCAGAAACTTTTCGCGGGAGGGGTTCATTCAGTGGCACATGGTGGTCATTATTATTTGGCGTGCGATGCTTGTGACGTCACAATTTGACGTCATATTCATGTTTTCAAGCGTAGTTTGTTGACGTAATGGGCATATTCTTCCACACACTCCCCTTATTATTGTAAAAAATCAAGCTCTATACACTCGCCTTATAATAAAGTTTTTGTAAAATATCAAGCTCAAGGGGGTTTTTAACCCCAAACCCTCCCCTTGCGTACGCCCTTGAAACCAACTATTTTTCAGGAAATCATTTTCCGTTCACAGACGTTTTGGTCAGATTCTCTTTTTCACGCAAAGTACTGTTCTTGTGCAACCTTTGCTTTGAAAACCGGTTTGTCTTCAATTAACCAGAAAGACATTCTTGATGTTTGTTGAGGAGTGAATTGTTTTCGTCTCTGGTGTCCAATCGTTCACAATAAGTCGAATCGTCCACTCAGAAGTAATTTGCAACTGATCGCGCAATTCCGACCTGACTTCGTAAAGCAATTTCGGGCGGCTTTTGAAGGAAAGAAAAGTCAGCTGACTGCATTTGATCTATCCACGGAAGAGTTCAAAGAGAAAGTGAAAATAGATGTCGTTAACCCTGAAATGAACAGAAAATTGCTCCGTTCGCAGCAACGAAAGATTTGCGATCAAAGCTTGGTGCTCTGTGCACGAGTGCTACGAAGGGTAACTTGGGTTACAATATAAATTGTTTTGCCATAAACGTTTAACTCTTCATTAAGACAGTTTTCTGAATAGCGTCGGGCGAATTGGTCACGCTTGGTTGAGCTGCAGACGAGCTGTTTCATTTCTGGCCTGATAGTCTTCGAGTTTTACGAAAATATTCAAAGCTGTGCGAATACAGCAAAGGATTTAACGCTCTGTGTCGGTTGATGGGCAACAAGATCACTGCAGTTGCGATGTAGTAGATTCTAGCCGGCACTGCTGCTTCGGAAAGAATGAATAAAGGCCATTTTGCACTTGGACAACCAGCACGTTTGTTACAGCCAGTTTCATGATCACAAAAGCTAACTTCATTATATTCACCTTGCGCTCATTTGGGAGTGTCACGAGTGATCTGTGGTGTCCGTGACCACATGCGCGGGCGGCATCCAAGCCGCTACTTTCATGATCAATGCTTCGTTGGTGGCAAATCTATAGCAACACTGCGCGTAAACCTTTCCCTTACACTCATTAACCCGGAGTACGAGCCTGGACTGCCCGCAAGAACTGTTTTTCAAGTCCCGATAGACTCGACAGGGACTCCAACAAGCTTGCCAGCTTTAGTTGCTTGTGCTCAACCCGGTATACGACATAGCAGGCAGTTTAAGGTAATGCTTGGCCGCTAAAGTAGCCACCTATTAGTAGCTCTAAAATCTTCCTGTGCAAATAATATGTAAAAACGTTAGCCGAATTGAAATGTTCCTCGACAAAGACAGATTTTGGTGAAAATATGTAATCAATTATGGGATTTCGTTTAAATCAAGCAACGTTGTTTCTTGCCCAATGAATGAGAATATTTAGGAAACCCCTTTATACACATTCGTCTCACCTTAAAACGCCGTATTATTAGCTGCAGGTTTTGTAAAGTTTGCTCTGCATAGTCTGATTTGATATCGTTCAAATGAAGTGCTGTTCAGTTGCGGGTGCAATGAACAGTGATAATACGCTAGCATATCATTCCGTTACAAACAATAGTCGCATAGTTTCAAATACAGGATAAATATTGAAAGTGAAATACGTTGTCCAAGTTAATTTCTTTTGCATGTCCTTCCGAGGAAGTAGTCGGCTTGACCCCAGTCTTGGGTGTCCCGTTATCAGTGGTGTAAAAGCTGGTTTACACTGGGGCCAAGCAAGGCTGAGCTAAGCCGGAAAGTGTTTACACTTGCAATAATGTTTACGCTTGGTTGCGTCGGTTGCCATGCGAGCGAAGTTCGACGTGCTGCCCGCGTCTATCCTGGTTGCTTGGTATTGTTGCGATCGGAAATCCCGAGCGGTATGTGCGCAAAGCTTCGCACCGTGGCAGCAAGCAACAATAGAGATCATGCTCACAATCTCTCTTACTATTGCTTGCTCGCGCTACATATATAATGGTGTTATTCTTTACGTACATCCCGTTCGTGGTGAATCACACAATCAACGTTACACCACCGGAGAGGTTGCAACATCATCCCCTCCTTTTTACAACGAACCGCACCTATCGCACGTTCTTTGTGTGAAGGCTGAACTCGGCACGACCTCCACATCCTGGTCACAGCACCATTTTGTTGCGATCTGAAATCCCGAGCGGTATGTGCGCAAAGCTTCGCACCGTGGCAGCAAGCAACAATAGAGATCATGCGTCGCAATCTCTCTTACTATTGCTTGCTCGCGCTACATATATAATGGTGTTATTCTTCACGCACATCCCGTTCGTGGTGAATCACACAATCAACGCAACACCACCGGAGAGGTTGCAACAGTATCAACAAGCTGGTGTCTGTAACGGTTGGCCGTTGTAACAAAAAAAGCAACTGCTACTGTTGCTACTGTGCTACTGGCACTTAAAAAGTGTTCACAAGCTAAAAGGTGAAGGTAGCCTTCAATAGTGGACTGCATTAATTAAGTCTTCTGCCACTTTACCTTCCAGTGGAATCTTAAGTAAGTAAGGTAAATTTAATTTAACTTAATTTATTTGTTTATGAGCAGGCACGAAGTCCATAACATGAACACACACACTCTGCAGAACGCAAATATCTATCCAATAAACTAAAGCAACATTCAAACAGAATACCATGCTGAAAATCCAAGAAATATAATATAATTTACCATATCAAATTATTTTGGACTCAACTCTATAGTTTTTCCCAAAAGACTAAAAGGTTTTTCAAATAGTATGAAAAACAAGTAACAAAAACAAGCAGAGGAGAGGCATATGAAATTCTAATTTAGGTACAAGGAGAAGAAAAAGGATATTAATGAACGATTTTACAGGGGTCTGATTACTAAAATCTTGTAACACTAACAATACCATGCTAAACAATTACAGGGACATATCGTGGACAAGCATCTGAACATAGGGATGAAACTGAAGTATGCCTACTGCCTATGGAACAAGTACATTTTCTGTTGTGGATGAGCTTTACTCATTTCAGTGAGATAGCTTACTGAGATCATAAGCCACATAACATTCAAACTTATTGAAAATAGTTTAGATGAACATTTAATAAAGAACTACTGTATCCATCAAAATCTTTAATTTTTTACTCATGCTTAGATAACTTACAAAAACATTTTGTATTGTCAAAACATAGACTAAACGTTAGCAGAGAAAGGGTGGTAGCTTTTGAGTTGAGGAATTTACATCCATGTATTCCAATACTTGTTTTGAAAATGTTTTCCTATTTGACTTATGATTCAAACATGGAATCAAAATTTTAATTGCCCTAAAACAGCAATATGTGGTGGCTTATTCTTGTACCAAGAAGATGGTGCTTTTAAGTGCAGAAACTACATCTTTGCTGTTATCTGCAACTAAACAGATAAACCAAAGAAATTAGTGGAAATAAAAGCCAGAAAAAGCTACTGTACAGCCATGCCAATTCACAACAGCTAAACTCATGTCTGCAATATATGCAACTATACAAGATTGCCTTTTTGTTATATAAAACTTCAAAATTTCTCAAAGTGCACAAATCAAAATCATTTAATTATATTTCACCTTTAGAGTTAATAATTCAAATATAAAAATTTCATAAATACAATGAATAGTTGTTAACTTTCGGAACAGCTGGACACATTTATGTCCTTGATGAGAAATAACCTATATGCCTTTTACCAACAACGCATATCATTATCAAGATATTTTATCTGTTCACTTTATCTGCCAGATCCTTTTCACAAATCTTCATTTTTGTACCACTACATATAACTTTTTCATGATTTGCCTTTTAATATGCTGAAGTATTTTTGTACTGTGAGTTTGAATATGACATGCACCATGTAGCTGAACCATGTACTCGCTATACAATTTCCACCTAATTTCCAAAATGCATGCATTTCCTATTATAGATAACAACCAAAGTGTTTAATTGTAATATTTTATGCATGAAGCCAAATGATAAAGTGAGGTGCATCTTTAATGTAATAGCCAAAACAGCATTCACGCAGCACCATGATTTTGAAAAAAAATTAGACAAGAAGGCCCAAATTAACGCTGTAGGCTAGCGACAGGCTAAATGATCTTGGCTAAAATGTTTGTGACAGGAACCTTATATTTTGCAAGCTGCGTAGTCACAGCATATAATGTATATGCGCAATTCATTTTTATTGACTGTGTGGTGCCCTAAAAATAATTTGATCAATTAGTGAGTCATGCACAAACATAGGTGAGAGATGTAAATTCATTGTGAGTGAAGTATGGTACAATGGAGGTTATAAAGCGAAAAGCCGTGCAGCAATTATGGCATTATAGACCACAGACACGTAATGGAGACATAACAATTTTTATCGACACAGATCATAAGAAAGTACCACAGTTACCCGCTGACCGGTTTGGAGCACAACAGTCACAAGTATGTCCCACAATAAATGAAGTAGACCTACATCTGAATAAGGTTGAAGAGACATGAAGAAACAAGTATTTTTTCACTTTTCTTTGTTTTCTCAGTTGTCCTGGAAGACTTATTATTATCAGTCTTGCAGTCAGGAGAACAACACATGGTATTCACTATATTCCGATTTGGTCACGTTTACCTGAGAAATGTAAATTAAAAGTGTAACTGTTTGAACATACACATTCAACAAAATGTCACCATTTGGTAGCAAATGTGAAATCAATGGGACTATATTTTTTTTCTTTTCAGTTGATTTTATGCAATGAACTTAGCATTACCAAAAATATTTAGCCTATATGAAACAAAAATCAATAGGAACTCATAAAACAATACTAGGTACACAGGAAAATACAGAAAATGGGAAACATTATGCATAACATCACATGCAAACAGAAATTAGAAAAGCAAGTAGAGTACCCCGAAGTCTAAAATAGCAAATGAAGGAGGGCCATTGCAAGCATGAAGGAAATAATCCCATCACATTTCGGTTGAACAACATACAGAAACATAAATGTTAAATCATATAGGCCTTCATGAAAATAATTTACATAACCCAGATGATGGTGGGCAAGCCATGGGTGAAGAGTTGAGGCATGCAGAGATGAGCAGGTGTATCATGCACATTCGAATGCCCAACGCTTTTGTTCGTCGTCATTCTAATTCCGACTCTACATCGAACCGTTCAACATCACGTGTTTCTGACTTCACGCTCAGGTGTATCGGCGTTTTTGTTGTATATCTGAATATAATCGAAAGAAGCAGCCAACTCAGAGTACTACTGGAGAGATATTAGCGAACAAAGTGGTGAGAGCCTTTTAATTTGCCTTGCTTTGGCTTGGCAACTTCAAGACGTCAGGTTGCTTAGTTGGGAGACCGACCTGTGCTCCTGCAACAACTAGGTTGACCCCTCAACTAGTAGGGACCTCTACAATAACCTACAATCCCAGTCCATACATTGGTTCCCAGACCTTTCTCTGGTGTCTGGTGCAAGTTTCAAGCAAGCTCTCCAGTTTTTCGTGTGCTGTATCGGCAAAGTGCACATTTTTCAGATTACTTCGCAAATCTGTTCAACGTGTCTACGGGACGCCGTAGGACACCTGAGACTGAGAAAAGTAACCAACAACATACAAGGGTCATGAGGTGGCAAGCAATGCAATAAACACATTATCAGAACAAAAGCAAGGGCAAAGACAGTGTTATCCGCAAAAATCATGAAGATGTAATAAAATTACCCATGGACCATAATGATAATCCAGTACCACCATTGCATGTACATCCCACTGGCATATAGCACCGCCGAATGAGGTTGAATAAGCAGAGGTAGAGACATATTATAAAAAGGTTTAGCAGAAAACAGTAATCCAGTATGTGCTTAGTTTTAGAAAAGATATTATTTCATTCATACTGTCAGTATATATGATATCCACCTACTCCACAATTAATATTTGTTTCATGACATTGGCACCATAATTCAGCTTAACAGAATTGTGGGCCTGCCTATGATTATGACTACAACTTGATTCTACCATGGTGAAAACACAGACAGACTTCCATTGGAATTGGACCTCCATTGAACAAATTTACACACCCTTGCCTTTACACAGTTACAGTATAGTGGAGTTAATAATTTTGCAACTGACAAGCTGTTTGCTGCAGTGATCTTGGGCATTTACACTAATTACGTTACACGACCCACCAAGCCGAAGTTTCCCTGCTTACGAAAATCGATGAATAACCAAATCTGGCGTCAATGCTCAAAAAGAGAGAATTTCCAAAGGATATCCCGATCGGGGTCATATGTAAGAAAATTACGCAAAACCCCCCAAACATAAAATATGTTAATGGTTGAATAAGAAAAGAATGTGTCAATATAATGTTTAGGTACGACATCTGTTTAAAACATTTGACGGGGAAATATAAGATTAAAATAAGTTTCTTTTATAGCGTTCTTGGAGATTGTAGGAAGCTCTTTTTGTTAAAGATTCCAATTACTAAGGTGATTCCTATGAAAAGGGTGATGTCAGAAAATTATTATGGGTAAAAAACTGCATTTGGTTTCCGTTTACCTGGTTGTTTTCCAAGCTAGCGGTAATCATCGGAATTCTAGAATCCTAGAAATCTAATGTAAGATACTGAAGCGGAACTCCCCGGTTGTTGAGTCCTGCTTCGGGGTGGGATTGATCGAACCTCGGGAAGGATGGATTGCGACGTCATCGATGCTAACTCCGCGCCAGACGAATCAGCCAAAGAGTGATCTAACTTCCATATGCATGGAAGTCAGTTATAACTGTGGCTTGCTTTGTCTTTCCCTTCTCCTTGATTTGGCCGACTCTGCTCACATGTAGCGGTCGCGCTGGTGTGACTGCAACACTAGGGTTTAGAATTTAATTTTTCACATCTAATGTGGGTTTTGTCAATACCAAGAAAGAAACTGTTTCGAATTGTTTGATTTTTTCATGCGCATTTCGCAAAAAAGTATTAGAATTGTTTGAGTTAGAAAATCGCAAGCAAACCCCGGCGAACCACACTGCATAGGTGTTGTCAGCAACGCCTGCCCCACCTGCATCTGAGAGGCCAGTCCGGCTTGGTGGCTGGTTTAAATCGAACTGCTGAATGACAAGCAGATGGTCAAGTAAGCGCTGATCACGATAAGGAGCAGGATCAGGTTGACTGATATCACGGCGATGGTGAACTGCCATCTTGGGGTAATGGAGGTCACTAACCATTTTGACACGAGCACACTGTCGCTGCTGTTGCTCGTGTGCTGTGCAGGAGAAGCGCGTGATATCCCATAATTTAATTTAATTTATTTGTTTATGAGCAGACACGAACTCCATAGTATGAACACACACACTGCAGAACGCAGGTTGATAAAAACAGACAAAACAGAACCTAGTACAAGGCATTGAAGCCGGCGGAATCACAGGGTAACAGACACTGTTTGCAACTGCATTGAAGACAGAACAATAGGGTTACAGACGCATTCTTAACACTATTGTTAGATAACACGTAACACTTGTTACAGCACTACTGCGGAGTAGGGCGCTAATTCCTAAATTGGACTAGTCTAGGTAAAATGGAAAGCGTTGTGGCTTGACACGCCATCGATCAAATGGACACTGCAAAGTTCGATCATTCAATCATAGAGTAAAATGCGATTATAGTGTTCAAAGAATAGTGACGAGTACAAACAATCTGACTGCATCAGAGCACGTAAACATACGTTGTTAGATTTTCTGCATCTTTCGAGAAACAGGTACTTGTATTTACGTAGCAGAGTCTCAAAGGTAGGAATGTTACATTGAACTTGGTTGCAACTAACACTCGCTCTTTAGGGCAGGTTGTATAGAGCTCTGCAACCAAAATTATATGCCACCCGCAATCTCTGCATGCATGACTTCCTGAAACTACACCATAATTGAGATGCATACACGGGTGTACAAAAGGAACGAAAAAGTACGTTTTTAACTGCATTTGAACAACGGGGAAAAGAGGCTCGCAGCTTGTTTGCTGCACAATATTGATATCGCAGTTGTCTCTGAATGTCTTTGTCATCTGAGAGCTCAGTATCCAATAAAATCCCCAGATATTTGTATTGGTCAACAGATTTTACGTATTGGCCTCCCAATTTCAAGACTGGAGTGGCTGTGCTTTTTGCACTTTTAGCCTTAAACGTCATACAAACAGTTTTGTTGCAGTTGAAAATAATCCCATTCGATTCTGCATACGCTCGGCATACATCTAGTATTCTTTGCAACCAACGTACACTTGGACAGAACACACAAATATCATTAGCAAACATCATAGATCACTTCTGGTGAACGATGAAATCCGAACGCTGTATCTCAGCATGCCTGATCCCAGGAGCTTCCATTCGTTATCCCCTAAAACACCGCACTGCTGCAAACATTTGTAGAGCTTGCCAGATGCGAAAGGGCTATGACAACCCGGGCAGAGTTTCATTTTAGCTGTGTTTATACTTTCTCTGCCACGCCAAGATCCTTACGGATCTGAGCACCTGTTCCACCGAGAGAGATCGGTTGCGACCCAGCACTCCCTGCGCAACTGCGTTGATCATCTGGCAGCTCTTTCTCACGCATATGCAACACCACGATTTGAAACAGGTTTTAACGTTTGGATGCTTACGATTTAACGTTTGGCTGCTTATTTATTCGCAGCCACATTCGATGACCCATTGTTTTCTGGCCCGAATTACAGTGCATTGTTATTTACGAATAGTGAAAAATGTTCCGCGCAGAGACTCAACTGAAAATAACAGCTTGAAAATGGAATACGAAATTTCGAAAACAGGCAAACTATGTCAACTGCTAACGACAGAGGAGGAAATACCTGCAGCATAGACTTCCATACTTGCAACTCAGAACTGCAGCATTTAACACTTTCGTGTCCACTGTTTCCGTCACGTGAAGTTATTGACTTATTTTAGACCTTGGAGCATAAAACTGGGATAGGCTTAACAGTTTCATCAACACTAAAAAAGCCTTCAAAAAGCTATACACGTTTTATTTTGAGACGTTTCGGATTATTCTTAAACCATCTTCAGTCAAAAAAATAGAGCAACACTTGGCAATGTCAGCAATTGAAACACCATACTTTAGACCGTTTCGCTCAACGTCAGCTTGCCTGACAGAAACCAAGAGTAATAGTTGTTTTTCGAGCTGCGTGCCGAAGCTATGGCTTCGTCACCTCGATGACTGCTGTCATTTTTTGAGTTGTCTACGCCTTTACCTTCACGCAAGCTTCACTGGCGCAGGAAAACTCATCGTATGGGCAGCTGCTAATGGTGGCACTTTTCGCGTACATTGAAGTCGACATTTTAAGTCAGGTGAATTCTGCATTGTCAGTATATAGTAATATTGAAATTCAAATCTTTCCAAAAACACAAAACTCTTGTGAAAAGAGCCAAATATTTTTAAAAGTCACATGAGACTGTCGAAAGTTTAAAGAATAATCTCGGTTGTATGTTGCCCAGCAGGCCGCCAACTTCTCATAAACGTTCAATCAATATAGTTATAATTTGCATTGAAAAAAATGGGTTCCATGAGTCTATTTGGACAAATTAAGCTAACTAAAACAAGAAATAAAAGAAAAACATGGATAACTAAAAAGGATGCAATGTACTGAATTCGGATAAAACTCTTTGCACAAACATCTACTTTGAAAGGTAGTTGACTATTTCATTTCACAAGTCCTTTGTTTGGCATTTTCGAGCCTGTGCTCTAAGCACGCTGTTAAAAATCATAGATTTTTATTGCAGGTATTCATATAAATTGGATTTTTTTGGTTCTGAAAGGATGTATAGGGCAATTTTTGTGCGGCTGCCATGAGGTGATTTCTTTGAACAAGCGCTTGGAAAGTTGAAAGGAGCAAATAAAGCTGTATGGATAAGGATGCAAAAACGTGCGACGTCAAGCAAAGTTTTTCCAGATGTAAACAATTTACGCAACCCAAGCTCTATCCTAATCACCAGCGAAACTACAACTGCATAGAACTGCTTTCTGGGGTTGACAACATGTCTTACAATGTGCTTGCCACCACGTTATGTCGTTTTTCAATCAATAGTACTTTGTTGGAAACACATGTTCCTAAATCTACTTGCTGCTATATTGTCATGCTTTGTTTTAACTTTGTACACCAATAACGACCGGGAACAGTTTAATTACTAAATTGTTTTGATTTACTGATGTTTTCAAGTTTTTTTTTTAATTTTCATTTAATTAACTCTGAAAGGCAAAAATCTAGTAAAAGTTTGAAATAGGGTTGCTTTCAAAACACTGACGTTTTTGTCGTAAAGTTTCTACCCTGTTTAACATACAAAGCACGCCTGGATGAGAGATTGTAGAAATTGACAGAACGACCGACCAGCAGCAAGTATATAGGTATTCGTTACGCGATAATTTGCAATGCGCTGATGATGATAACAGGAGTTATCGAAACGTTTGCAATATGTCGTTTGTATCGTTTGCATTGGCCGTGATTTTGATTACACTCGTTATGCATCGCTGAAGTTGATTCTCTGCTGTTGCAAGGCGAAGCCTATGCAGATGTGAGACGTGTAATGTCCTGTTCCTGTGCTTGACAACTAGAGTCGCTTACGATGTGACAGAGTCATGTTCGTTTAGCCAACTGTTCAAATTCGAGATTTTGTCTGTTGAAACATCATTGCCTTTGCGTTGTACCAAATTTATTGGCAAGAAAAAGACGTAAAGAAAGCCTGATGTTTGGCCTACATAAGAAGTTCAATTGATCAGTCGTGGCTTAAACACGTTTTTCTCTAGCTACTAAGAAGCGCTCAATTCTAAACGCTCCTGCCGCAAACCTATGTGCGTGAAGATGGGTAGCTTTGAAAGCATCCATTACCGCCAGACACAAATTGGAAGTCTGTACAAAATGTTTTATTCGTCCTACAAAACATTAGTCGAATTCCTTTCCTAGGCCTTTTCCAAACATTCTTTTCCCTGTCTTTCAAAAATCGATTTGTGTAAACGTCTACATCTTCTGCTCACCATTTCACAGATCATACGTTTCAGCTTCACTGGAGATTATCACATCCAGCACAGGGCTGTGGAGAGTTGCGATGGGATTTTGTCATGCATGGGTGGTGGAACCTTTTTCAAAGTGAGGGGCACAAGTGCAAGTCAAAAAAACTATAGAAAATTATTGTGGTTTGTATTGCAACTGTGACATCACAAACATTGAAACGTGACATTATTAAATTTTGTCAGCATATTTGAGCAATTTTATGCAATGTTTCGTAAGACTTCAACGACCCCAATCTGCACTAAACCCTAGCTATCTACGCTATAATTTGACTTGAGCACATAAATGTAACTAGTTGTTCTTACCAGTTGTGTTACTTCAACATATTTAGGCAAAATGCAAAATTTAAAAGTGGGGGGCCAGGCGCCTCCAGAACCAATGCTGGCAATGTCTTTGCGAAAGGATATCCATACAATTTCTGAAATTCCTTAACATTCCCATTTTCAACTTCGCTCCTCAGAAACATAATACGATGACGTTGGACACTCCTTTTTACGTTACGCCCCGCTCTGCATCAGAAACATTAAAAATTAGTAAGTTACGACTTCATCGTTCCCCTCCAGGTCGCTAATCACGTTTCGCACAGAAATTTGATTTTAGACAAATGCTTTTGATGCGCTGCGCAGATAAATCAGCAAACGTTAAAATTTTTCCAGGAAAGACAATTGAAATGCTTGTGGTTTCGGCGATTGTTCTTGATATTAAACAAAATGAAAACACAGACTAAATATTAGCGCTTTTAAAAGTTTTTGAAATTTTGTTTTCAAAAAAGAAGCTCAAACTGAAAAAAATAAGTTGGCAGTCAATCTCACATAACAAGAGTTACCGCAAAAATACTCTCAGGAGCATCAAACATCCTTTGGTAACCATAGCAAAGAGAAAGAATCGTTTGGCGCAAAAAACTAAAACTGTGACTTTCTCGCATTTCCACAAATATCAAAGTTGTGACTTCCTTATGTTTATGCAAACTTAAAATTTTTTGGATTGCCGTTAAACAGGATTTCAGCTTGCTTTGTTTTGACTGCAATCAAGTTGCTCTGAGCAATAGCACGCCACCTGACGCATGCTGAACAGACCTTCACTTCTCCCAACTGTGCGTTTGTGCTCCAATCTTTGCTTGGAGTTCCTCACCAAAAACAGCAACGCACAAGCCTAAGTGCTAAACCAAGCACTGCTTAGTTTTAAGCTACAAAAGATGCAATACCCTATGTTAAATCCTCGATTACACCAAGTCCAGAATCTTGGTTATACAGCTATTGCATTTTTTGGTTTCAAGTTTTCTGCTCCGGGATACCCTCGCCCACTACATTAAAGGCACAACTGCGTCATTTCATCCGCGATGAAGTTGGAAATCATGAGCCCGCGTCAGCAGAACTGAGCCTGACCAATAGCTTGAGGTATAAGTTGGCTGACCGAGTGTGAGTTTTGATTTAGTCAGAAAGGTTTTCAGCCCAGCGTTCAGGCTACCAAGACGAAGCATACGAAAAGCTGCTTTATCCTAAGATCCATATCACTGCAGCAATTCTAAAGTACTTTTATATTTTAGCCGGATGCATCGGGAGACCAACCTTTGCTCGTCCCCGTTAATATTACAAGGCAGTGTTTTCGTGAACTATTTTTGGAAGGGTCGCGAGTAAATATTTTACGTACACAGTTGTATTACATTTGTTTTATTTGACTTTGAGATGGGGGCTGTTGGTTTATGTGTCGCGGTACAAAAAAGTTTGAAAACCACTGTTATAAGGTGACGTTGTTAATGCTCACACGCAGCAAATAATTCTTATCAGCAAACAACGTACGCCGACGCACAAAGTTACTGATGAACAAAAAATGAAGTCGGCCTCGTACTGTTTGGCTGAAACAGACCGTCACGTGTTTTGATGTCAGAAATTCGTTACTGGCTCATTTGATTTTCTGTTTTGTTTCTTGAATTTTCAGGAACGTGCGACAGCCTACTATTGTCTGCAGAAAAGCAGCTTTTCCAAACGACTGTGTCTTCTTTAAACTTTTTTAAATGTGTCAACTGTTTCTTATGCCAAATGGTTTTACAAGTTCATCACAAAAGCATCTATACTTGTAAGGCAGTTGCTGATTTTTACCATAAAACGGAAGTCAGTTCACCCGATATTCAAATACTTTTGAAAATCGGACTGAAGAATGTTTAAAATGAGTATTTGTCTAAAACGTAAATAACCGCCAAACTGAAGCTGGTACTCAAACATGACCCTGAAGATAACTCGTTTATATATTAAAACAATAGTTGCGTTAACATGAGTTTCACGTAAATTGTTCACCTCTGCGAAAAAGTAACAGAACAGATGGAAGACAAAAAAAGTACAAACGAGAAAACGCTGTTTTTAAACATGCACACAATCAAGCATTCGTGTAAGATTTACTGCAGTGAGAAGATACCAGCAGTGGTGTTTGATCTTCGCGCATAATGAGGGATAGACGCATTCTTGAAAAAACTGCCAATCGCCAAATAGCTCACATCACAAAAATATGCAAAAGTACTAGGTGGAAGAATTGCAGACGGCACGACCACAACGAACATGTATGGATTTCTAAAGAGCAATTCGAAAAAACAATTCAAAAGCCACCAATGCTTCGAATCATTTAACAGCTTAGCGCTTCCTTGTACGTGACAAGCCTCATATTTCCTTCGAAGTCACTTCATTTCAAGTTAGTTTTGCTTTTGACCTACATTCTGCATTGCGCCTGAAAAGCTATCGACTAATGCAAGGTTGAGGCTAAAACTCGGCGAAACGAAGTAAAAGCAATTGATAAAAATGAAACTATAAGAATAGCGAACGTCATTCGACAAAATAATATTTCAGAAGTATGGGCATAAAGCTTAACGTCAGGGTATTGTAGATTACATTACCAGAGGGACCGGAAAACAGCTTTGTCCTTGTAGAGCGTTTTACAATGTAAGAAATTTTTGCTGTCCCATTATTTTTCTCGGGTGGCCTTGGGTGTTATGGGAACAATGGGAAGCGCAATGTCAAGAATCTTGTTGACAAAAATCAAATTATACACCGAATGAATAGCTTGTTAAAAACAACGCTGAAAATGAATCTTATATAGAAGACTTTGCTTGCTTTTGTGGAGCTTCTAGTCTGGTTTTATCTTCACACAAAATGTTGTTTTGTTTTTATCTGAACTGGAAAGTTGGAAACAGCTTTTTGTAGGTAATGCATTTACTCTAAGTTAGATGAAACACTTGATGCTTATTTATGAGCGAACTGTTGCAACTAGTTTGAAGTTCCGACTATCACACTCAGTGGACTAGAAATGGCTTGTAACTGACTGTGCAGTTTCAGACCAATTGCAGTGCAAGACAATTTTGTATGGCTTTGGATAAAATAGTGGTTCTTAACGTTTTCTCAACCACGCCCCCTTTAAGTAATTGTCTTTTGTTTCAAGCACCCCTGGCAATAAACAAGTTTATAAGCAAATGTATTTATTGGTTAATTTATTGATCAAACTTTCCATGTTGCAGAGCGCATAATGGCTTGCTTCCCCTTTGAAATCTATTGACGCCCCCTCGGTTAAGAACCACTGCGATAAAGGATGGAAGAAAAGAAGTAATTCGAACTGGACTCGATGTACTCACGGAAGAGGTCAAACAAAACGAAGTACTGAAAATTCACATCACTGACCCAGCAATGAAAAGAAAATTGCTCCTAACGTGACAACGAAAGATTTGCGATCAAAACTTGGTTCTCAATACGGGAGTGCTGTTGGCTGAAACGTTAGTTATAACAGTGTTGGTGTTCTCAACGGACGCAGTTTTGTCTGAAATTTTGGCTGCTTTATTAGAGAAGTATTCTAAATCCCGCTCGGCCGATAGGTCACGCTTGGGTGAGGTGCAGACGACTTGTTTTATTCTTCGCCCGAGTGGCTTCGATTTCTTCCAAAGATATTCGAAGCTGTCCGAATACAGCAAAGGGTTTAAAACACTGTTGATAGGCAGCAGAATCACTGCAGTTACGACGTAGTAGACTCCATCCAGCACTGCGGCTCCAGAAAAATGAATAAAGGCCATGACGCAGATCGGGACCCAGCAAGCGAAGTCTGTCACAACTAACCTTATGATCTTCTTCTGCAAAAAAATGAAAACCATTTGACGATTTGAAATATTCAATAGGCGATGACAGGTTTAGGTGAAAAAAGTTCATTTAAACAATTTTGGCAAATGTGAAAACTTGCAACGTTTGTTTCCTTCCAAGCGAATAAGAATATTTAGGGAATGCTTTTGAGCACACAAGTCACACCTCAAAGTGATAAACTGTACTGAATTGCTATTACCATTGAAAAAATGTACTGTTCAGTTTGGGATGCAACTTTAACGAATGGTTAAGATCAACAACACCAAGAATGTAAATAGAAGAAAAACCAATGAAAATCAAATAATTTTGTTCAATTTCGTTTGCGATTTCTGCGAAGGGATTGGTCGTTTTGACCCGAATTGTGGCAGATCCGATGAACACCAGTGTTAACGTGAAAAAAACTCTTTATCGTTTTATTATTTGATGTTTTCAAATCGTTCGATCCATTTGACAACAATCAAAATAGGAGTTGCATTACCTGAAGCAGTACGGTGTTGTTCTTAGCCAGTGAATTTTTTGAAGCGTTTTAATTTTTGTTGGTTTTATTGCAGTTGGGTATTAAAATTTTTTTTTTAATTCTTGAAAAAATGGTGAAACCAAAGAGAAAAAAATGTATAGCGCGTAATGGCTTCCTACCTGCATTCGAGAGGCCCGCTTGCCTTGGTGGCTGGCTTGGATCGAACTGCTGGCCGTCGATCTCAAGTAGATGGCCAAGTAAGCGCTGGCCACGAAAAGGAACAGGATCAGGTTGACTGACAGCACGGTGACGGTGAACCGCCATCCTGGGGTTTCGGAGGTTACGAACCATTTCGACACGCACACACTGTTCCGCGAGTAGTAACCGAACAAGCCGCGAATCCTGTTTCCCGAACCATTTTCAAGGAGGAAGTCTTCCAAGCGCTTCCATGGCAACATCTGACCAACATGGCTAGTTAGAGGGGCCGACCGAGGGGAGAGAATGCCGATCCTGTCGCTGAATGAAATCACGCCCGGCAGTGATTGCGTTGACGTATTAAAGAACTTGCTTGGAATCCAGGCAGCGTCCGTTACGACGTCAGAGAAGGAAGTGGAAACTGGCAGCACGGCTAGTATCACCGCAACTAGCCAGGCCAGCAATGTAGCAGCCCAGATGTAGGGTAGTTTCAGGTTGCTCGCGGCAATCGGCCGATGGACGACGTACAGACGCACGGCGGTCAAAACAGTCAGGATCATGACAGACGCTTCGCTTGCCAGCACTGATAACACTCCCAATGCCTGGCAAACTTGCCCTGTCCGCCAGGATTCGTCGTGAAAACAATAATTTCCTGAAAAACGTACCGACTGGATCGCAATGGCTAAAAGGTAAACACCCATCAAGAAGTCAGCTAAGCCAAGGTTGAGAAGCAGAAAGTGGTTTGATTTTGATACGGGTGCCATTTTCTCCGCATTCAGCATTGACTTCAATGATTTGCCGATGACAAATGTATTTCCAGCAATGGCCATCACCGCCATGACCCACAGCCAAACTCTCAAAAACAAACTCTCGATCATTTCCTTCAGCGAGGCGAAGTTCCGTTTCGTCAAGTGTGTAGACGGGCACTCGTCGCTCCCGTCGTCACAGTCCCAGAAGTCGTCCAACATGAAAGACCTCGGAACCGACACGGGAGCTCTTCCGGAGGAACAGTGAAACCGGCCTGGACAACCTTTTTCATCTGCGCCGTCGTCGCAATCCCGGTATCCGTTGCAGACAAGGGACCTGTCGATGCTGATGAATGGGCCGCTCTTGCACTCGAATCTTGCCGAACAGTTCGTCTCTTCCTCGGTGATACGAGGATGGCAACGGGACCACATACCGTTGCACATTCCGATTGCGGTCAAGGAGGACGATGAATTGTCCTCGGTACGACACCTGATTACCAAGCTGGTGTTGCTCTTCAACCTGCCAAAGAAGTATCTTGAGGTGGACAGGATATTCACGAATTTTTCGACTATACTTGTACAGTTCTCGCAACAAGATGGCACGCAATATTTCTTTCTGGTACCCTTGGTTACTGAAAGATGAAACTGCCGAGTTAGAGGCGTTTGTATTTTGATCTGGAAGATTTTGCTGCTTGAAAAACGTAACAGTAGTATATAGGTGGCGCTGATGAGTTTCCTGCATTTGTTTACGTTGGGGAAAGAGTAGCCATGCTGGCTCTGAAGTCAGTTATAAAAATCAGATATTTTCGTGTTTTTATAGCAATTGTTTGGTTACTTTTAAAGTTTTCCCACTGGATCTTAAGCATCCCAATTTTTTTGCTGTTTCAAACATTGTTTTCTTTGTTACCAATTTACATCCCCTAATGCTTTTTAAGTTAGCATGATAAGAAATATTTTAGTGATTAAAACCATGGCTATCAGTTACGGTTGCCTGTAAATCGGAATTCGTTTATCTAGTTTGCTAAACAAGTGCAAACGTGCGTTTCAGTCAAACAAGTCCATTAAGTTCTCATACCTTGATGCCAAGCTGCAGAATGGCGCCTCGTGAAGACAACCCGCTCTGCATTCATCAGACAAGTCATAGCACTCAGGCCGGCCATCGCACTTGAAGGCAGTCAAGGTTGTGGTGTTTTTTTTGTTGCCAGGGCAAGACATGAGGCTGGACGAGGCAAATTTGCGACAGTACAGCTCGTCCTCTCCGTCAGGGCAGTCGATTTGACGATTGCAAATGTCGCTAATATTTCGGGTAAAATTCCCGCATGTGAAAGTCTTCATCTGACACCGGTCCGGTCTGGTGCACAGATTGCGACATATTGGTGGCCTGGTAGCCTCTGGACAAAGGCATTCGTCTGACAAGTCGTGGCAGTCTATCACGCCGTCACAGATCTGCAGAAACAGAACAGATGTAATGAGTAACTTTGAACAGTTGTATGAGGCCAATGCTTTTTTGTAGATAGGACCATTACCTACATGGTGCACATTTGGGGTCTTACGAAATTCTCGCTTTACATCTTGTTCTTTTTATGCTAGGATAGAGGATACATATGCGCTTTAGTGTTTTGTGTATTCCCAATGTGCAATTTCAGGCAATTTTATGTGAGTGGATGCAACCTACTTATCACAGCAAGTGGTAGCTGTTTCCAGTTGTTCCTGTGAACGCTCAAAGCAGTTGCTTGACGTTACTCTAAACTACTCCGTTTTACGCAACGTTTCTCTGGCTTCACATTCAAGAGTGTTGAAGAGTTTTTTGTATATCTGAGTATAATCAAGGAAGCAATTGAACTTAGAATGCTACTGGAGAGGTATTAACGGAAAGAGTGGTAACTTTATACGGCCTTTGGCTTGGCAACCACAAAAAGTCAGGTTGCTTGGAGGGAAGACTGGCTCGCGCTCCTGCAACAACTAAGTTGAGCATGACTAAACCATACCTCAGCCAGAAGAGACCCTTAAGATATGCACAGCATCAGCTCCCATATCGTGCTCCCTGAGCTCGCGTGTAAAAGCTTGCGGTTTCCGTCGATTGACGTTTAAAAGGCAGTCGAATAAAAATTATCTGGACTCTTAACTTTCAAAACTTTCATTGAAAAATTAGCCTCTTGTAAAAAAAGCACACATCCGAATGGTTAAACAAATTTAAGAAATTTTAGAAAGGTTTTGAGTGGCCAAATGATTTTTTTGTTTGTTGTCTGGAAATCAGTTATTTTTTAAACGAAACTTGTTTACATAATTGTAAAGCTCGTTTATGGGATTAAAAGACTTACAACACTTTTAACAATACAATCGCCGGTCGTTGTCACTTAGAGACCGCAGCAGCCGATATATTGACATTGCTGCGTGATTTTTCCTGCGAACCGCCAAAGTTACGTCCAACGGTAAGGTATTGGAAAAAAGTTTTTTCACCGCGCGTCTTTTGAGGTGTTGGCGATGAATTTGTGACGTCATTTGTGAACTCAAACAGCGGAAAAAACGAAAAAGCGGTGTAGCCACGAAAAGCAGTTGCTACGTTGAAAAACGTGTTGCAAAATATACAAACACGTTAGAAAAATTCATTCTACATGAAAAATGTCGGCCAAGACCAAATATTGCAAAAAATTTACAAAAATTGTGTACATTTTTGGGGGATACAGAGAGGAATTTGTTGATATTTTAGGAACGTGTTTGTCATTTTTTGCATGAAAAAAATTTTATCTCTGGTTCCGAACAAAAAAACACTGAAAGTTGCAGAACATATCCACATCCTACACCATCCTACCAAATTTCAAGGAGAAGTAATAGGAAAGAGAAGTTATGGCGATTTCAAATCTAAAAAATTGCAAAAAATGTGACGAAAATATGACCAAACGTTGACAGAAAGTATCAACTAAAATGTTCAAACAGTGCCATTTTTGTTTTTGGTTGTATTTTTCAGGCTGTTTCCAATGGTACACTCTAAAATCCAGTATAGGCAACGGTTTTAACGTAAAATAAAAAAAAAATTTATTTTTCAGAAATGCGTTGTTTCTTCCCAAAGGTTTTCCCCAAAAATATGGGAAGTTTTTTTTCGGTGTTGGCGGTTAATTGTATTCCTTGAAAGCAGTCGAAACAAAAAAACGCTTCACGCTTCAAAAACGTTAAAATGTAAGCTTGACAAATTTTTCTTGAAAATGATCAAAAAAGTCAATTTTCTCATTGAAAATGATAAAAAATAGTCAATAATTTCAAATGCTAACATACCTTTTTGTTAGATTCATCTGAAAGATCTTGCGAAAACCTTTCTTTCAATGTTTTACTTGTCTACGTACCTTCAGTTGTTCGCGAGTTATCGCCGCAAAACTCGCCGGGAAAGACAATACATCGGCTTCTGCGGTTCCTAAAGGGTTTTCAGGAAAGCCAAACCGCAAGTTGCTAAATTAAATCAGTTAGGCATCGAAATGTTATTCGAGGAGGTTTCTTGTTTGTTGTCATGGTACTTTAAAATATTTGGCGACGTTTCATGGATATAATGCAAATTTTACCACAAATTAACCTTTGTTGAAAACGAGAAAGTTTGAAAGTTTCGGTGAAATTCTTTTCACCCTAGCTTCTGAACTGATTTGTTTGTTATGCACATAAAATAAAGTGTTGTATGTTTTGTCATGTGTATTAACATTATTAACATTCGCTTGCAGTCGCTGAAAATTGCTCCTTTTATGTCCAGAAAAAATTCAGAATTTTTGATTGAAGCTACATGGCATGTGAGAGATCGACAATTTCAAATTTACGAAATGCGAGCAGGCTTTTATCAAAACCAGTAAGCACCTGCGTGTTCCGGATCAAAAGCCTTTTGTCGAAGCACTCAAAGCAAACAAACTGGCCTCTGCTGTTGTAACAGTTGTCAGTTTCGTCTCTGCATTGAGTTCGAGTGTCGTTAACGTAGCGCTGCGGCAGGACGCAGACATCGCTTCGACTTCCGTAGCTGCACTTGAGCCCAGGCACAGCGCGTTGCTCGTCCGATCTGTCGCCGCAGTTATCTTCGTTGTTGCAGGCCAGGCCGAAGCTGATGCACTTGCCGTTGTCGCACTGAAAGTTTCAACACTGTACCTTCAAGAGCACGTCTGCACTTTCCCCAGAACGGGACAGCGATGTCAGCATCGTGACACTGTTTTGACCTGTCGGTTAAGTGTTTTCAACTCATTCTTTCTGAAGTCAAAAAGCAACCAGTCTCCAGCAACGCGACTGAGTTGAACCCATCCGTACAGCTTTAAAATTAGGAAATCGATTTCACGAACCACTACGCATCCCAAGTCCTAAAATCTGCAAGCAACGCTTACGGGTGAAACGTTGAAAGGCTAACGCAAGGGCAGAGAAAACTAGCAAGTTCAAGACTGAAATGAAATAAACACGCACGCAAGCTGCGACTGAGAAATTTAATCGTGCTACATGGTGTTGAGAAAGGACTCATCTCAGCAACCACCAATATATTGCAAGGAAAGGCTCTAATATACAGGCGGCGATCAGAGTCTGCTCATAGTTAGTTTGTGAGCATCTGCATGCTTTCTTTCCCCAAGTTTTGTAGATTACAGATTGGCATGGCACGAACACTCCTCGATAAAGGGATAAGTTTGTTAATTTATGAAGCTCAACAGCTGACATGTATGCTTCGCAATGGTCCAGGGTGTTCTGACGATGAAAAAATAAGAAGGGCTTATTCAAAATACAGTAAGAATATAAGCCCCCTATTAAAACAACTTTGTAGTTTCTATTTAGCGAGAACAGGGTGAAAAAGTGACTGAAATGTTTGCATCAAGGTTTTACGCTATATTCTTTAAAACAGCTGATATGTTTGCGGATTAATCATTTTATGTATATCACCCAGCATGTTTGCGCCAAATAAACGGTTGAATAAAGGTAGTTTGCTTCTTGAAAATTTTTTAATGCTTGCTGTAACTTTTCATCGGTTAAAGTAACTTTAAAATGTGATATATACAAACAAGTTTCACACACCAAAAACCTATATCGGTTGCTGAATATGCAGCAAGAAGTATGCAACGCAGCACTCCAGCTCACATCTGAAGTTTTCAGCGTTCGACACGCTGTCGTTCTTTGTTTCGCACATGTTGGGTTAGAGGGACCTACTTCAAACCGTTTCACAGAACCTAGATTACCTGAAAGTAACTGGGCAAGCAAGTGTTGTTTTCAGAGCTGCAGGTGCTCTGCCAGGGCCAGCAAACGTCTGACGCTCGACGACATCCGTTCTCGTCGCTGCGATCACCGCAGTCGTCGTGTGCGTTGCAAACCAGGTTTCCGTTCACGCAACTTCCGTTAGAACAGGTAAATTCTCCGAATCCGCAGCTGCTGTTGCCGGTCGTTTGCGCTAAGATCGAAGTCGGCTTGATGCGTTTTTCTATTCCTGCAACGAAAGTTGAGAGTGCATTATTGAAGTTAAACTTTTTAACCCGAAAATGTCACGGCGAATTTGTCGCCGAAAAAGTGTGGCAATCGTCTCCACAAGAGGAACAATAAGAATAGAGTGGCAAACCAGCAAAGCATAGACTGTAACGACGACGATTTGACATACAATGCCGCACCACTGGACGATAATAACATCAGCCCTAATCCTGATCTTGGTCGTATAGTGAGTACACAAGGAACCGCCAGTTAAACATTTTATTTCATCGCAAAATTGGGCGTTGACCAACTGTTATGCGAAATGTAATTTCATAAATTAATATTTCCTTGTCGCGGAGACAAATATAACAAACCACGAACGTCACGATTTTAAAAGTACAAACTAACATTTTGAAAAGCGAAATATTGTGCGAAAAGCGAAACAATTTTTTGTTCTTAGCCCCATTTTCCAGGGGAGAAAATGCCTGTTTTGACCCCCTACACACACTCACGAAAGTAGCCCACTGTATCCCTTTGAAAAACAAAATGTCCTTGAAAAAATTTCAAGTGATCTGGCAACCCTAATTTCGATATGTGCCACGAAATCTGCTGCTTGAAGCAGGGTGCTCGCTTAGCAACCCAAATCGGTTCTTAAATTCGGGTTGAAGCATACTGAGCCAAACAGGCAAAGATCTGCACAAAATCAACATACTTGTGAAACCGCGCAGTATTTGAAAAGTCATGAAAGGCTGTTCTTTTCCGTGATTTTCGTCAAAGCTATTATTTTTTAATTTATCATTTGCTTGTTCATATCGCGATTGGATTAAACTATGGTTTAAAAGTAGGTCGGCTCCATTCCTTTGCGAGGAAAAGTTATGCAAAAACAAAAAATCAGAATAAAGCATATTTACTAAAAAAAGCTGCTGTGCTTCTAAATTCTAAAGCAGATAAAACAGAAACGATAGTGAACTTTTTACTTTTCCAATCCTTTGCACAACCAGATCAAGCCTAAACATTAGGTGCGTTGTAAGAAATTTCACGTTTTTATTGAAGATTGTAATGCAGGCGTCGTGCAGCTAATTGCGGGGTGTTTGTTTCAAACTGCTGTAAATGTCGGAAGGAGCAACAAATATCTTGCAGTTAAGAAAAAGTGATGTCAGCAAAAGCACTTCAAACTTAAACTACGGCCAAAAGCACAATGAAGTTGAACCCTTAATAGCTTAAAGAACTACAAATTTAGAAAATCGTTCCCTGAGAAAAAAAAATTTAAGTTGTTTATACGATTTACCTGCTCACTGCTAACAAGGTTTTCTTACAAACCATTTCATTGACACCTAATTGCTACATTTCGATTTAGAACTTAGACCATGATAAGGCAGTGGTTTTCAACCTTTTTTGTCCTGCGACCCATTATAGCAACCCACTATAACCCAACCACCCCAACTACCCCCATCTAAAACTCGAATAGAACAAATGTAATACAATTGTGTACATATAATATCAACTTGCGAGCCCTCTACAAATGGCTCACGAACCCCCTGGGGTCGCCACCCCAAGGTTGAAAAACACTGATGGATGGGAAAGGTCCGACGACGGAAAAGTCAGATTTCGAAACGATTTGCTTCGTTAAGGGATCACGCGTTTCTTTGAACTTTCCCAATTCAGTGCAAATTGACAAAAATGAATGTAAAACTTTACATGAATTTGCTTTTAAAACACTAATATTTCTGCTGGAGGATTCTACGATGCGACACAAACATCAAATGCCAAAAGTAGTCTTGAATTTTTGTATAAACAAAATATTAATTATAGGTCTATTTCGAAAAACTTGATTTTATTGGCTTTACACAGGAAAGCAATTCGACAAAAAACAAAGCTCACCTGCCTTAGAAGATGCAGAAGCAGCTAAAGTTGACAGAACAACCAGCAAACAGCAAGTATAGGACATACTCGTTTACACACCGCTGAATTTGATTTGCTGCTACAAAGTGAAGCCAATACAAAAGATTTGAGTCGTGTAATCAAACTGGAAACTATTTCTTATACGGCTAACGCCTGTGGACAACAAAAGGAAATGACTTACAGAGTCTTAGGAACACCTACCTCAGTTAGCCATTTATTTAAATTTGAGCTTTTGTCTAATTAAGCATGAACGAATGTCTGATTTTGCCATGTTGTTTCACAAGGGAACGACAGATAAAACCTGTATACTTACACTAGACAAAAACCTTCAATTTATAGTTGACTGACAGACGTGATACTCCAGCCACTGAAGTGCTCTGCTCTTAATGGCTACCTGTATGTACAGATGGGTACCTCTGAAAGCAACGATTACTGCTAAGAGTAAATCAGAAGTCTGCACACTATTCATTAATTATATTATTTACATTTCAGAAACGTAATATTTATGCCATTTGCTGTCATTTTGTTGCAATAAACCTTTGGCTTAAAAAATAGGTTTGTGTAAACGTTTTGACATAACCCTTTCCGCCACTTTGCAAAGATTTCCGTTTAGGGTCACATGAAATTACCGTACTCTGACGGCTGTTTGCTATGAGGCTTGGTCTACACATTTTACGAAAATGGTCACAACATTCCTACTTTTACTTTCGAAAATTTATCGATGAAGATCAACGTTTCTCTTTTCGTGACGACTCCCTTTGCATCAAAAGCGTTACCAGCCAACAAGATGGAGCTTGGCTTGATCTTGGCGCATGATAATTTCTTGATAATGAGATTTAAAGCAAAGCTTCTTTACAGAACGTTTATATAAAGCATTGTAGCAAATTAAGTTTGAAAAATTATCGCTTTTTGCACAGTTCGTGATTTCTGAAAAAGAACAGAAAAAAACGAAAACATTAGCACGCCTCTGGGAGTGGCCTGACTAAAGCAACATTGTTTGGAATTATGTTCAAAGCAGGTTGTCCGGTCGGACACCTCTCAACAGTTTCACAATTTTTTATCATGCTTTGAAGCTGGTGACTGGGAGGATTTGACTTACAGTACTTCTTTACATCGCTTATTGCTCAGAATCAGTCGATGCTTATGTTTTCACATACAGTATAAGCCAATGCAATACCTCTTGATGGTAAAGAGCATGTGACACGGCTGGCGCTTAACCCTTTAAGTCCGAGACAACCTGCTTAACATTTTGTTTCGGTGTAACAGCGCTTCAACGTTAGTTTGCATGAAATTGTCTAATGTTTGCGCCAATAAATTCAACTCAACCTCCCCTACATCAAACCCAGAAGAACGGTAATAACGCCTGCGTTTTTTTCTTGAACTTTTGCTTCCCGAAAAATCCTCAACCTTTGCATCAGAAATCCTGCCACACGATTTCAACGGAATCAAGCTAAAAATTATATGGTCCTACAAATTTTGAATTGAGCCTGCCTTGTAGTCTGGTCTAAACAAGGCAAAATCTGTAACGCTGCTGGATCCGCTTCTGTCAAAACACGTCCGACCTAAACTTATAATCTGCTAGACGCACGCCTACGGCAGGCTGTGTTTTCGTAAGGTTTTGTAAGGTCGGTCCAACGTTTGTCATTTTTATTGTAGGCACCAGGCTATTTACTCGTTCACCGTAAAATTTTGCGGCGTTGTGTTTCACGCAACAGCACAGTAGTTGGGTGAGAATTCAGCAAGGCACAGTGCCACTGCTAAAAATGAGATCTGCCAACTACTGGGCTGAAAACAACGTTGCGTGTTGTGACATTCAAAATTCTTAATCAGCCTTGTTGTTATCAACCAAGTTTTCCATTTCAACTGGTATTTTGTTGTGATGAGGTACCGTAGCCCTGGGACCGAGTTTGTTAAAAAAGTTTGGGGGAGACAATCCTTCATTGTTTGCGTTTCAATGACGTCACATCGTGTTCACCCAACTGTAGTACGACGTTTTTGTGAAATTAGCAAAATGGGGGACACCCTATTGAATTTATATATTTTGGTGGCCATAGCCCAAGTGCCTCCCCTGGCTACGCCCATGGTGGTGGTAGGTGCTGTATCCAGCACTTAGCATTGCATTTACTATGTAAACACAATAGTTCTGAGAGTTGGGCTTAAATAGACAAATTTATGCTCAAAAGTTGTGTTAATTAATCAATTCAAATTTGGTCAGTTCCGAAACAAAATTTTTCTGCAGTGGCGCGTGACCACAAATTTTAGTAGGGGTGAACACAAAAACCGAGTTTCAACATTTAAATATCTTAATGCTCCATGTTTTTAAGGCATCATCCATGCAACGTTCATGTTTCTGGCGTTTTCTCCTGAACAACGGTGTTCAGATTTGAGCAGAAAAATAAAAAGTCTGCTTTCATTGAATTGACAAGTTTTAAAAGTTTTGATAGAGAAGTTCCCAGCTTCTACTTTGGATCAATGCCACCATTTGCTCATAAACCTTTTCTGCAAAAGCGCTAGTAAACCTCTCAATTCCGTAAGTGCACGATCTGCAGTATGCTTTTTGCAGCCAATATTGCAGTTGAACAAGAGTCATCGCGGCCACCATGACGATTGCGCTTCTTATACTTTATTTACAGCCATTGGATGTACACCAACACAGCACGTTCAATTGAAGCCGAGCAGAGACTTTGCTCTGAGGCAATGACTTCCGACGAAGTAGGCCTTCTACAAAACTTTCGGGCATTTAGAAAGTTAACCCCATTTTCATCTAATTTTTGAGCGATTAATTTACGTATGTAGTTGATAAACGTAAACGCTAGAGTCTTTCAACGTATTTGAAATATGTTTGGATTTACGATAATCCCTAAGATCTTTTGGATATGTTCAACTTATTCGGTAAAACTTTTGTAGCTACTTCAAAGTTACTTCGTTTGAATTATTTGATGAGACTGCTAAATTTAACTGACTTCATTGAAATATAAAATGGAGTTAGACTGTGAACACAACCATACCCACAATATTACAAAACTTATTGAGCACGCTCAGCTGCATGTAAAGATAGCTTAGCACTGCACGTAATTAACTTTATACAAATCACGGACTTCTTGAAAATACAATAACTTGTCTGCAGAATTTGAACCCCTAGTAATGAGAAAAAATTCAAAATTAGTTTCATATTAGTCACATGCGCTTTGCCATCTAGACAGATTCTAAGCTCAGGAATGGATATTAGGGAAGGAAAACGAGGCAGTCGCCTTGGGCCCTTTTGTCCGGAGATGCCGTACCCCGCTCCTGAGACCTTTGAACCATTATTTAGTTGAAAACGTTATGTACCACTCTAGAGCCACATTCGAGGAAGCTCTGAAGCAAGTCATTCCTTTTTCAAAATAAAGCCAAAATTACGTGAAAATGTGCCAAAGGAGGCAGCTTTCAAATGTCCAGCTGCAAAACGTTACACTTTATTTCCATTCGTATGTATATTATGCTCTCGAATTCAGTTCATATACTGAAATGGGAAACAAATTTAACTCCTTTAACCACGTAATCCCACATCTACTTTTCATGATGGTTATGTTTTAGGGCCCTTTTCCAAATGCTTGCCCTTACATTTTAATATCCACTCATATGCAAATTATCTCAGTATCTGCAAGATAGTGGCAGTGTCAATTCCCTCAGCACTTACAAAAAAAAGCATCTCGCTATTTACGTTAGATTTTGCTGCTGACTCTTCTCGTTTCAGTTAATTGATTTCAGTTACTTGATTTCATTCTATTTGAATAAGACAGGGGATAGTGTTGTATAGTGTTGCAAAAGTGTGTGTAATAACCTAACTTAATACTGTATCAAACCATATGCAACTTGCTGCTGAATACTGATCTGTTGATATTGGATATAAAGAAACCAAGCATGATGAGTGAGGCTACATGGGGAAAATCAAGTTCAAAAGAAGAAAAAAAACTTCAGTCAACTCTGGCAAGGTATCAAACAATTGAAAGAAACAATGCTCATTCAGAATGAAAAGCTGGACAAGCTAACTAATATCACACAAAATCTTGAGAACAAGCTAAGCCGAATACAAAAAAAGATGGTTGATTATGAAAATAAGTTGAATCAGCTAGAAAAAAAAGAACAACTACGCGATGAGATGGTTCACAAAACAAATCTGCTTGTCTTCCAACTTGACAGACAAGAACAATACATAAGAAGAGAAACTATTCTAATTTATGGAGTAGAAGAAAATAAAGAAGACAACGATGATAGGGAAAAGTTCTTGTTCAAAATAACAGATGAGCTCGAAATCGATCTCGAAGATAATGAAATACAAGGAGTACATCGACTAGGACAAAAAAGAAGAAACAATGAGAATCCACGCCCAATCATTGCACGATTTGTGTCATACAAAAAAAGGAACGAGTTTCTTACTAACAAACGGGAACTCAAAAATATCGAAGGAAGACAGCACGTCTTCGTTTGTGAAGGTCTCATACCTCTACGGTACAAGCTACTGAAGTACATGCAAAAATCCTGTTCTGATACGTTTACCTCTTGCTACACTCGAAATGGCAATATAAAAGCTAAGCTCAAGACATCTGAAAAATGGGTCACCGTCACTTCACCTGATGATCTCTTAAAACACGGAATTGATGTTGATTATAAACAGATGGGCTGTGGCGAAATACTTAACAACTAACTCTACCGCAAAGATATTACCTTCCGTGAATTCTGAAACAAAACGTCCAATGCAAGCGAATATTTATACTTGAATAAAAAACTGCCAGAGGCAAAATGCACACGTAAGTGTGTTAATTTTATGTTGGAATGCTTTTTCTGTTCTGAATATATGGCTGCTGGCAGTGAGCTTCCCACCTAAACCTAGATGAATAGGCTGTAAATATTGCAATGCTCAATTTCTTGCTGATTGTGAATGCTTAACAAGTAACAACCGCTGACAGCGATCTGCAATTGGCTTTACCAAAAGCACGTTCAAACTCAGGTGCTAAAATGATAAAAGATAGTGCAATAGAAATCTGATCAAGAATTCCTTTAGAAATAAAAAATGAAACGTGCTTGCTACTTTTTTCGGAGGAGTATAAGAAATATGTATAACTCGGATCACTGGGCAACAAATTTTTGGTCTTGTTTTTTTCATTTTTATTTTTTGATGTTTCTTGATGTTTTTTTGGTGCGCTGAGTCCGTAAATGACGTTAGATTTTTCGTAGTGTCAGCCGTTTTTCTGTAATTTGAAAATTCCTGAACTTTGGAAATGACATAATTTTCCTGGGATGTAATATGCTTTAGATAAACTTCAACAAGTTTTTATGAAAACGCGACTTGGCATGTCAGTTTGTTTAATCAAAATCCTAACAGACACCAAAGAATCACTTGGTACTCTTATCTAATCCTCCCTCGCCCCTACTGGCGTGTGAGCCAGCTGGTGGCGAGATCTGGGAGGTAGATTTCGAACGTGTTATAACCATGATACTCAATACTTCTTAACTTTCTTGGTTTTACTCTATTCTTCAACTAGTCGCTACCCCCACCCCGCTATCCGCTCTACCCCTTGTGAGGTCCATCCCGGCGCGGGTGGGACCTTTTTAAATATTTTATTTTTATCTACAGGTACACATAAAATAAGCCTACAACACATGTTTAATACAGTAGTATAAGTCAATACAGTAAGCTACA
>Ga0210059_1001406_pt1 | contig 36077 bp, 33 predicted proteins | sample Ectturendosymbi2_FD_188042 | JGI IMG/M metagenome (GOLD analysis project Ga0210059, IMG submission 188042) | Ecteinascidia turbinata endosymbiont from Florida, USA - Sample 2 (SPAdes) (version 2) | ecosystem: Host-associated > Tunicates > Ascidians > Unclassified | place: Key West, Florida... | reverse complement strand
GACAATGGAAACGTTTTCGAAACTGAATCTGTACACTCTGGTATGATTTTGTTGCAAAATAGGTCTCCAGGGAGAATATCTTCTGCTGATTTGTCCAAGACATTTTTGGGGCAACTATAGCTGCAAACGATCATCCATAGATTCACCTGTCACGTCCTGCAACAGAAAAGACATTCGTTAAAAAATGGGTTTTTTATCGAACAAAATATGGGTACGCATCTTCTTGGGTCACCCTGTAGTAGAGTCAAATCTGAGAATATCATGAAGTCAAAACACTGTATATGCATAATGGATTGTGCATTTGCCAAACCAAGTACTGTAAGACAACGCTTCTTGCATTGCCATGCCTAGCCTATTTAATATTCAATCGTCCAGTAGTGGATTAAACTACGTCAAAAGTCACAACAAACCCATTACTATATCAGAATTGCAACTAAACATGTATAATTATATCAAAATCTGTTGTTGTAACTTTAATAAAATATCAATAATGATAAAAAAACTGCTAACGATAAATTTTGACCAAACGATAAATTTTGACCTAACGATAAATTTTGACCTAACGATAAATTTTGACCTAATGATAAATTTTGACCTAATGATAAATTTTGACTTTTTTTGACCTAATAACTTTGGAGTGGCTCATGGTATCAATGTGAAATTTGGTTTGTGGACGTTTCATGAACTTTTAGGAAGGCAGAAAAATTTTGACTTCATTGACTTTTGGTTGCCCTAGTCATTATAAAATTTTTTAGATCACCGCGCCGCAATCTGGCTCCAAGTAGGCCAGTTAGTTATACAGCAGGTTGAGTGCAGTTAGTAGACAAAAAAGAAATATTGATAATTCTTGCGTGATTTGTTCATTGTTGTGCAATTACGAATGACTTTTGTTGCATCACAGTTATACGATTTTGCCATGTACAGTTCACAGTAGAGCAGTGTTCTTCATGCGGGGTCCCGCTGAAGTCTAGTGTTCCGCAAAACATGTAGACAAAAAATGGCTTTTATCTGTCGAAAAGACCTGACTCTGGCAAAACATTGTCTGAGCTGCATATTCATTACAAATCTCTTCTGATGAGAGTCTATGACCATGCAGGGTGCAAAGAACACTGCGAAGATTTTACTGTTGTCTTAAAAATGTTCAATGTATTTGATATTAAAGAAATGTACATCAGTGTTCTTCTTTTGAGTGAGTTGTTGAAACCACTGCTTGGCCGCACTAGATCTTGGGGCAGGTGTTGAGCCATTCAGTTGTCTCATCGTCCAGCACCGTCACGCCATGCAGTCCATGGGGAGGTTGATGGATTGGACATTGGAGGACAACATGCTCGACGGTTTGTTCTTCTGCGCCACACTCACAGGCCGCAGAAGAAGCCATACCCCATTTGTACAAGCAGGAGCAGAAACATGACATTGGTGCGTAGGCGGTTAAGCTGGACCCAGGCTCTTGTGAGGGTCATTCGGGGGGGATGCCAGTGTCGGGGATCAAATACGGAGTCCTGTGGGCTGTCCATCCACTCTGTATTCCATTGGTAATCCGCCCACTGCACCGCACATATGTTGTCAGATAAACTGATGAGGTGTTGTTTGGCAGGTACAAATGGGTGTCTCGATTTGAGGTGTCGTGCGTTTCCACTCGATGGACGGTTGAGTGCTGAGTGGAGCAGATGTCCAGGCTCCATGGCAAGGCATGCTAGAGGCAGTGTGGCTCCGTTGCGACGAAGCTCAGCAGGTTGGATGCCTGCGAGGATTGGAAGGTTGTCCGCTGGTGTAGGACGCAGGCATACAGTCACAATTCACAAGGCGTAGTTGATGGCAGGGTCGATGAGGCGGGTATGAGCACTGTGGCACCAGACAGGCGCGCAGTACTCTGCTGTTGAGTGCACCAAGGCCAGGGTGGCTATTCGCAGAGTTGTTGCTCCAGCACCCCAGCCCGAGCTCCTCAGGAGCATGACACGTGATGTCAGCTTCTTGCGAAGTGACTCAAGGTGTCGGCGATACGTGAGCGACCTGTCCAACGTTACTCCAAGGTATTTGGGCTCAGAGAAGAAGGGCAGGGTTTCGTTGTTGTATTTGACTTTAAGCTCACATTTAGCTTCATTGTTGTTGAGATGGAAAACTGCCGACACCGTTTTTGTAGTGCTGAGCTTTAGCTTCCAGGTCTGGAGGTATTCACTTACAGTTGCCATGTCCTTGGTCAGCACTCCTTCCACTGCCTGTCAGTCTCCATCAGCATGTACGATTGCTTGATCGTCAGCATATGCATACTTTCTTGAGACGGTGGTTGGCAGGTCAGAGATGTAGATGTTGAAGAGAAGGGGCGCCAGGACAGATCCCTGTGGGATGCCAGTCCTGAGGCGTCGTAACCTGCTTCTTTTGCTGTTTCCGGTGGTGAGGGTGAAGCTGCGATTGCTAACCATCTCCATGATCATGTGAACCACGTGTCCATCAGGCAACAATTGCAGCAGCTTGCAGGTGAGGTCTGGGTTGGCGCAGACGTTCCATCGGTGAGAGAAGAAGCTGGCTGTTTCCTTTGGGTTATATAACAGACCAAGGTTGTTGGATGTTGCCCAGGAGTCCAGGCTCTTACCGTCATGTTTTGTTGTAAATACCACTTCGCAGTTGAAGTCATCAACATACAGACTGGAGTGTGGGAACGTCGGGATGGCCGCTGGTGTGAATCGCGAGCGTGGAGGTTTGTAGACGTTAATGATCTTGTATCCTACAACGTCTATGCACAACCACTCAGTCTCTGATTGTTCTGGACGCTGATCGACCAGTGAGCATTTCAACCGCTCATGGACAAACGTGGTAAGGCGGTAGCTCTTGCTCAGGACTGACCCAGCTAGTGAAAAGTTAGGAATCACTATCTTATCTGCAGTTGTGCAGTGGGTCTCCTGTAGGGCGATGATGAAGGCCTTGTTCTTATAGGCTAGTTCAGTGGTTCTCAGACGGGAGCCACTTGGCTCCTATGGGAGGAATTTGTAATTCCTGGGAGGAAATTTGTTTCAGGGAGGAAATTGGGGGGCAACAGCTGTGGATGAAAAAAAGAAGTTTTATTATCACAGTAGTTTATTCAACACGCAAAAAACTGTGCAACGAGGGTGGTTCAGGTGGGTATTTCTACATCACGCAAGCACAAGTTGCTTCATTATAATCATTTGAGTCAGTACTAGATGTAGTACTAGCCGCACTAGATGTAGGGACAGGTGTTGAGTAGCCAATCGATTGTTTCATCATCCACAACCGTCAGACCGTGCAGTCCATGGGAAAGTCGATGGAGTGGACAATGGAGGACAACATATTCCACGGTTTGTTCTTCTGCGTAACACTCAAAAGCCACAGAGGAGGCCATACCCCATTTGTGTAAGCAGAAGAGGAAGCCTCCGACACTGGTCCGGAGGCAGTTGAGCCGGACCCACGCTGTTATTGGAAGGGTCATTCCAAGACGGTGGGTGCTGGTGTCGGTGATGAAAGTGCGAAGTCTTGCAGGCTGATACTTGTCCAACCACTCCACATACCATCGGTGATCCGCTGAGTGCGCCACATGTATGTTATTATTGCCTGTTGAAATTATTAGTTGTTGTACAGCGAGGACAAATGGGTGTCTCAATTTGAGACACTGAGTGGAGCAGGTGTCCATACTCCTTGACCCAGCATGCTAGAGACAGTGTGGCTCCTTTGCGGCGAAGCTCAGCAGGTTGGATGTCAGTGAGGATGTAAGAGGTGTAGATGTTGAAGAGAAGGGTGCCAGTCCGGATCCCTGTAGGACGCCAATCTTGAGGCGTGGTATTCTACTCCGTTTGCCCTTAGCGGTGGTAAGGGTGAAGCTGCGATTACTAACCAGCTCCATGATCAAGCAGATCATGCGCCTGTCAGGTAGCAATCGCAGTAACTTGCAGGTACCAGCTGTTTTTACTGCAGTGTCTGATGTTTTAAAAGAGTCTGTTTAGTTCATAATCTTCTCTTCTTTCTTCATAGTAGGTAGTGTGAAATTTTTGCGAGTATCATTTGTGATCTTTTTTCGGGAGGAATTGACAGTGTTCGGGTTTGTAAGGGGGGAATTTGAAAAAAACTTTGAGAACCACTGGGCTAGTTGCTCGATCACAGAGATCTTGTTTGCGGTAAGTCCCTCGGTGTTCAGCTGGAGTACGTTGGGTCGTGAGTCTTCGGCAGCATTTCTGTTGCTGCGCCCTGAAGAGAACGTTTTATGACCCACCCCATGCCGAACAGATCCAGTGCGGGTAGCAGTGGTTGCTCTCATGTTGACAGGTTTGGTTGACATTTCAGGCAATGTCGTGCAGGAGGGCCACGTGAAGGCACCTGTCATCCTGTGTTAATCAGGGTCAGAAACAAAGTAGCAACTTGGGTTTCCGAACGCTCCATGCAGAGCAACAGCGCAAGACTTTCATGAGCAAATATTGCTGACATATATCGGCGGAATTTTGCCGATACGATACATCGGTAAGATCGTCATATCGGCCGATATATACCAGTGTGCCGATGCATCGGTCGTGCTCTAATTTTCTTTATGTATAAATGGTTTTGGTTTGTGATTCCAGAATCCTATTTTATCAAGCAATTAATGTGTTTAACTGATATGCAATTAACTGAGTCATCTGTACAAACATTTTTGCAAATTACAGAGAAACTCATGCACCCTAAATTGCACACTGCATATGCCACAGTCCATTCCTGAGTAACGATAATAGTCTGCACCAAAATTGTAAATATGTCACTGAAACCTTGGTTAATTTTTGTACACATATACTTGTGTGTGCCTTCTTTTTCACAGCAAAAACCAGACATTAACGAAAAGGTTTTGTACAGTACATGCAAAACTCCTCGCCAACTATAAAAGTCAGCAACGGTCAGCAATACAACAGCACAAAGTAAAAAAATGAAACGCTGCGATCCTTAGTGAAATCTGATTGTTTTGAAGAGTGGGACTTGTTATAAGTCCCACGCGGGCCATTTTTTGACGTGACTAGCTTTGATCAGCCGTAACTCCTGAACGTATCGCGCTAGAGAGCCACTGAAAACATCTCTGGATGCGGGAGACAGCAAGGAATCCAATGAACTCGACAAAAATATACCTTTACGTGTAAAATTTAAGAAAAATCCATATTTGCGCATTTGCCATATTGATTTTTTGGCAATTTCCAGAGGAAATCACTCCGTCTCTCAGTCTCTGATTGTTACGTTAGTGTTATCACGGGGAAAGAAAATGCTTCTAAAGATTTGAATTGTATCACATCGATGTTTCTGAGAAGTTTCAATGCCTATTTTGTGCTTGGTTATGCATGTTATATCTGTATATGCTTTGTGAATGCTGTCTGGCTTTTTGTGGTGTAGACACGTAAGCAGACTGAGTAGACGGTAGGCTACAGACTAGAGCTGCTGTTCAGCCTTTGTTTTACTATAAGAGTGTGGATATGTGCATGAGGATTGGATTGAGCAACGTGGAGCCACGATTTAAGAATGTATAAGAAATGCAAGAACAACCAATTCATTAAATTTCTTGCTTTTCAACCTCTATAATAACAGATTCATTGTTGAAATTTCTTATAACGAATTATTTTGTTTTATTACAAGAAATTCGTGTTTCTTAAATTTTGGTTAGTTGGGGTTCCATAACAAACGAGAGAGTATATCAGGGGTTCCACGGATAACAAAAAGGTTGAAGCGCACTGGATTAGACTGCAGAGAGCTTCTGGAAATTTTTCAGCAAAAATAGATTTCTCGAAGTCAAAGCTTTCTCGCTTAAAAATGTACTCGATGTTTGGAAACACATACGTGTGTGAGAGTGCATATTCTACAATGAAGCAAGTCAAATCTAAAAACGGGAATCGAATGGTAGACGAAACACTGGACGATAGTCTTCGACTTGCTACCACTAACATTGGTATTGATAAAGGAACGATAGTGTCAGATAAGCCTCGACCACAAGCGTCACACTGACAGGGATTTGTAATGAATACCTACAGTATTTGCTGATGTGTATTAATTTCAATGACGCACTCACTTCTCTTCCCTTTTTTAGTTTTAAATCTTGTGAATGTGTTATTTTATAACATCATTTTGTTGGTAGTGGCCCGCAAGTTGTCACATTTTTGTAAAATGGCCCGTAGGTCAACAGCAGTTGACCACACTGTTTTAATAGAATTGCAATTTTTATACTACCTCATCAAAATGCAGCAAAAAATTGTATGGTGTGTTTCAGAAAGAAGTAAGGTCATCAAGTCCTGCAAGGCTATCAAGATTGCAAGCCCCCTCTGCTGTTCAGAAGTCAAAGTCCAGTCAGTCGCGCTTATCTTCCTTGCCCGCTCCACAGTCGTCATCAGAAGAAACTAATCTTCAAGATGCTCCTGCTGAAGAACCTCAACCTGTTGAACGAACAGCTCCTGGTCAGGCTTTAGGGTGAGCTGCGTGTGACGATTATGCTGCTGGAAAGGAAATTCGTGAGACTGAATCTGCGAAATGTATTTGACCACAAGAAACTTTGTGTGACCTTCATTATATTTAATTTCGGCTAGAAAAATAGAATGTCATTGAAAAATGGTTAGCCCCTACGCATTGTTGGCGCTTGCGTTCGAAAATATATCTGCAGACAATCCAAGTCCCAAACTAAAGACGAGAGCGACGAGACAGATGCTCAGGATCAAGCAGCTGAACTCGGAAGACGTCTAGTGTTTAAACTACTTCTTCTGGGCTCGACATAATGCCGTCTTTAGTGTGACTTCGAGAACATTTTTCGCTGTTCAAAACTCGATAACGTTGTTTTGAGAAGTAAACTTTCCGCTCAAGGAGCAGTCACTACCTAAAAAGGAGAGGCTGTTTTGTGCCATCAGTCTTTTAACGGGACAGGGTGGATGATGTTTTGTTCTCTTCTTCCTCATAAATGACGCCTGTTGGTTTATGCTTTCTTTGTAGCGATTTTTGTTGAAAAACATTAAAAGCTGTCGAGACTGAAATCTTTGTTACCTTCTGTAGTGTTTTCCTCGATGAGTATTGCGTTCACGAAAGATGTTTGTTCCACAGAGCAGCAGCTGTACCTGCGCCCGGTGTTTCGTTGGTTGAAATAGAATCGATGAAAGCCCAGATCAAAGAATGGAAAGAGAAATACGAAACTATACGATTAAAAAGACAGGTATAATGTTAATTAATTTGAAACGGGTAAGAGAGCTCAGCGGGTTTCTAAGATAATGTTGTTTCCTTCTGTTACAGGAAGATAGAATTAAGTTGAAAGAATTTGAAAAGATGAAGATACAACTCCAGCACTTGATGGACACCAAAGCACGCTTGTCCGAGCAGATCCAAGATCACGCAAAACAATTTCGAGATGCTAAAAAGGTCTGAGTTTCGTGCATTTGCGGAAGTTGCATCTCAACTTCTAAGTTTCACATTTTGTGATAATGGTTTACTATACAAGTGAACGCAACACTCAGAGTGCACTAAGGTATGAGGAAAGGGCCAGGTGGTGTCAAGCGGCTGCTCTGTTTTTTATTTATTTTTTCATTGTGACTCACCCCATTTATTGAAAGGAACTATCCGAAGCCATTGAGTCAAAAGAGCGGTACGTGGAAGAGATGTCGGATGTTCATGAAACTATTGAAATGGCAACTTTGGACAAAGAAATGGCTGAAGAAAAAGCTGATATGCTGCAAAAGGAGGTAATAATATAATTTTTGTGACGACTGGAAACCCTGGCTTTGATTGTGCAAGTGCGGTTTGTGATGGTAGATTTCTTTTCTTGGGGGTTTGAAGAAGATCTTTTTCTGCATTAAAGATAATTAATCTTATCATACTGTAATTTGTTTTATTGCTTCAGCGTATTACATGAGTTCGCTGAAGTGTCGTTAGCTAATGTAATATGTGGCAGTTTGACGATGCGGTTGTGTGGTTATGGCAGATTTGAAGATCCTGAAAGGTTGTGTTCGAGTTTTTCCAAAGTTTTTTTTATTATGGCTTGTCATCTTTATCTTGACTTGTGACTATGCATGCCATTCTGGATTCGAAATTATTTAAAACTAATGTCTACTCAAACTGATTGATTAAGTTTGTGGTGTAAATGTGCAAATGCGCGCAATATTGCTTTGATGTTTGTTTGCAGAACGACACCTGTGTAGAATTTTCGCTTCTTCTTCCGCAGTTATCAAGTTTAATAAGCAGGTTTGAAACATTGTCAGGTGGAAGCGCTGAAAGATAAAGTGGAGGAGTTACAAACGGATCTGGAGATCATGAAAGCAGAAATTGAAGACTCTGGTGTGGATGGCGCTGCTACAAATTACCAAGTGAAGCAAATGGAAGAACAAAATAACAGGCTCAAGGAAGCTTTAGTCAGGTTTCTATGCAGCAGTTCATTGATATGAAATTGGGCAAAAACTTAGGCCTATATGAAGTTCAGTCGTGGCTCGCAGTATTTACAAATTGCTCGAACTAACGCGCATAAAAGTCGGTTTTTGTGAGAAAGTTATCAGTTAAACTGACAATTATTTTTGCAGCATCGTTCGATTCCTTGCAGTTGGTGACAGTCATGAACGTAACGACGTCACTGACCGTTTGTTAAAGAAACGCACAGTGTTATGGAACTGCTGCTGCTAATTCTGGATTTGTTTTTTGATATATCGGAATAATTCGCAAATTGCGTAAGGTATTGTTTTCCGTACCGGTTAAGTGGTGCAGTTGGTTGAGCACGCGCCACCAAAGCTGTTGGGATGGGTTCGATACCCAGTCGGGTCAACCGCAAACTTGAATAAGGGTACTTGCGGCTTGTCCAGCTTCGTGCGCGGCATTGATGGGTGGGGGTGTGAGGAAAAGCTTCACGCACGGCGCTGTCATTGACTCGCCACCAGTGCAGCATTCATTACAAAACCAGCTGCGTGAACCACGACGAAAGTGGAGATGATCGCCGCAGACCACTCGTGACACTCCGAAAGTAGTAGATAAACCGAGTATAATCGAAGCTGAACTGATTTGTTTTCCATCACATGGCTCAAAGACTCTTGCCAGCCTTTCATGGGTTGTACTGATCTGGGGTAGAATCGCCTATTTTACTCAAACAATTTCAGTTGGGACTGGTGTGGCTTTCGTTGTACTTGTAAACGTCAAGAACGCGTTGAGATGTTTTCCAACACAAGGACGAAAACGAAGGTTGTTGATGACATCCGCTATTTTTCTGGGCCACACATTGTTTCACTCACGGACTTTAATCTTATCTGTGAAGCCAAGAAGTTTTCTAGTTGTTGCAGTTGATGGTGTCCTGCTAACGGTGTTGTCAACGCAAAAGTGATTTTCAAGGTGAAAACAATTACACTGCAAAATATTTAAGTCACTCTGCGAAATTCCTTGTTTTCGAGCAACATAGCAAACGTTCATCACCGCGGTTTAAATTGAGATTAGCCCCAGCGAATGGTCAACGTTCGGGCTAATTTCTTGTGTACAAGTTCCTGAGGGCCGCCCGTTCTCGAATGACGTGCTTATGTCCAATTTCAAATTCTTTGCGTGAAGAGGGCGGTTTTATGTCAGACCCGTTTGTACTGGCTGCCTGTTTGCGGGAGAAGCATTCGTATGGAATGGATGCACAATTCCTTTGAAACTTTCTCCAAATTTGCAAAACGCATCCTTTTCAGAATGCGCGACCTTTCTGCTGCGGAGAAGACTGAGTATCTGAAATTAGAAAAGCAGCTGGAGAAAAAGAACAAAGAGATCGATGATTTTAAGCAGAAGAAGGTTAAACTATCTGACCAGCTGGAAGAGGTATTGGTTGTTCTGATGTAACCAATGGTTTTGCTGTCTACTTTCTGGTAATTGGAGTTGGTGGAAGCAACTTTTTATATCAGTCAAAAACATTTCAGACTGCCAACCACATTTTTACCGGATAAGCCTGTTGCTTGTTGTTGGGTCTAAACACGAACGATCTGGTGCAATTGGCGAATCTAGGTGTCATTAAAGTAGTTTTACCCTGTTCAACCTCTGGTATTCTTGATCCTGGCGCTTTTGGTGTGCATGTAGTCTTGGTCATGACGTAATCTTTGCTTGGTCACATTTTTAGCTTTGCATTTATATTTTCTGATAAAGTTTGCAGTTTTTGGTCTGTCAACGGAGAAGGGCGTTATTTTGCCAGTTGGATACACGCATTTATAGATAACATCTGTTGTAATCTGTTCGACTGTGGAAAGAACTGATATCGCGTGATTTTCCTTTTTGAAAATTCGCCCCTATTATTCTGTTCCGTTTTTGTAAACCAAGTTTCAGTCTCGCAAAACTTTGGGTGGTCTTGTCTCGGTTTTTGTGTTGGCTTAGAAACAGCTGGCTCACCATAGCTTCAAATAACCAGGTATTCCCTCACCTTTGTTGTCCGCGCGAGTAACCTACAGATGCAAAAACGTTGCCAAAATCCGTTCAAAGAGTTCTACATCACTGTAACTTGGTTACACTCGCGCAGCGAGAATGAGGCCCATCGCACTCCGAAGTAAACTTCCAAAATTTTTCGCTGATGCTTTATAGCAAATGTTTGAACAATAGCGGAAGTGGGGACTCAATTAATGGCCAGTGCATGCACGAACTTTGTCACTATCACGCATGCAATTTTAGAGCGTTATTTTCAACAACTATCAGCAAGGATATCATCACTTGACTGTGGTGAATTCATGTGAAAGCTGTCACCATCACTTGATAATTTCACACGACACGGTGGGCATATACAGGACACAATGCAAATGTTCTAATACTTCTCCGTCAATCTGTCATACATAGGTAGCATTAGACAGCTTGAGTTCAGTTTGAAGTAAGGGGTGTTTTGCTATCGGCGACGTGAAACAAACAAGGAAAACCTTCAAGTTCTCATTTGGGTATTGAGTTATAGTTTGTCATGAAACGGAAAAGCAGTGGTTTTTAAGGAAACTGCTGGAGTACAAGGGAAAGCACAACTTGAACTTCCTGATGTGCCAAAACCGCCGCAGCTAATTGAGTTTCTTGCAATACTTTTCAGTTATTTCAACAGGATTGACGAATGATACTGAGCTGGTTATTGACGAGTTGTGCAAGAAGACACGCAGAATAAATTTTATCTTGTTATAATTCGCGTTGTTTTCTTGTAAAAACAGGAATTTGGCCATTGGCATGCTGTGGTTGGAATTTACGAATCCAAATTTAAGTATTTTTTAGTTGGCTTGTTCAACAGACATATTTATTGACTTTGTCGCTGTCTGCGTCACTTGGCGCCTCCCTTCTTGTTGCTGTTATCGTTCAACAACGCTGTTCAGCCAATAACTGCTTAAGAATAATCTATATTAAAGCACTAGCGTACGTGCAAAAACATTTGATGCCGTCTGTTAAAATCTCCTCGACGTCATGTCCTGTTTCAATGAACCAGAATTCGGGATGTTATTTGACTCAACATATTCTTTGACTTCAGTGACTGGCTGTCTCCTCTCGAACAAAATTCCTGTATGAGCCAGTGCTTGGTTAACGTAACATTTGATGTCAAAGATGTACTGCGAGCGGAAATAAATATTTGCGTAAAGTTTGAAGTTCAGCCTGATTATGAATCGTGATTTTTATACCTTGTTTTTTTGCCAATAAAGGTTCCATGAGCAACAAACACAAGTTTAAAAGATATCATACCCTTATCTTCTGAAGCATTGTTTTGCCATATCCTATCTGCAATTAGAGTGCTTGTGTGTAAAGTGCATGTAATGTGTTTTAATGCCACAATGCTATTTTTCTTGCAATTTTATGAGCAAATGCTTCAACCTCTCTTCAATAATCAGGCGGAGACGACCATTGTTGAATTGAAAGAACAAGTGGATGCTGCGCTTGCTGCTGAAGAAATGGTCGAAACGTTGACCGACAAAACACTGCAGCAGGAAGAACGTATTGTCGATTTGGAAGAACAATTACACGATTTGGTGAAAGAGAACTGAAGTTGTGATCAGATGATAGATGGCTTGGGTGAAATAAACGATTCTTGTCTTGAAACAGGAGTCTATCAACGAGATGAACGAAGAACTTCAGGAAAATGCTCGCGAAACCGAACTTGAACTACGTGAAGAGGTCGATTTGATGAGAGCGAAAGTTCTCGAAGCGCAGCGACAAACCGACACCGCAAATGAAGTCGTTGGCGACTATCAGGTTTGTTGCACATTTCATCTTCACACAATAATCTCAAGGTTCACCAGCGTGCTTTTTTTCTGGCAATAAGTGATAAATTTCATTTATGCTACAATTTTTTTCCGTACCAGGAGACTATCCAGAAGTTTAGGAAATTGGTGCAAGAGTTGCAGGACGCCAACCAAGAACTCCGCCAAGCTCAGAGCGAACAGGACGATAAGTCCGACGCCGACAGTGCTCATTCTCAGCCACCTCCCGCTTTTAACTACCAGATCAAGATGGTCGAGACAAAGGTATGCTGCCGCTTACTTCAAAGTTATTTTTTTAATGAACTTGACAAGAAGTACAGTTTACTTTCTAGGTACTAGGTTTCCGAATTTTCTTGTTTATGAATGTGCATTACATCACTTGATATAGTTTCGTCACTTGAACTACGCTTTGAGTCACGCGCCCTCGCCTCAACAGCGTGGATTGCCTCTGAATCGCCATCAACTGCAGGTTCACTTGACTGCGGTGCTGTTGACGAGTGCTGTCTCTCTCTCTCTATGTGTGTGTGTGGTAGAGACCACTAACATCTTTCATGACATAGACAAGACTTACTTTGCTGCTTACCCACATACTGTTTAGCTTGCCGTGATTGGTGAATGCTCGCATTGTAACTGCGCAAATGACCTGTTATATAAACTTGATCGTTTCGGGGACGAGTGGGCAACAAATGCACGTCTACTATGTGATTTGTAGTCGGTGTGCCCCATTATTTTTCGTTCAGTTGAATCGCCCCAAAAATCGATGTTTGAACGGTTTTTGGTGGTGTTATAATTTTGGGACAAGGCTACTCTCAGGTAACCACGTAACTCGCTACACCAACTTTTTTTGGTATTATTTGCGCCCAGAATCTCATAGCCGTAAAATCAGTCTCTCCATCATTATCAAAAGAACTTTCTGATCGCGCAGTTGGAAGGTATTTCTTCACGGAGACTTAGCCTAACTCCAACAGCGAAAATTTACTGTTTTTTTGCGTAGTGCTGTATCGAGTAGGCTTTTACTCAGTTCAACGATTTGATGTATTTCGCCCTGTGAGGCAAATAGTTTCTCTAGAAAAGATTGAACATATTTTGTGACTAAAGCTATTTTTAGGATACTCTGAAGATTAGGGGTTGTTCTAACGGACGTTTGAAATTTTTCACTCAAATCAATGCCACTCTAATGCCAATCCACACTGTTTACTCAACTTGCAGAACAGTGTCAATAGTTTTGGGCTGAAAGCTCACACTTCCCGGTAAACATGCACCAAAATTATATTTTCTTTTCCGTGGGGAACCGGTATTAACCGAGAACCAAACTGTAATGCATAACTAAGCAAAACATTTAAGAGTGAAAGTTCTATTTCTATGTGTAAATCTTTTCTATCCTGAATTGTTAGTGCAAGTCTTGCATGCAACGGATTTTGCTTTAAAAATAACACGTGGACTGTGCATTAACGTAGATGCTAGTTGCGTCAAGACTGAAATGAGCGATGCTGTGTGTTTTGTGAGAATGTGGGTTCACCTTTAATCCTGATGTTTGTACTAAAGAATCATTAGTCTGTGAAAAGCCAACCACTTAAGATATGTAAGTCAGCGTTTTAAAAATAATCTGTAGCTGTTTACACAGATAAAAATTTATGAAAACTTGCAGATTGTGACAGGTTTTGATCACTAAGTCCCTTTGAAATCAAAGAGAATGACAGTTTTTATTTGGACAAACAAGTACTATCCTCGTTTAGTGTGTGTAAACCATCTATTGTGTATTCGTACTACGTTGAAAGCGGCTGTAGTGTGGTTGTCAGTTTCTCCCGTGCGCAGTTCTACAAATAAGGGAATTCTAGTGCACGAGTTCTGATTGAACACCGAAATGTGACATGCTCAAGGTTAGTTCTATTGAGAAAGCGGTTTTTACCTAGAGGTAAATGTATCTATGAAGAAGTCTAATTTCTTGCGTGGCTAGTATTCTTTATATATAGGAATTGATTTTTTAGAATTTTAGGAAACAGCTGAAGTAAAACATAGTGCACCCGAGCTTTAATAATGAGGCATCGTTTTCCTCGCTTCTTATAAAAGGTAAATGAGTTTACAAAAATAAATTTTTATAAACATGAACACAAGTGATGTCAAACTCTGTCACTATCGACTTCAATTTAAAATGTTTCTGCATTTCAAACATTAAAAAGTCAAGAGTGTTTCTAAAAATATTTTTAGCTCAGACTTATGCACTGCAATAGCAACAATCATAGCCAATACGTCCATTTCTGCCTTGAATACTTAAGTAATCAGCAGTTCCATTGGCTATTTAGTCAACAAACCTTAAATGGCAAGTACCAGCGTGACAGTGCGAAACAACATGATGCAAGGAAGTACTAAGAAACAATAATCTGCATACCTTGGCCACTTATTACCACAGGTCTTATTTTAAAGGCCCCCTCCCTGACTTTCTATTGCTTTAATACAGGGACGAAACTATGCACCACGCTGTCAAACGTAACCAGCAGTAGATTCGAGGATCATTGGAAAAGTTAGGGGAAGATGAAAAGTTTTGAAGTTAAAGACTCAAATCTGGCCACAAACGGGAATTTTGCCACAATTTTGGGCTGAAATGGGATTCCGCTGCATACCATTGTTGTCTATCGCACGGAGTAACTGTATGAAAAGAAACTACTAAATGCGTGCTGGAAACAACGGACACCACCTTACTTTTTTTCCTTTTCCTATGGCGGGCAGCTCTATTTCAGGGAAAAGTTTATGTTGAAACGACATTAGTTTACTGCCCTCTAACTCTACCGAAGTTATTACAAAGTTATTATCTATAACCTCATTGCACTTTGCCCGGGGAGTTTGATAAATTTTGGCACCCTCTATCAACGCCATATGTTTCAGGCTGCAGCGAGGTCGATCGATCACGACCTTCGCAAACTGGAAGCATCGCAGGCGACGACGCATGCGCGGTTTCTGCGAATGTTCATGCCTTCCATGTTCAACCGCAGGGGCGGAGATGGAGATTGTCTGCAAGTTATCCTTCTGGTCGAACGCATCTCGTGCAAATCTCAAATTATAGGTTGGTTTTGAAATCAGAGGCTGTTGAGGATTTATTGTATGTGGCAGTTATTGTGGTTACTATCGTTACACATTTCTCAAGCATTTAAGTTTTAGGCGTAGTGACGTTGGAAAAATAAGTTTTGCCGCCACGTACTCATTTAAGCTCTCGCTCGTGGAGAAGCCTCCAGCCTTGTCGTTGTTATTGATCACATGAATTATTTAACATCTCCGCCCGTAGTTTCACCGGTAGAGTTGCTGAGCACCTCGGTTAGTGTCTCAGAAACGATATCGCCACTTCCGTGTCACGATTTTCAGGCAAACATTTTGGTGTCGTACTTTTTCAGCCAAGCACGTGTCTGATAAGTTCAATATCTCGTCAACTTCCGATAACGATGCTGATGTTCGTGGTGTTCGCGGCGACCAGCTCACATTCGCCACCGATCTCATTTGCAATCTCGCCAAGCTGCAAGTGCTTCTGGAAAAATACTGCGAGTGAGAAAAACCTGTCTGTTTGACTCCCGAGCAAAGTGATCAGCTCAGACTAAAAACATCGGTTTTTACACCTGCACTTGATCGAGCCATGCGCGGCTCTGTGTACAATGCTGCGTTCGTTTGAGTGACGTCATGAAATAACTTCGTGTGTAAAATACCAGGCAATTTATTGTGAGTGAAGTGATTGCATGGTGTGGATTGGCTTGCAGGAGCATCGTGAAATTAGGCAACCGTATACTGTTTGCCCACGCGAAAGAAACGCCATGTGTGAGACGTAAGACCTTAATTCTCTTCATCACGTAGTTCTTTTTGATTGGACAGACTACTAAACAATGCGTCCTGTAGAAAAGAAGCCAATAACAGGTTTTTCGAACAAAATGAGTGGCGAAGAACCTCGTCAGCATTCCGTTTGTTTGGTTCACTGGCGAATTCGTGTGATGACAGTTCGATTTACGGTTGCGGTGTTTTGATGTCTTTTCTTCGTTGATGTTGCAGAACTTTAAGTAAATGCTCGGTCGAGCTCTTTCAAAAGATTGGAACCTTGTACGCGGAGATGTTGCCCCACGAACGTTTCCTTGATTTTTTCGCTGATCAGTTGCGGAAGGATACGTTGGATGAGACAACCAGCATCGATCCGCTGCTGAAAGCAATTCAGTTCTTTCAGGTTAGTCCAAAGCTCGTTTACTGGTCATGGATTGTGTTGCCACGTCGCTGACTTTTGTGCGCATCCCTTATGCTGTTCTCTGTTGCTGAGTGAGCCTCTCCAAACGTTTTATTCCAATGTCCTGCTGCTGCACCGTGCAGCCTGGTGAAGCAGGCACTCGTTTACGGTTCACACAGTGTTCGAAATATGATACCAATAGTATTTTCTCGCTTTACCAGCATTTGTTCAACGTTCACCTACGCTATGAAACATACGAGTGCAACAAACTGATGGAACAGCAACTTGACATGAACCAGTCATACCTTGTCTCCATTGCTGTCAACGCCCAAAGAATAAAGGCGTTTATGCAGGTGATTGCTGATGTCTCTTTGGTTTCTTACACCTGTTGTGTGTCGTGTGGTGGATTTGAGGCAAATCATCATGCTGTGGCTTAGTCAAAGTTGGATATATTAGTTCCGTGACATCTTTTCGTGTGACATGTTTTCGTGTTTTTGACGTTTCATGTTAAACTTTTAGAGTGGTCAAGAAACGAGCGACGCTGCGATTCTTCTGAAGGACTTGACGACATCCTGCGACGATATTCGCCAATTTAACAAAAAAGTCAGGCGCCGAATGCCGCAGGGAAACTCTGTTACACGACTGGAGTTTAATGATGAGGTTTGGTTCTGATTTAAATTCCACTCGACGCAGGCTGAGCGCAAACGGAATGAGCTTTGTAGAATTATTTTTCTCTTGAACAAAGTGTTGTATGGTTGGCAGAATCTTCAGCAAACCTTTTACGTTCAGGTTAAGGCGCGTTTGTCGCAAAGCACCGACGATTTGACGCTTGTCCACACTTTGACCTCGCGCTGGGCTCGTCAATGTTCTAACGTCAGTTCAAGTGAAAGTAACACTTTCCCTGGTCGGCAACTGCAGGATCTTTTAAAGAAAGCGGTCGAAAAGGTGGGCTGTAGTAGTCGGTTGATTTTTATTTGTCATGTTTAAGAGTATTGTCTCATTCCGTAAATGTAGCAATGTGAAAAAGTTGGAACAAGTGATGTTACGAAGTAGGTCAGGCGACTGTGTACAAGTCCTTCAAACTGAAAACCGTGCTTCAACTTTAAGAAAACTTGCGCGAAAAATGTAAATGCCTGTAAACAGCAAGATTTGTTCGCGAAAGGACGCTTCTTTATCTCCACTGACTGCGTCAGCGCTTATGTTGGAAGAGCGCTTCTGGACTTCGCTGACACCAGCGTCGATGTTCAAGATTAGTTTTTCGAAGGAAAAACTTCGTGTGCTTGAAGATCCATTACCTGCGCAGGTTTGCGAAAGCCAGTCGCCTTATGAAGCGATTCGTCTATCACTTGGCAACGTAATGGCAACGATGAACAGTTTAGTAACGGCGATGCAAGTTGGAGAATACGACACCAAAGAACCGCTGCCACAGGTAAAATACTTGTTTCCGTTCCTAATATCTTTGCTTGGGGCGATGTTGACATGTCTCTCCTGGTACAGCCGAGCGACCCGGTGGAGAAGCGCTCCCAAGCGGTCAAGTCAGATATGGTGGATTCGGAAGGTCTTGCCTTGAAATTGGAAGAAAAAGATCAAGCTATCGTCGAACTCCGAATTGCGCTGAAGCAGAAATCAGAAGATGTGTCAGAGGCAAAGATACGCGTTGGTGAGTTCAGCGTAGTTGGAAATATTTTCCCGTTTCCGTAACCGTGACCAGAGCACCACTGACAAAACGTCTGTTTCGTGTCACTCGGATTATTTACATGAGACAGTTGACAAGACCTTGCGAGGTGAAGACTTCCATTTGAGCTTTTGAGGTTTGTTGTTTAACTGGCTTTCACTTTGAGCTCGACGAATGTTTCTTTGCCAGCGAAGCCGACTGCTTCGTTGTCACCAACGCCTGGAAGCTGATGTTGCAAACAATTTTTTATGCTGAGCCGATTGTGTCTTTTCAAGATAAACAAAAAATTTCATGCTACCGATCTGCCATCTTTCAAGCGCACCGCACTTGATCGATCATTATGTTTTCGATCTTTTTTGTTCTGTCATAAAAAGTTATACGTTGCACGCTTTCAACTTGTTACACTCAAGAGCTTCAGTTTTGCAATCTGCCCACACATCCACGTGTATTTCGCACGAACTTCAGCATACGCAGATGACTCGTTACCCTTCGCGCGTTTAAAACCTAGGTTTACTCTGTGTTTGTCGCATGATTGTTTGTGGCCACCCTATCCACGCATGTCGCCACAGTGTGACGTGGCGCGAACAGCAGTTAACTGAGCTCCTGTTTACGACCCGCAGGTCCGTGCGTCTGATTTGAATGAAATGGTTTTAAAAAAGATCGCCGTGATTCTATGCGTTGCAACCCTTGTGGTGATCAAAAAACTTGTTGCTTGGAACCGTGAGAGAACAACTTGCCATGTGTGTGTGGCGCCCGTTTCGCTTTGTCTCAATTTGTTGACCACGTAGATGCCTACCATCTACAAATGCGGAGCAGCAGTAACCGTGATGGCCGTAGAGTGAGGAAATGTACAGTTCAGCACTGGTGACTGTTTCTGCTCGACAGTGTCTTACTTCTTAAGTGCTAATGACATGACTTGGTGCCGATCCAGGTATGCTGGAACGAAAACTGGACAAAGCTGTAAAAGAAGGAGGCGACAAATGCAGCTTGTTGCAACAGAAGCTGGACTCGATGGTTGAAGACCGCAAGAAAAAAGACAAGTGAGCGAATTCGTTGCTGACTTTTCAGTTCTAATCGCCTATCTTAGGCAATCGCAAAATAAGCCGTTTGACGTAAAATATGCGCAGTCATATCTGTTTATTTCCGTTGCGTGGACTTGATTTTGGTATAATAGGTTGTACTCAGTTATATTTCTGTATAAAGTTACTGATGTCGTTTGAAAAGTTGATTTTTATTGTTTTTGTTAAAAAGTAGCAGCATGTCCACACTGAGTATTTTACTGCTGGTCTCAGTCAAATGACGGTTCTTTTGCAATTATGTCATCATCGACTAGCTGTGGTGGCAAAGGTGAAGTATGTTGTCGGCGGATCCCTTTGTTTTTGCTGAAACGGAAATCTCGGCAGCTTCATCTGAAAGGTTATGTTTAAGTTTGAACAAATGTCAACGATGTGCACTTCAGCCATCTTTTCACAGGGAATATGATGAAACGCTGGATGCGCTGCAGAATGACATTGACGCTCTTGAAGCGGAAAAGGCTGAACTGAAACAGCGTTTGTTGTCTGTTCAAACAAGCAAGAGGAACGTCTTTTCAGAGCTCGGAATGAAACCGAGTGGACTCGGAACGGCGATGCCCGGAGCCGCATCAGGAATAGCGTCTGTTCTTTCAACGGCAGCTGCTCCAGGTGATCAAAGCGACGTTGTGTTTGGTCGAGATGTTTTCTCGTTGTCTGAATGTGGTGCTGTTCATTCGGTAGCTCAGGTCTTATTGTCATGCGACATGGTTGACAGCTAACTGGGCGTTACGCACATAATACAAACAAGTGTTTATATTTAAATCTTACGGCAGGGGTCTCAAACACGGACCGCATGTGGCCCGTGAGGACGTTTTGTGCGGCCCGAGATGCTTTTTGGGAATTTTCAAATAATTAACATTTAGGTTATTTAGTTTATTCACCGGTGTTTAAAAGTGCTCGGCTAGCGAGTGGACAAGGTCCTTTTAAGCGAACGTAGAAACAGCTAGAAATGATTTGCCCATAACTCACAATACCTTTTGCAGGAAATAAGATGTAAAAGATGTTTCTATTAAGGTTCAGGTACCGCCATTGTTGCGTCAGCGTCATAAGTTGCGGCCCTCGGGTTATTTTATAAGTCCTCATTTGGCCCTCGGAGCAATGTGAGTTTGGAACCCTGACTTACAGCCCAGCAGATCAAGTTGCGAAATACAAAAGCGTTCAATCCAACAGTAACTGTAAAGCGTTCCTCATTCCGCAAACTCAACTGCTTTAGATGTTTAGGAAACTTTCTTCTGTTCATGAGCATTGTTATTGCCTGTTGAATGCGATAAACTGAGATGTACACCGGAGTTTTATCGCTGGAGGTGTGTTTCGATCGGCTCGTTTTCAGTAAAAAGGTCCTCTTGAATTTCTTGACGCACATTGCACATATATGCCCAAAGGAGAAGTTTGCGCGTCGCTTGTCGGTAAATACCTCTCTCTCTCCGTGCGTGATCGCTCCCATGTAAGCCGCCGATTCACGAGCAGCCATTTGCTTTCAGTTCCTGTCAGCGATTCGCCAATGATGACTCAGCAGATTCGCGCTCTTCAAGCCGCTTTGCGATCGAAGGGCGTGGAATGTGGAAGATTGACTGGAGAGAAAATGCTGGCTGATTTGAAGGTGTGTGAAGATAAGCTGCAGTTAGATTTGAAAACTCAACAGATATTAATGCAGCGGTTCTCTGTTTATATATAAAAGTACAATAAGCATGTCGTCGCACTCCGCTCCTTACTGAGCACGTCGAAATTTTTGGTTTCTTTTCATATTCACTGGGCAGTTACTTCACATTTACTAAAATTTCTGACGGATTCAAGAGGATGCTATCGTATTTGACACATGAACAGAGTTTGATTGCATCTCGTGATACCTTTTTTCCAGCGAGCAAATAACTTTAAATGATTTCTATTGGTTGTTAGGTGTAAATAGGCGAACAAAGCAAATATCCATGATCCTTAGGCCAGGAGGCCGCTTCCGTGCGGGTTGCTGGACGTTCACCGAAGCTGTCAGAGGTGGCCATGGATCCGAAGTGCTGGAGTCGACTCCGACAGGATTCTGCGTTTTTCTTTCGGACCCGGATCCGGAGTCAAAATTTTGTGAAAAACCGGACTTGGATCCGGAAGCTTTGCGTGGTAGCAGGAGTCTGCGTGGTCATTCCGTACGTAAAAACATGGGGAAATTTCAGTTGGATCGATGGTAGCCGGTGTCTGAACAGGAGTTGGATTCTCAAATTAAAAAATTTAAGACCCAGATCCGGATTCAAAAATTTTGGAACAAGAGCAGAGTCGTAGTCTGAAAAAATGACCCTACCACCTCTGGTAGCTATGTCGCCCTTACAGAAGTTTTTCGCTGTAGAAAAAGTTAGGACTGTTGCTAGTTCATTGCTTTCTTGTTGAAAACGGCCTCCGTGTTTTTTTTACCAGAGCACATATCCAGTGGCGGATCCACCAAGGCTAGCGTTTGGGGAAGGGCAGTAAAATAAGGAGCACCAAAAAGTGGGGGAGGACAGTAAAATAAGGGGGCGCGAAAAGGTCATTACTTGTTTAAAATATCGTAGATTATTTGGTGGAGACACTTGTTTGGTATCACCCAAAAGTGGGTACCGTTTCTGAACCAAGAAAGTAACTGTTTGTATTGGCCAGACTACCGTATTTATTCGTTTGTTAGCCGCCTTTAAATGTAAGCACCAAGAAATGGTGTTAAGAATTAATGTAAGTCGCACTTAACATGGGTTACCTAAACCTCTGAGATACTTTCGTGTACAGCACGTTTTGCTTTTGGCAACCCTGGTAATGACGCTTCACCATTGCAACTGCCTTCTGTTCGTCATAATCCCTACTGTGACGAGCGTGCACATGATGCTGAAGACAAGAAAGATAATTCGAAAAAAGTGTTTTGTCAAAAAATCTTAGCCAAAGACTGAGCATCATAGACCTTTCGATAAGCTAAAGATAAAAAATATAAGCCCCATGAAATGACAAAAACATAACATTTGTAAGCCTCGGCTTACAATGGAATAAATACGGTATGTGGTCTTTCAGGGATTCACCACAGTTACAAAGCGCACAAAACGTTTGAAGCGGGTATCAAAATAGTAATCCACATTTTTCGCAGCTGCCTGAAGCATTTTCCCTACCTGGTTAGTAGTTGGGTTTTACTTACACTAACATGTGACAACTGTGATACCACGATAGGAGTCAAATAAATAGTTAAATGACATTCACGCTTCCAGACGGAGCTTGTGGAGGTAGATGTACATGCTAAGTATATTTATTGCTGAAACAGCGATTCAAAAACAAAAAACAAAAAATGAAAGGCATTTGCTATGACATTCCCCCATTTCAGGCAGCCCTGCTGACTGTCGATGCCATGCAAAACAATCTCAGAATAACATGATAGATTCACTCTTGGTCTGAAAACGTACTACCCTAAAATGAATTTACCGTCGCGAGTAAAGGTAGAATTCCAAGCTAGTATCGTTGCGATCGGAAATCCCGAGCGGCATGCGCAAAGCTTCGCACTGTGGCAGCAAGCAACAATAGAGTTCACATGCCATGATCACTCTATTGTTGCTTGTTCGCGCCACATATTTGTATAGTGTTGTTCTTCACGCACATCTCGTTCGTGGTGAATCACACAATCAACGCAACACCACCGGAGAGGTTGCAACAACATCCCCTGCTTTTTACAACGAACCGCACCGATCGCACGTTCTTTGTGTGAAGGCTGAACTCGGCACGACCGTCACATCCTGGTCACAGCACCATTTTTTGTTGACGTGTCTCTCACTCTGTAACACACAAGCGCGAGCGGTGAATCTGATTCACGCTGTCTTATGCGATGTTGAAGGCGTTACTCAGGCTCGCGGCTGTTAGAGACACGAAACAGGCAGGAGAGTTGAGAGGTTACACTGTACACTTTATTGCCTCGAGTTCTGCACGGTTTTTTATGATGCAAAACAGCAGCATTTATCGACCATCAAAACAGACGGCGACTTGTCCTTTACGATTATACAGCAGCAAACATATCGCAGAAAACAGTTATTGGATCAGCCAGACGATAACTCGCTCACGGCGCTACCGACGAAAAGAGAACAAGTAAGGTTCTGCGAGATCGTAAATACATGCACAGAAAGACGAGAAGAAAAACGCAAACGCATTCAACGAACGGCGTGAATATTGAGTCACGTGTTACGTAAAACGCTGTGTGAACATGTGAACGGTTTGTGCCCAGCCGGATGGCTCAAAGAGCAGTCTATTACAAAGCACTGTTTCCAGTCCGTACGTACTTGTCCATATAGTTGGGCCACCGGCCGCAACAGTATTTAATGCTGTTTCATAGGTTTAAAGTGCTGATGTGGAGAAAAAATGATCGTGTACACCGGGCCAGCTTATGAAAAAAAGTTATGGTCCTCTTCAGCGGAAGCATGACACCGACAGCCCATTGTCTAACAACTTGCATTTTATACAACTTGTACTGGAAACCTTGTTTGTTTGTGGTGTGTCTGTGTTTGCACATTTTTCTCACAGTATTGCTTGCACCTGTACAGTCTGGCTCTTTGTCACCGCCTGTTTTTCCGACGCAACAGCTCCCTTAAAATAGGTATTCGGCGGCGAGTCAATCTTCGCGTGCAGCATCGACGCAATACCGCAGCGCCCTTTTACAACTCGGAGCAGACGTTTTTTGCAGTTGACGATTTTTAAAACCTGACAGGCTACGTCTTTCAACTTATCCATCCTGCAAAGTAGATATTTTCCATTTTCATGTTTTCAATGTATTCGTCACTCACCGTCAGCGAAGCGAATGTATGACTTTACAAGAGACTTTAATCCAGGCCCGCGACCATGGGAGGCATAGCGGGGCTAACCCCCGAACACACACTCATTCACCCCAAACCCAAGCTCTTGTATCCCCCAGTAAACCCATTGCAACAGCATATCGTCGTTTCAGAACTCGCCCACTCCCCGATGAGAAAGCCGAAATGCGCGACAATGGTTTCGTACCCCAAAACAACTTTTGCCGAAACTGAAGAGATGCAATATCGTAATTTTATATACGATTACTGCTGTTGTGCAAAACGTAAAAAGAAACAGCTTACTGATCAGGTCAAGAGAAAAAATAACAGATTCTACTGCTTTATGCAGGAACTCACACCTCTCAACGTGCCACTGACCCAAACTGGCAAAACTGCTGCAACACGTAACAAACTCCGTCATGAATTACGTCAGCTATCCGATAAGGTTCAGCAGCTAGCTGTGCCTGTGGTGATTGACGTCAGCAAGCGGAAACCGGGTAATGTGCTGGAATGTTTGTTCATAAATAGGTGTTGAACTTGGCAGACGATAATGTCGAAATAGTTACGAATACGAAGAGAAATTTCTGAGGAATTCCAATCATTTCTAATAACTGCTGCATCAACGGTTTCGTCAGTGCTTGAAGGAAACAAGCATAATGGCCGCGCGTGAGGCGAATACTTTAAGGCAGCTTTCGGCGGAGATAGTCCCTGTATTTTGACATGATTTTTTTCGATCTATTAAATCGATTTTTTCCTAGCTGGTGTTCATGGTTACCGTCGTGTTAATCGCTATTGAGCATAGGAATGATTCCTGGTGATTTTCCTCATGTTATCATACAAGCAGACAAAACTTGATAAAGCTTCCAATGTGAATAAGTTAATAGCGTGCAAGGCGTAAGTTGTGAACTCGGCAACTGTAAAAAAATATTTCCTATTTCGAAAAGATATTGCTGCAGTAATTTGCTAAAGCTGGGCGCTAGTTGCTAATCCAACAACTTTTTATCTCGTTCAACATCACTTTTGTTGCCAAAATATTTCTCAGGATTTTATCCAACCGGTTCTGCTGCTCCGTATGAAAAGATGAAGCAGCGTGAATGGGACATACGGCTCGCCTGTCAGAAGCTTCAAGAACTTGAAATTGAAACGCAGCAGGTCTTGGCCATAGAACGGAACAACCAGATCCAGGGCAGTTTCGCTTCTTTCCCAACCCCGCAGTTACTCAAAGTAAGAAGCTTTCGAAGCGCACAGTTTGTCCAACTTTTTATAAAGTTCGTCCCATTTCGACAAACAAACTCACTCTGATTCAAAGGCGGTCAGTGCATATTTTATCGTTGCCTTTACCAAACGTTGCCAGCAAACTGTTTATGAACATACGGTATCATGGTACGTTACAGACAGTTTGTTTAATGCTTCTTATAGCCAAATGTTTGAGAACCACGATTTCCCAGCCGTTGCTGTAGTACAATATTGTGTAACCTAAACTCTGATTGATTGAAAGTTTAGCTTTATTGGATATCTGTGCTGTATATCAAAGCTTCTTTCTTCGTGTTCACGCAGAGCATCACAGATGTGGAGCCGAAACTGGTCGGTTCCTTGCTCATGCCTGGATCACAACAGACTGTTTCGCAAAAAGGAGAAAAGCTCCATTTGCGCTTCGACCGACTGCATCAAATTCACCACTTGTCACTGCAGATGTGCTCGTCGTAACTGATCTTTGCTTGAATCAGTGTTGTGATAAATGAACTTAGATCGTGTGCACTTCTATCCTCTGCGTCGAATATCCTCGCAGGCGCAGCATGCCTCTAGGATCTGGCGAAGCTTCTGATAACATGCATGATGGAGTGTTGCTAGTGTTGCGAAACGCCTTTTCCCGAATCGCCGATGGTTGCCAAGCAATGGCGTCTCGAGAAAAAGGAGGCTTGTGTCTCTAGGACATGGTGCGAATAAGTGTCAAAATTGCCGTAGAAATGATTTTAAAATCAAGAAGAATTACCAACTCGGCTGTCTACTCAGATGCAATTCTTACGTGTTGTAATTTGTCGCTCTAACTGTTTCGTTGGGGAATTGCGTTGAGGTCGCGTTTGGTGAAAGTTCTAGTTTTGCTTCAAAGAGATCCTCGGCAGTTGTCAAACATTTTTTGTGCAAGTCCAGGTTTTCATGAAAAGTTATGGAAACACATTAATTTGATAGCTTTACTTCGTTACCGTTTCATCAGAACATTGTCATTCGTATTAGTTAGAAAATAAAGTGTACACAGCTGCAAACCGATTTGGTCCAGTTGTTTTGATTCAACGTAGATACAGAAAAACTGACAGCTTAGTACGGGTGGGTAGTACAAGACCAAATGGCATTTTTGTATCCTTGCTTGTCTGTAATGTCTCTGATCCGAGGCGTATGCCCAATAACCTTGATTCCAAAACGTCCTAGTCTTCTACTGAGTTCAATCTTGATTTGTGCTGCTTAAAAGAAGAAAGAATTAAAGATTAAGTATTAGTTTTCGCAATAGCGTAGCTCAGCGGTGGGGAACCTATTTGCTATCACGGGCCGCGTGAATTGCGCATTATCGCTTGCGGGCCGCAAAATCAAATAATTTTATCCTAAAATTATATTGTCTGCCTATGAGTTAAGAGTGGCTTCTCTTGACTTGCTATCTAAGTACCTGCTTAACATTGAGCTTCGTTTTGGCGCGGTGTTGTACTCTAACTTGGGAAACAAAAATTGTAATGCGGGCCATATCAATTGTTCAGGCTGGCCGCAGGTTCCCCACCCCTGGCATGGCTGTTTTCATATTTTTGAACAGCTATTGTCGGCATTCTGCAATGTTTTACTGTTTCTTTTGGATTATAATGTTGCTGTGTAGCAGATTTAACAATAAAGAAATGGCAGAGTGTGGTCAAGTTATTCTGTCACCTGTCGCGCATTTCCAGCAGATTTTATCTCTTGATTCCAAACAGTTGGGTGGAGTTATGTTTGTGTCACATTTCCACGAAATAGAAGTAAGCTGAAAAGCGTCCTTGATGTCAACAAACATCGAGTACCACAATGCCTGGGACGCAACGGCGATGGAACAGGAAGCTACACAGCCAACCAACTGAAGTCGTGCCTTCATTAAAAGTGAACGCAATACAATGTGATTTCGAAAAATAGAAGTCTTGTCGCAATAAACTATATTTGCCTGAATTCGGCCTTAACTTCAACTTTGTTTTGCCACGATTGGTCGAGGGTAGATTTTAACGTGAAAAAAGTGAAATGTACACAATAACCGCTGGTTTCGTTGCGACGCGAAATTAACCGTATGCTCGGGCATTTTTTCGAGTGCAAATTGCGTAAACTCTTCAGACTCCGCTTTTGTGAAGATAAATGAAATATTTACCCAGAATTTTGGCAACAAATCTTGATGGGTCCAATTGAAGTTTTGTTTCTTTTCTACGAGTTTCAGCCGATGCGCTCCCGTCTAAAGTTTGTGCGTGAAACGCTCTCGCGGCCATTTGCCTAATCGTTACGCTGTTGCTATGATGCTGCACCTCTTATACAATTATATTTTCGATCTTTAAGAACGCGACGTTGTGCATATAAACGGTGCGCGCAGAAAACTAATGACAGTTTGTGTTTGATCATGCACGTAGCTGTCGAGCTGCTCATTGCCGTGGAAAGTTTATTGTACACCAGATAGGTAGGATAATGCAGTTGTCTCGTGTGAATTCGTCAATGAGTTGTTGATTCAATAATACAGGGATGGCCAACTCGCGAGCCGCATGCGGTTCTTTTCCCGGTTTCATTGGGATCTTACGTGAATACCGTTTTCATTTGTGTGTAAGTCGCAAAATTTCGTACCAGTTGTTCACCTTGAATATCGGGTGATTCTTACAGGCGAGGTGCGGCTTCCACGCGCGAGCGCATTTAGGACCCCCAGACGGGGGGAGGGCGGGTAAAAAGGGGCCCCCAAATCTGACTGAGTACCTTTGTTACGGCATATAGAGACACCAAAACTGAACTCACCAAGAACTGATTTCACACATTTCCACTTTCAATGTTCATATTTATCTAATACGACAGGGGTGGCCAACTTGTCTTTGACTGGCATCGACTAGAAAATTTTTTCATAACTCACGATCGACCGGTCGGTAATAAAGTCACAAGTACAAAATGTCATAAAGTGCAATGTTTTTCATTTTTATGTAGTTTCTGGAATATCCATCGAAAAATTCTTTTTATCTATCTTGTCAATTCAATGCAAAATCAGCCGCGATCGAACAACTGACACTCGGCGATCGACGTGTTGGCCACCCCTGTAATACGTCAAAGAAAATAGCTTCGTTGTCAGCATTTGTCTTGATAAGCTGGCTGTTGTGCAAGTAAAGTTTGCTTTATCCATGTTGACTGTTAGCATTTTTGGTATAGCCCAGTAAAAAATTATTCAGGAAAATTAAGTTGTAGACCAGTTGCGTAGCTAGAGGTTTTAACCAGGGTGGGAGATGTAGCTGAAAGAGGCCCACTGGCCACCGTAGGGGCTCCTCGCCAACATTCATAAAAAAGTTTAGAAATAAAACTGTATCCGGATGTGGGTGTCTACAAACTAAAACCTGAAATAACCGGAAAACAACAGTCCAAAAACTTCCGAAAAACGCAAAAAATAACTTACTGAAAACCAAAAAAGTACTGACTATCAAAATATAAGAAAAATGGGGCTCAGTTTTTGCATTTAGCTTGTCAAATGGAGGTTCGCACCCTTGTACGCCCGTCAGTCTCACCAACTTTTTTAGCCCTGTGTTGTATCCTTTCACTGTACAAGAATATGCAATAACCGGTATATAATTATATAAAATCTTATTCGTAGCCCGAGCCTGTGTTATGCAATGTATCTTGCATCAGAGTTGTCCAATGAAAACTCGAAAATTTACGCCACTGAGAAATCCAGTTATTTAACCGTAGCACTGTGCCCAGTGGTGGACCTCGGCCCAATTATGGGCCTTAACAGCACTTTTTATTGGGCGGCGCAACACTTGTTGTGGGCCGTGTTTGCTGCGCCGGTTGCGTGAGATCAAACATAGGCTACCTTAACAACTACGTAGAACACTGGTTGTTTGATGTTAGTACGGCATTGATGTTGTCATTATAGGGCAGGGGTGGCCAAACAGTCAGAGACAAAGAGCCACATTTCTTACTGTGTCACCGCAAAGAGTCACATCATACACGTGGGCACACTTGAATATCACCCCATCTCTTCCTCACTCAAACACATATCTTTGCTCAACTGGATTTATTGTAAATACCACACACCAATATGACAATGACGGAACTTCACAAGCCATTTATTGTTATGCATGTTATTTAGTAGGATTTCTGTTATTGCATAAGACCCACATGAAACCGGACAAAGAGCTGCGGGTTGGCCACCCCTGTTATAGGGTTTATTACATTAACATAGCATCATTGCTATGTTACAGATAACTCAATACAACATAAATTTGAAATTGGGCATTCAAAAAAAGCACGGACTTTTAATTACGACTGAAAGGGCATGGGCGTCCGCAAGGGGGCAAACGATCATTCGCCACTCACTTTTGGAAATTGGGACTAAGAACGAAAAACTTCTAGCAAACCTCAAGTCAGGAACTTAATTCCGATTACAATGATTTCATTCTTGCATTGACAGTTTATTTGCCGGTATAACACCCATAGTGCACAAGAACCAGGTTCACTGCCCAGGTGTTGTGCAGTTATGCGGTTGCAGTTCACTCATGTCCGCTGGTTTGCCTATCTGCAGAGGCAAGTTACGAAACTTGCGTGCAGATTGTTCTACAGTTGGGCTTTATTGCGCGACAATAACATGGCAACTAATCTTCATGTGTTCGCTTCAAGTTACGGTAGTTAGCAGGGTGTGTTGAACGCAGGTAACGCAGGAGATACCCGCATGCAAGTGTTGAACAGAAGTAATGCAGGGAGACAGTGAGTTCTGATAGCGGATAGCCACGTACTTTTACAGCCTATGTGTAAAAAGAAGCACGATAAGTTTGAGAAATCCATTATTAGTGTGAGACCGAAAGCTTGCCCGGTTTAAAAGTCAGTAAAGACAAGCAAGGATTTATTGAAAGAGTGGTTGATAGCTTTGGACGAGATCTTAGACGTTTACAGCTCTTGCTTCTAAGTGATGCTGGCAACTCTTGCTAGGTAAAATAAAGACAAAATTATGGTTTTGTTAAAGACCATGGCAATTTGCTGCTTTGTAAAAAAGTACCCTGCTTGAGAAATCTGTGGATAGTTTGTTTTGTAACTTATCGCAATATACCTGGCTATCCCTGCCAACGAAGTGCGTTTGTGGCTGTTGCCGTAAAATGCAGCAATTTCTTTTTGTGTGGAAAGGGAAAAGCGCTTTGTCAATGTCCGTTTGGCTTGCATCGTCAACAACCTGAAATGGATAAGCAAAATGTCGACGTTGCCGCCCCTGGAAAAATTTCTGCGAACGCCCATGGAATGGGGGCCTGGGGCCATTCTAACCAAAGTTCGCCGATCACTGCTGTACGTAGTACTGCTGAACGGAGTTTCAGCAAGTTGAGGCTAATCAAAACGTTTCACAGATTAACTATAACTGATGAAAGGCTAATAAATCTGGCAATGATATCTATTGAAAGTTGAAACTGCGAAAACATTAGATATGACTGAGTTGACAAAAACATTTGCATTTGTGAAAACTTGGAAAAAGTCATTTTCCTAGCTTGAAATATAGCAAATGCTTAAGTCTGTCTCCTGCATATATTTTGTTGATGCTGAAGAAACATGCTTTTATGAATATATGTTAAAACAAGTTTGTTTTTTGTTTATATAGATATGTGTTAAATGCAGTATATTGTATATTGGGGGTCCCAACGTCCAGGCTCGGGGGGGGGCAACCACTTAGCGCCGGCCCTGCGTGTTAGTTACCGTGTTGCGTGGAAGCGCGCTTCGTGGTTCGCGCAAGAACATACACAAGCGATCACAATGTGATCATCACATTCACGCGACTTTGTACATTTGTCATTATCATGTTGGTGTGTGATATTTGCAGTAAATCTAGCTGAGCCAAGGTATGTGTGTGAGTGAGGAAGAGATGGGGTGATGTTCATGATGTGTTCCCAGCGCCGGATTTAGATGGTGGGAGGCCCCATGCGCGGATACAAAATGTTTAGGTAGGGGAGGATCGATGAAGTCACTAGTACTTCCGCATATCATTAATATTGATGACGTAATCTTGTGACGTCACATTTGTTAACTCAGCTGTAACAAAACTTTATGATGCAACATGGTATTTGACAATGATTAGCGATTTGTGAAACTTGCAAAACCAGTCGTTAGAAGCATCGCGTCTTTTTTTAATATTAGCTTGAAAATAGTTTTGAAAATTTTTTGGAAAAACTTTCTGGGCGATCCAACGTTTTCATCATCTCAAAACGCCAATCCTCGCTCAGCAATATATTTTTCAACACACCTTTGTGAAGGAGAAAAACAAAGCCAGCTTCTGTCAACTACTTCGCCATTGTGGATTCTGGCGACGATTGTGGTACATTTTCGTGACAAATTTGTCTTTTCTATGTTGTGGAACATCATGTTTCAAAAATGACTTTTCATCACAATGTCAAAAAGAGCCTGTTTCATATTTCAACCAATATTCCCACATTTTTTCGGTATATTGGCTGGCCACAGGGCCCAGAGACCGATTTCGTTGCCTCCAGTGGCAGTGCCAGCCATCTCATCTATCGCGTTTTTCGGTGATACAACTTGACGTTCTTCTGCTACTGCACTGCTGGCTAAACTAGGTCTATTCCATCGTTATGTAGATCTGTCACAGTGTCACAACACGTTCTTCGATTTTCTGCCCTCGTACAAGTTCCGCAGAAATTTCTCCACTGGACTTCACTGCCACTGTAAAATAGTCACTTGAATGTTTCTTGCTTTGACTGCAATTTATTCCTCTCTCATTTTTGCCTCTTTTGCTTTTTACGTCTTTTAGAACCACTTATTAAGTTCTACACTTGTTAAGATGGCGATGCCCCTTCTGTCCATGTCTATTTATTAATAAGCTTAATAAGGCTGCCACATTTTCGTCGCAAAAAGGGAGGACAACTTATGACTGTCACTTACTTGAGTGTATTACCTGCACAATACAGATATATCTGACATGAATAATACACAGTCACGAACGATCCTTGCCTTCTCTCAGTCTCTGAGTTTTCTCAGTGCTGATTTATCTTGGCTTGATATGTACATCTGATTGTCTCTATGGAATCCTTAATTACCTTCACAGTGGCTAAACACGATACAACCTCAACAAACGACGCTTTAGACTTCTCAATATTCTGAACACGCTCAATGAAGCAACCAGAAATGATTGCAAATGTCTTAAACAGGGTTCGCTCAGAGAATTTTCAAAACAAAGGTTTCAAAACAACAGTTGGCTTGTCGATCGACATGAAGTATGAATGTGAAGCTGGGTACACTTGAAGCATCCTTGGCAAGCTAGGATAAAGTGATAGCCACCTGACTACGCTGTGAGAAATAACTTTTTGGTATTTAATATCCACAAAGCCACAATAGCCTTTTCACTCTTTTTGCGAACTTTGTAAATGCAACCACACGTAATTCACTCAGCTTCAAAATCATTTAGTCCTTTTCTGAAAAAAGGATACTTCTGACGAATTTCTTCATTTGTCAGCACTGCTGATTAGCTATACTTACTAGAAAGTACTACACTAAAGCTATGTACAATACATTGATCATCATATCACGGTTCATCAGCAAAGCTAGTACAGTACCTATAATGGAGTGAGCAGTCCGCGCTCCAATGCCAAAGTCGCTGAGTATTGAAAAACGATTTACCACTGTTATGTGACGATTAATGTGAAAGCATTCCCGCCTTTTCAAACCAAAATTAACTCACGAAAACATAGTTTTTAACTTGCAGGCCCTCCCATAAGCTAAGCTACGTCACCAGCTCGTATCTTGTTGCTGTTGAGTAGGGACAGCTTACTATACGTAGCCTCAATACAATATCATAACCAGTGACGTAACTGAGGGGGGCAGAGGGCAACTTTCCCCCCTGGAAAGCTAAATGTGAAAACCGGTCTCCCACTTAAATTATATTTCAGTTTTAGCACTTTTTTGATTTTCAGTAGGTTGTTTTTGTGTGTTTTTCGGATTATTTTCCGGTGATTTAAGGTTTTAGATAGCCTACCATACCCGGATTCACCATCATTTCTCAATTTTTTTTCTGGGTGTTGACTAGTAGACCCCGTACAGTGGCCAGTGGGCCTCTTTTATCTAAGTTTACCACCCTGGCTCAAACCTTCAGTTACGCCACTTATTATAGCTATGTAAAATAAGAAATATAAAAAGGAGTATATTTTGACATTTTTCAATGTCCTAGGTGATTATTTCATTTCTCACGAAAAGCGTGGACATGCAATCCAAAAAGAGGACGTATGGTAGCTCTACTTAACAATGGTATTCATATGTGGCCTGTGCATATCCGAGTAAGACCAGCGATGTAGCCCTAACAAAAAAGGAGTGGAAACGCACCAAAAACAATAGCCGTTTTGAAACAGCTTCAAACTCATTTTAAAGCGAAAATTGGAAAAGGTGTGGGAACGCCGTTGCCACGCGTTCCCGCCCCGCTACACCCCTGAGTAAGGCCGACGCAAAATCCAGTAATGAGTAGAGACGTAAGTTAACGCATTCTACGTGGCTTGGCCTTGCATTAACTAGATTCAGATACCTGACCAACTTACAGGAAAACAATAAGTGTACTAGTTGTTTCGGCACAATATCGAATAATATACTAGTGAAATACTGCCATCTGGACGACCGATAATTTAATAGTGTCTAGGAACAAACTTTCCTCGCTAATAAAAATGACTACGTGGCATACACATGTCATACATATGGCTAAACACATGAAAATGGTGGGGGGCCCTGGGCCCCCCTCTAAATCCGGCGCTGTGTGTGCCCATATGTACAATGTGACTGTTTGCGGTCACACAGTAGGAAATGTGTCTCTTGATATGTGACTGATTGGCCACCTCTGCAATAGCAATTTCTGTGAAGAGGTCGAATAAGTATAAAGTAGAGAGAGTGGTTGAAGGCAGTGAATCCGCTTGATACTGTACTTCGTTTTCGGGTATTTTGTCGAGTGTGATGGATTGTCTGTTGTCCCGTGCACTAACTGCGTAGATACCCGGATTTTTGTCTAGTGTTAAATACTGTGTGTTGCCGATGTGGTTATAATGCAAATAGTGATCCCGTGATCCAGAATTGCGTGAAGTCTAAACTTATTGATTTACATTTTTCTTTTTATTGATTTGCAGATATTGAGGCATCATTTAATAGCGCAAAGTGTTTCTTCAAGTACTCGCAAGTTGCAGCGAGTTCCTGTGTAGCATTCAGCGCAGAACCGTCGCCAGAAAATCTTCAATAGGGGGCTTTACGCTTGTGCAGGTGGGCTTGACATGCGAAAATTTGACAAACACCCCACTGATTTATAGTGTTTGTTATGTGAATTTGTGGGCCTTGGAGTTTTGTTTCGGGGCTAAGGCGCCCCATGACGACGGGATTGATTCGACGTCCGTGATCCAGGTGGACGAATTGATAGATCTTGAGGCATACTCCAAACAAGTCGCAGTGAGACTGTTCGAGTGATTACGACACCCCGGTCTTCAAACATGTCGTTTGTGAATGATTTAGCACCCCGCGCTTCAAACAGGAAGATGCACCAACCAGGGAGCGGTCGGATATCAGCACAAGCAATGGCCCTACGGCCGTCTAACTGTGCCCGTCGTCTTTTAGACGGGATTCCGACTAGGCGTGTACCCATAAATTTTAATAGGTGGACAAACAACAACCGAGCCTCAACATTTGATTATTTAATGTCCCTTGTTTTTAAAGCATCATGCATAAAATGTGCATTTGTCTTGACTTTTTTCCAGAACAATTGTGTTCAGATTTAAGCCGGCAAATGTCAAGTTTTAAAAGTTTGTTAATGAAGTTCCACGCTTCTACTTGGGCAATTCCACCATTTTCTCGTAAAACTTTCCTGCACGATCAAATGCTTGTGGAAATATCGATGATACGAAGCACCATATGTGCAGGAGCAGGCAAATTTTTGGGGGTGCGAAGGATTTTTTCCGAATTTCCCCAAACTTTCCCGAAAAATACTCCAAAGAAAGTGACATAAAAAATCATGTTGGGCGCATTTTTTCAAATCAAGGCACATCAAGCACCATTTTTGTCCAAATTTGCCCGAAAAGAACTAAATAAAAACATGACCTCCAAAAAAGCGTCTGCTTTGATTTTGGGTGCGATTTTGGTAAAATCAAAGTACATACAGCAATGTTACGAAGGTTTTCACAAGTTTCCACAGATTTTGCCCGGATTTTCATCAAGGCAAACGTTTTGGGGGTGCAGTTGCACCCCCGCCTCCTACACCAGTGCGAAGCACGATCTGCAACATAGTTTTGGCAGCCAATACTGCAGCTGGGCAAGAAGTCATCACAACCACCATTACGATGGCGCTTTTTATGTTTACACGCTTTTGATGTACACAAACACTCAATCGAAGCCGAGCAGCGACTTTGCTCTGAGACACCGACTTGCAATGTAGACCTACAAAATTATAGCGCAAATACTGCAAGACGTGGATCCTCTTGTTGTCCAGTTGTAAGCGACTAATTGACGTACGCAGCTAGTAATGTAAATGCTCGAGTTTGTCAACGCGTTTGAAAAATGTGTGGATTTTCGATAATCCGTAAAATGTTTTGGCTACGTTCGACTAATCTTTGTAGCTACTTACTTTCTATTTATTCCTATTAGAATAAGAGATGATGATGTCTACATAGTAGTCGAAATATATACCCTGCTTTGTTTAAATTGATTTGATGAGACATTGCTAATTTAAGACTATTGAGATGTACAATGGAAAATGTAAACACCATGGCCAGTGGCGTGCAGAGGTCCGGTGATGCCCGGGGCGACTGCTTGATTGTATGCCCCCCTACGAAATTCTAATATTGAGCAGTGGCGTATGGTGGTCATTGTCACTGGGTATACGCTATTTGTGACGTCACAATATGACGTCATATTAACGTTTGCAAACCAACGTTTTGGCGAAGTTTGTTCATAGAACATGCATATTGTATTCTACACGCACTCTCCTTACGCGTTGTTGTACAATGTGTCACTGTAATGAACATA
>Ga0210059_1001405_pt1 | contig 36082 bp, 28 predicted proteins | sample Ectturendosymbi2_FD_188042 | JGI IMG/M metagenome (GOLD analysis project Ga0210059, IMG submission 188042) | Ecteinascidia turbinata endosymbiont from Florida, USA - Sample 2 (SPAdes) (version 2) | ecosystem: Host-associated > Tunicates > Ascidians > Unclassified | place: Key West, Florida... | reverse complement strand
GCCCCCCCCCCAATTTTTGCTTAATTTCCCGTTCGTTTGGTTGACATATACAGTAGATAGCTTTCGGTCAACAATATTTTAGTCCAGGGCTTCTCAATCCATTTTGTTCTGCGACCCATTTCAACAAAGGTTTTTCTATGCGACTCCTTCATGGATGGCCTAGATTAGTGGTTCTTAACCATTTTTGCATATCTTATCCTTTCATCAAACAAGATTGCCAGATTTACCCCCAATACACTTAATGGTGCTCGTTTAGTAAAAACACGAAATTGACATATCTTAGTGTTTAGAATGATTTATAAAAATCTACATTTGTTGAAATTATGATTCAGTAAATTTACCCCTTTGGAAGATGAAATTTACCCCCAGGGGTAAATTTACCCCAGTATAAGAACCACCGGCCTAGATGTTAATAATACGTGTAAACGTCCCATTAAAAATATCAAGAGGCATTTTTGTCCACGGCAAAATCATGCAAATGCACACATCCCACGAAAGTTACTATACAGTAATAAAATAACCAAGTGATGGAAAGAGCAAGGCGAAAAAAATTAACAAAAAAATAATTCCCTTAATAGAAGTTGGCAAGAACAACTAATGGGATGAATGCACTTGATTTTTACGCAGATCATCCATTTGTAGATTGATACAATAAGCCAACGCAGAAAGAAAGACATTGTCAACATTTTTCAAAATGCATTGGTTTTTGGACTTGATAATTGCCAATTTTGAGAATGCCGCTTCACACAAGTATAATGTTGTGCAAACGGTTAAGAGTTTATGAACGGCTAGACCAGAAATGACTGGGTATTCATTTCATGTAATCAAAAACCACTAAACTCTATTTTGAAAAGTCCAGCTGCAAACAACTTTAGTCAGTTACTACCTCCACAAATTCATCCTGTGGTTATAATGGCAGCTGTGTGGCCTCCTGAAATTTCAATTGTGCATGGTTTGCGGATCCAGCTTTTCACGAATCAAACTCCAAAGTACTTCTGAAACTGTGTGAAGCTTTACTTTAGTCTAGAATTACTCAGTGTGCTCTCAAAGCAGTTAGCCTTCATAAAGATCAGCGTTTACTCTGTCAACACTTTCACGGGGCCCTCTCAACATCTTGGAACCATTTAGATAAAATAGGTGAAATAGGCCAAAACCGTCTCTTGTTGAGAAGCGCTGGCTTGCAAGTTTCATCATGTTCTGTAAACTTGGTCTTGTTCAGGGGCGTGCAGAGGTCTTGTGATGCCCGAGTCCCGAGACAACTGTTTGATTGCATGCACCCCTACCAAATTCTAATCTTGAGGAATGAGAACAGCAAAGCTACCTGCCCAAAACCCTGCCACGTGCAAAAGCATTACGCCACAAAAGCTTCACCTCAAGTGAGAATAACGAAGCAAAACAAGTTGTCCGAGTCTCGTACCACGTTACGCAACAATAGCAAGGCACTTGAACGTTGTGAAAATAATTTTGCATGGCACTTTTGACGAGAAAAAGTGAAATACGTTTCTGATGCTGGAGCTTTGCTTAAAAGAACATGGTGCATTTTAAACGGTATCGTACTTGTTTGCCGCTGAAGTGTTTTAACAGCTCGAACGATGTTAGTTCTGACAAATTTTCTGTATTCTTTTGATCTTTTTTACAATAATTGAAAGCGAAAATTTATCTATGATTGTATTATTGTAAACTTTGCAATAGGCTTTTCTTGAATCAACAGGATAAGCAGTATTTAGCACCGAGCCAAATTTCCAATTCTGAATCTTGCAAGCATACATGTCGAAGCTTGTGACAATGTTGTATTGCTTTGGCTTACCAAGGAGTTTTTTTATCAGACATTATTTCTTACCGCTACCGGCGTAACTGAACCAGTTGGACATATCATATGTGTCTGGGGATGAAAACATATCTTACTAATGTAATCTTTTAACTTAACGTGTTCACTAAGCACGTGACAGAAGCACATCATTTAAGCTTTACCAAGCCATCTAATTACTTATTATTACGACGTAATTATTTGGTTGAAGTAGCTTCGTTGCGTCATAATAAAAATTCCAAGTGGTTGAAGGCAGATGGGTGTGCCTGGCCCTGGTTTTGCCCGATTTAAAGCGTTTTGAAGAAGATAAATTATTTTATGATGAGGAAGATGTGAGGTTTTCATCTCCCAAAACTGTTAAAACATTTTTTTGCCAGGAATTTGTTACCCGCTAAATCTGCCAAACGGTTTTCAAAATGTTGCTAGAAAATCAGTTCACTGCTAGATTAAAATTTTTACAGCTAACAGTGAGAAAATCCTGCTAGATTTGACAGCAAATCAGCTAAAATGGCAACTCTGCTATCTCGCTTCAAGAACGTCATTTTCCGACACCATTGCTTTATACAGAAAAACTGCAGTTCTATTGAAACTGAGCAAAGCTAAATTTTCCGGGCTCTTCATTTCAACGGCCAAAATTTAATATTGATAAGCCCACCTGATGACCAGGTTACAGCTTGTGGCACTTAATGTAAATATCCCACTGAACATTTAAAAAATAGCATGACGCATGCCAAAAAATATTTATTGCCATTGCCTGGTTGTATTGCTAAGGATCGAACGATTGGAGAAACAAGATTAAGCTAGCTTTGACTATTCACCGTGATTTCATGCAGGGCCTTTTGCATTGGATTTTGAGTGGAGAGGAATATAAACCTCAAACTACCGGATCAGTGGCGTTTGCTAGTATGCGGTCGAATGTCATCTCTTTGCTTTGTGCAAAGGATTTTTGACTGGGGTGAGGGAAGGGGCTTGGCTGGAGAGAAAGGTGGAGGGATTGGAGGAAAATTTCCTCCAAGTATGTCAAAAAAGCCCTGATTCGAAAACATACAGTGGGGCACTTTAACAAACTGGATTTGACCCATACTTTTGAGTAAACATTCAATCAATTTGCTCACTCCTCAACCACATTTCCTGCCTTATAAGGCTAGCCCACTAGTCTAGGGCTTCTAAAAACAAAAACTAAAGAGTTAGAACTTTTAGAAATCTATTTACTCTAAAAATAATAAAGAAGAGTTGGAACTATCAAACTACTTTCAAAAATTAATTTTCAATCAACGAACTGCCGTCCCCCAGAAGGTTCCGCTCTGGGCCCGGAGTCTCCAGAGACCCTCCCTTGCTACGCCACTGCTCCTACACTTGCTACATCAGCTCCCATTGAGAGAATTTGTTCTATCTTGAATAACATGTGGTCTGATGACAGAAACAGAATATGAAAGCCCTTATCGCCAGCAAAATTAATGCTGACTTTTCCCGTGTGATTTTTACGAGAAAATAAAATCGAACAAAGTATTGTCTACAGAAAAGTATGATTGGCCGAAAATGTAAATTTACAAATGCTTAAAACATTGTTTTGTTTCTTAGTAAAATGCATTATTTTAGTTTTTCTTGGTGCCTCATCCGCAGGAATTCAAAATGTCTACATGCTCAGTAAGATATTAACCACATTTATCTGAAAAGACTCGTTCTTATGAAGCTTCCAGGTTTTCAATCACAAAAATATGGTATGCCTCTTCATACATTTTAAATTATTGTAAGCAAATTTGAGATGTTGAAAGGGCGGCATTTTATTGGCCGGCACTTAGCCTTGCTACGCCACTGTGTGGGACTATCCTGGCTGACTGAATGCCTAACCGGGACATTTTGGTTGACTGACCAGAACGCCGGGACAAAGCCACCGGGACTGTCCCGGCGAAAACAGGACGTATGGTAAACCTATGAAAACCTCTTTTGAAGTCAATAAACATCGAGCGTAGGGTACATGCAACTGTATGGTGCAAAAACGGATCATGGGCAACCTGTATACAATCCAATTACCAACTGAGGTCTGCAGGACGCCCAAGTCGATATCGCAAAAAACAAGGAAATAAATTCTTCATGTTTCACCAATGTTGGCTTGCCCGTATTTTGCAGAACACTCAGATTTTTTCAATTTTGTTTGCTAAAAGCAATGGCGATATATACTCTTGAATTTAATTTATGTAAAAAACTATTCTCGTTATTGATAGTAAAGATAAGCGAGCTGCAGACTATAATCATTAAGTCAAGCTGTGTTCCTGCACTTTTGTTATATAGGGTGACCCCCAAAATACCAAAACCCACAAATCTTTGAATAAAATTTTAAATTTTAATTGTTCTTTTTTTATTTTTTGCGTTGTAGTAGTAGACTTAGTGCTTGAAATATTGCAACAATAGTTTTTCCCACCATGTCTTGGTCATCTAAAGAGAAGGCATTTCGCTAACAATTCATACAAAGTAGTGCAAGCAAGTTTTCGGAGGTAATTTCAGTGTCGTCATGTTCCATCAAAAAGCATAATTTTTGCCTGGATTCACAAGTTTAGAGAGAATGGGACTGTGCAAAATCTTAATTCAAAAGATCTGAGGGATACTTAGTTTGGTCGGACGGTGAGTGCTAGGACGCAAAGAAACACGCAAACATTGACAATTTTGCGCGACATATGCAAGTTTGTCTCCAACGCTGTGGAGGCCATTTGGAACATATTTTGGAAAGAACATGACTTTTACGCGAAGGGACTTCAATGACTGAAACTTTGGTGAGTGATTGTACACAGACTATAGTTCAAAACCTGCAAAGTGCTTGACCTTTACTGGATATTTGTAGGATTTAATAAAATTTTTATGGGTTCTATTTTTTTGGGTCACCGTGTACATTCATGATATCAATATATAACAACAGGGTTACTGCTCTAAAATTAATTTTGCTTTCAAAATGCGAAAACAAAACGACGAACGCACTCACTTTTCTCATTTTGTTTTTACGTGAAAGCAGGTAATCTTACTCATGTTTCTTCAAACGCTTCCTACTGTTTGCTTTCGATACAGGTTCTTTCGTACAGATTTTATACAATGAACATTGCTATAACTTGCTTGTTTCCGTTTAATGCGGATATACGACGGAATGTCATGATAGGTCTAATTCCGTGAGTGCGAACTAAAGCAATAGTAGAGTTGGCACTTCAATACATAAGACACGAATTCAACAGTGCTTTGTATTGAGCTGTACGTGTCGTAGAAGAATTATTGCAAATTAAATGTGATTACCGTTCTGAAGTGTAAAGAGTATTTCGCCGTAAGAAGCACAACATACTTGAAAATTTTGAAAAATATTTTGTGTTGCGAAAAAGCAAAACTCGTAACTTTGACGCAAATCAAAAAGTACAATACATCTGCAAAAAGGCTAACCAGGTAGTTGTAGATTTACTGATTTCTGTGCGAAATTTGATTGCGACGGGCCGAAATCAAGAGATCATACATCACTTTGGATAAAAAAGCTTCTTTTTTTTCAGATTGATTGATTGCTATGCACAGAAGATGATAACAGTTGTTATCGAAACGTTTGCAAGATGTCAGTTGTATCGTTTGCTTTGGCCGTAGTATTTATTATAAAGCTTCTTTTATATGATAGATTATCATGAATTCCTCAATCTCGCTAACGGAAAGAAGAAAATAGGTGCAAGGCAGAATACGGTGTTATCAGGGTTATTTGTAAAAAGTTGAAATCTCGACTAGGTGACAAAATGTGCAGAACACTTTTTCACCAGCATTTTTCTAGAGTCTCGTGATTTTCTCGTGCTTGTCCGTGCTGGAGGATTTTGCTTCAGTGTTGCCATTGTCTTCGATGTATGACTGATTATCCATGCCCTTTTTGCTTTCCAGTTTAACTTCGCTCGAGTGGGTCGATTTGTTCGAGTCTTCATCAACAGGTTTTTTGTTCATACTATTCAAAGAAATTTCATCAACGGAACTCTCTTCATTTTTGTACTTGTCGTAGGGAACTCCGCACCAGAGGAATCTTCGAACCTTCCCAGGGAGACAGCGAAACACAGGGTAGTCAAAGAAAGGTATCGTGGTGCCTTTTGGCAGTTCGCTTGGTCGTTGAAAACCTTGGAGAAACAAGGCACTTTTTCTAATTTTTGTGCTTGTCTACTATTAAATTATATTATTTTCACAAATTTTCATTCCTACCTTCGTGGAAGCTATTTGTATAATCATCTGCACCTTTAATGTTTTAACTGAGTTCTGCAAATCTACGGAAATTGGTAGCGCATGCCATAGCATTCCGGACAATTCTGTAGACAGTGGACCGCATGTGGTGCTCACTCAATTTTTTTTACTCATGAACTGAGGCATTCAGTGTCAAGGGGACATGCTCCTCAAAATTTTGAGTTTGCCCTCAGTGTGCATTTCCACACTTTCGTTTGATGTCAGAGAATTTGCTAATTTATTTTATTTTGTGTAATTTGTTCCTCCCCATAAATGAAAGTACCCCCAACAGGCACCCAATCAAAATGCTTGGATCCGCCCAGTGGCGTACGCAGAAAATTTTAATGGGGGGTTTCATTCAGTGGCAGATGGTGGTCATTTGTATTTGGTGTGCGCTGTTTGTAACGTCACAACTGATGTCATATTCATGTTCACAAACGAAGTTTGTTGACATAATAGGCATATTCTTCTACACACACTCCCCTTATTTTTGTAAAAAGTCAAGCCCTATACATTCACCTTGTAATAAAGTTTTTGTAAAATATCAAGCTCAAGGAGAGGGTTAATCCCAACCCCCCAACCCCCGTTGCGTACGCTCATGGATCTGCCCATATACCCTTAGCGAAGGCGTCCTTTTGCGCCTTTTTAGTGGAGAATAACATTTCTAGCATATCCACGCGTGTGTCTTCGAAAAGTCATCGCCTCAGAGCAGTCAAAGATATCGACGCTCTTTGCTCAGTGGCATTATATTTACGCTTTTGTGATGTGTGACACCCTTGAAGAATGGCCTATGCTTGTTTCTAGAAGTTTCGATCTGTATCATCGTTATGGAAGAGTATGCCTTGTTTATGCCGCGTTTACACAGGAGCGTAGTAAGACATTATCGGTTAGTGGTTTCGAAATATCTGATGGTTGCACACTTGAAAATATTATCTTGATCCGTGGACTGGACAGCAGTAGTTCTTATGTTGCTTTCAAGGGATTTAACTGCGTAACGACTGCTGAGGAATAAGCCGCGTCTTTGTACGCCATAGATCTTTTCACTTTTGGTGAAAACTTACTCCAACAGTAACTATACTCTTCACAAGACGACGCACTCAAATCTATCAGTAAATATTTTCTGTGCATTTTTATCTGTTTAGTTCACTTTCATGCTTTGTCAGTAAACAGTGTAGTCGGTACTCAAATACCTGAAAAAATGTGGACGAAAACATAAACTATTTCATGACCATTCATGTTACTTTTGAAAAACGTTACTTCGATCAGGCATGCAAAGTTTTGCAACTACTCGCTCAGCAAGCAGAAGGGGTGTTTGAATTTTAACATATTGCGCAAACCACTGACTGCTATGTATCGTTTTCTCAGAGTAAAAATACGACATTTTGCTTTGGCAAGCAAAATCAGTTTACTTATACTTCGCATGGCGCTGTCACAGGGCACTAAGAGGTAAACTAACTTTTTTGGTTCCCAATCCTAAACTGTGGTTAAAATTGTTTTTTGCTTTCATTGTGCTTGGCCAATTTCATATGTAATTGTAATAATTGTTTATGCTAAAGGGAAGATAGTTCAAAGAGTGAAAAGAAGAGCGCAGCAATGATTTAGAAGAATAAGAGGCATCTATTGGCGAAATTGCTCAGAATCAGGTTGTGTCCACTGAAATGCTGCAAAAATGCATATTTCTAAGCGTGTTTTTGGTGTTAGCGGCAAAAAATGGACAGATTGCTGTTCAAACTTTTATGACCGATTTATACACGGTAAGACTTATTGTGTTTTGAAAAGTGTTTCGCACACTGCTTTCGCTGGACTACAGAAGATAGTACATTTCCACAGCATAACAGCAACTAGTCCAATGTTTCTCAACCTTTAATGATTCGTGGCCACCTTTCAGAGACACTCAACATCCATGCCCCTACTCCACTAATAAAAACCCTTCATTTTTCTTAAAGTAAACATCTAAACGAAACAAGGCCATGCGAGCAGAGGCCTACTCGTGGCTCCCTGAAAATGGCCCACTTGGGGTTGCCGGTTGAGAAATCCTGAACTAGACTGTATTCCTGGTTGGAGGGTTAAGACACTTTAATCGGTATGCGTATGACTGAAACATGTCGAATTAGCAATTCATAAAAAACTTGTGAAAAACACTTTGGCGAAAAGTTACTCTAGTTCTTATCTTCAACAAATGCTCATCTGCAGTTGCAGTTAAAAGACTTCTGAAAACTCTTTGCATAAAAAGGAACTACAAGGCTGGCAGCTTCATATTAATAAGCGGTAGTTGACTTTTCAGCTGAAAAATGTATTGAGATCATTCTTTACTTGCCTGTAATGAAGGAAACTACGTGTCCAACCACCAAAGCCACCACAAGTCCAAAAACACCGTAGTATAGATACGACAAGGAATACATCTCTGCAATAGGCGGTCTGTCGGCTTCCGTTGAAGTTTCGAGCCATGAATCTGTTAAATATTTTTTAGTGGCAACATCCATGTACTTTTAAATTGAAGTAAAGCAAGTTATGCTAGTAATTTAGGATAGTGTATGTCAGCCAATGTAATGGGTTCCTGACCTTGGGAAAAGCGTTTTCTTCAGAAAGCGTGTAACACACCCTTTAAGTCGTTGATATTTTATTTTTCCGGGTATGCATTGTTAGATTTTTTAATTTTCAGCCATGCGTTTTCGTGAAAGTCGACTAGTGTTGTTTAGAAAGCTACGAAACGGAAGAATCAAGTAACAGATAACAAGTTTAGCACGTGGTTCTTTATTTGTCCTGAAGAGGCTGAATTTATGAATGATAAAGATTATCTTTTCACCCAACAGTTTTAATACAGCATGGAATCCTCCATTTGGTAGAAACTAAACGCGTTTCCAGTGCACTATTGAAAACAGAATTGAACAAAAAAGTCAGTATTTGAAGTAGGACCTAATCTGAAAATTACTTTATAAATAATTTTCCCTCAAATGGCAACCAGCTGGCCACAAGGGAGTGTGTTTGCAAAGCTTGCCTAAGAAATTTATGAAAACAGTAGTGTTTTCGAGCGATTTGTTTGACAAGGAGTTTGTTTATCTGTTGGAAATTGTCCATCTCAAAAGGCAGTTTCAAAAGCGATGTTGAGGTGGATGACAGCAGTGTGTTAATTTCATGCAAAACAACACTATCGTCCTTCACAAATTATTGTGCCAATTTTGGTAAAAGAGAAGGATAATATGCGCACTTTTGTAAATAACTGTTTTGCTCTATGCACAGAGGATTTTCAATAAATTGTCTGTTACCTGTAGTGGAAAAAGATATTGCTGTTGTTTCAGTGGCGTTGCTGGTATTTTCTGAATCAGGAAAAACACAATCGCTGGTGCTTGTCGGCAGAACTCTTAAATACTTGTTTGGAGGAGGGTAAATTGTGCTGCCGATGTAGCACCATACAGAAATAGCAAGCCCACTCACAAGACCTGCTAATGCTCCCTGTCGAACGAAACGTGATGAAATGAAAACAGTTCGCGCAAAATGGTTCTACCCAGGATGGGGTATATCAAACCTTGCAAATTCTGTATAAGTAAGACACGATGGACATAGGCGTACGGAAAGGCATTTTACTGGGGTGGGCAGAAAAAATTTGCCCTGAAAATAACAATTTGCCCTAAAAAGGAGCAATTTTCCCTGAAACTAACTTTTTTTGAACAACTTGCGCTTGCCCTGAAAACAGAGTTTGCCCCAAATTTTTCAAGCCGGGGGTGCATCTCTCCCGCCTCAACGCCTATGACCATGGGTGTTCATCCCTACTGAGAAATGCAAATACCAATATCGCGTTAGGGAACCGCTGACATAGTCCTACACATGTAAAATTTTGCTTTGTACTTTCAAAGACAGTGACGTCTCAGAATACTTTGGTTGCTTGTGCAACCCTTGGGTTCGTTTTTTCCGAATCACTTGACAAATTCATGGCCAAGCTCACGAAATGAATGAGTCACGAAAAGAAGGTCATGACTGTGATTCTAACAGCAATATTAGTCATTTGTAAAACTACAAGCAACATTAATGTATTGTCTTTATTTGTTTGCTACAGAACAATAACTGAATCCCGATATGCGTTATTTTCAAGAAAACACTTGAAATTTTCTTTTACAGAATTGTTTTCTGTTGTGATAGTAACCTCACTGACGGTGAAAATCCAGAACGTTAGAAAAATACTCACCCATGAGTTACACCATGGAAAGGCCCAAGCCATCGTAAATAAAGCAACCATTGGTCCAGAAACCATTCCATTAATGCTCAAAGCTGCATTCAGAATACCACCAAGGTTGGCAGCGACGGCCGTCAGTGCTAGGCAACAAGCTCCATAAAAAACAACAAGTCCCTGCAATTTAATTACAACTTCCCAATACTGCATGTTTAGTGAACATGTGCGGCGGTAGTTTGCAATGGTCTACTCTGTACATTAATAGTTGCTCTGCGCCACCGTTCGTGGTTGGAAAACTATTTATTCGTAGATGCTACTGTTAGGGACACTGCGTCCCCCAACACCGATAACGACAAAAGTGCAACATTAGAGACTGTCGAAAGACGACCAACCTCAATGTCAAGTTCTGATGAAACCATCGCAGTTAAAATAATGAATGATACGCTCTCTGATTTGGAGTGAAGCGCAGTAACCAAACGAGAGAGAAATTATTGTAACTGTGTGTACATATATCGTAATAAAATGTAACATTTTTGTGGAATGATGCAAGCGCTGAATGAGACTGATAAAAATATTATTGCGAAACGCTGCAACAATGCCTAAGAAATACCTCAATGTACTTGTGAAATTCACATTCGTGGTATGTATTTGCAGAAATCATGTATGAAATAACGTCATTAGCAGACTTGTATCATGCGTTTTTAGGGCACTATAATCTGTTCCAAGCAACAGAAAATTATGTGACGCCAGAAAAAACTTCGGACACCTTGCAAAAAGTAATATATTGGTTAAAAGAATTAATTCAAGTAAATGAATATGAACCAGATATATTCATTTGTTACGAAGGACAAAAAGTCCAAGTGGTGGCTAAAACGAAAAGTCAAAAGCTGTGCATAAGCAAGTGGAGATTTACGCGTGAACCGTGCAAAAAGAATGCAATTATTTAATTGTATACTTGTGTGTTACAGATGGCTAACATACGACTGTTAAAAGAATACGCTAACATTGGAGCAAGCGTTTATGCCATGCTCAAAGCAACAAGAATAGAAGGTAGAAGCAAACTGCAAAAGCCATTTGAACAAGTAGATCCCAAAGAGGTCATACTAATGATCGACAAATGGTTATGCGAACGAACAGGAAGAATGACAACAGTACAGTTGCGAATGCATGACCCCAGTCATAGTATAATGCATTACGTGGGATTACGAGCTCACAGAAGACATATTTACGTACTGTATGTGCATGATCTGCCATCAAATCAGCAGCAAATAACACATGTGTGGAAGCCATCAACCACCTTTGTGAATCTGACGGCTGAAGAAATACAGGACAGTGTGGCGAGAGCACAAGAAGTAAATCAGTTGGTCACATTAAGACAAGCATGCAATGACATGCCTATGCTTGATACATTACTTGAACCCTGGTTACCAGAGGTGAAAGAAACAGAAATACCTCAAATGACCGACAGTAAACCAGACCTAGAAGCAATCGAAGAATTGCTGAAAGAAGAGGTCATGACATAAAGAAACTCTGAGAAAATTACGTAAGAACAACCCTCTACAGCAGAAGCGGGTAGCTTCGCATGAATTGCGTGAATCGCGCAAATCGCACGAAACGCATGAGGTTATGTAAGCGTTCCGGCGAGGTTACAATAAACCCATGAAAATGTGATTAACGACAAAGACGCGCAAACCCACTCGAAATTTCATGCAATTTATGATGGTTCTGACATTAGTGTGATCATCAAATGAAGCTTCAAGGAACCAGTAGAGTATAACAAGTAAAAATAGACAAATGGAAGTGATAATACGAAACTTTAACAGGTGCGAAGTTAAAAGTAACTCGAAAAACCAAATTGATAAATAGAACGAATAGATCGAAAAATAGTAAAAACGCCATACTTCTAAACATGTAAAACATTGAAAAGATTGATGAAAATATAAATTTGAAGAAGAATGTACTGCCGGAACAGATTCTAGAAAATAGAAAGACACTGAAAGAAACAATTAAAGTGTATTTTATCAAACTTTGCCAAGTGTATGAACAGTCATAAATGTGTACAAACTGTTGTGTATCAAATGTGATATGATATGAAATACTGGCGAAGTCACTAAGATCATGGCAAAGGTTGAATATTTGATGTTTTGTGATGTTGCGAAATCGTTGTCTGATGCCTATATTTTGAGCGTTATCAGCAACAAGATCTCAGAAGGCCAGGTACATGTTGTGCTGATCTATGCTCCTTGATCTTGTGATAGGAGAGGGGTTGGTTGGATGTACATTGGCCCTCACTAGTGATGGCACGCCCAGCAGACAAAATCTGGAACCATCAGGCCCACAGCGAATAGATTTCGTGCTGTGAAGCTAAGGAATGCTCCGGCAGCCAGTGTCAACAGGGACACACTGGTTGACGAACAAAATTCAACACGTCAGTCATCTCATGACTGTCAGGATTTCGACGACACCAAATTTGGAAGCAATTGAACGCAAGTGCTCTGCAAAATCAGCAGCAGCACTAGAAAAAGTCATTCCATGACGCAAGCAGGCGATACCCTCAAGAAAGTCGCAATGCTTATAAAAAGGAATGCACCAATTGCGGTTAGCCATTTGATAAATGTGTTTAGTGTAACAGTGAGTAGAAAGATAGGGAAAGAATGAGATCTTGTACTGAGAAACTGTAAGTTGAGTTGTGGATATTTGAACGTTGGTTATCATGAGCCCAATAAAAGATATGTGTGTTAATTTCACTGGATTACACCAACATCTGGCCATACGCTAAGATCTTGTTTGTGATTCAGCATTGTGTTGAAAGTCTCCTGAGAAAAGATGAGAAAGACCGAACCTGCAAAAGGATAGTCGTAAAAATTAAAGCCATTGCTTTAGTGAATAGACTTTTTCGTAAAGGCATGAAATCGTTAAGCCGTGGCTAGAGTAAATTACATGCTTTTACCCAAAACTACCTTCTCAGCGTAAAACTGATATGCTCGACGCTGGATACACTGCTGCAATGAAGCCAACAACCATTTGTTTTGTTCACCCACCGCCATTGGTTTGGCGATCAGAGCTTTGCCACACAAACTCAAAAACGCGCAGCCAAACAGACATTCATACATGCCCGCAAAAAAACAAGACTTTCAAAACAGCTGGAACAAAAATCGTAGACGATTGGCTTGTCATGACTTGCAAGACTGAAGAAAAAATCTTCAAAAAATGTTGAAGACATTCTTTCATTCGGCATCGTAAAGTTCAAAACGCAGGGAATGCAGATAAAGCAATTCCTAGTTGTTTAATCTTCACACAATGCAAGAGTAATGAAAAAAGACACATTGGGCCATTGGACCGTTCTTCATAAAAAATAATTATGTGTCACTGAACCTCAGGCAAATTTAACTTATTTGACTAATCAGCATGAATATATTACCGCGTGAAAATGTTAAGGAAAAGTTTGCCGATCAGTCAACCGAAAAATGTGCATCACGTTTTATTGCAAAGAATAGCAGATCTGATTGCAAGGCGGAACTATTTGCTTCATACATCAGTGAGTACAGGGTTTTCGGTGATGGTGGCTCCACTAATCTGATGGGTATTAAGTAAACGATGTAGCCTTAATCAACTGCAGAATTAACAGATTACAAAATGATAGTAAAGTAAAACAGTCAGGTTATCAACCAATTTCAGTTTGAGTTTATTGGAATTTTGCAAAAATTTTGTGGACAAATGCTGCATATTTAATTAAAAATTATTTATTGTAGGGGATAAAATTCTCATTTGTCTCATAAAATCATCTACGCAATTACATTTAGATGAAAACTTTGGATGCCTCAATAACAATTATTTTTTCTCCAAAAAATTGCGGCAATTCACTCCGTGTAGTTTCTCGAAAAGTTACTCAACACTGATTTTCATCAAATGCACAAACCAGTACAGAAAACCAGCTCTGTCAAGTATTGAGTGGTAGAATATATTTTTGCTCCAACTGACACAAACACTGGTGCTCTTACGATTTTAGAAAAGTAATTTCTGCACTTTAGAAACTTCAAAATACCTTCGATATCCAAACAGACTGCTTCGGTGTAACCTTTCTATATGGTTTTATGTAATCTTCAAGTGTAACCGTAGACATGGCGTTGATTCCGGAAGACACAGTACTACAAACAAAATCAGTTCCGTTGGGCAAAACGTTCGTGGTAATTTTTTTTACTGAAATCATAGAAGGTTTCGATAAAAGTTTGTTTGTTATAAGATTTTCACAAATAACGATTGGCTTGTCAGATTCTGTTTGAAGAAGAGTTGATGATGCCTACATAGCAGGCGAAATATATACTTTGTAAGATCGTAGTGTCTGATTCTTTGCTGGGAAAGGATTCCTTTCGATAGACAGTGTTTCACAAATAATGATGGAATTCCATGATTTTCATTCCGTCTGACTGATGACCTACGCTCGCCGCTTACGCGCGCAAAATAAATTGAATGGACTGACATTTGTACAGTAGCCTAGCGAGACAAAGTGCCGCTCTGACCGACCGTAGAAGTGGCGCCCTATCCACTCCTCAAACTTGCTTACAAGAATTTAAAATGAAAGGAAATCATGTTTCGTACTTCTTAAAGATATGATGAGGAATAATCAAACACTCAAAATTTCGAAATGGGTCTTATTTGTCATTGTCGATTATGATTCTTGTTTTTTTTGCTTGTTTCCTAGTTTTTTTAGCCACATTTCCTAGTTTTTTAGGCTAGCCTACCAATCTAGGGCTTCTTCTTAACACGAAAACAGAAAAGAGTTAGAACTTTAAAAACTTTATTTAAGAATAACAAACAAAATTTAGAACTTATAAACTACTTTCAAATATTAATTTTTAATCAACAAATTGCAGCCCCCCATATGATGTCGCCCGGGGCCCGGAGCCTCCAGCGTGTCCACCCCTTGCTACGCCATTGCATTTGTACCATCGTGTTAATGAAATGAAATGAATAGTTTTGAAATGAAAGTGAAATGAGCGTAAAAACAAGGTTTGCATCAAAAACAGGGCCGTCACAAGTGTAGTGGTCACGCGAGACCACAACATGGAATGGTGGAAAATCGAGAAGTCCAAGGGGACAGCACCAACGGAAATCACCTAACATAAAAGGCCTAGTTTCAGTGCGACTACGGACGTGTTTTTCGTGAAATCGTCTGGCGAGGTGCCATCTTCTGTTTCTCAAAAACTTCCGGAACCAATCGTTCAGTGGTTCAACACTTCACGCAAGCGGATCGCGCAATCAGCCCGGTCGTTCCGCTTCACAAGGTAATTGAAATTTATCGAAGTCTCTCAAAAACACGTTTTGATGCTTTCGTCAGTGGAAATCATTTGCATATATTCTTGATCTAGGCAAACCTCTTATTAACTGTACCTTTCTTTGAAAGACACTTGGCCAAATTTTTGCTACGCTCCGGAGCAATGAAAAGCATAGGGTTGCATGCTGTGTTTGGACTGTGTTTGAAATTTATCCGGTGCTCTTTTCTGTCAGTGTGAAAAGGTTAACTGCATTGAAAGTTGCAACGCAATATTCTACTTCTGAAAATAGGCGTGAGTATAACACGTTGTTATGCTAACTTGGCCTATGTACCCCCAGTTCTTTAGATACACACCTGCAAACAAAGTTCAAATAGCGTCGCTCTCAGTGGCGTAACTAGAGATCTGAGCCAGAGGGGAAACATAGCTGAAGGGGGCGCAGTGACCACTGTAGGAGGCTTACTGCCCAGTACTCAGAAAAAATTGAATAATGATAGTGAATCCGGATGTAGATGGCTATACTAAAACTCAAAGTCACAGGAAGGTACTCCATAAAACTCCCGAAAAGGCCAAAAAAACAACATACCTACTGAAAACCAAAAGAATACTAAATGCCAAAATATAAGCTAAGCGGGGTTTTTGCTTTTAGCTTGCTATTTAGCTTGCCAGGCATTAAGCTTAGCGGTTTTTGCATTTAGCTTGCCAGCGTGGCGGTTCGCACTCCTGCCCCAGGTCAGTTACGCCTCTGGTCGCTCTTCATTACATTTTAATCGTGACGCAACCTGGTGTGCATTACCAAAATCAGTTTTATTCTACAAAGCTGCAGGTGCCGTTGAACACAAAACGGCCAGAAATTTAGTATATTGTGTGGTTACGAATTAGCACGGTTTGTAGGTAAAAGTTTTATAATGTGAAAATCAACGGAAAACGAACAAAGAGGCAAGAACTGTCATTCCAGTCTGCGATGATTCCATCTCCACCTTGAAAACCGCAGCTCCATGTGTAAAAACGTGATAAACTCAAGATGAAACATCAAGTTTGAAAATTCTTTTGTTTTAAAAACGATAGACATGGATTGATTTAAGCTTGTAGTAATCCCGATAAGACACCACACTTGCAGCAACCTAGATAGAAAAGGCTTACTGCAAGCAGCTAGGTAGAAAAGATGCAAAACCGTCCAGTTTGAAGGAAGGCTATCAAAACACAGTTAAGAAGTTTTTGAACTAAAATGGGTTATGTATCGGTTACAGTTAAAGACTACTGCTTCACCTGAAAGAACATTGCTGGCAGCCCACCTGCAACCAACGCTGTTTTGTCACGGTGATGAAGCTAACCAATTTGAAAGTCTGATACGACAAATCGAGAATATTGCAGAGCATAGAGATATGCGAAGATGACCATGAAACATTCAAAGAAGTAACACAGGCGTTGAAGTGCCGTGTGCTGCATGCTAGGAAGTGTTTGGAAACAACAACAGCTAAGAGCAACTTAGTTGCTACGTTGCATCGTTAAACTCTTCTAAATCAACCTACCTTAAAATGAAAAAATGACACAAAGTCGTGTTTGACAAACAGCGATCAGGCTTCGCCAGGTTTATGTCGTTGACAGCGGCACAGAAAACATGGTGGCTTCATTTACCAGTAGACCAAAAAGTCATCAGCAGCTGGTGGCGACCTTGACGCAAAGCAACTAAAGCCAAACACGCTCCAGTGCTTTAAGAAAAAAGACTCAATGACACGAACCACACTGAAGTTAAGCTTGAGAGTTGACAAACACAATAGTTACTAAAATAAGAACCCATGCATCCTGCGCCCTGCATCCTACTGTGCATTTTTAAAATCCTAAAGACACAAAATATGATCTCTCCCTGTTGTGCTTGCAGAAATTTTTTTCTCCTGCTTCACTCTGCGTGCAGAATAAACAATATGTAATGCATAGCTAAAACGTAAATGGATTAACGAAAGCAACGGGTTAACGCGAATGCACATAAATAAGACGCAAACTGTTGAAGATTGTCCGAATTAAGTTGACGAATGCTATTGCTTTTAAAATCTCATTTAGAGTCAAATAGTGGAAATGTTGACTTTGGTGTTACACGAACGGACCTAGAAGGTAGGGTGTCAATTTGAGTAATTTTGCCGCGTTATCTTATTTTGATTGGATCAATATTCAAAAACAGCCCTCAACACGTATTTATTCGATTGTAAGCCACAGCTTATGAGTTTTTTTCATGGTTTCGTGTGGCTTACAATCAAGGGCGACTTACAATCGAGAGCATATTTTCCTTAACTTATCGAAAGGTCTAGATCAGTGGTTCTCAAACTTTTTTGGCCCATGTGCCAACTATGATAAAGGAAATATCCAGTGGATCACTTGGACCACGTTGACAATCATTGGTCTACTCTAGATAACGCTCAGTATCGCTACTTTTATCGACCAAACTCTCGTTTCGCATATTCTTTCTCTCTTCAGCATCATGTGCACACATGCAAGTTCCGCCACAGCAGGGATCATGACAAACACAAAGCAGTTTTAGTGATGAAGCATCATCACCAGGGTTGCCAATTACACGCGAAACGTGCTGGTACGCGAAAGTATCTCAGGTAACCCATGTTCAAGTTCGGCTTACATTCAAGGGGGGGGGCTAACAACCGAATAAATATGGTGTAATATAAGTTGATCTGAAAATGCTGACATTCAGTTAAGAATATGATTTACTTTCGAGTGAAGTTCTTTTGTTAGAGCGTAAAGTTCGATAGGACATGGCTTGATGACCAATTAGGTTTCTAACGGCGAAGAAAAAATTTCAGTTGCTTATATAGTGGCTCAAAGAATTCCAACTTGTTTTCTCATTATCTTGTAAATTTTCCATACATTTTTCTAGAGTTTATTTGAAAAAATGGAGTTTTTTTCTGGTGGTAAAATAGCATTTCTAGAAGTAACCCACATCTAAAGCTCGAGCACATTTAAAAGTCCAAATTTGTTTTCACGACGTGGAGGCAACCGGGTTAGAATCTAGCAGGATTCAACTGTGTTGTTTGATTAATCACTAAACAATGCTCACTGTACTTCCATTTTTTTGCGAAATTGAAAGCGTGAGACGCAACGTTAATGAATTTTTCCGAAGCATAGGTGTAATGTGGTCCTGAAAAATGCAAAAATGTCGTGAATGCATTTGCTGTCGAGAACAAAAACTTATAAAAAATGTTTTTGAGAAAGCTCCCCGGGAGAAATAAAATATATCTTCGCACAGGGGCACAGGGGCGCAACCAGCTCTTCATTTCGGGGGGGCAATTTTCATGAAACTTCATTCGATGACGTCATGAGGCTTATTCAACCGTGGTACAACTTTTTCGCAAACGGTCACAGATAAAGTTTGCATTTGCACGGTTCAACAGTACCCTAATGTTACAAAGTTTCATGAGGGCAAATTGAGGCCTATCTCAGAAAAAACTGATCCACGAACAAAAGGATAAAAAATTCTTTAGAAATAACAACATATTAAATTATCTCCCAAGTTTTGACAATTCCAGCATATTTGTGGTTAAAATACCAATCATTTATGAAATTTTCGATCAGATGGCCTCTCTCAAGATAAATCTTGTTAGAAGATAATTAACCAATACAACAAAGAAGAATTCCATTAAGATTTTTCTTAAAAATGATTAGAATATAAAATTTCATCTTCATTCTTTGAAAGTTTCAGCAAATGTCCATGTTGCAATGCAACGTTTTAAAATTTCCGGGGGGGCAAATGCCCCAAATGCCCCCCTGGTTGCGCGCCTGTCCTCGCAGATCGCAGTTTGAGGATTCCTGACTAGCTCAAAATTCTGCCTTGATGACCATCTCAATAGGGGCAGTGATACTTACACGGATTGCTCTAAGATAGGATTTCCCAGACTGCGGTACGCGGACCACTGGAGGTCCGTGACAATCGCACAGAGATCCGTGAAGGTACGACAAAAAATAAAAAGTTTCAGTGAAAGATGCGAACATTTATCTTAGTCAAACAAAATAACAAATAAACTTGAAATATGGAAAACCATGATAAATGATGATTTTGTGGATATGTCTCCTGTTCTGTGTGACTACACTGCCAGCAAACCATTAATTAATTTAGAATTGATTTTCTCTGAGTCATTCAAGGACATTTGTAATTTATTTCTGGACATTTTAGGAATGACTTTTCAAGAGTCCTGTAAAAATTTTGATTTGATTTCAAATACTTTTGTGGTTGTAAAAAGTGAACTGTCAGGACGCGAAGAAGAATTAGACACATTATCAACTGATCGAAGTATAATGATTAGTTTCAAGCAAACAGCTCTTTCTTCTTTCTGGTTATTAAGCGTTTAGAACAAATATCTGTTGCTCTCATAAAAGGCAACCAAAATTTCATTGTCTGATGCCCCTACCTACATGTGTGAGACAACATTTTTGCAAATATAAAGAAAAAAGGCTTACCGTGAACTCTGATTTGGGGGTTTACTGTCAGAAATAGCTCCCAGAATTGATAAATTTTGCAGTAAGAATCAACCCCATCCGTCCCATTGATGTTGTCAGTTTCGCACAATAAAACATTACCCAATGTCATTTATTTTTCGTTTTGTGTTATCCTTCCGTGCTGGTTGTGCGGAAAAAATTGATGCGGCATAAGATTGGGGTACGAGAAAAGAGCAGATTCACAATTGGGGCTCTGTGGCCCAGTAAGTCTGCGAAAGACCGCTCTCCTCTAAAATGTAGAAACTGATACCGGCTCAAAAAACGTACAACGTTTTCTTTTCTTACCTCAGTGTGCCACTAAACGCGCTGCATAGATAGACGCCAGGTAAGCCAGGGTAATCATAAAGAATGTCCATTGTGAAATACGGCATCAGTTGGTCGCTCGCTGAAACCCAACCAGCAGCATATGGATCGCAGTTCACGTAGTAAGCAAACATTGTAAGACCAGCCATGCCCGCCAGTGTCATGATCACGATCATGCCGAGTGCATTCAGATATACTGCACTGCCAAGGAAACGACCGTGTTGTAAAATGCAGGACAAAAAAAAACAAAACAAAACAGCACAAAAAACACTTTTTGATATCATGAAAAACGATCTATTATTAGATAAAATGGATGAATGGAGCAAAGTTTCCTGAAACGATTTCCAAAATCAGGGGTTAGAATTTAGAACAGAAGTCTTGAAAAATCTTCCAAGCAAGTCTTATATAGCAAATGCAGCTGATACAATAGTTTGGAAGGTCATGCTAATTAAAAGCAGAAGCGTGAAGGAATTCCTTGAAATGACTTTAATAAAATAATTTTTCCCAGTTAGGATAGCAAAATATCGCATTTAAACGGATAGTTTGAATTATGATTAAAGGTCGATTTATTGCAGCGGTTTTAATTTTAGTAAATGTTAACTTTTGTAATTTTTAGAAAATGTAAAAGCTTAGAAAAGTGGTTCTCAAACTTTGCGTAGAAGGGAGCCAAATCCAGACTTACGCCTTTATTAGAGGGCCACACTAAAGATATTTTAACACAAGTCAATTGACACCTTTTGATTTATTGCAGAACGAAGTCTGTTACACAAAATATTAGAGGAGTTATTAAAAGACTACTGAAGGCCGCACAAAAGATGCTTGGGAGCCACATGCGGCTCTCAAAATAGTGATTGAGAACCACTGGCTTAGAACATCACTCTCGCATTGTTTGCTCTTGTGTTTGAAATAAAAACGACTTCAACACCTTTCATGAATTGTTTTATTTCTGAAACTTTTGCCGAAAATGAAACATATAGGTACAAATCTTAGCAGAAGCCGTATACTTCAAAAAGCAAAGAACTACGTGCAATATACCAACAGCATAATCGATAGCTATGTCGAGACTGTTTGCACTACACTAACGCACTTTACAAAACTCACACTACAGCGTGTTTTTCCGTTTTGCAGCAAAGATAACGTTGGACGACTGTTTGCGTAGTAGCGTAGGTGCCAGTCCATAAAACAGTGCCTCCGACAATGATCGACCAAAATGTGTGACGAATTCTTGGATCACCTTCGAAGCTGCACAACATGTGCATTTAAACAGCAATTTTCACCGAAAACCTGAACAATTTGATAGCATCGTGCCATACGAGAGATGTATAAACAGTGCAGATTTCACAAAGCTACAAAAAGTTGCTGCACAAAGTTGTTGAAAAAGGAATTAAATGCCACAAATTATGTTGTCATAGCATAAGTAACGACCACAAAAACAAAACGAAAGACCATGTTTTTCAACACCTTTTCCCTTATTTCAGCCCGTAGGCTTTCCTAATGGGCAACATCTCTCAATTAAAAGCTCTAGGTTTTCTGTAAGCTTTCGAGAAATCAACCGACGGGGCCTGCTTTCATCTTTTTGCGGTGATTCAAACTCGCACATATCTATAATTCAAATAAACACTCTCCACAATGGGATAAGCAAGGAATCGGTATACAACATAAAAACAACCATGCCGGACAATGTTTTATATCTTTTAGGCATGTTGGTGCGATAACGCTTTCAATGTTTGTATTTCGCTCGTCAACCTGCATTTACAAGCCCCGTAACACGCAAAGTAATTAAAATTAAATTTATCATTTTTTGGGTAAACATATTCGTATGTTTATTATCTAGATAGTTCAAAGGTTTACGACCTTTGTTTTCTGAGTATCAACTGATGTTTGCTGTTTCTCTATGCGTGTCAGTCATCTGGATTGGAGTAAAAGTTAACAAGAGCTGAGAGGTGTCCCTGTACCATCTCAATGGCGTAACCAGTTAGCTACGCCATTGCAATGCCTGTCAAGTTTGCTGAGAATTAAACATTGAACTGTGACCCTGTCTGACATACACTGTAGCTTTTGTGTCGGGTTTCAACCGTGATACGCTCGGGAAATTCGCTGGAATTCTGTGAAAACGTGACAGTTGAGAAAAACGGGGTTTTAAAAGAAAAATTTTGACACGACAACGTTATCCAATAACGATCCGCAACATAAAACACATTTTACCAAATAAGCCCAATAAATGAAATGCAGAAAAATGGTAGATCTTTTGTGTAAAAAAAGGTTAAACCGCTCTTTTTCAACTTCACAGAAAAACTCTATTGAAATTATATTGGTATAGTTCATTGTTACACAAGCCCCGCTATGTGTTGTTTCAGGATAATTTATGACAACGTCAATATAAAACCGTAAATTTTTGCACACAGGTGTATGAAAAAAACTCCATCGCCAAGCCTTTGGACTTTTGTTGTAGAGAAAAGCTGACTATTTCTAAAAATTAAATCAAAACTGAAGCACTCCTTCAACTTACTGAACGAAGTCCACTCTGCCTTTGGATGCAGATATTGCCCAAACATTTTCAAATCCCCCAAGGATGATGCAGCCTTGGATAATCACAGCAATGAACCCGACAGTCATTACTATGCATTGAAAAACGTCGGTCCAAATGACTGCTTTCAGTCCACCGAGCGTGGTGTAGAAGGTGCACACAACCCCAGTTACAACTACCAGAAGCCACAGGTTCAAACCGGAAACTGCGAAACAAACCAAATTGATGACTTTGTTATATTTTGGGCCATATTTATGAAGAAGCCCTTAACAAATTAGAAAATTTTGTTTCACCTCTTCAAAATAATTTCTAACAATCATTGTTATGTTATGCAAAAATCGAATAATCATATTCAAGCAGACTAAATTTATTGCTTTCTCCAAGTAGCCTGCTTTACTCAGTTTTAGAAACGGTTATTAGCTTAAACGTTGCAAACAGAGTCGCGACACACTTTATCACTTCGGTCGGAAAAGGAGTTTCCGACCGAGTTCATTGTACACCTTTCAAAATGCAGGGAAAAAAGAGCAACAACAAATAAAAGCTCTAGGTTTGCTGTTTTCTTTAGATCAGTGGTTCTTAACCTTTGTTCTACCACGTCTCCCTTAGGTAATTATCCTTTGTTTCAAGCCCCCCTGACTTGAGCTGTGGAAGCAAATGTATTTGTTGGCAAATTTATTGATCAAACTTTCCATGTTTCAGAGCGCGTAAGGGTTTGCGTCTCTTTGGAAATTTATTGATGCCTCTTGGGAGGGCGCCCCTCCCCGGTTAAGAGCCACTGCTTAAGGCAATCAGCCGTCTGGCTATGTTCCATGGGTGGATTTCAAAATTTGATATTTTCATATTAACTTTTTAGTAGAAAAATATTTACTCTTTGGTTCGAGCTTGTAAAATGAAATTTCACCACTGTTGGTCCCCTAAAAAAAAAGACTTTCCAAAGCCCATGCTCTGCTTTCATGACTTTGTGATGATTCATATTTGCACTCTATCTATTTTCAAGTAACCAACCTTACAAAAGCGACGCGGTCGAATTTATCAGTAAATTGTTGGGATGAAATCGATTTCACGCATCATCAGAACTGAAATCTACAAACAATGCTTACAGGTAAAATCTTTAAAGGCTAAAACCAGGGCAGTGAAAGGAAGCAAAGTCAAGATCAAAATTGATAAATGATAACACAGGCTGCGTCAAGTAAAATCTTGAAAATACGCCGTTCTCAAATAATTGTTGTCAGTGAAACTGAAAAAGTACATGACGCCAGTTACAGACCAAAAAATCACAGAGACGGAATCATTCAGTGATGACTCAACGCAAAGAGCATAACCATCAGGATTACATAGTTCATGCATAGATATTCCGTAAATGGGAATATTGAAAGCAAGACATTCTCAAAGATGTTTAAGCCTTAGCTGATTACCAGTTACCCCATGGTTGGTTTGTTGTGATGTTAAGAAATAAAAAAGCAACTTAAAACTGTAACAGTAGCTGAACAGAACCTGTAAATTTTTGACCAATGTACCCTAAGTTCAACAACTCTTTATTTACCTGCGTTAAGGGCCAAAGCTGGAGCATAAATCACGATGCTGATGTAAATCACTTGGTTGATGATGTAGACAGCAGATGCTGCCAGACGCACGCATCTGTTAAACCGTAACTCCAAGTACTGAAAAGTTCAAAATTGCTGTTTATATGCGGATTAGGTACAAACCTTTTTGGAGAAGCGCAAATCGTAAGGACTGAAGGAACAACAGACGCAGCATTTTAACAAGTAGGTGACGCAATAACTTTTCCACAGCTTGCCTCGTGAAGAAATCTTCTTCACTAAAGCGCAGAAAATTCTGCAATTATTATGCATCTCGGTGGATTCGATCTGGAGGGGTTGCGCTGTGATGCTGTAATCAAATTTGGTGTCATTTCTTGTACCAAGTACGACATTTAGGTTATTTTGTGAGGAAGGCTAGTTTTTATGAGCCGTAATTCATCAGTGCAACAACAGACGCCTGAGAAGCGACTTAAGTTTTCAGAGCGTCTGACTATATTTATTGGCCCCTTCATGCCGAACGTGTCACGCTGAAAAACATTTCGTATGTACCCAGATCGAAAACCGTTCGCTTTTTTTGCAAAGATACACAAATTTTGCAAGCATGTGTACTATTTCGCGACTATTTTTAGATAAAGATTTACTTATTTAAGCTGTTAAGCTCTGTTGTGTTTTCGACTTCTTGACAAACTATGCAAAAACTAGATATTAGTCTGGACTCAGGAGACGGTTTATCGGGGAAACTAACCTCGTAGGTGCTGGTAATTCCATTGCGATAAAACAAAGGTATATAAATGGTGGAGCAAACGACGGACACTATGAAGTAGGCAAATCCATAGTAGATGAACATTGTTCCATAAATATAAAATTCCGACGGAGTGCCAATGACTGCAAAAAAGGGTCACAGGAATTAGTGCACAACCAGGAATATATTGTCAAGGAATAAAGGGATATAGAGTGCACCTTCCTAATTTATGTTTGGGGTAACGACGTCCAAAGACTGTCTGCTGATTAAATCCCTTCCTAAGTTTCTGCAGGCAAGATAAAAACTTTCGGCCTTAAATATTCAAAGACAGCGTTGATGTTGAAAGTAACTGGAAAGAATTGGTAACGGTAGAACAATATCGAAGGAATACAAAATAACGCTCTTTATGCGTGGTTCGGAGACTTCTACGTATATGTTTCGACTTACCACAACAGAGTATGGAAGGAATTCCTATCAAAGAAAATTTTGTACAAACCACCAATACGATGATATTCAGTATTTGAAATTCTATTGAGTAAAACAGGAAAAAATAGGTTTCATAGTTTTCAAAAAAAACTTGAGCCAGAATATTGGCTCGTTGGGTTGGCGCCAGGGCCTGGTGATTTCGACCAAAAATGTTTAAACCTACCCCCAATTTGACGTCACCCACAAAAAAATCCAAAAATTTCCATTTTTTTATTTAAACTACAAGACTTTCCGCATCTTTACGGGGTTTAATCAACTCTCTAGCTCAATTGGTCATCAAGTTATGCCTGGGCAAAATCAATGTTACTTGAGTGGCTCGCGGTCCTTGAAGGGTTCCACATGATGTACGAAAAAATGCCCACATCTGCGGAAAAAGGAACAATAACACAAAAGCAGCATCGTCGAGCAATTTATCAGATTTTTCTCATATGAGAAAAGAAGTATATTACTCGTCAACCACAAAAGCGCAAAATTTTCAAAGAAAGAAAAAAGGTGACGACCTTACATTTCTGGAGTGCAAACTGTTGTAGTTTATGCGAAAGCATGATCTCATCAAGCGTGGAATCGACGTTAATTTTGGGCAGATGGGCTATGAAAAACTTATTCATGTGTCTAGTTTAGTTGTGTTTGTAAAAATACAGAATTATGAAAAAACTACATATGAATTTGTAAGTTTTGCCAGTATATGTCCATTCAAACATGGATACAACAACAAAATAATAATTGCTTACCGCAAAGGAGACGTATTTACTCAGTATACGCAGGAAATGTGTTGATTCAGACCCATTATGAGCGTAATAGGCAGGGTTGTCCATGGGACATATTTATCTGTCCTATTCCCATCCCATAGCAATTTATGCCTGTCCCATCCCATGGGACGTTTCCCATGGGATTCCCATAGGAATCCCATTCACATGGACAAGCCTGGTAACAGGACAAAGCCACATGAGATGTATTTTGTGCAGGCGCATTTGCCACCTTTCACTTGTTTCGATGTGAATATGCTTGCAATTTTACGTATTCTATCATAATTATCTTTTGCATATTCACGGAGTCTTTTCTTTTTGCAAATTCATGTGCCATTTTTGCAAATTCCCTTATTCTTTTTCTCTAAATAGTCTATTGAATTGAGGCCGCACCACCAAGGTTGCAAGGATGATATGATTTGATTCTCGGTCGGATTATACCAAAAACTTGAGCAATGATACTTGAGGCCTGTCCAGCCTCGTACTAGGCATTAACAATCCATCATATGAGGCACGGGTTTGGCTGCAAACAACTCGCCATTGATGGCTTACATTGCAAATGTCAACCTCTTTTCCGTCAGGCGTTAGGTCTACAATGCGGTAGGATAATCGAATTTGCAATGACTCATCATGACTGCATGAAAAAAACATATCGTGCTTTTATTCAAAAGCAATTTGAATTTCAGGCTTACTTTTACTGTAGAGAAGAACTAATGCTTCTGCTTGTTGAGTCATTCATTCATTCATATTTCATTTTTGTGCTCGCTTTTCTATGGGGAGGGGCACGGGGCAGCATCCTTATGTCTTGAAATACCTCATGACCAACAGCAAATTCAGATTTGCTGGCTCCACTCCAAGACAGGGCAAAGCAAGATCGGTGATGTAATCACTCCACCTTGTCCATGCTCAACCTTTGGGAAACGTTCCCTTGGGTGCAGCCAGCAGAGTTTGCCTCGCCAATTTTTTCTGGGACATTTTGGTCACATGGCCGAACCAATGTAGCTGGGTTCTCTCGATTCGGAGAAGTGGCTCAGCATTCAGGGCTTTACGAATTTCACAGCTGCGCACTTTGCTGCGAAGTGTCATATCGCGAACTCTTCGCAAAAATCTCATCTCAGCTGATTCCACTTGGGATATTATTCGTTCAGTCACTGCCCAAGATTCATACGATAGGTCAGGGGTCTCAAACACGCGGCCTGGGATACTTTTGGGGAATTTTCAAATAGTTAACATTCAAGTTATTTAGTTTATTCATCTGCGTTTAAAAGTACTTGGCCAGTGAGTGAACAAGTTCCTTTCAAACGAACCTAGAGACGGCTAGAAGCGACATGCCAGCAACTCACGATACCTTTCGCAAGAAGTAAGATGTGAAAGCTGTTCCTAGTAGGGTTCAGGTACCGCCATCGTTGCGTCAGCGTCATAATGCGACCCTCGGGTTACTTTATAAGTCCTCATTTGGCCCTCGGAGCATTTGAGTTTGAGACACCTGCGATAGGTGATGATCGGAAAAAAGAACAATTTAAATGTGACAGCTTTGCGGTGTTTGAAAGCTCCAGTTTTGTCACCACAGAGCGATAAAGCTAACGCAGAACGGCGTTTGCTTTGCCAATCCGTGTATCGATCTCCTTGTTCCGTCACAGTGCATTCACTCCTATTTCCTTTTTTGTGGATGGGGATGAGCACCCAGTTTAACAATCTTTCCATCTCCTCCCAAAACAACAGGCCACTTGACACACACATGTCAGTCAAGGAACTCCTCCATTCAAGGCTTTGAACATTTCGGGTCGGATTTCATGGCCGCCCACAGCGTAGGCGTGTAGCCAGAGGGAGCCAAAGGGGCCATTCCCCCCAAAATTTTGGAAATATAGTCATTTTGTGCTTTGAGAGGCGTTTTTCTAAACAAAATGGTGTTATTCGCCTAACTTCAAGCATTTTGTCCCCCTAAATTGTTGGACTGGCTACGCCACTGGCCCGTAGCCTTCTCAGCTTTCAGTGTTTTGGCAGCTAGGAGGATTTCGGATGCAATGTTTGCATTTTCCTCCTCGAAATGTACACTACGACGTCTGTCCAATGGTGTGATAGTAACTGTGTTTAAAAGATTTTTAAAATACTCTGTCCATCTTCCAAGGATGGCCTTCTCATTGCTGAGTAAAGACACCATTTTGGTCTTTCATGTATCTAGCAGCATGAGATCTTTTGTCGTGAAGATACCGAATACTTTGCCATAACACTTTGTTGGATTACTAATGATCCAGTTTATACCCGAAAATCTCCAAGAGTGCAATTTGAAAATTTTTCAATGTGAAGGCTACGGACTTTCGCGCCTCAGCGTACCACGAATCCAAAGAGGATTCGGCCTTGTTTTGAGGCCACGCCTTGTGGGTTTCTTTGTTTGAATAGCATCTTTCACCTCTTGGTTCCACCAAGGAGTTACCTTTTGGCACAAGTCGCCACACCGAGGTGTTTTCGTCCTCATTACCGTGCAGCAGATGAAGCTGCACCTGCTCTGAACAGTTGCCTCTCCACCTTGGTGTCCCCTATGCATTCCGGGAGTTCTCGGAAAAATGAAAATATGTTGTTTGCAAAGGTGTTTGTTGCATCTTTGTCCGCCTGAGCCTCCCACATTATTCCGTGTGACATTGTTATCCTGTTAATTTTTTCAAGACGTAAGTTGTAAACCAGCAGGTTGGGATCGATCGACAGTTCTACACCCCTCTTAACACGAATGTTCAACACTGAACAGAAAAAGTCACCGAAACTGTACAGAAATCAATAAATGATCGTTGATCCAATGAATCTCTGCACCAGGTGTACTTGTGCAAATCTCTGTGTTAAAAGGAACTGTTCAATATTTTCACTGCCTTGTTACAGCACACTTGCAGCAGGAGTCTTCCGTTATCATTAACGCCAACGTCACCATGTTGGCCAATCATACCCCTCCACACCCCGGTATCGTTCCCAACATGTGCATTGAAGTCTCCCCAAAATATCACGCATTCGTTAGTTTTAAGCCTTCGCAGGACATCACTAATTTCTTTCACGAATTCCGGGTACAGTGCACTTGACTTTGTACCGTATACCTGTATCAAATACAGGGAGGGCCTAGCAGCTTCAAACTCAACATGCCCACGCTTGCTCTTAGCAGGATCCATTCATCAAAGCTGAGGCTTACAAGTATCCACTCCAGTCTGGAAAAACGTTGCTGGATCAACGCCAGAGCAGAAACTTTTCCACCTAGCACAGTGCTCTTCAACCTTTTTGTCATCGTGGAACCTCTGATATACATTCGCATTTGTCATGGAAACCCAATTAACAAAAATTTGAAAAACACGGATCACCTGGTCATCCGGCAAAAAGAAACCGTATCTGAAATATATCTGAAATATGTGTCGTCTCATTTTCTAACTTTGGCAATTGAATTATTTTTGGTCCGCTTCGGAGGAGGTGCCTCTTTTACATTTGAACTACATTGTTCATTACCGTCAAAACCTTCTCTGTTGTTATTATTTCGCTTCACATAAGAAAATGTGTTTTTTTGCTTCATCTGGCTTGACTAAATAGTAAAAAGGTGGGTTTCAGACTGTTTTTACTGATTCCTACAAAGGTTGAACAGCAGCCCTAGTCTGTAGTCTACTCTCTACTCAGTCTATACTGTGAACTGTACACCAGCAAGATATTAACTGCTCTCAACCTCCTGTCTGACTAACTGGACTACTTGGAGTCTGAATGCGGCACACTGATCTAAAAAATTTCATAATGACGCATTAACATACTGAAGCAAAAAATCATTTCCCCTAAAGAAAACGAGGAACTCTCACGGAACCAGACTACATGCTTTGCAGAACACGAGGGTTCTATCATCAAGTTCAATATTAGAACCACGACGCTTAGTCGAAGAAGTGCCAGCAACATCCACGGAATAAAGTTTGGCTTCCTCAACCAGTTCTTGCTCTTTCCCTGTGAAAGAAGTTATGTTCCCGTTTCCAATTACTAGCTTGTAGCGATATTTCGATTTACACGTGGCTTTCAAGTCTTCCAGACAAAACGCGCCCGCCCTGCCCCATTCGCTGCCCAAAATGAGTAGCGGGCGCAACGTGGATCCTCTTATTGTGGACAGCTGATGAGGTGTGTCGTGAATTTTTCAAACACGGTCCTGTAACGGTGACCAGCCACCTTTAACGCCCGCGCCGGCCAATATGATAACCGGTATTTTTTTGGCCATAACTAGCCAGTTGCTAGAGCTAGAGAGCTGTTCAAACCCCTACGGGGTTCCGAGACTACACTGTCTGTAGATATAGCAAGGGTCGAATTTCGTGATGAGCCTGGAAGCACTAATTACTGTCTCTGTGCTGTACTTGCGAGCTGTACAGTGGCCTAATACATTCATTGGTAAAAAGATCCCTTTAAACGTCTTTGGCAAAGAAGACATGTAGCCCATAATGTCCAGGAGATGCTATTTAGGACAAGGTTTTTCGTGTAGGAATTCAATATACCTAGTGGCGGTTACATGGATGTCTACAAAATTTATGATTTGACAGTTGTTAACTTGTTCAAGTGTGTTTTTAACTTAGGGCCCCGCACTGTTAATATGCTACAGGTTCCGCGCTGCCTTAATCCGGCAGTGGCTGCACTGGTGACGACGACGAGTCAATGGCAGCACCGCGAGTGAACCTTTGCCTGGCACCCATTCAGCATCAAGCCTCGCCGAACATAAGGTTTGATGCGGGGCAGGTAGGCCTACTGTTTTTGAAGTCTTCAGTATGACCGGAACGGGATTGTAACTCAACCTACCATCTTCGATGGCACGCATTCTAGGCCACTTAGCCAGTTTATAAAAAGTAAATAAAAAGCCGGTCGTTAGAGATGAGTACCCAGCCAGTTTTGACGTTTGAGCTCTCCCCACCGTCCAGCATCTCTACAAAACTCCCCAGAAGGCTGGAGCATCTTTTGAGTTGTTTTACCACACCGGCTGATGGCAAGTTACTTTTCAGCTCTTCGGCTGAGCTGCTAAAAGTTTACCCCCGTTCTCACCAATGTAAGGTAGGCACTGGTGGGGCAACAGGTATTACAAGGATACAGCATCCAAACAAACGAACCAGCTTGGTTTACAATGAGCCAAGACGTGTTTTTGTGATTTATTCAGATTAAATATTTTTAAATCGATTTTCGAAATCACAAGGCTGTGCCTTCTTGCCAACGTTTGGATTTATTTTTCTGTGGCAAACTACATTTGGGTACCATCACTGTGCACACGGTGTGCAACTTTCGAAGAGACGTCTGACCACAACACAGTTTTTCTATGGCCCTAAAATCTCCCTAATTATCCTAATAGGATGGAAAATGTTTAGACAAGAGCCCATTTTACTTCAGATCAGTGATCATTACCTCGATTCGCGCGAACTATTGGTGGACCAGGGGGAAATAGTGCAACTTCACCCCTAAATGATCATACTCTGCTAAAGCAGTACTCTTTTTGAATAATTGCAACCCAAATCGATGATATTCTTTGCACTTTACATTTATGAAAATTGGTTCATGCCACGTCTTTTGGTGTCCTACTTTTGACTGCTCACAACTGGAGCGACCTCCAGATGTTGAGTTAGATTCCATACACCTCAGAAATGGAATGCTGTTCAGGTATGTCTAGAAATAGCAAATTTCACAAAGTTGACCGTTTTAACAGAACAGTATCAAGTGTACAAAAGCACGGCGTGCAGAGGGGAGACAAACGAGGCAACGGCCCCTGGCATCCAAGGCAGGGGGGCATCCAAAGAGTGGAATTACAAAAATTAAAATGCTGTAACTACTTGATCATGCTTCTTATTTTAAAGCTGCTAACACATGCTGCATGGATTTAATTTTTCGAAACTTGCTTTTTCTCATTATTAGTTTTAACGTATTCAAATGTCAGTAATTCTCACATTCTTAAATGCCGGGGACCTATACTTTAATGATGACGTTTCTGGTCTTACAGTCGATGCTGCTCCCCTACTGATATGGGTGTCCTTCATCCGTTAAGCGCAAATGCTGTTTCGCTCATTCTGATATTTTCGTGCCTTCTGAGAAAAGCGTTTTTGTGGCTTGAAAACGCTTCTTCCAGGAGCACGTGCATCCCTTTCCCGATACAGAAAACCTCTGATTGCACTACATCCCGGTTTGCATGTTCATATTTATTTTCCATGTCAACCGAAATCTTGTTCAGTATAAAGAGTAAGAGGTATTCTCAAGTTTTAGCCAAAGTATGGCAGTTTTCCACAATCACCAGGCTTTACACAGGTAAGCATGCGTGAGCAGCCATTCTAGTGACTGTAAAACGTCTTGAGCTTTCGTTGAGGCGACTACAGGCGATTCCCATTTCAGTTAAGCACAACGGCCCTTTACATTTCACATAAGCTTCACACGTAAGAAAAAATTTGCTTCTGTTGTGCCTTTGTATGGAATAAACTACAAACGATCACTACTATAACAAGTAGTTTTCTAATGTAGCATGAAACAACGATTTGGTCGTAAAAAAACTCACTTGTAATAGCAGAAAGAAAGCCTGCGGTCATTGAGAAAGCCACTGGTACGGCGTGCATCCTTCGGCTCCCCATGAGGTAATCATCTGAATTCTTTTGTTTCTTTCTCGAGACCAAAGCAAAAAATACACCAATTCCAGCTGATATGACAAAAAGTCCTCCAAACACAATGTAATCCCACACTCCAAAAGATCGTTTGATTTGCTCCATTTTAAGCAGACTTTTCGTTTTACTGACAAAACTGGCTTAAAAACAATGGATAATGACCTGAAAAGCAAGTTTAAGTTTTTCCAACTTGCATGCGTAATACCGTATATCTTTACTTTATAAAATACCTTTTTGGTTTACCCCAAACTTTCAGCTTTGTTGATTTTGGTATGGACAGCAATACATTTCCAAACAAGTCATTCCTTGTCTAAAGTTATTTTTCAGCCGTTGACTGTTAAACGATACTTAACTTGCAAGAGGAACATATTTTAAATTTTCTACAAGATCGACAGCAAGAGTTTTGGCTTTGATTGTGTTGTACCATAGGGCATGCACTTACATCAAACCGTCTGTCAATATTGTCAGAGCAAGCACGCCCACTGTGTTATCAACAGAGCATATGTTGGGTAAACTGTATAATGCAACAGTTAAAATTGATTCGTAATTGCATGCAAAACGCAGATTTTCGGCTTGACAGTTCTGTCTGTAAGTTTCTACGAAAACATCATGTTTTGTATTGTGAGCTGGTGACATAACTAGACCAGATCACATGGGTTCAAACAAATGAAAAACTATTGGTTTAGGATATGCAAAGTGGAACCTTTTGCTTCGTTGTACTTTTGTTACAGATTAAGGAAACCTCAATTATTAGGTTTACGGCTCTACTCACTCTGCTACTGCCACAGATACACATATGTAGAAAGCACTGTCAACACAAAAAATTCTTATACGCTAGAGGTTACGCAACAGTAAAGGTTCAAAGCTCGCCTAAAAATAAATTGGGTTTTCAAAAAATATAAATCTTTTGTGAAAAGAATCTTTTACATCAAATTTCGTCCGTACAAACCTTTTTAAAAATTTGCTCAAAAATTTACAACTGCTCTATTGTAGTGGAAGTATCACCAAAAAATTGAACCACCGGCAAATGGTTCCGTTCTTTTAAATAGTTACGGAATCAAATTCTCTGCTATAGACTAGACTTCTAGAAACGCATCGATTAGAGCAGCGATCCCCAAAGTCCGGCCCGCGGGCCAGATCCGGCCCGCAAAGGGTTCCAATCCTGCCCGCGAGCTTTTCTAGGAATGTTTAGTATTGCACAAATTTCCTAAGTGAGATGTAATTAAACAAAGCAAAAATCATTTGCTGTAATTGAGAATTTTATTTCGATATCGCTTTTGGAAACAAAAATAAACAACCTTACGCCTTCAATCAAAAGCTCAAAGTTTTAGAGTTTAGCTAACTTGCAATGTATTGAAATAAAAGTGGTTTTCTTAGACCTAGGTCCTAGGTCATTCATTTGTAATGTTATACTTTGGGAACAACACAGACAAGTAAACGTGAAAACGGACAGCAATTACGTCATATAGCTGCTTTTCAGTTGGAGGTTTGTGCGCACTAGAGTCCTGTGCGGGTTGATAATTTTTGCCGGTTCCCGGCCCGCACCAGCAAGAATTTGAGAAATCGGGTAACACTCCCCCACCCACAAGCTTCTAACCAGCAGATTTTAAACCTGCATCCACCCCACGCACCCTACCAACCCGTGCATGCCCCACTCGCAGTATTACCGCCCCACACCTGCCATTGTGCGTCTGAAAACCACTAAAATCTCATGTAACATGTTTCATCGCTTGTGGAAATTTATTCAGTGGTTCATTTCAAAGCCAAGAGAAGCTCATAAAAAACACTAAGTAAAAATGTGAAACCTTTTTGTCAACCTTGAGCGTTTCGTTCTTAGCTTTAAATCACCATTGAAAAAGAATGTGTCGTTCACTGACGAACTCTTTAAATTTGCTCTTCTGCTATTGGCGACATACCCAGCCGTACAAAACGCTCGTTCACTAGAAGCATAGCTGGAAACTGGTCTCGCCACCACTGGAGAATGTTGCTACACCTTCGTACCGCAAGTTCTCTGTAGCTTTTCCTGCTCATGTCACTTGCACTGGGTCAACATTCAGTTACATGCACAAAATATTTCTTATCACGCACCCGACCCGCCTCGCACCAAGTTCAACACGCAACCCGCGCAGGTCATTAGAGCGCACCAGCACCTTAATATTTAACATGTACTTGTCTCCTGGCAGGACCGTAACCAGGAATGGGAAACTTGACAATTGCCCCATTAAAATGTTTTTCAAAAACGTATTTGTTACATACAGCAAGTTACAATCATTTTGCCTCTTCCCCCCAAAAATATCAGCTGGTTGTGGCCCTTGCGCCTAGTCTGGTGTAGACTCTACGTTAGCTTGCATAAGTGCTGAGAAATCTGTAAGTTGTAGTAGGCATTTGGAGTTTGAAGCGTAAGCGTTATCTGGCTGTTGTAAAAATATTTGCGCGATACCCTCCGTATTGCAGTATCAAAGCATGGAACCAAACATTACAACTATTATGCAACAAAAGAAGTAGTTTCATAAGTCACATTGCAAACATGTTACCGAACAAGGAAAACAAATAGCAATATACACGAACGTGATTAGTGCCATGCCTGCTGTTTTTGGCCACTGTGCACTTTGTGGTAACCATGGAAAGCACAACAAATCAATGGTGCCATGTGTTTCACAAATAATGGGCAAAAATAAAACCTTCCCACTCAACCAAAAATTGACATGCGCAAACCATGGCATTTATGTGGCGACTTGTGTTATTTGCCACGAACAATATGTCGGGCAACCAAGAACAAATTTTCCATGAGATGGTCATCGCACCGTAGTAATTGGAACAGACCCAATTGTTAATTTGATGAAAATAACAAAGATAAAGTGGTCTTGTTGCGGCACTTTTCAGAGTCCCACGGCAACGTAAGCAAACCGCCGATACATGAGGCTTACACCGTTACTTTTGTTGAAGAACCTAACTCCCCTTCTTTAGATTTCTGTGAAGATAAGTGATATCACAGACTTGACGCACAAATTAATATTCAAAACATGATCCTCCCACGCGTAAGATAATCATTTTGTTTCCCTGCCGCTGAACGCTGATGAACTTCATTTTAACAGACCGTTTTGTTTCGCTTTTCGCGGCCAGTGTGCAGGTGTTTTTGTTCGCG
>Ga0210059_1001404_pt1 | contig 36087 bp, 19 predicted proteins | sample Ectturendosymbi2_FD_188042 | JGI IMG/M metagenome (GOLD analysis project Ga0210059, IMG submission 188042) | Ecteinascidia turbinata endosymbiont from Florida, USA - Sample 2 (SPAdes) (version 2) | ecosystem: Host-associated > Tunicates > Ascidians > Unclassified | place: Key West, Florida... | reverse complement strand
AAATAGAACCAAGAAGACTTTCCGCATCCGTAGAGGGTTTGAACACCTCTCTAGCTGCTGCAGCTGGCGAGTTATAACAAAAAAACCTCGAGCCAATTAATTGGCTCCGGTGGTCGTTAAAGGGTTAGACAAAATAACACCACTACGAAAACGCATCGGTGAACTACCTGGAATTGAAATAGGCTGTTACAGGGGCGACTCTAGGTCAACAGAGTCACTCGGGCCCTTCATACGATTTTTCTAACTGAAGAAAACGGTTTGACGCTTGGGTCACTTAAATTTCTATTTGCTTTCATTCTGGTTGGCACTATGGTTGCTCTGAGGCGTTACTTACGTAACAATACATGAGAAGTTCTCATGCTAATTTGTCCATTGTTTAGTAACGTACGTCACAGAGACAGAGCAGTGATAACACCAGTACGTCCTTTGATTACCAGGTTCATTCATACAGTGGCGTAGCAAGGATTGGGACCGGGGGGCCCAGGGCCCCGGCGGAACCTTCTGGGGGGCGGAACTTTGTTGATTAAAAATTGATTTTTGGAAGGAGTTCAAAAATGTAATTCTTCTTTTTTGTTTTTAAATCAATTTTTGATAGTTCTGATCCTTTTAAGTTTTGGTCTTAGAAGCCCTACACAGGAACATTAGCTTAGACAAAAAAAGAAATGTGGTAGAGGAATGAGCAGCTTATTGAAATGTTTTTTCCAGAAATCTGGGAAAAATCTGATGTGCTAAAATACCTCAGTGTCATTTTTTAAATCATGGCTTTTTAAAGACAGTTACTGGCAGGTAATTGTTCCCAGGTCCCAACACTTTTTCTCTAGATGCCATTTCCCCATCCCAATTGTCTTTTTAACAAACGAAAGAGATGACAATCGACCGCAGACTAGCACATATTACTTCGTTAGTTCGAGGTTTATATTGTCCCTCCTCCCAAAATCTGATAAAAAAAGGTCCTGCATGAAATCAGGGTAGTCAAGGCTATCTTAATCCTTTCTATCCTGTTGTTCTATTCTTAGCTACGCCACAAAGACACATCATCACATCACCTGACACCTAAGCAATGAAGAAAAACCTTGCTTCGTACATACCATACCATTTTCAAATTTTCGGTGGAATATTTTAAAAAGGTGCCACAAGTTATAGCGTAATCCACCGTAGACCAACTACAGACCCTCGGGTCGCATGTGACCCGCTACAGCGTTATCAGTAGCCCACGGAAGCATTTAGAAAAAACTTTCAAATCACAAATATATTGAAAAGCATGTGAGGTTACGTTTGTCTTACTGAATTGCTCCCGCTGGATGAAGTGCAATTGCACAAGAACAATGCACAATACCTTTACAGATGTGAGGAGACTGAGGTGTAGATGTGAAACAACATTAAAATTTTTTGCCGATAATTCCGGAAAGTTATGAAAATGAATATAGCATTTCGTTGATTTTGACCGCTTTTGAAGTTTTTCTTGTTTCAGTGACGTTTCGCCGACTGGCCTTTGAATGTTGTCATTCTGCTGGCATTCCAAGTTCCGGTGCCCTTTTTTGATTTGATTTTCGGAATCTGCAAGACTTTAACATTAAATTTTTTTGCCGATGATTCCGGAAAGTTATGAAAATGAATATAGCATTTCGTTGATTTTGACCGCTTTTGAATTTTTCTTGTTTGAGTGACGTTTCGCCGACTGACCTTGAAATGTTGTCATTCTGCGGGGATTCCAAGTTCCGGTACCCTAGTTTGATTTGATTTTCGGAATCTGCGACACTTGTAGATGTGAAATAACATGAACAATTATTTCAGGCTCATCATTGGTATTTGCATTTTTTCGAGAGAAACACTGCGTGTTGTTTTCGGTGTTGCGTATTCTGCCAGAATGATGATGGTTGTGGAGGTTACGCAGCTTCATAAACATCTATCTGCTGTGAATGCTTGCCAGATGAAGTTCCAACGAAGCACAACCAATATTTTTATGGCAATGACTACAGATATGCCTGTGGATCTTTAAATTTGAAAACTTATTAATACGCCACCTGTGATGTAACAGTAAAGCACGACGAGAGTGCAGTAAGCTTGGTAGAAACGAAGTAAACTTAAAAGATAAACCCTAAACCTAACCTTAACCGTAGCCCTGACCTAACCCTAACCCAATGCTGACCTATCCCTAACCTAATCCTAGCCTATCCCTAAGCTAAGGCTAACCTATCCCTAACCTAACCCTGAGCTAACGCTATTCTAACCCTAACTTAATGGTAACCTAACACTAACCCGTAAAGGTAACACGTAAGCCTGAAAAAAAGTAAAGAAAAAAACGAGTGAAGTTGGCAAAGTGAAAGTCGAACCGAAAACCACTGGCATAGCAGCCATAATGCCCAACTGCTACACCATGAAACCCATGCAGCTTGAATGACAAACTGACCCTTTTATTTGAATTGGTCAGGCCAGGCGTATCTGTAGTCACTTCCTATTTTTATCATTATAATTCCATATTACATTCACTATTCATTATGGTTCAAGCTCATGCTTCCAGCTCAAACTAGCGTATTGTTGACAGATGGTGGAATCTTACCAGCGGGCCTTACATACAAGTGATAGTGATGTGCATAAAGTTCAAAGTAAGTTTCTAACATAATGTAATTTGCAGTTTATACGCTTCAAAAAAACTGTTGGATCCTAAAGAAGATAGTGGTCTTGCATTTCCTGTAATTGAAATCAATGTAACGATCGTGTATTCATTTTATGAATGAAATGGTCACGTTTGAGTGTATTTGCAACTGCAAAAGGATTCCTTACCTAACATGTTCTTTGAAAAATCCCTGACGCAGTTCTGTTGTGCTATGCATCAATCATACCCAAACCTAACTACTATGCTCTTAGACTAGGAGCATCATGTCTGCTTCCATTTGTTTCTACCTATGTCTGTGAGCAGGGATGGATATTAGGGGAGGCGAATCAGAGACAGTCACCTCGGGCCCTTTTTGTAGAGATGCCACAGGCATCCTTTCAGAGTTTCACATAGATTTTGCCTGGTAGTGTTTTCAGTCATATAAAATTTTGAAATGAATGAAAAAAATGAAGTTAAATTGGTCAAAATGTCCACAAAAGTAAGTTAGTGTGTACTATTTTAGCGAGTTTCACAACTTCTATAGGGCAAATGACCATGAGGTCTCAGCGAAAAAAACAGGTTCTTGCATTGTTCCATTAAAAAGCTTATGAACCACTCCATAGCCACATTTGATATGATCTGAAGCAAGACATACATCTTTCAAAATAAAACAATAATTATGTGGAAGTATGCCAATGGTGCCCCTCATCAACTGTTTTAGGGCACCTTTCTGGGAGTTTGCATCAGGCCCCTAAATTTTCATATACACTCTCGTCTGTGAGACTGGATTTTCAACCTTGTCCACATCAAAGCAAAAGTCAAGCAATAGACTATTGGACGTGGAGACCAACGCAACCCCAAGGATTTCAAGACTAGTTGCATAGATGCAGGCTCAATCATTAGCATAGGTGGGTGCTATTTGTTTTGCATAAGAATTTAAATACAGTGAATCTAACATGCAGAATGATGGTGCTTTTTATCTTGTTGGTTGTTATTTGAACATCTTTAGAATTGTAGGTAATGGCCAGGGCTGAGCCCTAATGTAATATTTTCAAATGGGGTTGCAAGATCAAAAAGGTTGGGAACCACTGATTTAGAGTAGAACATTGCGACAAAACGAAGCTCCATGCAGCAGGTACATAGATAATAAGTCAAGAAAAGACGCTGTTCCTCATAGTTAGACAAAGGTAGAACTTTAGGATAAAATCAATTGATTTTGCGGCCCGCCAGTGACAATGCACAATTCATGCGGCCCATAATAGTAAATAAGTTCTCCACCCTTGTTCTAGATAATTTAATAAGCATAGGTGATAATTGTCTTGAGTGGAAATGATTCAAGGTAGCTATAAATGCAAGTCATTGTCTTACGTTACATATTTAGGTGGCTAACATTTTAGAAATATTATAATCAGAGGCAATGTATGACGGTGTGTTACTCATTTTAAATAAGATCACAAGCAACAGCTGCACTTGTTTCAGCTATGCTGAATCATTGTTTGCTTTGTAGAAATGTTCTTTAGCTTCAGCCTTTTTTGCTACATGAATAAATCATCCTTTGGTTGACCATCCTTACTTGAAGAGTTGCTAAGAATTACAATGATTAAATACTCCATTAAAAAGTTTTCTCAGTTCATTTTCAACTTTTATTTAGTGAAATCCAGCATTCCTAATTGACAGTGCAAAGTATTAATGTCTTATGTATCTAAATGGAACAGAAACTTTTTGTAGTTGTGATTGCAATTGCTATTTTAATTATGGCATGGAGGTCACACGGCAAGTCGAATTTGGAAATGGTTAACAACTTGCGAAAAAATGGTATAATAAAGAGTGATGCTGTTTATGAAGCAATGAAGGCAACAGATCGCAAGCATTACGTGTCCAGTATCCCATATACAGACAGTCCTCAAACAATTGGGTACCAGGCTACAATAAGTGCACCACATATGCATGCATATGCTCTTGAAGCTCTTCATGATCAACTCACCAGGGGTGGAAATGTTTCTGCTTTGGATGTTGGGTCAGGAAGCGGTTATTTAACTGCATGTTTCGCTAGAATGATTGGTGAACAAGGACAAGCTATTGGTATAGAACATATTCCTGAGTTGGTAAACAAGTCTATAGAAAACATTAAACACGATGATGCTACTTTGCTGGAAAGTGAAAGAGTGTTACTAAAGAAAGGTGACGGTCGCCTTGGTTATGATCCAGAAAAGAAAAAGTACAATCTGTATGATGCAATTCATGTTGGTGCTGCTGCAGCTCAGGTTCCCACTGCCCTGCTTGACCAGCTCAAACCAGGTGGGCGTCTTATCTTACCAGTGGGAGCTGCTGGAACCACACAAACATTTCAGCAATGGGACAAGGACTTGGAAGGAAACACATCAGAAAAAGATCTAATGAAGGTTGTGTACATTGCACTTACAGACAAAAACAAACAGTGGCCTGGCTAAGCTGACACTGTATGTATATTGTGCACTGGGTATCTGATCAAATGTTTGCATAATCATGTCATAAATGGTAAAATGGTATGTTAAAGGATGGTGTATGCAATTGAGATTGGTAGAAAGGTTTTATATGTATTTTCTGATTGTTGCATTTGTGATGACATATTTTCAGCACGAGATTGGTGATACAGTATGTCTCAGATTATTTTGCACAATCTAATTAACTATTGCTAAACAATGGGTTGAAACTTCTTTAGTTTGTGGTTCAGCTTACATGATGTGTATTGGTCCAAAGGGTTGCACCAAACAAGGAAAAGTACAAGAGAAAGCAAATCTTTTCTATTTGAAAAAGACAACAGCAAAGTACTGTTGAATGTACCATGCTATTGCTATGTGCACGTCATTTGAAGTTTACCCTAACTGCCCAAGCATGAGTCAGAGGATAAACATAGCAAGTGCAATTTTAGTTTGACTTGCATTGTTTTGATCTTTACTTCAACAATTTTAAATGCACTGGAATGTTTCACAATGTATCAATTATGATCAACTTAAACAGAATTTGTAATTGGTAAGAAAGTACCCTGCAATTCTGTGGGCATGTTTGAGAATGGCTGTTCTGCAAAGTTTACTAAGAAGAAACAGTGACAGTGGCAAAAAGTATATATTTGTGACATGTGCTAAAACAACAGGCTTACAGTTCAAATATCAAAAAAATTGCAAAAGGTGCAAGATTGAAATGAACCAGTTACTTAAAACTTGAACTTAGATTTGAATTACAACACTTACTCAATATGACATTGTTTGTCTTACTATTCAAACCATTACTTAGAATTTTAATGGCTTCAGGAACTAAATCTCATTGTTGCTTTAACGAAATATTCTGTGAAACAAAACAGCGTGATGAGACAAACTTAAGACCTGATCGTAGAGTTTTTGTTTTTCTAGTGCAAAAACTGTAAGCATGCGCTCTATGGATATTCAATTTCACATCATGTTGATGTGCAGGTTTCAAGGTTTTGACAACGCTGACAATTATGTGGTGCAGAGTTGCACTGGAGCATCCAAATGTAGCTCCTATTGTTTAAAGAAATTGCTTATCAAGTAGTTTATATCAGCATTTTTGAGTGATTTGATGCATCAGTACCGCTACTTTTTTACTCTAAACCAGAAAAACATGGCTTTAATTTTGAAGGTGTTACCATCCCTCCATTTTGCACCACTTTGTAAAAACTATATCTTGTTTCATATTATATGTGCTCCATCTTTGCCAGTATGTATTCATAAAACTTTATTCAGCATGGACTTTCCTGGCTTGCATATAAATTGTTAGAAATCAAAACATTTGCTCTATTCATTTAATGCAATTTATTGTAATAACAGTCAAAACTTAAGGAAGGTGCACCACTTTTCTTGAAAAGCTTTGCAATCCTATAACTCGCCAGGCGATTGAGCTAGAGAGCTGTTCAAACCCTCTACGGATTCAGCAAGTCTTCTAGTTGAAATAAAAAAAAATTTTTTCGCTTTTGGTTTGGGGTTTTCTGGAGGTGACGTCACAATGAGGGCATGTTTTTGAAATTTTGGTCACCTATGGCCGGCCCTGGGCCCCAACCCATTGACCCATTCTTTTGACTCAAAGTTAGAAACTAGGTCAAAATCCACGTCTATAGAACCCTTGACTGATCTGCTAGCATATCTGTAGCCAAAATTATGGGTAAAAAAAAAGTTTTTGGCAAAATTCAAAAGGTTTCAGAAAAGGCATAATTTGCCCTTTCAGGGCAAACTTCGGCCAGCCATAACTCGGCAGCAGATTGAGCTAGAGAGCTGTTCAAACCCTGTAATGACTAGTAACGTTGTGTAGTTTATAATAAAAAAAAATTATTTAAATTTGGGTGGGGGTTTTGGGCTAATGGGATCATGACAGGGGCATGTTTTTTGGTTAATTTTATGACATCATCATCCGATCCCACACGCCAGTATTTTGGCTCGCACTATTTTTGGATTCTAGGCCAGAATACGTGTTTTTAGAGCCCTTGATTGAGTTTCTAGCGTTTCTGGTTAAAAAATTATGCCAAAAATATTCCATATATTTCAGGAATTCCCAAGGGCCTTCAGGGGATTTCCCTAATTAATATTCTACCATTTTGGCCATAACTCATCAACCAGAAACGTAAAAATGTCAACCAAACTAAAAGGTCTAAAAGGTTGTACTATAGCCTAGAATGCACTGAATCAGCTCGATTTTGAACTCCCATGGGAGGATGACATCAGCCAGTGTTTTGATAAATCTGTCAAAACAACCTGTGATTTTGTAAACATAGCTAGAAAGGCTGAAATCGCACAGTGAAAAGTCTTTTTTTCAGCCTAAACTATAAGTCTTCCCCATTCAGAGTGGATTTGAACAGCTCTCTAGCTCAATTCGCTGGCGAGTGATGGCCATTTAGAAAAGGGGTGTATGCCACCCCAGATTGAGGTTTGTGGGTGCAGAAATTTTTACCAATTTTGTTTTTTTGTCCATAATTTCGGCTACAGATATGCTAGAAAGTCATTCAAGCCAAAAAATGTCCCAATGGGTTAGGGTCCAGGGCCAGGTAAATGTGGCCAAAAACACCCCCACTTGTGGTGTTCCCCCCGAGAACCCCAAACCGAAAGTGAAAAAATTTTTTTTTTGATTTCGACTAGAAGACTTGCTGAATCCGTATAGGGTTTGAACAGCTCTCTAGCTGCTGGCAAGTTATAGGATTGCAAAGCTCTGCAAGAAAAGTGGCACACGCGGGACTTAAAGGGTTCCAACAGTTTTTCAAAAAACAGTCAGTACAAACATTCAGCAAACTGCTGCGTTAAAATAAACCAAACAAGTTTGGTGAAAAACATTATAAGCAGATGTGCAAATATATGATGTTGATATGTATGCATGTTATCAGCTAGCCAAACAGCAAAAATATACCTTTCTGGGCAAAGCATCATTTTTTCAGTGTTGGAATTTTGTATTGTTAAGATGACTAGTTATGTTAAAAATGAAAACTTGAAAACAGGAACATATTTATTCATGAAATCTTGCAAATGCACCAGATGGCATGCTGAGTTGTTATGAGAAGATGTAAATTTGATTTTTTTTTGTTTGTTATCTGAAGAGCTCTGAATGCTTAATTTGTTGGTTAACATAGTAGCAAATATGGATGGACCTGAGACTGAATATTCTGATGAAGATTTGCAGTCTGCCATACAACAGGAACTGCAGATGATGTAAGCACGACACAATAGTAACAAAAATAAAACTTAGAATTTGGTATGGAGCATGTGCTGCTTTGCCATGCCATTATGTATACGTGTTATTCTCTCATAATATGTGTGCGATTCAATAACACTGGTTGTAAAATTTGCAGTCACCTTTAACATACATCTATCTAGGTATTTCTGAAGGGCACTACTCCCATGCTCTCACGTACATACTGAATGTACTAACATTCACGAGTAGTCAAGTATGGCAGGAAAGGTTTTAAACAGGACTGCTCTGTTGCATATTTTTAACATACCAGTAAGTGGTTTTTCCAACAATTTCCAAGCTTTTTTATGATTACCTGTGTGATTGCTTTCAAGTTCAAACAAGGAGCTTAAGTAAAAGTGGTGTAGCAACAATAGTTTAGCAAGGAATCTTTGCACAAAAGTAGCTACAAAAGCAAAACAAATGAATAGTTTTGTGCTCCTTTCAATGTACAAATGTGACTAGTTTGGCACAATACTTCCTTTTAATGAAACAATTTGACAATTTAATTAAAAAAAACTAAAATTAATATAGCATTCCAAACTTTAGTAGTTTCATAGACCAGTGAGAAAGGTTGGAAGACTATTAATAAATTTTACCTAACAAGCAAGAGAAATTTAGTGTTTTCTGCTGCATGCATTAGTTGACATCCAGTTCAACACTTCAGCAATTTTGACTCTAGAGCTTCATAGGTGGCAGAACTGGGAGCCGCATGGGTCTAGGCTCTCCCACTTTTAAATTTCGAATTTTGCCTAAATAAATTTGAGTAGGATAACACAATTAGGATTGGGTCCATTGTTAACGTAAATTGTTTAAACTTCAATGAAACAAAATTGGCAATATTATTTGCAATACGTTATTGGTAATTTGGCAGTGAAATGGGCAGGATTTCGTAAATGATTGGCAGAATACTCTTTATACAATCTGGTCATCGTGCTCAGGTGTGCTTACCGCATTGTTGTCGAACAATGTTGCCAGATGGTGTAATACTGCACCATGTAATTTTACGTGCATGTGTGTGGGAAAAATGTTGTGCCACCCCATAGAAAAATTCTTGTAATTTGGCGTAATTACAACTGTTTTAACATGATTTGCTCAATCTTATACGCAAAATCAAACATTTGACAGATCAATTTCAATTGTGATTTTGCATTAGCAACACCAAATAGCTATATTTAATTTTTGCACTGCAACACAATTGGCATGTACTTTACAGCAGCGTGGACCAACTACTTTTGAACAACGGGCCAATTTGCAAAAACGTAACAACTTGCCGGCCACTTCCAATAAAAGATGCACAAAACAACAGATTCACAACATTAAAAACAAAAAAGGAAAGATAAGTGAGTGTGTCATTGAAATTATTACAGAATAGTAATAAACAGTTTATTGCAAATCTCTATCAGTGCGATGCGTGTGGTTGGGGCTTCACAGAGACTATCGTTTCTTTATCAATACCAGTGTTAGTGGTAGCACATCGGAGACTATCGTCCAGTGTTTCGTCTTTCATTCGATTCCTGCTTTTTAAATTTGACTTCCTACATCGTAGAAAATGTATGTAGACCACTCTCACACACGTATGCGTTTCCAAACACCGAGTGTATTTTTAGTGTGAAATCTTTCAGTTTGGGAAATCTATCTTCGCTGGCTAATTTCCAGAAGCTCTCTACAGTCTGCAACACCGTTAGTATTGTACATGTTTATTGAAAGATGTTATGCTTGTTCTAATTAAAATTACCTATTGCAAGGATGGGCAATTAATTTGGCTAGGCAGCCACTTTGAGAAGGCCGCTTATAGCGGATAGATAGACAGATATATTTGTTGGTACTGAGTTCATGCCGCCAGACGTACTCAACAAGACAACAAACGCCGGAGCACCGAAATAGACAAGAGGTTATCCAGTTAGGTGCCCCAGCGGAGGGTTAGCGGTGGGCCGTACCTTCGACTGTAATCTGAGCGTAAAATAAATGAATGAAACAAAAACAATGATGGTACACAGAAAAGATGTTATTCATTGTTCTTGTGCAAATGCACATTACCTGCCCCATCAATTCAGTGATACAAATGTAACCTCGCACGCTTTTCAACAAATTTCAGATTGGAAGATTTTTCTTAAATGCTTCCGCGGGCCACTGAAAACGCTGTGGCTGGCCACATGCGGCCCGCGGGCCTGTAGTTGGACCACACTGCTTTACAGAAAACTTGCTACACGGATTTAGCCCGAGCCTTCGATTATGATTTATATTGGAGAATGCGAGCTTGCTTGCTTTGTATATCTGTGCCACCACCCACGGTCCCAATTCACTAAGTTGTTCACTCAAGCTCTTTTCATTGGGCCTTATCACTGTCCATATGTTTTCGTTCCATGTCAAGCCTTTTGTGTTCGTGTTGCAGGTGACCTGAATAAAATAATATCGTTCGTAGTAGGCGTTCTCTCGACTTCGCTCGCGCTTTACTTGGGCTCATCCATTAGAGCCCGAACTGCGCTATGCAAGCATTTTCAGAAATATAATTCATATCAGACTAAATGTTTTTGGAAGCAATGGGTTTGTCTCGAACAATGGTGGGCAAACTGCGGCTCGCGAGCTGCATGTGAGTCGCCGACATGGTTTGTGCGGCCCTTCTAGCTGAATAACAGTATCTCAAATTGATACGGAGTTGCTGTTTAATATTTAATGTTTGTGTCGTTTATCAATGTGTTTACACTAATTCATGAGGTTAGTTGCCAGGGAGTTTACGCAATTTGTTATAGTTTTTTATGTAAAACATTTTCTATACAATGTCCATTCTTTACCGAACTGTATTTGTATTAATGCTACAAGCTGAATTTGCAGCTCGCTGGTGTTTTTGGTTTTCTACGAAAAACTCTTTTACTGAACAAATTTGCCCACCTCTGGTTTAGAATAATGGATTTGAAGTCCAATCCATTGGACAGTTCCCATTTCAAGAATAATTTCAAGCAAACGAAAAATTGTCGAGGAACTCGGGCTAATATGAATAAGCCTAGTACGCAGAGCAGCGCTGGATTTTGTGAGGGGGCCGGGCCCAGGGCCTCCCACCAGATTCATGTGTTTAGCCATATGTGCGACTTGTGCGTGCCACTAAGTCATTTTTAGTAAGGAAAGTTTGTTTGTAGACGTTATTAATTATCGGTCGGCCAGACAGCAGTATTTCACTTGAATATTGATGTTGTGACGAAACGACCATTACACTTATTGGTTTCCTGGAAGTAGATCAAGTATCTGAATCTAGTGAATATAAGGTCAAGGTTAAAATAACTTCTTGGAAAAAAGTTAAATAACTTCTTGGAAAACAAGTGAAAAATATTATTCTTAAGGAAATGAAAGCAACATACTTCTCAATCTTACTCGACAGTACTCCAGATGTGTCTCCTACCGATCAGATGGTTTTGTAGTATACGTAAAAGTTGAGGAAAATGAAGCACAAATAAAGGAGTCTGCTTTTCTTCCCACTGCACGGGAAAACCGCCAAATAAATTACTAATTCTATTTTCAATGAGCTTCACGCAAATTACTTGTACGTGATGATAGGCAGAGGTCAAGCTTATGACAATACTTCCACAGTATCAGGAATCCAATCTAGAGTAAAACGCAGAATAAAGGAGATAAATTCAAAAGCAATATCTATTCTTTGTGGGAATCACTCGCTCAGTCTTGCGGGCGTTCATGCAGTGGGATCTTCCGAACTCTCATTTCTTTTCACTCCTATTCCACGAAATGTGATATTATTCGTTCGTTAAGCTTCCGTTGCATATCATACTTTGCAAAAAGTTATTAAACCGTTTGAAATGTATTTACCGCAATGACAATCTTCTCTCATCAACATAAAACACGCATTGGATTTTTGTACTGCGAGCAACCTTTGCAAATATATTTTAGCAGTGATGCTGTGCTGACTAGGGTTTTTGACTTCCCGGTTTTTACGAAGAAGGGAAACTGGGAAAAATCTCAACTCAATCCCGGGAAAAATAGCATAATCTGCAAGTGACAATACAAGCAAAATCAAATAGGCAATAATGCATGCAAGTTTTTTATTCATTTTTTTTGTAATAGCTTCGCAGAAAGCTGAGGGCATTGACTGATTGGTCACTCAGCCGCGAACGAAACGTTTACTTAAAAATCTGGGTCAAATGCAATGTGCTAAAGTACTTAAGTGTTATTCTTGAAATCAGAGCTTTTCTAAAACACACCTACACCTTTTTCTCCAGACAAGCTATTTCTCCCATCCCAGTAAAAAATCCTTTGAACAAAGAAAAAAGATGACATTCAACCACAGACTAGCAAACATTACTACTCCGTTGGTTCGAGGTTTATATTGCCCCTCCTCTCAAAATCTGATAAAAAAGGCCCTGCATGAAATCACGGTAGTCAAGGCTATCTTAAAATACTTTTTCTCCTGCCGTTCGATTCTTAGCAGTGCCCCAACGGCACATCATTACATTACCAAGCACCTAAGCATTGGCGATGAACATTTCTTGGCACGTCTCATGCCATTTTTTAATGTTCAGTGGGATATTTTCAGTAAGTGCCACAAGCTATAGCCAGTCCAGTATGGTCCAATTACTGGCCTGCAGACTGCATGTGGTCCGCCACAAGTTATTAGTGGCCCGCGGAAGCATTCAGGAAAAATCTGAAATTTGTTGAAAAGCGTGTGAGGTGACATTTGTCTCAATGAATTACTTGCGCTGGATAAAGTGCATTTGCACAAGAACAATTAATAATACCTTTACTGTGTACCATCATTGTTTTTGTTTTAGTTATTTGTTTTACGATCAAATTAGAAGGTAGGCCTTCCGCTGGAGCACCTTACTGAATACCCTCCGGGTTTTTCGGTGCCCCGGGTTTCGATGTCTTGAAAATTACATCTGGCGCAATGAACTCAGTACCGCCAAATAAATCTGTCGATTTACCGGGTAAACGCGGCCTTCTCAAAGCGGCTCCCTAGCCAAATTAATTGCCCATCCCTGCAATAGATCATTTTAATTAGAACAAGCAGAACACCTTTTGTAATAAAAGTGCATAATGGTAACGGTGTTAGAGAATGTAAATAGCTTCTGGAAATTAGTCAGCAAAAACGGATTTCCCAAACTGAAAGATTTCGCACTAAAAATGCATTTGACGTTTGGAAACACATCCACCTTTTTCAGTTCTAAAACTTGTGAGTCTGTTGTTTTATAAATCCTTTTGTTGAAACTGGCCCGGAAGTTGCCACGTTGTTGTAAAATAGCCCATAGGTCAAAAGTAGTTGCCCCACGCTGGCCTAGTCACTGGGTGGTTTTATCAACATTAATTTTTGGCGATTGAAGTGAAGAACTCTGCAAAGGTAACGTTGCTCAGTTTCATTAGAACTGCTGTTTTTCTGTATGACGTAATGGTGTCGGAAAACGCCGTTCTTGAAGCGAGATGGTGCAGGGTTTCGTCGAAGACTCCTTTCTTCAACAGTACACGTAACATTTGCAGACACAGAAGAAGTCATTTCAACGAGAAAAGCTTACAAAAGGTGTTGCCCTCATTTTGATGAATTTGAAGCATGAACCTTAGTCTTAAAACCTAATGCAAGGGCAAACGGTATGTTTAGGTATGATTGTAGTAAAGGCTTTTTTTGATAGGGGCGTTAATCGAAACAGTGGCACAACTTGGCAATGGCTGTACTGATTAAAGTTATTTAAGGCAATTACCATAGAACGTAAGACATTGCAATCACTGCTGAACATTAAAAAGGCCTACTGTATGTCCCACCGTAGTAGGCGTTCTTTCGGCACATTTATCTTAATGGTGAGCTACTTTCACCCAAAACTCAATCTCTTCATAATTGATTTTTTCATAAAGGCTCCAAAATTGGGAATTCGCAGGCCACTGCGTTTTTTGCTCGGGTTTTCTAGAATTCCGCTAAATGGTCTCACATAACGTTTGGCATTTGCCCGGTTGTAACACTCACTCGACTGCAATCTTGTGCGTGCTTTTTTTGGAATACAGTAAAATACCCATGTTCACAGCTGGGCGAACCCAGCCGGTAACGTTGGGGGGTTGGGATTTCAGTAATATTTGGTAGTCAAGTCTCATAACGGCTTCGCTACTGCAAGAGAAATGTAATATGCTCCACAACACTGCTGTGACAAAACAACGACAAAATGGCCTTTATTCGCGAATTTTGTTTTCCGAATTGTAGAAAATTATGGTGAATAAAGTTACTGTCGTAGGACTTAGCGGGGCGATCGCCTCCCCATGGATCCGCCCCTGCATGGTCACAACAATTGCATGTGTCAGTGTGGTTCTGTGAATACAAAAAATTTTGTATATGGTGCCATCTCGTGTACGGCATTTGTGTTCTTAGATTTCAGAGCTAATCAAAATATTGCTATTCGGGCATCCATATTCACCCAATGACCACCCACCTTTCCTCTTATTTAAAGAAGACGTGCTTGTTTTATTTAAAGAAGACGTGCTTGTTTTTTTTTCTTAACACCCACCTGTTGAGACGGACATTACCAAACTGGATTTTTACTTGTTTCATATGTGTGCATATGCATATTATAATTATTGTTCATTTAAGCTCGTTTTTTGAACGTCAATTGCTTTTTGTGTCTCTCTTGCTTACTGTTGTGAAATATGTAAATGGTCATTTCTGGCTCTAGCCTGCTATAATTGCTAATTTTGAACAAACAAACTACCATTGCCTCTAAAAAGTCAAAGGTGTGCTGATGTTGGCACCTGCGATGCCAGTCTTTCAAGTGCAATAAAGCATTTGTATTGTTTACTTATGAGTTATGAAAATAAAGTAGTGGTGTTAATATTTCTCCCACTGTCTAACGCTTACGTATGACGATGCCCGAATTTAATAGATATTGTTGCTTTGCTTCAGTGTTTGTTCCTCTCCAGCATTGACTGCGTGAACCAACCAAAGCCTAATCTGTGGAGCGTTGTGTTTAATAATCTTGTTGACTGCCGCTGTGATATCGACCATGTGTCTGAACCAAACACTAAAGTAAGACACTATATGGTTATGCAAGTTTTGCCTGCTTACAGAAATATGTTGGATCAGTCTATAGCTGACCTCAACGAAACAGTTGCTGAGCTTCAGAGAAAATACCAGCGAATCGATTCTGAAGGAAATGAATGGAAAACACGGTTTGTCAAAAACTGGAGTTTGCAACTATAGCGTTTTGCAAATAGAATGCCACCCAGGCATATACAGGATTTCTCTGTAACGGGGAGGGTAAACATCCCATTGCAGCTCTTTCATTTCGTGTCCTTCAATTTTGTTTGGAATGCCACAAAGGTGAGCATTCCAAACAAAATTGAAGGACACGAAATGAAAGAGGTGCAATGCGATATACTCCCTGCTGATGGCATACTTGCAGTCTCATGGTTCTTTCCATAAATAGCGTACAAACATGAATTGCTTGCTTATCTTTTGTTGTTCGTATTAGTGCGATGTTTGTTTTGTTGCCATCATCTCGGAGGGCGCGGGTTAGGCGACTTGCACAAATTGGCAGAAAATACGTAAAATTCTGTCAAGTTGCTTGTGGGATCCTCTGTGAACTGCTGGCAGGAAATTGGCGCTTTGTTTCACTTTTTGTGATGGCCTTATTTCCTAAATACTGGTTTAAGCTGCCTTGAAACTTTTGTGAAAAATTTCTGGAAAAATCTTTGATATCTACGTATTAACGGATCCATACTGAAAGAAAAGGTAGCATCCAATGTACAACCATATTATATACTGTCGAAAGTGTTCAGGATCTCTTTCAAGGGTTGCGGCTTCATGGTCAGTTAACATGAGTTATCATAAGTTTTCAAATATGCGTCGGGGTTATTGTAGAGCCTACTCGCAACAAGTTGCACACAATCTTCAAGCGTGTGTCTGGAGTTGATGCCCCAGTTGGGTGGGTAACAATGTTGCTTTATATACTGATGTGGCCCTAAAATGTCAGCGCTTAAATAGCATCAACTGGGTTATTGCAGCAGAATATGTCTCCTTAAGAAAGCATTTTTAAACGCTTTATGCTTTCCTTTTTTAAATGCTTTCCTTAATAAAGCACCATTGTGAATTAACTCCGCCCACACGGACACAAACTCCTGAGCAGGAATACAATACTTTATGGCCAGTAACAGGCGCCAGGCAACACCGTACTCCGCAGCACCCCCCAAAGCTTTTCACGAAGGACCCGGTCGTTTGCTTTCTCGAGGTCGACAAAACACACAAGTTCTTTGAAATACTCTCCCATCTGCCAAGGATGTCCCTCTCATAGCTGATTAAAACACCATTTTGGACTTTGATGATTCTAACAGTCTGAGATCTTTTACCGCGAAGACGCCGGATTATTTGCCAGAACATTTTGTTGGCTTGTCAGTAGCTGGAATCTAGTTTATGTCCGAAATTATCTCGAGATTGCATTTTGGACTTCTTCACCGTGAGCGCTGCGGACTTTCACACATCAGCATACCGCTAATGCAGAGAAAATGCGGCTTTTTCTGAAGCAATGCCTTGTAGGCCACTTTCCTCGATCTAGGACAGTTCGGCGATGGTGGTCGCAAATGTGTTATATGAAAAGTGTTTTTGAAATAATTCAAAGGTTAGACTACAGAGGATGTTTGCATACCCTAAACGAGGGATGGGGAACCTATTTATTATCACGGGCCACATAAACTGTGGAATATCGCTGGAGGGCCGCAAAACTTAATAAATTTTATCTTAAAAGTCCACCTTTAAGGAGAGAAAATCATGTCAAGGATCGAGAGACACTTCTCTTGACTTTCTGTCTACATGTCTGCTTATCATGGAGTTGCGCTTTGTCGCGGTGTTGTGTTCTAACTTGGGTAACGAAAATTCTGCGGGCCATATTAAATGTTCTCGCGAGCCACAGGTTCCCCACCCCTGCCCTAAACCTTAACGCTAAATCTAAACCCTAAAGCTAAACTAAAAAAAAGCGCTTACATCAAATGTCATGTCGTATTAACTGATTTGTCACCTAACTATCCCATTCCTACTTTCCTCGCTTGAATAGCATCTTTCACCTATTGGTTTCATCACGGGTTTGCTTTTTTGCCATTATTTGCTGCACCGAGTCGTTTCTGTCCCATACCCGAGCAGCAGACGAAGCTTACAGTTGCCACTCCACGTTCGGTGTGCATTCCGGGAGCTCTTGGAACAAGGACGATAAACTGTCTGCAAAGGTCTTTCTTACATCTTTGTCCGCCAGGGACTACCAACCACTTTATTAGCTAGGATCTCCTGGTCCTGCATGTTTGTGTATTTTAAAGCTGTTTAGTTTTATATGCGCTTAAGCAAATGCTACTGAACTCATAGCACGCTTTATAACTGTTCATCAAATGGTTATCGTGAAAGGTATGACACTCAACATGAAATGAACTGCCAACTGGAAAGGCAAATGGAGTTGCTAAAAGACAAAATACAACTGCATAATGGACAAAGCAAGCGAGAAAATCTGGTCGTGAGAAACCTCGAAGAAATGAGCGATGTGAGTTTACCTTACAAGTATACTTGGATAAATCTTATTTTGGACATAAAACAGTCTAATTTATCTGTTAGCCACTTGGAGTATATTCTCAATAATTTTAGAGCTTTGGCAAAGCAAACGCGGGGGTAGTTGCTTCTTAGATGGCAGTAGCAAGGGTGTATAGCTTCGTGCACACTTTCTTGTACCTTTAAAACGCTCTCCGCGTCATAGATTGAAGCGTTTTGTTCATGTTAAGACAAATGCGTTTCTGATACCGTTATTCATTCATCTTATTCGCTGTTCTAGGAATGCAGCCATTTGGACATTTGCTACCCAGGACATAATTACGTTTATTAGATTAACTATTTGAACTTCACAAGATACTGTTTTCATGTCAAAAAATGTAAAATCCCAATTTTCATAACAAGTTTCTTCGTCCTCTGACCACCTTAAACGCCTTTACTTCAACTTTAATAATTTTGGGTAGAGAATGCCGCATGGATATCATTACCATCTTCATAAACATTCTTAAGTCAGTGCAAACCTTTTGACCTTTTCAATTTTTTTCACAGTACAATTCTCTCGTGCAACATCGTATTCATTCCACGCACTCATCTACCGTGCATTTTGTTTTCTGCATTGCTTGACCTTCCTTTCGATAAATTTGTACGCTACATGGCAGCAACAGCAACGTTGCAATTCCCTTTAGCTGCACTATGTGAAGTAATAATATAGTAGAACATTGGTATCCAACCGCCGTGCCGCGAAAACTCTTCGTGACGCAACGCGACAGTGCCAACTGAATTTGATAGCTCGTATGTGATGTGTAAAACGAATTATCCGAGGTGACAATTGTCCTGATATTCCTGTTCGCTGGCAAGAAAAAACATTAGTTTTCCTGAATTTAGGGTCAAGCAACCCTTCGCCCTTCACAACCTTGCTTTTTGTAAAAAAAAAGTTGAAAGCTCCTGGCATCAGCCATAAATAAAATTAATTGACTTGGTTATTGTGGTTCTCATACGTCAAAACTACAATAAACCTCGGTTAATCCGGATCTTCGTCAATACCGGGTGAAATCTGCTCTTTTTACACCTCGTAATCCGTATTTTTCTGCACTTTCACGCTGTTGTGTACTTAAGTTCACTGACTAGTCTCTGGAAGAGACTCGGCAGCTTTCAGACGCAACACAAACGCAATCACGATCACCAACGAGCGTATAGAATTATGATAACATCGGCCGCAACATCTGACTAATTGTGGAGACGATTATTACGTCACACACGGGCATTGCACATTACGTTGAACATAACACGCAAGGCACGCCGCCACACCACGGTTTCAGTCTATTGATCAGTGTTGAGCATTATGCCTTAGTGTATTGTACTCGGTAAGATGTCTGGAGGGCATTACCTTCCATACAGAGAGACTGCTTATGCTCATGGACCATTTAGTCGAAGCCAAGTAATCTAAAATTATGAACTTAAATCAAGATCGTTCATAACTGCCTGGATATGGCGGTTATTAGTCTGATGTACCACTGCAAAACATCAATAAATTCGTTCTGCTTCAGCGAAAGTCTGCTGTTGGGTCGTAAATGTGTTCAATTACGTGATTTTCACCATTATCTCAGTACTTAGACGATGTCAGGCAGGAAAAACCATCTTCGGTTAATCCGGATCTTCACCCAAACCGGATAAAATCTTTGGTCAAATCGAATCCTGAGGTTTACCGTATTAACAAGAAAATTGAATTGCCTAAAATTAGTTTTTACTCTTGCTTTGCAGCGTGGTCATTGAAAGCCACAGCGCCGGATTTAGGGGGGGCCAAGGGGCCCCCCACCATGTTCCTGTGTTTAGCCAAATGTGCGTGCCACTTAGTGGTTTTTAGCGAGAAAAGTGTGTTTGTAGACGCTTTTAATTATATCGGTCGGCCAAACAGCAGTATTTCACTTGAAGAATATTTGATATTCTGACGAAACAACTATTACACTTATTGGTTTCCTGAAAGTCGGCCAGGTATCTGAATCTGGTGAATGCAAGACCAAGCCACGTAGAACACGACAGAGAAGCTTACGTCTCTACTCGTTTGTGGAAGATTTTGCGTCTGCTTATTTGCACAGGTCCCATATGAGTAGCATTGCTAGGTATGGCTGCCATACGCCTTCTTTTTGAAGTACATGTCCACTTTTTTCATGGGAAATGAAATATTCTCTAAGGACATTCGAAAATGTCCTCCTTTTTGCATTCTTATTCTGCATAATAAATGGCGTAACTAGAGCTTTGAGTCAGGGTGGAAAACTTAGCTAAAAGGGCCCACTGGCCACTGTGCAGGGCCCACTAGCCAACACTCGGGAAAAACTTGAGAAGTAATGGTGAATCCGGATGTGGATAACTATGCTAAAACAAATCACCAGAAAATAATTCGAAAGACGCAAAAAATAACAACCTACTGAAAACCAAACAGATACTAAAACCGTAATATCACTTAAGGTGGCGGTCCAGTTTTCACATTTGGATTGCCAGGCAGGCATTTCGCCCCTCTACCTCCTGTCAACTACGTCATTGGCTATTATATATTGTTTTTGCGTATAGCAAGCTGTCCCTACTCTCCTGCAACAAGATACGAGATGATGGCGTAGCTTAGTTTATGGGGAGGCCCTGCAAGTTGTCTAATTAATCTATGTTTTGGTTGAGTTAATTCTCAGCTGGAAACGCGGGACTGCTTTCACATTAATCGTTACATAACAGTGGTAAATCTTTTTTCAGTATCTCAATGACCTTGGCATTAGAGTACGGACCTGCTGACGCCATTATACTGTACTAGCTTTGCTGATGAACCGCGATGCGGTGATCAGTGTATTGTACACAGCTTAGTGTAGCAGGTTCTAGTAATTAATACGAATCCAGGGGTGCAAAAATGCGGTCGCGCACTGGCGCCGCGCAATTACGTGTAGTTGGCATTGGCACAGTTCGCAAAAAAGAGTGAATGTGGATATTGAGTACTAAAACTTATTTCTCGCAACGTATCCAGGTGGCCATCACTTTATCGCAGCTTGCCAAAGATGCATCAAATGCACCCAGCTTCAAATTCATACTTCATGTCCATCGATAAGCAACTGTTGTTCTGAAGTTTTTTATGGAAATTCTTTGAGCGAATTCTGTTCACATTAAGACATTTGCAATCATTTCTGGTTGCTTTTATTGAGCAAAATCAGAATACTGAGAAGTCAAAAGCATCAGTCGTTGAGGTTGTATCGTGTTTCGCCACTGTGAAGGCAAGGATTCAAGAGAAACAATCAGATGTACATATCAAGCCAAGCTAAATCAGCCCTAAGAAAATTCAGCGAAGGCAAGCATCATGACTGTGTATTTTCATGTCAAGTGTATCTGTATTGTACAAGTCTTGTGTTTCACATCTGGCTAAATGGACCACTCTATCTGCTGAATTTAAATGCATTGAAATGAATAGATTCCTCCGTTTGCAAACAACTAATTGGGAAAAAGATGAAACATGTAGTAGTATGTGCTTGATAGAAACGTGTCTATTGATGAACCTAAACTGACCAATACCAACACTTGTTCGAGTTCGTGCAAAGAGTATCAGCCAAATGCAGTTTATTGTAAAATGATGGAACATGAGAGATGGGCAAAATATTTTGTAACTTGCAATACCAGTAAACGCTTCAAGAACTGATAAGGATTGCACAGTTTTACTTCAACATTATGGCTCTTTATGCTATTTGGAATGATTTTTTCCTTAATGCAGCCACAGACCAAAAAGAAGGATAAACCTTCTTGGTTGAATCAGTTTCTAGTGTGAAGCTGGTGTGCAATTTAAAACATCTCTCCTGCAAGCAGTGTCATAAAATTGTGAAAGACGATTCTACACTTTTAGGAAATTTAAGAAATCTGCAAAATATCCATGAGCAAAATAAGTGAAGTAAATGGGATCTTGTTCCGTGCGTTTTGAATGAAACATTAACTAATCAATAAGCCTATATGTTATTCGACTTGTTAAGTGTAGATAATACACTCAAGTTACTGACAGTCGTACATTGTCCTCCTTTTTGCGATGTAAATATGACAGCACTATTGAGCTAAATAAACATGGACAGAAAAGGGGGATCGTCCCCTTCACAAGTGTAGTCCAAGTGGTTCTAAAAAGCATTAAAAACCACAAGAGGCCAAAATGAGAGAGGAAGATGTTGCAGCTAAGTCCAGAAACATCCAAGTTACTATTTTATAGTAGCAGTTAAGTCCAGCGGAGACATTTCTGTGGAACCTGTAGGACGACAGAAAATCAAAGAACATGTTGTTACATACTTAGATCTACGTAACGATGACAATAGACTAGTTTAACCAGCGGTGCAGCAGCAGAAGAACGTCAAGAAATATCATCGAAAAACACGACAGATGGGTTGTCTGATGCTATCACTGGAGGCAAAGCTTTGGGTCTCTGATCATCCAATACACCGGAAAAAATGCGGGAATATTGGTTGAAAAACGAAAAGTTGTTTTTAAAACCTGATGTTCCACAACACAGAAACTCATCACGGAAATGCACCACAAATCTTATTCAGCGCTAGAACCACAACGCCGAAGTCGTTGAAAGAAGCAGCTTTTGTTTTTCTCCTTCACAAAGGAGAATTGTGTTCATTGTTTCACGTGCGGACTGATGTGCGCGGATACGACTAAATGTGCGCATTTCCTTATTAGAAAAGGATTCTGCGACTGGAAGCACGCTGAGGAGCCACGAGCAGTCAGTGGAATATAAAGATGCCGCGATTACGTTTAGTCGCAGATGTAACTATGGAGAATTGATACAGGGCTAGCTAGTCAGGTCAATCAATGCCAACAATATTGGAAATCGCTTCTGGAATATTTAGTTTCTGTTGTCAAACTTATTGCTGAGCGAGGACTGACGTTTAGAGATGAAAACGTTGGATTGCCCAGAAACTTTTTTCAAGCAAAACTTCAAAAAAAGTAAATACGATGCTTCTGGTCACCGGTTTCGCAACAGTTTCACAAATTGCTAATCATTATCAATTATATCATGCTGCATCATTAAGTTTTGTTACACGTGAGATAAGAATCGTGACGTCACATGATTACGTCATAAATATTAATGATCCGTGGAAATACTAGTGACTTTATCGGCCACGCCTTACCTGAAGATTCTATATCCGATCCGCACATGGGGCCTCCCACCACGTCTGGGCCCCGGGCCCCCCACCACCTAAATCCGGCGCTGTAAAGCCACATTTGTGTACTACCGCTCGACTGAAAATCAGTGTGTGAACAGCGCCTTAGAGCTCTCCAACATTACATGTTCATGAAAATTTATTTAACTCTGCGTTGTCAAACAGTTCTATACACGCAGTTTAAATTGATGTTTGCTAGAGTGGATTGAAAGGTCTAGCAAAACGTATGGAAAAAGAAAAGCTGAGTTTGGAGGGTCAGCTTCGAGATATGGAATGGAGGATTGACCAAGTATGTCTGCTTAATGATTGGCAATTGCTAGCGTTGGTGTCTACGCAGTTCCATAATTTTTTGCCCATTGTGCTCAGGAATCAAAAGCACTTCATAAGGCAACAGAGGGGAGAAAAAAGTGCATCACAGAACTGATGGAAGCATCTTTTCATCTTAGTTCGTATGAAAGGTTGCAAGGGAAGCGCACCGGAGCTCGACTTCCTCCTGGCAGGTATGCCTTTTTTTCGCACAATCGCTGTTAAAAACGATGAACAAGTGCACTTGTCTACTCTTTGCAGGGCTTTTCAACAAAAAAGTTTGAACCGCACGGGAAAAGAGGCGAAACAAGGCACTCGATACAACAGCTGAGTTCCACTGGAAAAAACTAAACTATCTTCTTTGTCTACTTGTGCATCACTGTGCTTATCTTTTTACCTCGTCTGTAAAACATTTGTAGCAAGCGTGTCTTTTAATCGACGATTTATTAAAAAGAAACAGCAACATAATCATCGCACAGGCTCCCAATGGGAAAGAACTCCAGGATCACCATACTTCAGAGGAGCTGAAATTACATAATTTATTGGCATAAGTAAGTAATCAACTTTAAATTAATGTGCCAGAGACACTTTCATTTAGTGGCGTAAGGTGTTGAGGTAGCCGCTCTGAGATGGACGAATCGTGTGTTACAAGCAAGACCGTGCTAAAGCGCTTACTGCCTGTATTGTTTTACTCAGTTTTGTAGTTAATCATATAGTTTCTTGCTCTGGTAAAACGAGGTATTGATCAGCGTATTGCATGCGCTACTCTGCAAGAAAATTGGAGCCGAGAGAACACTATGCATGCAAGTTTACCATAAAATAAATTTACATAGCAACACTGCAAAAGTATTCGGCGGGTAGCGACACGTTACTGCTTGAACACGCAACAAGGTACAGTGGCGCTTTTCTATAGGATCCCGAGCCCTCGATTTTTGAAACATTGTTTTTCGATGGCAATAATCATTAGTGGATGATTTTTCACCTATTTGGATGCGCACAAGTTCAATAGCATGACGCCCCTGACAAGTTCCAAAATATGATATTTATCTATCCACAATCCTTTCGCTAAAACGTCTGCAGTTACACGACTTCTCAGGAATAAAATCGCGACATACACAACTTGATAAAGATCAGTTTTGCTTGGCCTGGTCAAGGTTATCAATGCTGTACAGGCCTGTCGTTTATAGCAAGAATGCCCTACTTTTGCCCACTTCAGTTGTCTAAGAAGTATTTGCAGGAAATTGCACGAATAAAAATACAAACCGAAATTTTGAAGAAACTTCAGAATGTTTCTACCTACCTTGTTTCGGAAAGAAATCCTTACGTTTGAGAGCATAATCAAGACAGTATTTAAACTTTCCAAAATAATACTGCTCATAAGCCCTTTGTGCATAGTATCCCACCCACACGCCAAGAGCACCCAAGAGAATGAATTGGTATCCACCTGCCAAATGATACAATTTAGCAATAAACAATCACAGCCAACGCAGAGATGACACATATGTGCTGTTAAAACTATAAAACAGCAGATCGCTGTAAGAACCCTATTCACACGATCAGAGGTGACCACAGAGCCGGAGTGGTCTCCGGCAGGAGTATACGTTTTTTGCCGAGCCGGAGAAGAACACATAGTCGGAATTATGAATAAATCGCGGAATTGCAGTCAAATTTAGTTTTTACTAGAGCTGCATTCAAAAAATTGCTCTGACAGGTTAATTGTTAGATTGATGTCAAGGTTTTTTTCCTTGGTTGTATTGGATTGTTAACAGTCCGGTGCAGGTTTCTGAGGATGAGGGAGGGTGGCAGACTGGCGGGCTCTGCTCTCGCACAATGCCAGACTCATAATTCGGCAGACTTCTGGGCTGTACCTTGTTTTGTAAGCAGTACAATTTGATATTTTTAGTGAAATTCACAAGACAGCAGTGTATGTATCTGTAAAATGCAACAACTGCAGTGTGGTTTCAACTAAGCCAGCAGAAATGCAGTTTACTTTAGGGCAGGGCTACTCAATTATTTTAAGGAAGGGTCCATTTACTAATGTCAAAAATTTACGAGGTCCGGTCACTCCCATGAAATCATGCAAATGTGACATGTCTTGGATTGTTCTAACAAAAAGCGTAACGTGTGAATATAATACGATTGCATATCAATACGGTATATAAATCCGGTAAACGGATAGAGATATTAACGTAAGTTGTCAGCGTTATTTATTGTTCTGCTGGTGGGAGTAACGGCATTTTCTGTTTTTTTCGCAGTAACTTAAATTTTTGTTCCAAGATAGTGATGCCAGTAGAAGGTAGTGGTTAAGGTTTTCATTTGTGATACAGATACGAAACATGTTCTTTATGAAGTTATTTCTTGAAAGCGCGGACTTTCAACAATCAGTGGCGTAACTAAAGGTTTGAGCCTGAGGGGAAACGTAGCTGAACGTGATCCACCGGCTACTCTAGGGGGTCATCAGCCAACACTCAGATAAAGTTTGGAAATGATGGTGAATTCGGATGTGGATGGCTTTAGTAAAACACTGAATTACCGAACAATAAGCTAAGTGGTGGTCCGAGTTTTAGATTTAACCTGCAGAAGGGGACAATTTGCCCCTCTGGTAGCAACAGTTAGACCCAGACACAGTGAGAGTCTCCAGTAACAATTTGCAAGGTGTGGAAAAAATTTTGGAGATACCTTCTTTTGACAAGAAGTTTTCAGGTGTGCAATCAAAAATATTTGTTTCACTGCTACTACATTCTGTTGGAATTCAGTTACTTCCAGTTGATTTTTGGCTGCGTCCACACCAGTGGTGTCAAGCTGTCGGAGCTCCACTCAGACACTTTCATCAGTAAGTGATGAATTGTTGCCTACAAATATAAGTGAAAATGCCCAGCAGATCTTCGGTACCTATAAAATTTCCGATACATCTTTGGTCCACACATGTACATAGTGCATGTGTTTTGCTTCAGTTGAGAATTCTGCAATGTCTGTCACTAAAAAGGATTTGGGGAAACAGCATCAACTGTTTTCGAAAAGAAAAAGTCGCCAAACTGTTCGGCAATGTTGATAATCAACTTTTCAATAAAGTGAATATATCTGGAATCATCTTGCTTTTACTTTCTCAAAAATGACTTGGAAAATGACTGATTTTGCTTGAATGACATGTTTGAAAATATGATGAAAATGATCAAATCAAGAGTAGGCCTAGTGTGTTTTTCTCCTTGCAATTTTATATTCAAGTCGTTGAGGTGCCACACTATGTCAGTCAAAAATCCAACAGTTTCCCTTTATCATAGGTTTTCTTCACATTTTGTTGACTTCCCGCGAAAAAACAAAATTTCCTTCCTACAGGACCAAAATCTCTGCAAAATTCTTCCCTCTTACTCAATCATCTTTCGTGATTATGCACTAGCAAATTTGCATTGTTTTCGGCAAGAAAAGGTTTCATCGCTATTTTTAGCCTTGAATCCACTATTTTCATCAGGAAAGACCTTTTAGTGGCGAGCTATTGTTAAACAATTATGACGAAACGCTTATTGTACCAGATAAAGATACCGAACACCAGCTTAATTTACAATTGTCAAGTGGTTGCAATCACTCATACACTTGGCGAGGAGTTGCTTTTTTAGAAGCATGGTCAAAAGCACAAGATTTTGGGATAAAAACTTTTGGGCAAAGAATAAACGTTTGAGAAGCTGACGAGGTCCGGCCGGCACCATCCAAAGATCCGGATTCGGACCGCCATTTGAGTAGCCATGCTTTAGGGTATTCCCAAACATGCTGTTGTTATCCTTACAATATAACCTTTTACAGGTTTTGAGGTAGCCGCTCTGAGTTCAAAATATTTATTCTACATTAAGAGTCGAAATGGATTATTTTGACCCATTCCATTTTTATATCAATGTATATACATCATATATAACAGAGGTGGGCAAACTTGTTCAATGTAAGAGTCATTTGCAGACAACCAAGAACACCAGTGAGCCGCTAAAACCAGTTTGTAGAAGTTGTTAATGCTGTGCGAATTAATTTTTCCAATTGTTCATTTGTTACGGTTGCACAATGGTTTCATTTCACGAACTTCATTACAGAGAATGAAAATTCACATCGCTATGTTGTGCTACAGTATATCTAGAAATATGTCGTACATTGGTCTTTTACGGTATGTCATTGTTTTCTGGAACCTGTCGCCAGAAATCAACTGTATAGTGGCACTGACTGAAATCTTGCATTTCAGTCAGTTTCATTTCTACAGCAGACAAGTTTGTGACTGACGGTTGGCAAACTGGACAGCTATCACCAACTACATTAACGCTGAATGGATTGACAAGGAATGCAAAGCATGGTTTTAACTACTGCAAATGGTCAAATCTGGCTTGGAACTCTTCCAGTAGTCTTGCAAATTATTTTTGCATTCTTGTACTTTGTGGTCTGCAGTTGCCTTTGAGAAAATCATTCGTTTTCATTCCGACTTTGGAAAATTTACAGAATGTTTTTGACAATATGTCTCTTTGAAAAATTGTAATTTTGTCCTGGAAACTTAACCTCACCTAAGCTTTAGGTTCACTGTCTTTGTTATCAAATCGCGTAGACCCCTGGTAAATAACTTAAGTAACTCATATTTAAAGCAAATTGGTAAACGAAACAAACCTTAAATGTGCAGCAACAACTCTTTATCCATTTTAGATATTGCCATTCAGCTAGAAGAGCCACATAAATATGCCAGTGAGCTACAGTTAGCCCACCATTGATATATAGCATCCATTGTTCTTGTTGCTTTTATACATTGTCAAAAATGTTTATTTCAAACACAAAAAAGGAAAAAGATCTGGCTAAAACACACTTGACAATGAACCAACAAGACACACTTGCTTTATAGAAAAATGTTCACACTTCACAAAACAGCTGGAACACAAACAGAATTAGGTTGTTTATTTGCCGTTTTATTTCACACTTTCTTTTTATACCACACAATCTGCAAGTTGGAGGTCCCTGTTGCTACATGCAGATGGGTTTTGCACATTTTGAGCAATACGAATTTGTTTTCCTATCTTAAATTTTTATAACATTCAGAGTATGTGAGTCAGAAGCACCTCACGGATATATAAGGGCAGATCCAGCCAAGGTTAGAGGGGACATTTCAGTAATATTTGGTAGTCAAGTTTCACAACAGCTTTGCTACTGTAAGAGGAATGTATTATGCTCCACAAAACTGCTCTGACAAAATGGCCTTTATTCACAAATTTTGTTTCCAAATTGTACAAAATTATGGTGAATGAAGTTACTTTCGTAAGCTTTAGAGTGGGAGATCACCCCTCTGATTTCACTGGAGCATGACTGAGCACTTGAATAAACTTCTCAATTTACCACTTGTTGTTCTAAGAGAGGCAGCAACACGGAAAATTAGATAATTTTAACTAACAGAAAAATTATGAAAAAAATATACCTTCCTGTGCCAAACTGACCCATGTCAACTTAACAAAAATAAGTAGGTAATTGTGTGAATAAGATAGTTTGGAGTGTTTTATTTAAATGCAGGTTAGTAAGTGAATTTATAGCAGTAATTGTTTCATTGTGATGGTACCTGAAGTAATCTGAGGTAAGAGTTAAACAAAACATGGTTTTGGTGAGAACAACATATCATTCTATTTCCTAGATTCACGTTTTCAGAGTGAGAATTTTCAAAGAGATTCGGAGCATCTGGGTTTTGAAAATCTCAGCAAGAAAGGTTGTTTCCTTAGTATTGAGTGGGAAAGAACAAATTTCACCACTTTTGGGGCCCACCAGCAAATTTTTGGAAAAATCTCCTAGTGCGCCCCATGGAAAAAATTCTTCCGACATCCATGCGGAGCATGCATCAATTTTCAGAACAGTCACTGGAGCAGGAGTCAAAAACAAATAACTCTGATTACCTCTGCACATTACCAGCCCATATCCACTGATTTTTATACTTAGAATGTTAAAGCTTAATAGAAACTATTGTAAATTGGCATTTTTTCAATGAAACATGTGGTCGTTTGTCCCATGATTGTATTAAAACTCACTGTAACAGTATTCACTAACCAACCTTTCATGACTGAATTGTCTTAATTTTGTTCAGTCATTAAAAAAAAACACATTTGGTCTATGTCCAAAAAATAAACCCAGAATGCAAATGATAAATCTGTAAATTAAGTGTGAATCTAAGATTCATTAGTCTTTGGTAGAGTCTGCACAGTATTTAATGGAAGCGTATTGGCAGACAAGGTAAAAACTGCCCATACAAGTGTGATGTAATAAATATGCTGTAACAACTGCAATACCAAAGCTTAAGTTTGCTGATATAACCTGTTCATCGTTCCTTGTGAATTTGGACATTGCTCTGTTTAAACAGCTTGTTTGTGCGCTAGACTACCAGCTAAGTTTGACTAGATTTTATGACACCAAACCTGTAGAAAATCTGATTTTGATCTGACAGTGCTATCAAAAGCTGTTCTGCCATGACTTTTTTGCCAGACTAGATGCACCTCTGATTGTGAAGGACACACATCTTGGTCTCAAACTATTTTCCTTGGCACTTGCCCTGTGGTCTTTAGACCTATGTTTCATGGCATCACATTAGAGCATTGGTTCTTAACCACGTACGAACGAAGACCCAAAACAGGTGGTACGAAGCGCCTAAGTTTTCAGCTATACATGTCCTGAAAATTGAAACCAGATTTTATTGAACATTCATCGTGATTCTCTGTAGTATGACATACCATAATGCATTTACTAGGGCTGGTTTGTTATGCACTTTGAATATTATATTTAGCTTTCTTCCACAGTCAAAGTGCTGTCACCTAACTTATTTCACTGCCAGTGATTGAGTGATGAATTCATTGCTAAATGTTGGTTGACCATTTATTTCATGGGTACTTAAGTTTAGTTATATTTAGGGAATCAAGTATTATATGATTATTAGCAGTGGCGTAACTAGAGGTTTCAGCCAGGGGAAGAAAACTTAGCTGAAAGGCACCACTGGCCAACACTCAGAAAAACCTTGAGAAATGATGTTGAATTCAGATGTGGATGGGTATAAAACCTTGAATCCCCAAAAAATACTCCAAAAACGAAAAAAAACAACGTCCTACTAAAAATCAAAAGAATACTAAAACCGAAATATGAGCTAAGTGAGAGTCTTATTTTTACATTCAGCTTGCCAGAGGGGTGGCGATTTGTGTTTCTGTCCCCGTTAGTTATGCCACTTAATATCAGTAGTCAGCACATTTGATTTTTAAGAAACATGTCCAAGAAACACAAATACCAAGTGTAATGAGGACTATGCTAGATATGGTTTCACTTTCATGACAGAAAAAATATGGAACACAAAAACCACAGTGCACATGCTGCTACAGAGTATTTACTAATGCAAACCTGAAAGTTTCCAAACTTAACACTTTGGCGTCTGGCTGTTTTTGGAGATTTTCGGAAAAAACTGCCTAAAGACATGTGGCTTTGCGCGGGAATTTCCCCGGTCCGGTATGCTCTACAGACCTGGTCTCAAAAGATGCAGCAAGTCTTCTAGCCTGCACTAGAAAAAAAATTTTTTGCTTGGGGGTGCGGCTTTTTATGAGTGACGTCATAAGTGGAGGACTTTTAGGCCACCTTGGCCCACTTTGCCCGGCCCTGCGCCCAAACCGTTAGGTGGTAGTATTTCGCTGAAGTTTTTACTGTAAACTAGGCTACAATCCGAGTCTTTTGATACTTTGGATGACCTGCCGCGGTTTCGGGTTCAAAAGTCATGATGTAAGTTAGTAAAAATATTTGACTAATTAGATAATAAATTAATTTGTTTATTTTAGATCATAACTTTTGAACCAGAAACGCTAGAAAGTCGATCGAAGGCTCAAAAGACTTGGACTCGATCCTAGTTTCCAATGAAAACTTCAGCGAAACAGTTTGGCCTAGCGGTTGGGCCCTAGGCCAGGCAACATGAGCCAAAATCACCCCAAAACTACTTCACTTATGATGTCAGTCACAAAAAATCTGCACCCCCCAACCAAAAAAATTTTTTTCGATCCATTTGAGCCCTTGAACAGCTCTCTAGCACAATCGGCGGAGGAGCTAGGGCGTTGGTAAGGCAACCGAAAACTGTTGTTTTTTAGGCCAAAATCGAAGTACGAATATATCGTACGCCGGCTCTCAAAGTGTTAATGAACATTTTAATAATCCGTGCAGGGGTGTGCAGTCTGGGAATGATTTCGGTACCCTGAAAATCAAAAGGGCACACGTTGATAGTGGTGGCACCTTACTAAAGCAGACATTTGTACCAATGGATCAATAGAAAAACATAATTATTGCTGGCAGTTGCAAAGTTGCCTTCTTGTGCACCATGAAGAGAGCCTCATACAGCTGCTGAAGAATTTGTGACACCGTGTCTATTACATTAGTAATAGTTACTACTTGCCTTCAGATAATGGGTACTAGAAAATTTTATGAAAGCTCAGTCAGGGGGTGCAAGTGCGTAGATACGTTAACAAAAAGCATAGCTTGGTACATCAATTGATTGAATTGATATCTATAAATTAATGGGCATTACTGGTTGTTCTATATCAATACTTTGATCACATGCAGAAATCTCTGAAATGCTTTAACTAAAAGTTCACTGAAACAGATCAAATTGTGCATTTAGACTGCCTTTTAGTAAAGTAAACAGCAGACAGAGTGCACTTGACTAATAACATTAATTTTTTAGTGATAGCAAACAAATTCAACTACCACATCTCTTAATCCAGGCTATTAGCAGTCATATGATGCTGAAATTCAAGTTGCATTTGCTAGCAATGCATTACTTTTGTTCAAGTAATAAACAGCTACAGTATGTTATTTTGGACATGGAAAGCTGCCTGAAGAGAGTGCATGCATTAGAAAAGGACTAAACTTTCCTATGATTATCTGAAACTTATCCACACAAGACTGCACACACATTCAACACAGAAATAGGATTCTATTGATAACTATTCATCCACTGGTGTAACAATGCACACATTTTTTACCTGCAAGAAGAGGTTTCCTCTGAGAATAATTCAAAGCTGGTTTTAAAAACAAGGCAACTGAACCCAAAACCAGAGACCAAGAATTAGTGATAGGAATTGGGTAAGTTGCTTTTCTGTAATCCTCCAAAGGGATTACATAACGTTCAGCAGGCCCGATGGGAATGAAATGCTTGTCACCAAACATTACCACAGGTTTCAGATTTCTTAACACATGCCCACTAACCTTAAAACAATGTTGATGCAGTTCAATCCACACTTTCAAATACATCGTAAGCAGTCAGCAAATACATATGATTCAGTAAGTACATAACAAGAATGAACAAGGCTACCTATAAAATTAAAATTTTAAAACACACAAATTTTTCAAGTGCAACTGTCACTGTTGCGATCAGAAAGCTTGAGCAGCAAGTGTGCAAAGCTTCAGATTGTGGCAACAATAGAGATCACCCTACAGGATCACTCCATTATTGCTTGTTTGCACCACATATACTGTATATGGGTGTTATTCTTCACACACATCCCGCTCATGGTGAATCGCACATTCAACACAACGCCAATGGAGAAGTTGCAGCAACATCCCCTCCTTTTTAAAACGAACCGCATCGATCGCATGTTCTTTTTGTGAAGGCTGCACCTGACATGACCTTCACATCCTGGACTCAGCACCATTTTGTTGCAATCGGAAAGCCTGAGTGGCAAGTGCGCAAAGCTTCACACTGTGGCAGCAAGCAATATTAATAGAGATCACCCGACGAGATCACTCTATTATTGCTTGTTCGCGCCACATATATATGGGTGTTATTCTTCGTGCACATCCTATTTGTGGTGAACTGCACATTCAATGCAATGCCAACAGAGAGGTTGCAACATCACCATCTAATGAAAGGGTCAACAATCTCTGCCACATGTGTGGTAAGTGGCAGGTCATTGTGATAAGTGGCAGGCAGACTTGATTTCACACTCAAACGAAATTGTATCAAACTGATTCCATAGCTGTATAAGAGTTTTGGTAAAATTAACAATTTTGTTTTTCTGGCCCTAATTTTTGAACCAGAAATGCTAGAAACTTTATCAAAGGCTCAAAAGAGCCGTAGGTTAGCCTAGTTTCCAATAAAAACTTGAGTGAAATACTTCCATCTAACGGTTGGGCCCAGAGCCAGGTAACCTGAGCCAAAATGGCCAAAAACCTACCCCGCTTACGGCATCACCCACACTATAACAAAACTCAAAACCTAAAAGCTTTTTTTTATTGCAAACTAGAAGACTTTCGAGTTTGAGTTTGAACAGCTCTCTAGCACAATGACCTAGCGAGTTATGGAGTTGCAAAGACTTGGTCAATATGGACAAATTCTACCTTTCAGCAAAACTTGGCTGGCTTCAAAGCTTTTGAAAAGATTGCACTGAGTCTGAATGAATTTTACTGATTTTACAGTACAAACATGATGAAAACTGGTTGAAAGGCATTGTCGTACTAGATAACATCTGGGACTGAAAAGATGAAAAAACGAACTAAAAATTATGCAACAGCGACAAGCATACAGATTTTATGCAGAAATTAAAGCTATACATATTGGTAATAACTATATACATATCATAATATGTATAGGCTAGAATACATAGCAGTTGTGGTCATCCACATGATGTTCTTACTTTACTGGCAAGAATTTGTTGCAGCTGCTTTCCATTCCAAAGATGCAGCTAATTTCTTGGTTGGACAGAACATCACTTGGAAAATTTTCAGAGGACACTACAAAAGCTGCATGGTCCTAAGCACATTTCCAATCTGCGTGACAGCTGTTTATGCAAAAGATCAAGACCACGCTGGCAAGATGGAGATAATAGCAATAGTTCCTTTCTCAGCTGACAAAAAGACTACCCATCTCACACAACTGTAATGTCTTTCTTGTTGGCACCACTCCATTTTCAGTTGTATAGCAGTGAATGTCACAGTACTGTCATACTGTAACTGGAATATTATTCCAGTATTCACAATCCTGAACAAATACATCCACAATGAGCTGGTAAAGCACAACTTCTGAAATTAATTGTGCTTGAAAAACATCAATCCCAGCCACTTAAGAAAAGTGAAAAAAAGAAATACTAATCCTGTCATGGATATGAGCAGAAGATAGTACATAATTGTTTCAGCATCAAGATTATGCATTTACAAAGCCTGTAAAATAAATACCTTGAACATAAAATGTGCGACTCACCTCATAACTTTGCTAAAACCTCCTGAAATTCAGTTTAGTTTCATTTTTACTCACTTTCAGTTTAAGTCTTCAGTATGACCAAACCAGAAATTGAACCCAGCCTACCAGCTTTGGTGGCATGTGCTCAACCAACTGTACTGCTTAGCTGGTGCTCATAAGATTGAGTAAATGGTTTTCTTTGGCAAACATAGTGCTCACTGCTCAGGATATGACAAGGGAGCTTAGTTGTTCACAAACTCTATTAACTGGGCTCAACCTTATGTCACGTAAAATAGCAATTCTCAATGTGAGGCATGTATCACAACAGGGAAATTTGATGTTAAAGGGAGCAATTTGAAATGAAAATAAGCATTCACGACAGATTTTTCGTTACTAATGAAAATGAGCAAATAAAAAGACCAATTGCAGCCTTCAACAATAATAAGAGTTTGCTGTTAAAACAAAATGATATCACCCATGAAACATCAGTTTGGAGATGATTAAATGTGGAGCATGACCAAAAAAGGTTGGAGACCATTGATATCCATTTTCAAAATTTTGACACCATTGAGGCGTGTCATACAATGCCTTTGAAAAGGCATCACAATGACACTGCTCTGTCTATTGCAATCTTGTCTATCAAAATGTGTTCCAGACCTCTTTGGTACTGCTGCTCTAGCTCTATCACATTCAGAATGAAAGTTTAGGCTTGTTTGTGCAATTTAAAAATTGTAACATTTCATTTGCTTGGTTTTTACTGCAAAAAAACAACACAAAGCAATCAGCCAATGCAAAATGTTCATTTCTGCAGTCTTAAACGTAGAAAAAAATGGAAATTGCAACAAAAAACAACCAGTGAGTTTAAAAATGTTTTTCTGCTCAAACCACACATAAAGTATTGAAACTCAATTGTGCCATGAAATAAAATTGCTTCCAAAAAGATTTCTTTCATCAAAATTGAAAAATTTTAATGAATACCAAGAGTGGTTTGTGAGTAGAACAACTACCAGTGGCATGATAGAAATCAGTAATGGCCAGTGATGTAGTCGAGACTGTAATCTTCAAGACCAAGACCTGGTTAAAACTTCGAGACTGATACTTTATAAAAGATTCTGGGACTTGACATTCGAGACTGAAACTAGAGACTTCAAAAATTGTGGATTTTGCTAAAATTTATGAAAAAAAATCATCTAAGTTGTCACTTCTAAGCAGGGATGTGGAAGCGGCTATTTCGTCAACCGCTTCCGCTTCCACCAACAAAAAATGACAAAACGACCGTTGACCTTAGCAGACTAGGCCTTCTATGAAGAACGCCATGGATGCTAATTAAAGGAAGGTTGGTTCCTGTGATCATAGCGGGACCCTTCAACCCCCCATATTTTTTGAAAAATACACAGCTTTAGCGCCACTTACCAATACTAGATATTCCTCATGCTTACTTATTTTTCCCATGCCAACGGGATGCAAGCAAGTACAGCTTTTAGGTTTTTGTCACTGGTTATAACTTTTCTGGAGGTTGAAGTAAATTATTGGGTCTTGAACTTTTTGTTTTAACGCTGTTGTTTCTAAGTTGTTTCCGGCATCTTTTATGTGTTTAACTTAGTGC
>Ga0210059_1001403_pt1 | contig 36091 bp, 18 predicted proteins | sample Ectturendosymbi2_FD_188042 | JGI IMG/M metagenome (GOLD analysis project Ga0210059, IMG submission 188042) | Ecteinascidia turbinata endosymbiont from Florida, USA - Sample 2 (SPAdes) (version 2) | ecosystem: Host-associated > Tunicates > Ascidians > Unclassified | place: Key West, Florida... | reverse complement strand
CTACAGTGTTTAATTCCAGCTGATCCAACAGTTGGACCAACCACCAAACAAATCCAAAGCATTAAAGTTTTGGGAGAGTTTTATAAAGAGGATTTAACGAAACCTCTCGAAGAATTAGTGCCTGAATAGAGATTATGGTACAGAAAACTGTCTCACCTGAATGCAAGCGAGAGACCAACTGATGTACTGGGCTGTATCAAATCATGTTGCTTTGACGCTTTCCCAAACATTTTTATGTTGCTCCATATATTTTTAACTCTTCCGGTGACAACGTGTACTAGTGAACGATCTTTTTCAACCTTACGCAGACTAAAAACGTACTTGCGAAGTACGACCAGTGATACCAGAATGAATGGGCTTGCATTGTGAAGCATTTATCAAAATTACACTTCTTCCCTGGAACAGATGATTAACAGGTTAAGTGAGACATCCAACAGGCGTTAAAATATGTGTTTATAACTGCTTGACAACGTTTACGTATTGTATTGCTGCTTGTTTTATATTTTTTCTTATCATACTTTCGAATTTAGTGCAAAGAAAAATTTTGGCACTTTGAAACATCCCCATGAAAATTTTCTGCGTACGCCACTGATTGGCACCATATAAATGCCCGCCTAAAATAAGTGCCCATGGGCAGACTTCCGAAAAACCTTGGTAGCTTTGTTTTTCACAGCAACAACAGCTCAAGGTCTCTTGTTCACAGCCACATATTAAATGTTGCTAGAGGCCAGCACATCCATTTTGTACACCTTATGTTCTTCTTTTCCACATGCTTGATTTTGGTGGTCAAATTTGATCACTTTGAATATGGCTGCAATAACAAGCAGATCATTTACTGAACCATGAGAAAGTCTCTACACATAACCCAGTCATGGTTTTTGACAACAGTGTGCATTTTCATATTTTTTTTGGAAAATATTTTTATCAAATTTTACACAGATATCTTTTGCAAAAAGTCACAAACCTTAATAGGGTATCACTTAATACACTGCACAATGAGGTTAAAATTTACAAAGTAATGACATAACATAAATTAGCTGAAAACATATTTGCAATAATAGCTAGTCGAACACCCAAAATTAACACAAATTTTAATGAATTATGTTTTAGCTTGGGCAAAATTAGATTAACAATGAATAGTAACACCTGCTTCAGATCATGTTTTATGATTATATACTAAAAGGTTTAAAAGCCAAAAGTTTTTGGCATAGAATATTTTGCTTTAAAACTATTTAGATTTGAAAAGTGGCGTTATCAATTAATTGTTTGTGCGAAAATCAGTAAGACAACTATTCACTGCTTGTCATCTTGATATATTAAATGATTCTTTCTAATGTAATATCTCCACGGTATTACAAATATATGCAGTTGTTTGCAAAATAAACTGCAGATGATGTTGTAAGAGCCCCACACAATTCTGACACCCTCGGCATTCACTAATTTTAGGCTGCATTTATGTGAAAAAGTAATATTCGCAATATGGCCTGGTTACTGGGAAAGCTGTGAGTTTGAAAATTGCTGCTATGGCACGTGTAGTCAGAAGACACTAAGGCCAACACGTTTTGGAACTACAGGTGACTGTGTGTATGCGAGCATTGCAAACACACAACTTTTTCGCATCTTTGGCTTTGCATATGATGAAGCAATAAGTAGCATATTACTCAGTGTAGACAGCACAAAATTCTCAATCATGAAGGCTACAGTATTTGCTGAAAACAATGCTACAAACTGTACAATTATTATAAAAGATCATTAAAATGTATTATCCAAAGGAAATGTTTAGTTTGGTGTCTAGAAGTCTTTAATTAGTATACTAACTGTGATTTGGTTCATCATCAGACAACTACTGACAATCGTTACAAAGCTTTATAGAAACAGTCCATATGTTACGTAAATAAACTATCTATAACTTTAATGCAGTAAAAAAATCCTTTTAAGTAAAGAGTGCCCACGAAATAAAAATTTTAGACATGCATCAAGTAAGGATTAGGTGTAAAAATTGGCCACTTCCACCGCTTTTGCACTCCTTCAGCATTTCGTTTTTGCGAAGGCTATTGAGTGTAGCATGGTACACTGCAGCGATGCAACTGTTTTCACATTGAGAATGAATTGATCCACGTTAATCCATGCAAACGCAGTGACAGTTGGTTTCAAAAATCAAAATCTTTCACGATGTCATAAAGCAGGGGTAGGGAACCTTTTTACTATCATGGGCCGCATGAATTGTGCATTAGCGTTGGCGGGCCACAAAATCAATTTATAATTCTACCTTTGCCTAAATATGAGGAAGAATGACTACTCTTAAGCACTATCTAAGCACTTGCTTGTCATGGAGCTTCATTTTAACGTGGTGTTGTACTCTAACATGGGCAACAAAAAGTTGTTATGCGGATGCGGGCCATATCAAATGCTCACACGGACCGCAGGTTGCCCACTCCTGTCATAAGGGGATGATCATCTTCAACTTGCGACCCACGGGTAGTCTCAGTAAGCTTTCTGGAAAATTTACATTTTTTCAAGCCTTGATGGTATGTTTACTAATGCTACATATACCAGAACATAAAATTCTAATTTTGTTGCAAACTACCTTACCATTGAACAATTTGTAAAACCAATAACAGCCAAGACCAAGACAGACCTATTATTAAATCTAAGATTGAAACTAGCTACATTCCTTAACAATGAAACTGGAAATAAATCTAAATATAATTGTGCAAAGTCAAAGGTTGAAATGAATCCATGCATCTTTCAAATTTAATGGTTAATTTCAGCAGTTGTTTTTTGAAAAATTCATTACAATTTCATTCAAACAATTTGTATTCTGCAATACCGTATTCAACACTTATGAATGCAATGCCACTATTGCAACTAATGCATTGTTGCCCAACTCTGAAAGTCCCACATACAGTAAATCATATTTGCCTTGAATGTCAAAATAGTAAAGCTATAATATTGAAAAAGATAATTAACATGGTGCACACAGGCAGACTGTGGTAAAACAGATGGGACTTGCAGTAGACCAGATTATCATAGTAGACTGTCAACTAAAATGACACCCAAACTTTGGTGTAGGTGAAAACTATTCTTGTTACATGATAAGCAACAATCTTCGTGTAACATTTTGTATTTTAATGTTGTGTTCAACATTAACTTATGGTTCTTTTATACATTAGTAGCAACAGCAAGCGTAGTGTAGTCTACCGCACACTTGCCATGCATTCTTCATAGTCAAAGGCCACAAAGATGGCACCAAGTAAATCAGTCACAGTTTATTGACGGGGAAACTAGTTTCGCATTTTCTAACGCATCATCAGTCCTGTAAATGTAAGACAAATCTTACAGGCGAAATGTTGGCACTTGAAAACAAGTAAGGAAAAACACATGAACTGTGTGGCTAGTTACAACAACATTACTAAATATTTTTTGAAGCTAAAAGGCTGACCTCTCCAAAGTCTCATAAACCAGTCACTGCTAAGAAAATCTGCATTTGGCAGCGGTCTAACAAAGACACTTTTCCTTTGGAGATAACACACGTGTGCCATGACGTATTCCAGAGAGAAGCCATGTGATTTAAACAGAGCGTAACAGTTCACGAAAAATCCAGAAAGGCCTAGACTTTCAACGTACATTGGAAGCGTGCAATGAAGCTAATTTTTAGTTATTCCTTGTTCCAAACACAACTTCTTTGATGGTTTGACAGTTCGTTAATTCTCCCTTTTCCTGTTTCATAGTTCTTTCAGTAAATGTCAACATTTGCGGAAAACAGTAGTGGCAGGGATTCTCTCAACGGATCGAAGACAGTAAACAAACTTTAGCAGAAAGCAGGCAGATTCCTCAGAAGCTTGCCGCAAGGCTAAAGTTTGTTTATTGCCATGCATTCATGTCACATGACAGGCAGCAGATGAATAATCTTTCATAAATGATGAAAGAAAGTTCACCAGCTGACCTATGTAGCCACTGCCCTTTTTAAATATGGTACACAAGTGTCTGGTATGTTAGATTTGTCACCATTCCATATGATAAAATATCTATGATAAAATGCAGTCACAGAGACCAACAGACGAACTATTAGGCTGAAACGTTGTTTGGCATTTTTAGATGGACCAAATAACATTATGGCTACTCCAATGCACATACTTAATATTACTTGTTGTAGCCTAAGTACTGTCGTCCATGGAAGCATGACTGGCTCAAAGCAGTCAGGTTATGACATACAATGATACATACCAAATAGCATTTTCTTATGCCAACCCAGTATGACTTCAAAAATGGCCAAAATTCTGGAATTTGGCATTGAAAATTCCAACCTGGCAACCCTGGCTGGCGACCACATAACCAATCGCTAAAACAAAATGATACGTACAAACCCATACTTAATACGGACCTCACAACCGTAAACCTCACACTAGTTTTAAGAACAAACAGTATCACTAAATTTTGGTGCTGCTCGTTACAACGAAATGACACTGAGTCACTGTATCACACACAGACCTCTATAATGCTTCCATGGACGCCAATACGTTGGTTGGAACATACAATCAAAAACACAAGAATTTCATAATCGTTTGCGGCACATTCCACAGTAATGCCGCAACCTAAGGTCCGCAATGCCTAAATCAATCAAAAGAGAGTTATGGACAGATGCGAGCCTGCAAGAAAATTTGTTTTTAATATTTAGTATGTCAATTTTGCATTTCCGTGTAGTTTAAAAACCGTAATCATCATAATGAAATGGCTCCAGCTATTAACTCGCTGTGATCTCAGGGATTCGTTTGGCGCTCAGTCTCATTGCTCTTTCTGACAAATTTAGTATTGTTTTATGATTTTACCACTTACTTGAAAAAATACTACATTTCCGAACTTAAAGGAACAGTAACTGTCTCATAGCGGTTGCTTTTCAATATGAAACTAATAACATCATAAACCCTGACGCGCAGGAAAATTATATTTTATTTTAACCCAGTGCTCTTCGCGAGGGGTACCGTGGAACCCTAGTGTTCCGCAAAACATGTAGTGGGGTTCCGTGAGTTTTGAGGGTTCCTTGTTTTTTGATTTCTTGCTTCACTATGGCGATGTGTCATTACTAAATTTTTAGATCACCGTGCCCAATTCAGACTCCAAGTAGGCCAGTTAGTTATACAGGAGGCTGAGTGCAGTTAGCGGAACAAGAAAAGTCGAGATTTGTTGCGGCACTTGTTCATTGTTGTGCAGTGGAGTGAAGAAAGTTATGGCAATGGTTTATTGTTTCATATGACTCAGACAACAAGCAGAAGTACCACAAAAGCCATCACATGAAGTAAACCAACCATTATTGTTGCATCATAGTTATACGATGTTGCCCATGTAGGCTACAGTTCACAGTAAACTGAGTAGTGTTGTGTCGAATTCAAGCTTTTTGACAGTAGAAAGTAGACTCAACCTGAGTCTAGCAGAGAGTAAACTAAGTCTCAGACTAGAGCTGCTGTTTAACCTTTGTGGGAATAAAGTAAAAACAATGTGAACCCCAACTTTTTACTATTTAGTCAAACCAGATGAAGCAAAATACCAGATTTTCTTATGTGAAGCGAAATGATAAGAACAGTGGAGGTGCGGATAGTAATAAGCAATGTAGTTCAAATGTAAGGGGGCACCTAATCCGAAGCGAACCAAATCTAATTCAATTGCCAAAATTAGAAAATGGGATGACATACATGTGAAATATGGGTCTTTTTGCCGGATGACCAAAATCTGAATGTAGCAGATACATTCCAGAAATGCAAGAACGACCGAGTCATTATATTTCTTGTTTTTTAACTTCTGTAACAACTGTTTATTTGTCGAAGTGTATAATAAAGAAATATTTGATTTTCTTGCAAGTAATTCGTTTTATTCAAATTTTTGTTAATGGAGATTCCATGACAAACGCAAACGCATATCAGGGGTTCCACGATGACAAAAAGATTGAAGAGCATTTTTCTAGGCATTATGCTGCGCAGTGCAGAGATGATCGGATAGTGGCTTTTTACTACTTGATCCTATTTTTAAGAAATCATATCCACATCCTAACCTAATCCTGTTTTGATTTAAATCGTACTAACCACATCCAAAAACTATCCAAAAGTCTACCTTTATTGCAACAATAATACATAGAAACTAGATAGGCTCGGATACATGGCAAAGTAAACTGAAAAGATGCTTCCAAAGAAAATACATAAATGATTGTGCATCTCTAAGAGGTCTCAACTGACAAAATTTATTTCACACCCTGACTTCTCAAATATTGTGTAAAGCATTTTGGATTGGATATCTTTATCTCTAACCGGTTACCTCTTAAAAGCAGCAGAGATGAGCGGAGTGTGAAATTTAGCAGTCCAAGTCCAATCCTGATCCGAAGCTATTTAATCCGATCCAGTCCTAACCCACAAAATTTTTGAAAATCTTCAGTCCGATCCAGTCCTTACCTGCCCACGCAAAATCGGTGTACTTTCATTATGCCTCATGGGACAAAAGCGCTCCTGGCGCTATATTGCCTTTAGCCAAACAAGATTGGCTGAAGGCAAAATAGTTCCAATTGTGTTTTTTCCTCATAAAGCAAATATAACACAACCTTTTAACATTTTCAAAATTCATGAAGACAATGTCTATTTTGCCATAAGAGGCAAAAGACTGCTGGAGATATGTTGCCCTTAACGCTAATCTACGCTGAGGAGTTGAAGGAGTAGCCGCGCAAAATTCTTTGTTTGTTTTATTGCGCCCAGGAGTTGCCCTGCCGAGCCGTGCACGAGCGTATAATTACCTGACGCAACAAAACAAACAAAGAATCGTGCGCAGCCACTCTTGGCAACTCATCAGTGTAAATTGGCCTTAAGGCTTGCTGGAGTGGTTGAATAGACCTTTCCTACAGTCGTGTGCATTAAAGCAGAACGTTGAAAACAAGCCCGTCTGGTGCTGTATCACAGAGATGAACACGGGTCAGGACTGGATCGGACTGGGTCAGGACTGAAGCCAATTTTGGCCGGACAGGACTGGATCGGACTAAAATTTTTTTCAAAATTTGCGGATCAGGGCCGGATTGGACTGAGAAAATTTTTGTTGTTTTAATGTGATTATTCTGAAAATATCAAAAATTTTAGTTGTGATCCGATTTCACAGGTTTGCTAAATGGTAGTGTACATTTAGCCATCGAATGTAAAAACTCTGCTGGGACTGTTTTGCACTTCGAACTGTTTCCACCTTTGTTCACATAAAACGTTGAGTTCTAGTAGCAACGTGAACATATTTGAGTGGTTGGTGTCTATGCCTGCTGTGCTATTTTTGTTGGTTCTGCTCTCACCATTTCCTTTGGCTTAGCTTGTGGAGGTGACACCTTTGATAGGAGTGCTTTTAATGTACTTTTTCAAAAAGTTTGGGGTTTAGATATAGGGTGTTGTTTAAGTTTCGGTTTAGGGTTCACCTTTTGGGTTTAGGTTTACGGATTAGGTTTCAGGTTTAGGTTTAGGTTCAACTTTAGGTTTGAAGTTTGGGTTTAGGTTTTGGGTTTAGGCTTTGGCTTTAAGTTTTGGGTTTAGATTTTGGGTTTAAGTTTTGTGTTTAGGTTTTGGGTTTAGGTTTTGGGTTTTGTTTTAGGTTTGGGGTTTTAGGTCATGTAACAAGGGCCTTACATCAATCCAAGTGTATCGTTCTTGTCACTTGACCAATCTAAGCAATCGGATTCTCATAATGGCCAAATAACTCCAGCAGTGCTTTTCCGTCTGATGCCTAATAGACACTTCCTTGTTAAACTTTGGAAATACCAAAAGACTGTGTCTATTTGGCTCATGAGGCAAAAGTATTGCTGGACTACTTTGCCTTCAACCAATCATATTTGTCAAAAGGCAAAATAGCTTCATTAGTTCTTTTGCCTCATGAGGCAAAATAAAAATACACGATTTTACGTTGACGGATCAGTACTGGATTGGACTGATGATTTTCAAAAATTTGCGGATCAGGACTGGATCGGATTCAATTTTATCGGATCAGGACTGGACTCGGACTGAAAAATTTCACAGTCCGCTCATCTCTGCTGTATCCGCTTACGCTTAAATGCTTCAAAACTCACGATAAATTGATCAGCGAGTGGCAGAAGCAAAAGTGAAAACATGGAAAATGCCTGATTACTCGGAGTGAAGCATCGTTAAATTTCATCTAGACAAAACAGACATTCCCTTTAAGTAAACAGTGTGCCATAGAGACGGCACGGGCCAGCAATTTCGCAGCCCGGCCTGCCCAGATCTAACAAGAATCTGCCCAGGCCAGCCTGTTTGTGCTAAACTACATCTTATTTTCTGGCCCGGACCAGCCTGTGGCCCGTAATATAAAGTAGACAGTGTCTATTTTGCCGCCAAGATGACAGCAGCAACAGACTATGGCAGAAACGAAGTAGACATAATAGATAAACCAGAAAACCTAACCTTAACCCCAACCATAGCCCTAGCCTAACGCTAACCCTAATGCCATACCTAACACTAAATCTAAAACTAAACCTAACACTAACCCTAACAGTCACCCTAAACCCTAACCCTCACACAAACCCTAAACCCTAATGCTAACCTTTAATTTTTGAAAAAAGAAAAAAGGGAAGTCGCCAAGGTGAAAGTCAAACTGAAAAACACAGGCATACTAGACGTGAGGCATATCTGCTACGTTACGAGCAGCACAGTGCTTGTGTGCCAAACTAACCTTTTTATTCGAATTGCGTCATGACACGAGACTGAATGTTCGACAGACGGCACAATAGCTCCAGTCGATCTGTTGTCACCAGCATCTTGGCTCTAAAATAGACACTACCTACAAAGTAATCTCAAATGCAAAGTAACAAGTTTTCAGTTCATTGCCCGTTGGACACTAAAACCATGCAGTCTTGAGGCAGTGGCTATAGGTCAACCAGGGGGCCTTCATTTTTGAAAACTTCTTTCCCGTCACTGTAATGTTGTGACGTCAGTCTTGTGATGTCACGAGTTCCAGACACGCATGGAATGTTATGTTACCATATATGGTCATAGTACACCGAGCGTAAAGCATGTGAGTTTTCGTGTGACAAGGCAGTTTTGCATTTGGAGTCGAACCGTGATGTATGTCTACTGTTTTCTGTTGATATAAGTTACGCCCACAGTGTGTCAGAGGGTTAACTGTGTTGTGAACGCGTGCTGAGCCATCTGCTAGTCAGTACAAGTGTGGAGACATTACATTTGGCGACGAGGTGAACGATGAACAAGCTTGTTATTAACTGATTTTCTGCCAGCGATCTGTACTTGGAAGAACTGTGCTGTTGCCGAGTTGACTGACGGTGAGTGGACTTGCAAGTCATGTCGCAGAATTTCCTTTCCCTACCACCATTGTGTGAGAAATTTGACATTGAGCAAATGTCACGGAATTGGAAATTTTGGTTAAGAAGTTTTGAACTTCATGCCAGAGCTAATAATATTACGGATGATGGCAGAAAAGTTCCTCTTTTACTGGACCGAGCAGGACGACATGCGCAAACATTATTTTATGCCATAGCTGGCCCCAACGCTGATGAGAAAACGTTTGACGAAACAATTGCTTTATTCGATGCGAAATTCGATGCGAAACACGTGACAGCATACTGCCCAGTGATTGGTCAATCTGATGAACACGCTTACCTCACGTGATTACGTCATTTTCGAAATCAATTTTTACACTAAAAACGAATATCGTTTTTATCAGAATTTTTATTACTATTTTCGTATGGGATCCTATTGTGAATATTATTACAGGTTACTCTCCTCCTAAATGTAACTTACAATAAATGTACAGAGTGCAATTTTACAGTACATCAAATAAATGCACATGATAGTGTTCTAAAAGAGTCAATGTCTTTGTCCGTTGTTTAATGTCCAACTTTGTTCGGCTCCTCGTGAACTCGTCAGTACTTCCAGCTTGATTTCTTTTGTTATTTTAGATTATCGAAGTCTTCTTTCGTTGTTGTGTCAGGGTCATAAAACGTTTCATGTTGAGGAGGCAAAACGAACTCAACATTAGCTTAGCTTGGCGTTAAGTGTTACGTTAGCATTAGGCTGGCTTAGGATTAGGTTAGCGTTAGGTTAGGGTTAGCTTAGGGTTCGGTTAGTGTTAGGTTGGCGTTAGATTAGCATTACGTTAGGATTGGGGTTAGGGCTACGGTTAGGGTTAACGTTAGGGTTTATCTTTACATTTTCTTTGTTTCTACCAAGCCTACTGCACTCTCGTCGTGCGTAACTGTTACGTCACAGGTGGCGTATTAATAAGTTTTCTTATTTCAAGATCCACAGGCTTATATATAGCCACTGCCTTTTTTACCCTATAGTCTACCCTAAACCCTAACCATTTACCTTTACTGCAAACCCTAACCATCAACACTGAACCCTAAACGCTAACCCTAAGTTAAACCCTAAGCTCAAACACTAACACAAAACCCTAATCCTAAATGCTAAACCTAACCTTAGTCCAAAAACACTTGTCTGCTTTTCGAAATGTGCATCATCACAAGGGGACCAAAAATTTTTACTTACAATCTTGTGCAAGTACCTACACCAAAAGAAAAACCAAATACAACAAAGGAGTAACTCGAACTGACGATTGTCTAATGTCTAGTCACTTGCCACTCGACGATGTTGACAGTAGTGAGATTCTCCAACGCAGTTTTATATCTGGCAGAAAATTGGATAGGGATACGGTACTTTTTGTCCTTCGAAACAGAAAACTGGATATGCTGGTTGTTGACACACTACCTAAACTTCAAGTGTGAGCTAAATTTCATTGGCCAACAGATTTTTAACGTATCACCATGAACAAGAAATTGTCAAATCTCTACACGCATGAAACTCATGAACCTAACCTGACTTACATGCAAGTTGTATTAAAATTTTAAGACTTCCTGTGAAGTAGTTTTGCACATTTGAAGGTTATGTTATAATATGCTTTGCAAAAAAATCTGCAATAATAATAATCAAAAATAAACAAACTAACCTCTTATTAAAAAACTGACTCCGGCTCCACTCCAGCTCCGGCTCTTCCTTAGAAAAATCAACTCCGGCTCCACTCCTATTTTCAAAAATCCTTAAGACTCCGACCGGAGTCTACTCCGACACTCCGGCTCCTGTACACCTTTGCAAGATACCTGAAAAGAACATTTTTCAATCAATATTACAGAAAGTACATAAAAATTATCCATCAATTGGTTGGTCACGCATATTCTTTGGTGCATCTTGCGATGGCTGACCAAAGGCTAGCAAGGCAGATGCCGCGAAGGTGTTGTAATAGTTTTTGGAGCATAAAATTGGGATAGACTTCACAGTTTCATCAACACTAAAACAGCCTTCAAAAACCTATACATTTTAATTTTGAGACGTTTCGGATTATTCTTAATCCATCTTCAGTCAACAAAATAAAGCAACACTTGGCAATGCTAGCAATTCAAAACCAAAAGACTCTGCGACGCAAGAAATAACAGTGTGACGAAAAAGACGTCAAAAGCAAAACCAAGACCGCCAACCTGTCAAATTCGCTAACAGTGAAAGCAGGACCAACAGGTATGCAGAAAGTGCTCAAACAAAACCTACATAAGATCGTAATTTACGTAAATAAGCCAAGACCAGTAGCAAAAGACTATCTTACGTAAATAAGCCAAGACCAGCAGCAAAAGACTATTCAAAAGACTATTCACATGAATTGCTAGCATTGCCAAGTGTTGCTTTATTTTTTTTTGACTGAAGATGGATTAAGAATAATCCGAAACGTCTCAAAATAAAAATGTATAGTTTTTTGAAGGCTTTTTTAGTGTTGATGAAACTGTTGTAATACGTTTTCCTATTATTACGTGACAATCATGATTTAGGTGTAACAGGCATTTTGCCTTCTGTCTGTGCATCACGTACTTGGGCGATGTTACACGGCATTTGCACGTGTGATAGTCCACTTTGGCATTTTGTACTTGTGACTTTATTAGGGACCGGTCGATCGCGAGTTAGCAATAAATTTTTTAGTCAATCCCAGCCGAAGACAAGTTGGCCACCCCTGCGCTAAACGATAAACTGCGCATCATCTCTGGGTGCCTGAAACCGACCAGTAGGAAGCTTTTACCAGTACCATCGAGCATCTCACCGGCCCACCTGCGCAAGGAACATTCCACTTTCAAGCAGGTCCGTAGCCAGGTTTTAAAGTTTGGGAGGACACAATACATTTTTAGGGGGCAATATTTTTGTTTTATTTTATGTTTAAAACAAATTTTTTTATCAATTTTCAGCGATTACCTGCGCAGCATAATGCCAGTTGTCTGTTTTCAGTTTGATCACATAAGATTTGTGATTGTACCGGTATGCTACGTGCCATGGGTAGCCAAGCAGGTGTTACGTGGAAGTTACGTAATTTAGGACATTTCCTCGAGAGCACTGGTTATTTTCACAGGAACGTGTCCTAGGCATGCCCAAATTTACAATTAAGAAACTTGGACCCGCCCTTTATCGTTCGACTTTGCACTCAGTTTTAACCTCAAACGAAATTGTATTCACTCATGGTTTTATTATTGTAACTTTAAGCACTGCACTATTAGTCTCATATATATCAGAAAGCTAATCGAAAACAACAGGGGTTATAGCATTAACATCGGTTAAAGCATGTAAAGAAAGTTACTGTAGACAACAGGGGTTAATACGAGTTCAATTCTTTCATGGAGGAAGAGAGTAAACCGTACTGCCATAAATTTAATAGGTCTCAGTCTAACAGACTACCTGCAGACTGTTCAAGCCTGGTAAAGCCCACGGCTTAACTTGCTGTTCCTCTTAGGAGAGTCAGATGAAGACTGACTGTCTGGCTCAGATCGTCCCGGTTTTGTTAACGCGTCGGGGATTTCCATCTAATAGAAAATTCTGGTTTTCTCGAATCTCATTGGCTACGGCTCGCATCATCTTCGTTCTCGACTAATCACATTCGAGAGTGGTGCTCTGACAGTATCTTTGGCTCCGCCCACCATGATTTTCATTGTAGTTCGTTTTTATTCGTTTAGTTCGGGAACATTATTGATAATTTCGTATGGGATGTTACCGCAAATGATTTTTATAATGTTGTGGGTTACTCTCTTCCTAGGTGTGACTTGCGATTACATGTGGAGTATAAATACACAATGATTTAAACAAATACACAATACAACGTCCTCATAAGCTAAGTGTTTTTAATTGTTTCTTTGTTCCAACTCCGTTCTATTGGAATTCTGTCCATTCGGTGATGCGACTTGTTGGTGTTTCAATATTGGTACCAATCATTGTTTTTCTATGGCATCACTGACAAGCTTCTAAGTCGCTTTCTTGACTTGCTTTTGAAGTCTTCCTTTGTTTGTGTTTCAGAGTCACGAGACGTTTCATGTTGAAGATGCAACGCGAACTCAACACAGGGGAGGAAGACTCCAGCACCTTTCTCAAATTTTCAAAAACGTTGACTTTTTCCAGAAAAAGTATCTACACAAAACTAAGAGCTTTTGGTTGATTATGCTTTTCTCCGGAAACAACAAAAAAAAAACAATATGAAAAAAATTGCCTATGTTTCAAGCAGGCCTGTAACTACAGGGGGCAAGCCTCCTTAAATTTTTTTCGCCCCCCTGGAAATTGAGTTGGACATGGTTTAAAACATTTGGGCCCCTCTCAGAAAACTCTTCACCCACCCTGGTGTCCCAAGCTGGTTACGGGCCTGGCTTCATAATATTTTTCTGACTATGCGCCAGTGCTTGATGCTTGTTTGTCACATTTGATTCAGTAAAAAATTTGTTCAATCTATGCCTAATGCACTGTTAACATTTTTGAAAAACACAACAATATTTTGTCATAAACAACAAAACTAAACCAATTTTATTCGTATCAGCATTTAAAGTGAAGACACCGGTACGAAAGAAACTCCGTCTAATTTCTCACAAGAGTCACAGCAGTGCACAAGATTATATATAATAAATACATACATTCTATTAGTCAGTGAAATAATAATCATTCAATCCTTCTCATTAACAGCTGGAAGTCGAACCATGTAATGGATGTAGTGCTAACAAAAAGGTGTGGGAACGCATCCAAAAATAGCCATTTTGAAACAGTTTCAAACTCATTTTGAAACAAAACGTGAAAAAGGTGTGAGAACGCCGTTCCTACGCGTTCCCGCCCCACCACACCCCTGAACCATGTACTCTAACATATAGACGTTCTACCTTTTATCAACACTCGCAGTTTTTATAACGTCTTTTGGTACAACGAAAAACGAAAACATGAAAAAACAAGAAATTTGAGCATAAACTGTCACAAAAACTGCAGTTCTGACACCTGCCACATAGCATAATAGGTGAATAATATTCATGGAGGCACTTGCAGTGTCAAGAGAATACTTTAAAACATGCAGTTATCGAGTTTTGGTCGAAAATTCAGAAACGATGTCTTCGTTGCCACAGCAGCTGTTTCATTTTTTCAAAACCTAACAAAACCAGCTGACATTTATACGGTCACAGGGGCGTAACGAGGGGGAAAGGGGGGCATAAGTCCCCGAGCACACAATGACTGCGGGGTGCCAAAAAGTCTAAACAATGTCACCAGTACTTTCTTCAATGCAGTACATTTCCTTCCTAAAGACCGCAAATTCGAACATGGTAGTGCCAAGTTTGCTTTTTGCCCCGGGCGCTGTCTGACCTCGTCACGCCCCTGTACGGTCGTGTGTCATGCACCTGCGATAAGGTGTGAGTATCCTCAGCGCACTGGAGAAGCTTGCTTCGCATGTGGCTGTCGAAACTCCTACAGATAAGCCCACGCTCAGCAGCAAGTATATGGTGGCAAAAGCTGGTTTATACTTCCAAAACCATTTCAAAAACTGGTCCAAATTCATACGGGTGTTTTCATTTAAAAACACACCACGAAGCTTTGATGAGACAATGCTTTTCACAGTAGTAGTTTCAGCATTGAGAAGATCTTCACTGACCTTTCTGGTAGTTGAATTGACTAAAGAGTAAAGAAGTTGTAACTCTTCCTTGTCGAGAAAGCAATTCGATGCTGGTGGAAGAACAAGCAAAGATTTGATGAGAGACATATCAAACTCCGAAAACCGGTTGCTGAAGTCGCACTGAATAGTATCAATGATTTCAAAGTAAGATGTTTTCAAATTGAAACTCTCACTTTCATTAGGCCTATTTACATGGTCGTGCTAGCAAGTGCGGTCAAATGGAGTTTTGACGTCAAAGGAGCTCAGTGCAATTGAACCAAAACGAGAACGTTGCAGTTGTGTGTTTACATGCGCTTCAGAACGACTGGGTTGGGTGTTCTGTGCTGCTGACTTTAGGCTAGCGGCGCTAGCTTCACGAGTAAACTAATTCGTTTTGTCGTTGTAGAGCTGTAGGTTTTCCAGTTACAAATGACAAACGGAGATTCAGTCTTCTGCGACAGCACAATAGTCATTACTTTTCACAAAACCCAGCTTGCTAGGTTGATGAAAGGCATAAACATTATGCCAGGATTACAAATCTTTTCTTTGCACAGGTTTCTGCAACGTTTCAGCATGCGTCAGACAACACAAAGGGATTATTACACAATCCTACAGATACCTACTACAGTATAACACCCAATTTTCTGCAGCTGAAATACGATTAGGTTGCATTCCAGCCAACGTGGTATCCTACAGTACTTTTTGGAAGCAAAGAAACATCAGCAATTAGCCTATATAGGCTACCAGGCCGTTAATTTTGTATGTAAATTGCAACAGCATTTTTCTGTGGACAATACTGACATCCAAAAAGTGCAGTGGGTACTACAAACTGTACAACCAGGCCATGTTACGTAGCCTACAGGATTTCACTACACTCCACAGTCACACAGCGATTTGATGTCGTTTTTACTGCAATATCGATTGCAAAACTACACGTTGTACCATTTCAAAACTGCAGACGTAATTTAAATTCAACCACGCATGATCCAATCAACGCAGGCGTTATAACGACTCCCAATCCTAAGGCGGCTGCTTCCCGAACACACTTTTACCTGGGAGCTCACTTACGAACCAAGCAACTACGAGCGTGCTGTGCTCACTTTCCCGAGAGCTCATTCGATCACTCAAGCAGTTGGTGATTCAGTAGTAATCGTGTCACGTGACCAGGAAAGTGAGCGGATGAGCTCACTTAAAGCGCCATGTAAAAAACCCTATTGTGAATTCCGATGCGTTTTGTTGTGAATGACTTCCACTCTGAATTGAGATGAAACTGACTTTTTTCGCTTGTTCAGAGGTGGGATGCAGTTTCGCTTGTTTAAAGGTTGAGATAACTTTAGCTTGCTTGCGCCAAATACTAAGTACGCAATACAAGCTAGCTGCATTTTACGCTGACTTACGCTAGTCAGTGCCGCAGTGATCAATACACATGCTGAAGCATTTCTAGGTCAGACACAGAATTCGCTAACCTTTTTTGATCAACTTCCACTTCGCGCACATTATCCAACTGGGTTTGGTTTGTCTATTGCAAGAAGTTCTGTTTGACTACAAGCAAGGCTAAAATCAGTCCAATGTTCTCTCTAAGATGGGCAGTACCGCCAAATCATTTGCGCAGTGAAATCTGATTCTCGTTTACTTGCAACATTCCATGACGTTGGAAAAGCAAGAAAACAAGGTGAAGCTATTTTAGAAATAAATTTGTAGGCCCTGCTTTGTTCGTATTTTCATGCTTATCCTAAAATTCTAATAATTCACGAAAATTTTTAATTCATCTAGAATTCTGGCAACTCAGCTCAAAGACAATCGAAACACATGACTAGTATCGGCTAGCCCGTCACGCTCCAAAACGTCTGGAAGGCGGCACTGAACGGCTGATCGATAGGCGGGGTTTATCGGCATGTAGTCCATCGCATCATATATTACGCTCTGGTGAACTTTAAAAAAAAATGTAGGCTGGCATAAAACTTTTATAAATATAGTGATGGAATCGTTTTACCTGGAAATTGTGTTGAGTGAGGACTTTTATAAACTCATAGAATAGGTCAGTGATGGCTGTGCATGCTTGTTGCAGGTCAGTAGCACAAGCTAACTAAAAGAACAAGGACTACTGGAACTGTAGCCTACTTGCCCGTTCTGAACCTGGTTGCATTATGTTTGAGTTGATTGTGTTACAAACAATACCGAGCTGCTCCAGGAATAAAAATGTTAGGGGTTTAATAGTTCAGTTTCTCTTTGATTTAACTTCAAGCTCAGTGATGTGAAGTGCATGAGGCTAGGGAAAACCTACTGACTGACTCCCCCAAGAAAAGCTTCCATGTGCACTGCAGTTCTTATGTTGCTACTATGTTTTAGCTAGTGGTGAACATGTAAGATGTAGTATGCACTCGGAAGCACAAACTGCATGGGGTTAATTTTGAAAAGGCTGCTGAAATATATAACATTGCAATAGTACAATGCTAACAACACCAAATGGCTTGAGGACCTTGTGGATTTTGTTTGAACTGACGCTCACACGCAAGAAGATCATTCTCACCAGAGGTGGGCATGGACTGGAATTTGGATCCGGAGTCCAGCTGCTTCCAACCAAAGATGTGCATTGGACTGGATCCGGGCTATGGCGAATTTTGTTGATTTTGGCTTGGATCCGGCCTGTGAAATGCTTCATAAATTTAGGATCAAAAGCGGATTCGAAATTAGCTAATGGAAAAGAATTACGTAATTTTTGTCAATGAAAGCTGTATTTTGTTAATTTCTTGGATTTTTTTGGACTTCGATTTTAAATTTATTAAACGTTTTGGATTAAAGTTGGACTTGGACTATTGCTATGCACTGAAGATGATAACAGTTGTTATCGAAACGTTTGCAAGATGTCAGTTGTATCGTTTGCTTTGGCCGTAGTATTTATTATAAGACTTGGACTGAGTTTTAAAAATCAGGACTGGATCTGAAAATATGACAGTCCTGCTTCCATTAGGATCAGTAGTGACGTTTTCTTTCCTGTAGTCAGATTGGATTTTGTGTTTACTGAAAACAAAAACTTTACTGGTGGTTTGCTTGACTTGTATTTAACCGGACCTAAACAGGAGTTGGATTGATTGTGTCTAGTTGGCAGAGATGAGCGGACTATCATATTTTGCACTCCAGATCCAGTCCTGATTTTTTAAAACTCAGTCCAAGTCCAACCACGGTCCAAAATTTTTTTCAATGCATTGTTCAACTCAAAAAGTCCAAAAATTTTGAAAATGCAGCTTTTTCACAACAAAATGCCGCATGTCTTTTCCATCAACTCAATCCAATTCCGGTCCTGTTCCTAAATTTTGAAATGATTAACACTCTGGATCCAATTTAATTTCAATAAAATTTCCTGTAGTCCGGATCCAGTCCAATGCTCATCTCTGCTAGTTGGTACCGGATCCCGAGCGGATTCAAAATTTGCAAAACAGGATTGGACCGGACTCAGAGTCCGCAAACCTCTAGTAGTCACCAGTGAATGTTGTTGCTATGGACGCTTTCGATGTCAATCGTTGTGAAACTGCATAACGATCTGAAGACGCTTTCTTGGGAAGTGAAACACAGAATACTCAGGAAAAATCATGGCACCTAATTCTTTGCAGTGGAACAATTATGGATATTATCAAAAACAATTATAAATAGGCAGTGTCTATTTTGCTGCCAAGATGGCTACAGCAAAAGGCTTGGTAGAAATAAAGTAAATGTAAGTAAAAAATAAACCTACAACCTAACCCAGCCTCACCCGAACCTAACGCTAAGCTAACCTAATGCTAAGCTAACACTAATCTAACACAAACCTAACACTAAGCTAACGTTAACCTAACCCTAACCTAACCCTCCTAACCTAACAACACTAACCTCTATACGTAACACCTGAGCCTGAAAAAAAGCAAAGAAAAAAGCAAAACGTAAGTTAGCAAGGTGAGAGCCAAACCGATAACCGTTAGCATAGCAGCCGTAACACATAGCCGTTACACCACAAGCAGGACGGCGTTTTCCTGACAAAGTGACTTTTTTTTGGTATTGCGTCATGCCACGAGACCGAAATCGGAAAGCCTGAGTGGCAAGTGCACAAAGCTTCACACTGTGGCAACAAGCAACAATAGAGATCATGTGCTGCAATCACTCTTCATGTACACTATTGTTATGTTCAATCATTGATATCACCAGAGATTACACGCCACGATGACTCTATTATTGCTTGTTCATGCCACATATATATGGGTGTTGTTCTTCGCACACATTCAATTTGTGGCAAACTGTGCATTCAGCACGTCAGTGGAGTGGTTGCAACAACATCCCTCCATTTTTACACAAACTGCACCGATCGCACATTTTTTTGTGAAGGTTTCACATGGCACAACCTTCACAACCTGGTTACAGCACCATTTTTTTGCGATCGGCAAGCCCGCAAAGCTTCACACTGTGACAGCAAGCAACAATAGAGACCACGCGCCGCGATCACTCTATTGTTGCTTGTTCGTGCCACATGGTGTTGTTCTTCATGCACATTCTGTTCATGGTAAACCGCGCATTCAGCACAATGCCTGCGGAGAGGGTGCAACATTGGGAACCACTGTCTGTAGACAAACTCAAGCGTTGATTTTTAGCAGTATTGCTGCCAATGATGCATAACCACATATGGCAAGTAGCCCATTCCCTTTTTTGCATGGTTGGGAAGTCATGGTTGAAGGTTATTTTGACTGAGTTAATATTTAAAAAGATCAGTTTTTATTGTCAGAAATAAAAACAGCTACAATTGATTAACCCATTCTTTCAAAGGTGTATGAACCCCTGTTGGGTTATGAACATAATAACTGAAGATCACTGCATTTGCCAAGAGCCTTAAAATTCTTCATTTGCTCACAAGACCAGAGTCACAAAATCTTAAGTATTTTGCTGCTACTGAAACATTCAAACAAACACAATCCTTAGGTGTATTAAAACAAGTTTCAAGTTTGATTTTCATATTCACCAACAAGAATAAAATCCATCATATAGAACTGATGACTACAAACTTAGCAGTGAAATGTTTTGGCTGACATTGTATCAGGTCATCATCTAAAACCTCGTCATGGACTGAAAGTTAAGCACTAAATTTTTCAACATCCTCATACCACTAACAGCTGCAACACACTTGTTTTTATCATATGATGGTTGTCGATGAACAAAATAAAAGACAATACACTTCAAATTAGGAAGTGGTTGTGGAACCACCCATGGATCTTCTTACTTCAAAACTTATTGGACCGCACCGCCTTGCATGACGCAGTTCAAATAAAGCAGTCAGTTTGTCACTCAAGCAGCATGGTCCTGGAAGCGTAGCGGATGTGTTTCAGATCTGATGTGCTAATGGTTTTCAGTTCACCTCTCACCTCAGTGGCGACTGATGTTTTCGTAGTAGTGACTGGTTGCACACTTTTAAATCATGGGACCAGTTTTTCTTTACTTTTTTCAAAACTCTTGGTTTAGATGTTAGCGTTAGGGCTACGGCTAATGTTAGGGTTACCTTTTGCATTCAGTATATGTTTCTACCAAGTCTTCTGCATCCTCATTGCACGTCACAGGAGGTGGTCGAATAAGGTTTCAAATTTAAAGATCTACGCGCGGTTCTGTAGCCACTGCCTTTAACTTGTTCTTAGTTTCATCACTAGTTGAAATCACATCACTAGCATATGCTACTGCATCAGCAGCTTCAGTAGACCTGAATTTCTCAATAGCTTTGAATGTGTCTTCGATACTCCAATCTAGCTTTTAATTTCAGGTGACAGAGTTTCTTCACATAAGATCATGACTGAACTTGATGATGAGGTGGACTTCAAAAGTTTGGGAAAAGAGTTGGCTGTAGCTGTTGCAAAAGATCAAAAGTATAAACGAGAAAATGATGCAAAGTTTCGTGCTATTAATCAAAAAGTCAAAACCTATGAAGAATTCCGAGATATTGTGGAAGCATCTCACCTTGTGCCTTTAGATAAAGCAGACAAAATTGGAGGTTTTAGCTATCAGCAATGGAATACGGTTTCAAGTAATTCAAAGCCTTCAGAAGAAATGCGTTTTATACCAGAAGAAAAAATTCATGATTTTATCAAACCACGTACCACTCAGGACTTCATCAGCACATGGAAAAGGCATTGTTCAACACTAGAAGAAAAGTTCTACTACTTGATCAGTATAGAAAAAGAAATTCTCCCCAAGCTATTGGCAATGGATTATCCAATGGGTGAAATTATTTCGGCTCTACACACCTGCAAAAATATGGAAGAACTTAGCGATGACATTTTCAGAATACTGGAAGTGCTGCATCAAACAAAACGTTTTTACCTACTTTTAAATTTTTTGAGTAAGCAAGAAACAGAAATGTTGCATCAAATTTTTTCGAAGTTGGAAGTTTGCATAGCAAAAAATTCAGTTGATAAAATACCAAAATTAAAAGAACTAGCAAGTACTTTCAATTTACAGGTATGAATGCAGGCATCTGATCCTGTATTACCTGAATGCTGTTTGGTTGGGCATTTCCTAGTGCAACATAAGATGGAGAAATATTAAAGAATGCTACCTTCTAAAGCAATTTTGTATTGTACCAAGTCAAGCTCAATCAAAAAACTAGGTGAATTGTCAGGGTTTTGTTGATTAATAACTTTTGATAGTGTATTTCACTTGAGTTTCAAAATAGAAATTTTTGAAAATGAATTTGTTTAATTGTAATTGTAAATAAGGCATTGTTAACAATCTTTCAAAAGAATTTAAATAAATTGACCACCCAAGCCTAATTCCCACTCCATTCACATGCAGAACAATTTGAGTCAAACCTTGCAACATTGCAGTGGTTTGGGTCCTCTACCATAATTCTTATAATTCTTTAGGATTTAAATTTTGTTTTTTCAAAGATTGTTGTCAGAGGCTTTCCTAATTCCATCCTTGTTTTAGTAAAGTCTGTTTCCAAGTTGAACTATGTTTTTTCATGAAATAGTTTTAGCCATGTAGTTATACCATTATTTCTGGATAAAGACATAACGCAAATTATTGTATAAAAACAAAGCATCAGAACCTAAGCTACAGTACCTTAGATATTCATTTATGTGAGTCTTACACCACTAGCAATATTTTTTATGAAAACAGCAGTTTGAAGACTTGCCAGTGACCATTAAAACAAGCATATCAAGAGAATTATCACCCATTATTTTTAGGAGGCCAACATGCATCAGAAGAAAACTAACTGTCTCTAAAAGCCAGCCAGATGGTTAAACAAAAATGTTTCAAGCATTGTCTCATCCATTGCCGTGCTTGAAAAGCAGATCATTAAAGTTCTCCCTTTTATCTTTTTTTACATATAAAAAATCAAGTTCAAAAGTTTATTTTCAATATAAGAAAATTATTTTTTCATCTTTTTAATTTCATCATCCAGTGTATAATGCTGTTAAGTTTCAGACCTTAGCAAGCAATTTGGATTTGCATATGGACTACACAGAAAGTATTTCCTAGAGCAGCAGTCAGTGTAGGGTTGTGCTTACGATGTAATCATGGGCATCAGAAGGATTTTTTCAGATTTTCCAAGGGTAACCAAAGTGGGGACCAAATGTGGCAATATTTTGTTTTACCCACTCAAAACTAAAAAAACAACCTTTTTGGGAAAATTTCAAAATCCAGGGAGGGGTCAGGCGCATCCTTCCCCCCCTTCCATTGCCCATGAATGTAATCGTGATATCAGAAATGACTACTCTGCAACTGACATCACTTCCAATGCTGTTCTTTGTCATTGTGTTCTCTGTACTTGTAGAAACATTCATAAAAGCTAATTGGCGTTTGAAACCAGCTAAATGTGAAATTCTTAACTGTTAGTTGCATGCTATCAACTTTATGTGAATTAGGTACTTTTGATACAGGTATAAGCAATGCTGGTTGTCAACTTGTCCATGAACCATGACTACCACATACGTAACACTTTAAGACATGTTTAACCATAGTATTCTGTGTTGTGTACTTTACACAAAGTGTATGTTTTGTTGCTTTTCATTACTGATAATCTCTTGTGAATAATTCAGAAGTCCACATTCTGCTGAAAAACATTGGTATCTTCCCATATTATTGTTGTCATTAGCTTTTTAAAAATTAGGTCTTGATGAAATACATTTTGGACTTTTATTTTGGTTTTGTATGAAATTTGTAACTTATTACTCAAAGCATTTTCACCATGGGTAATAAATACTAAATCACTGAGCAGTGTGAATAGCCACATGTATAGTAGTCCCGGTCTGATGAACTAATGTAGGGTTTAGGTTCTGTATGCATAGCATTGTGTTGCCAGAATAAAATATACACTGTATTTGAACTGCATTTTTGAAGGCATGATAATGACATTGTTGTGTCAATATGTTTTTGTTATCCCTTGGTGATAACATCTTGATTGTGTTAATGCATTCACATGTAATAGCTTGCGTTGTGAAAAGAATGTTAATACCATTTGACACTAAAAACTAGTGTGGTGCAGAATCTTAACCTGTTTCTTTTTCAAGTGCTGAGCTCTTGAAATAAATTTGTTTTGCAAATAAGCTACATGAGTGGTGCTTAAGTCAGAATGAAAATGATTTTGCAGATAAAATTGACTTGAAACAATGCAAACTGTTCAAGAAGCTTCTAGTATTACCAGTTTTTTTTAAGAAAATTTTAGGTACCCAGTATGGGCCTGTAGGGACCCAATTTCTCTGATTCTATCGGGTCCCTAAAAAACGTGGTATTACATAAGAGCCAAATTTTTTTCTTTTTTTCAATATAACCACAAGAACCAAGTGCTTTTTCATAAACTGGTTCAGGTGGTCATAAAGTATGTTCGGAAATTTACAAGTTATTTTAAGATACCTCAATTTAAACAAATATGTTGTGAAAATTTGATAAGCAAGTGCATTTTGCAGAGATTTACCTTTGTTTTCTTTTAATTTAAGCATAAAATTGGGATAGACTTAACAGTTTCATCAACACTAAAAAAACCTTCATAAAATCATTTGTGTTATTTTTAGATGTTTTGGATTATTCTTAATCCATCTCCAGTCAAAAAATATTACCTGTATCAGCATACATAATATTTGGCTGACGCTCAGTTCTTATGTTGATACATGTTTTGTGCATTGTTGTTGTTGACGTAGACATATGGTGCTGGTTGTAGAACAGTAGAATTTGCCAAACTCATCATCTCAAGGGGATTACAAAAAAGTGACGATTTAGCCGAAGTGGCAAATTACACAAACAGGTGAAAACTCTACCACACAGGTCGTATTAGTTTATCATAGTAGCTCATGTACATAATGCTTTTATTTGCAGTAAAATACAACTTTATTATTTTATGGTTGTTTATGTTATGCTTGATTACTAAATTAAACTCTTTAATTCCTCCACTCTATCTACACTCCTGCATTTATTCTAACACCTTTCAAATCTTTAATAAACTTTAAAGACTTTCCATGTTCTTCCTGTGGGGAGTTGGGTCACACTTCGCACCTAGTGTTTAAATTTGATAATCAAATTGTGAGGTGTAACAATTCTCAGAGAAAGATCCTTAATTTGTTTTAATCCTCACATGTGTTAAACTTGCTGCTCGAACATCAAAAGCAAAACTGCAAATGACGTATTAGCCAAACAAAACGCTTCTCAGGGATAGAAGGTGGTGACGAATTGAGCAAATTGACAAACAGAAATGTACACAAAAGGAATTCTGCCTGGACCAAGGAAAAAGTAACAAATTGACAAATTAAACGATAACAAATTATACTGTATACATTTGTTAACTTTTTTGCATCTTTTGCTTGCAGTGTACTGTGAACGGCCTTTTGCTGCTGGTCTTGGCTTGTTTTTGTAGATTACAACCTTATGTAGGTTTTGTTTTAGCATTTTCTACATAGCTATTGATCCTACTTTTACTGATTTTGACGTTGCTGGTGGTTTTGCTTTTGATGCCATTTGTGTCACAGAGTCTTTTGGTTATGAATTGCTAACACTGCAAAGTGTTGCTTTATTTTCTGACTGAAGATGGATAAAGAACAATCCAAAACTTCTCAAAATAAAACATGTATAGTTTTTTGAAGGCTTGTTTAGTGTTGATGAAAATTTTTTAAAGAGATTCTTGGATTATTTTGTTTTGCAAGCATTGAGCATCTTAAGATCACAAACATTAGATCAAAAACTTATCATACATAAGTGTATTCCTCTTAAAATGAAATTAAACTTCTAATACATATGTAAAGGAATATGAGATGTGGCTACCCAATGCAGATGCCAATTCTTTCATTGGAATAATTTTATTTTTCATCTTTTATTACAATACACAATCAAGGTTTATATTTGTGGGCAAAAACAAGCAAAAGCAAATCCAATTATGTCAGCTGTACAATTTTAATTGCTATTTGATGATTTCGATGTGTTATTAGCAAATGTTCAGGTTTCAGGTCACTACATTTCATTTCTATCTTTTTATACAACACATCCACAACAAATCGATCATTTAGCCAGCACAAAAAAATAAGGTGCAAAAATGGGAAATATGCCTAACTTGATGAAACACTGTCTGCTGAACACAAGTGCATCATTTTCCCAATTTACATAACCACTGGTGCAACTTGCACATCTATTGCTCAAAATGCTATAAGCAGCTTGATTTTAACTGAGGTAGGCAAAAATTATAAAAAGATGACTTGTCAAACATATCTAATCGACGCCAACTCAGCATTTGTTTTTTGACCAGCTCTTCACAATTTTGAACTGATGTAAAATGTGGATCTAGAACCAAAACAAGTATTTCAGAATGATTTGTTTCACATATGCCAAGAATGCATTTAGAAGCAGCATCAACGTCACCACCCATCATAACTGGTGAACCAAATGATGAGAAATGTTCTTGAAGAACTCTAGCATGGTCTTTAAGGTGTTCATCCTGTCTAACATGATGTATTTTACATGGAACGTCATAAAAATAGTCTATACACAAGCCAACTTCAACAGATCCAATCCATTCCTTTGAATTCAAAAACGTAGATGGTTTGTCTTTGACAATAACAAGAGCATTTTGTATTTCATATACTGATGGCACAGTTACCAGTCTTGTTGACTGAGTGTTTTGGTAGTAAATCCAGCTGCAAACAGTTTGCAAAGATCGGTATCCACAACCCCAGCATTGGTCATTTATACCATCACAGCTGTAGTGGTAATAAGAGTATTGTCCTGAAACAAGTTTCACGTTAACTGTGCTGCTGGGTAGTACCAAGTGTTCATGAACATCATGCAGCAAATCATCTGGATGCTTAGTCATAACAACTGATTAAATAAAGCTCTGACAAAACAATACAACACTTTTCTTATAGTAGTGATCCATGGGCCAAATCATTTCCTGTCACTCTGTCACATTTGTGGGTCAAAGATTCAGTTCATAGCCTACAGCAGCGCTCTTCAACCAGCGTGCACGGTGTGCCCAAAGATGCACCACTATGAAAGGGTTCACAAGGGTACATCACAAACTTGTCATACTAAACAAATACTTTTTACAAAAACTTTCTGTTAGAAAAAATCAACAATTAGCCAACCAATGACTTTCAGGATTTAACCTAGACTTTGCACATTCTAAAGTGCGGTGTGTGATCATCAGACCATGTCAAGCTAATTGTTTTAATTAGTTGAATATTTGTGATTCATAAGCAACACACAATGAGCCATTATCAACTGATTTATTTAGCTGAGATACTGAATTAGGGTACTTGATTATTTAGGCCAGGATACTAACAGACATGGGCGCAAGTGGGTGGGCGCCTTGTCAGTAAATAGGGTGCATGAGTTTGTCAAAACACTTTTAAGGGTGCACCATAACAAACAAGGTTGAAGAGCACTGGTCTACAGCATTTGATTGATAGTAGAGTTGTTTCCATATATACCTTCTTGTGACTTAGCAACTTTTTAAAACAAAACAGTTCAAAATTTTCAGAAACACAAAAACTTAACTTCTGTGTAGCCACCAGTAAAAATATGCCAAAAGTTTATTTCAAGCATAGGCTACTTTCAATCGGTTCAGTTTGTGAAATTCACGAACAAAGTGAGCAAACAAGCAAAAATTACCAACCATGAACACAAAATAGCCAGGTCTCCAATCTGGATATAAGACCAAATAAGTAAAACAACATTCACAAAGTTAGGTTTACAACATACTAGGCACAGCAGAGCACCATACTGCAGATCTAAGCAAAGCATTTGCACATATATACCACCTAGCACATATATTATTAGTGTTGAACAAATCGGAGATTTTTGGAATTCTAATCAAGTCTTAAATTTTCTGTCAGTAATCCGGTCCGATCCTAATCCGGAAGACCTGTGGAATTATTTCATCCAATCCGGTTTATATAAAAAAAAACTCTGATTAAGCATTTTACTGCAGTGATCAATGCAGTTTGGATATCCATAACTGATCCGGTTGAGTTTTTTTCAAAATCCAGTCCAATCCGGTTCTGAAGTGCAGAATCCGGTTGGATCGCGATCCGGGGACCGGATCATGTTCAACAAAGATATATATAGACAAAGACAATGCACATTGTAAAAAGGTTATACAGTATGTATTAAAACAATAACGAAAAATAAAGTAACTGAGAATTGTCGTTGCTTTACTTATGCATTACTAGCTGTAATCTTAGTGATATTATCAGTGATGGAGTCGCGAGACTTGGTCTCGGTCTCGAGACCAGAGGTGGGACCGGATCCGGATGACAGGAGTCGACTCCGGCAGGATTCAGCGTTTTACTTTAGGACCCTATCCGGACCCGCTGTCAAAAATTTGGGAAACCCGAACCCAGAGTCACTTTTAAATTTCGGCAGTAGCATGAGTCTGTGCAGACATTTCTTAAGCAAAAGCTTGGGTAAATTAAGGTTGGAATGATGATTGTAGCCGGAGTCTGAACAAGAGTCGGATTTTCAAATTTGAAAGATTTCTGGACCCAGATCAGGACAAGGATTCAAAAATTTTGGAACAGGAGCGGAGTCGGAGTCTGAAAAAGTGACTCCACCCACCTTTGCTCAAGACCCGTTTTTTGGAGTCTCGGTTTCAAAGGTCTCAGGTATCATCTCAATCTCGAAGGATTTCAGTCTCAAACTCTTCGTCTCGAGACTTTGTATAGGTTATTTTTTATGAAGTTTTGCATGAAGAAGTTCCTTAAAAAACGGTTTTAAAAATGATTGTTCAAAATTTAGCCGTTCAAAGAGGTCAGTGGCTGAGCTTTCTTTGTTGCTATGTTGTTTGCGAGTTGGGGAACACAATTTGCCTTCTACCCCGTTTAAAATTTATACTGAATTCAATAAAAAATGTGTATGTACCAATTAACCCGCAGCACGTAATCTTTGCAATGAGAGATTGGTACTTTGTTAAGGACTATCTTTGAACTGTTTTTTCAAGAGTTTTGTTATGAAACCCATAGGCTCATTCAAAAAAGGTGGGGAGTGCCAAAGTGATTCTTTTTTGAGAATCCAAATGAAACCATGTCTTTTTTTCGAAGTGCTTTTCAAAGTACTCTGTTAAAACACGATGGTGAAGTTTTTCTTGTTCTGCGTAATGCAGCCTTTCATAAGTTCAAAAATGCCTCGGAACTCTCTTGAGGAAAAGTTTTGTTCGTAAGAGTTTTATACTGTTGCGAATTTCAGGCGTGATAGGTCAACGGCATCTTAGCACCACAATAATGCGATATCCGTAGACCATCAACGCGAACTCGAATCCAGCAACAGGCGAGCAGATCGCACAATTAGCAAATCGGCAGCTCGCCATGAAACAAAAAAACAAAAAGAATGCAAGCGCGTGGCGCAATAACCAAAATGCAACGCGCAATTGAGGCTTGAGCAGGCGATCGCTTCTTCGGACGTGTGAAGCCTCACCTCTCTTCGTCCCAATCCTGGTCACAGCACCATTTGTTGAGGTGTCTCTCGCTCTACGAGCACCGAGCACCTTGTTCTAAGTAAGACAAAAAAAGCAAACCCAAGTTGCTTCATGGCTTCATTAGCCCTGTGCACTTTGTTGCTCTCATAGAAAATACATTGAATCCACGGTGCCAGCTGATTCACAGGTAATGACAAACAATAAAAGATTCCCGCTGAACTACAGCCTAGCATGTGCCAGCTACATGCATATGTAAAGAAGGCAAAAAAAATAGGAAAAGTAATGATGAGAAGGGTGGCTTACAGGCAGGGCCCTGACATGGGGAAGTTCCGCCCCGGGGCAAGTCGAAAAGTGCCTCCCCCCACCACCATTGCCACCACCTTCCACATCTGATGGTCACTAGCACAATTTGCATGAGAACGAATGTGAAAGCGGTTGAATCAGATCATTCTTTCAACAGTATTGAATTTTTTTCAAGAGTAAGATCACACAATCACAAAATCAAAAGTAACAAGAATCGAAAATTTAAAGTAACATTTTTTGGCCTTTTCCATAGGAAAGTTGCTGACCTGACCAGTTTTGTGAAATCCGCTCTCTCCAGTTGTGACAACTGAAAAGGGTTATTATTAGCGGTCGTCCATAAATGACGTCACACTCTAACGGGGAGAGGGTCACCAGATTTGTGACAAATTGTGACAAGGAGGAGGGGGGGAGTCAGTAGTTTTGTGATATCACACGAGTCGTATTGATATGCATGCTACACACAGTCATACCAGAAAGGAAAGGTGTGGAGGCCGATATGTTCCTATTCCATTTACAATAGTTTTCTGTTACAACCAACAAGGAGATTTTTGTCGATATTGCTAATGGGTTAATTGTTTTTGCAGTATATTTCTGATAGCCGGTCAATCTTTGTTGGATTTACAGCTAATGGTTAACTATGTTGTTGTACTGTCAATGCAGCCAAAGCTCATTCGATAAAATTTATTGACTCCCAATTCCATCTACTGGACCAAACAGTTTTACATTTGGGAAATCTCATCTCGCACACTTGAAACATTTCAAATCATTGGAAAAGCACGATAATAAGGAGAAGGTATTCGAATTAAATGTGTAGTTTGTTCGAATTTTCATGAGATTTTACGCTTATTCTAAAAATTCACAAGGTTTCTGATTCACTCAGTGTAAAGTTTTCTCACAAAGAAAACACTGCTTCCAACTATTGCCGTAACGTTGAACATTTTCTTTTTTGTACACATCCATTTGTGTTGCATCGCCAACAACCTGAAAAAGATAAGCAAAATGCCGACCTTGCCTCCCCCTGGAAAATTTCTGCGGATGCCATGCCTACCTTCTGAAAGCATACCTAAGATGGCTTCTAACTGCAGCGGTTTCTGGAGTTCGATTGAAGACAGTGGAAAAATGACGCAACAATAAGCCCACAATTTTGCAAATGGCCATTGAGCGATGGCAATTCCTGTACTGTTATTATTATTATTATTATTATCAGAGGTGGGCAACAGCTACTTTATTAGTAACGTCGCTTCTGCTCCCGCTATATTTTAAATTTAATGGCGGCGCTACCGCACGTGTTACTGAATAAAAATAGTAGCAAGCTATCGCTACCACTATTCGCTACAGCTCCTTTTGCTGCACTTAAAAAAATTGTTGTTTTGTTGACGTAGGATCTATTTTGAAAACCTAACCTTGGAATGTTTTTTAGAAAAAGTTGTTTAAAAAACGTGATCTGAAAAAAATAATCATTAAACAATTATGATATAAGAAAAGTTATTTACAGTGCATGCACATATAAATGAAACACAGACTGCAGAAACGTCTATAGAGTGCATTTAGCTTTGTGAGCCGATTGTTATAGGCTAGCAATCGCCTTTATCAATGCAAGTTTTGCGCTGTGTCCACAGTACTGAAGGGAATGGTCAAGCAATAAAAGATCAAAACTGTTTTTTCAAAAGTTTAATGTGCTTGTACATTGAATTAGGCCCGCAACCAGTGTGTGGGACAAACCGGTTTCAAGCGAAATTTCTGACCTGTTAGTGTTTGTCCGTTATTTCGCTTCTCAGAATAAAAAATAAAGTTTGACAACTACTTTTTTGATGTGTGCTATGTAAATTCAAACATTTTGGTTAGATGTCAGGTACCCATAACAAGCTATAAGAGGGAATAAGTTTAACCACTGAAAACTTTTGAACTTAGTCTTAGATCTGAATTATTATTCTTTTTCTCACCCAAACCCTAACCTGCACATTTACCTTAACACGAATCCCTAAGCCCTAATCATCAGTTTTCTCAGCGTATTTGATGTGTAGAATATGCTCTGTGCATGCGCACATGGCGTGAAGTCAGAAATTTCGCTTGACACCGGGCAATCAAAGCCTGCCACAAAATTTTTATGCAACATTTTAGATTTTCAAAAAAATGTTGTTGATCTATGTTTCATGTGAAACCCCCCAACAAATCACCCTACTTGTATTTTAAACTGAGATCCTTGTTTCTGCATGGTTCAGTTTATTCGAGATGCAAGTTTTGTGTAGAACGTAGTTTATATAGCCTGCGTGCAAAGAATGGTCATTATTTAGATATTCGAATCTACAAAATTAACCCTCTTAACATCAACGATTGAAAGCTCTTGAATTAGTGTAAAAGCTTTCGAGGAATTTGCCGACGGGTCTGCTTTTATCTTTTTGCAATTATTTAAACTTGCACATATCTGCAAGTCTATTCAAGTTACGAGTCCCCACAACGGTGACAAGCAAGCAAATCAATCAAACTAATTATCTATATAGGACCTCGATTCCACGTACCACTACGCATTCCACAGTGCTGAAATCTTTTTCATATAAAATCTCCTATCATAAATCTCTTTTTTTCTTTACAAAATTAAGCTTCCCTATCAGTACATTCAATGTCCAAGCGTACTTTTTCGCAAAATCTGGAAAACGTTTGCATACAAGTATGCAAAAAAACACTAAGAACCACACAGAATTTATTTAACAACTGAGGAAAAATCAAAGCCAAGCGGTAAGAAAACAGTTCCTTGTCTTATGCGACGTTGTAACATCTAAAGTTTGGTGTTACATTCAGGCAACGATCACATGCAAAAATTAACATCATGTGATTGTGGCTAAGCACATGGAGGAGAATAAAATTTTAGCAAGATAGTGATCATAAAATAAATCAATCACTTGAGGTTTTGTATAGCCAGGCGCGTAGCCAGGGGGGGGCAATGGGGGAAATTGCTCCCCCCAATTCCGAAAGTAGCACTATCAATATTTAGGTTGATCAAGCATAAATGCGTCAGTATAAATCAGCGAAACTGCTTAAAAAAACCATTCTACTTCGACTTTTAGTCGAACCTAATCAAAGCAGAATGGTTTTCCAATTGCCCATGATTAATCAAATGTTGTATATAGTGTAAATGCTGTAGAATTCATGCCATGGCTAACCTTTACCTGAGGTTTAAGCTTCGTATAGAAGTTAGTGATAATGAAATACAAACTTGTGTATATGCGCTTGTAATCACTAACTGAAAGCAAAACAAGGAGTTAATGCTTTTCGCAGCTGTTTCCGGTGCACCAGCTTGCTGTATCACACCTTAGGGTGATAACTCTGGCATGATGCAAATACAGTATATTTTGCCCCTGACTGCAGCATCAATCGTAGCTTTAAATGAACAACGTAGATTGTTGTTTTAGCACAGTTTTAAAACTAAATGCGTGAATATGGTGGTGGTGTACATTTTGTATGCCTTGAAGCTCGAGCCTTGGCTAAGAAGCAATTCAGTTTCAAAGTCTTTTTCATTACGGAATAATGTCACAGACGCTGTTTAGCAACAATAGCATTTATTCTAGATATTTAGTTGTGATGGCATGTAAACCTACCGTGACGGTTCAATCACAAATATATGGAGTCTTAACGGTTTCATCAATTATATGCACCTTGCCGGAGAGTAAAAAAAAAAACAGTAAAACAGCTTTGTTCAAGTAATCACATTCCAACCTGTGCATAGTCTGAAAGCGTTTCAACATTCACCCGATGTTCATTACCACCCAATCCTACAATAAATTTGAAACCAGCATTCAGCTGCAATGCGAAGAGTCATCAGAAAAATCTAACCAGTCAATTGGATTGTGTTAATTAAATACTAATAGATTAAAAGAAAGATTTCAACTGCTTATTTCCCAAACGTTTTTGAGCACGACCCAAATCAGAGTTTGGTGACCACCTCGTGACCCAAGCCTCAAACAATGTATGAAAAAATACTGGTTGTGTGGATGATTTTTGGCAGCAAGTTGCTACGTTCGTTTGCTGTATCACACCTAAGGGTGTCAGCAATCTATACTCTTTTCTCAAGTATCTACGCTGCAGAGAGACAAGCGGCTGTAACCAGGGACGCCGGAACGGGGGTGCATGACGGGGACACTACCCCCTGCCTCATAAAAGGGAGAGCAACGGGGGCACAGGTGCCCTTACATAACAGCATCATAGGTAATTTCAGGAAAGCGGGAGAGCGTTGAAATGACGGGTTGTTGCGCTTGCCCTTTTAAAAGTGGGGCAACAGGGGCGGAGGTGCCTTTTCATAACAGAAAAAACGGTAATTGTATGGTTTATCAAGATCGACTTGAAATAAATTTGTTGCAGCTATTCGCGCACACGTGAAATTCAGAATGGTTTTCTATAATTTCTGCTGTGATTTTTTAGGTCAACGTTGTTGCTCTGCAAAAACGAACATAATCAGTAGTAGGGAACTGGTGTTGAGGGGTCCGGCTCTTTTCTTTGTTTGTTTATTTTATCAACTTTTCAACGATGTCCAAAATAGAATAGGAATTCCCCATCCCAGGCCCCTATTCTTTCCCAGGGTCCCTATGTCTTCCCAAAAATAGCATAGGAATTCCCCACCCCAGGGCCTCGTGTCTTTCCCAGGGTCCCTCTGCCTTCTCTTGGGCCTCTCTGTCTGTCCTCATCCTTGAAAGCCGTGAGCTAATGTATGTATTCGATCTGGAAGAATTATTTGTTTGTCGTCATCAGCAGACAAAGTGAATTTGTTGACTTGCTCTGTGAAAACTTCATGATGATGACTCCGAATCATATTCATTGGTCTCAGCTGTTGTCTTTCTGAAAATAAACAATTTTTATAATCATTTAATGTTATTTCTTTATTTACAACATATTTTTTCACATCTTTACATTTTTTAAATTCATCACCCTCCATATCAAAGGCATATGATTTAGCATGCAGTCCAACAAATTCAGCTATGATCTTCCCACCAGCCTTGTCCTTAAACATCCCAGGGACTTTTTTGTTAAGTCTCGGAAGTTTTGAATTCTCAAAGTTGGAGGTATCAAACTTTTCTTTGATGTCTTCTCAGATATCTTCGAAGAAGTCTTCTGTAAGTATTTCATACATCAAAGAATCCGTATCAGTCATGAGCAATTTCGCTTTGGTCCATACTTTTTCTTGATGTATTTATAATGAAAATCATACATCAGAGTTTTTGAGATATCGAGGATTGACATTCCAAGATAGACTGGCTTGTTGAAAACAAGTTCTGTCTTCTTCATGTGCACTGCGATAAGATTTTCAGTGAAGATTGTTGTTCGTTCATAATTCGGTTTCGAAACAAGCTTTTCAGCTGATTTATCATCCGTTCGGAGTCGGACTGTTTCGGATGTTCTCCATTTTTTTCCAAATACTGAATTGTTCATGAGTTTGAAGAAATCTTTCTCAAACTCGCTGTAAGCTTCTGTTCGAAGCTTTGTGTTCAACTCGATGTAAGTTTTCAACCATGCATCTTCATCGAATGATATCCCACGGCGAATTTTCATGATCTTCATCCCCATCTCAAGATATTGTTTGAAATTCCGTTGATGGTGAACATACTTGCTCTTCTTTCGTAAAGTTCGAATAAGTTTTTCAACTTTATTCACAACAATCCTTTCTGGTGCGAGAGGATAATCGTTGTGAAGATTGTGAAGTTCTTTCGGATACTCCAGATGAACCTCAAGGATACATCCGCAACCTTCCTGGGAGGAAATTTCTCGCCAGTTTTCCAAATGACTTTCTTTTATCCACTTGAAGTTTCCAACAGGCAATGGCTGTGACATAGCCCAACCGTAAAGATTGTTAGCATCAAGATACTGGATAAATTTCGATTCTTCTTCCAGATTGAAATCTTTCGTAAACTTGTTGTTAGCCTTCGCATATCGTTTCAGAATCATAGAGAGTCCACCACGAATTCCTTTTTCGATCATTAATAACATATCAACAACATTCCAACAAACCTTGTCAACCAATCAAGCCATCTTCCCATTTGTCGTGTTACCCCTTCTTTTTTGGTGGAGGAACATGCTGTGTTGGTTGAAGTGGTTGTTGACTCATTTCTGGAATGTCATCGTCAAGCAAACTTCTTGTGGTTCCACTTCCCATGATTTTTTCATTAACCATCCTTGGAAGACGATTTCTCAGAAGCGTCTTAAGATCGTCTTTTCGAAGTTTTGAATAACCTCGAATACTATTCCGTTTTGCAGCATCTTTCAAATATTTTAAAGTAACCATTTATTATAAGGTAAAATTTTTATTTAACTTAAAAAAAATTATCAAAATTAACAAAAAATTCTCTCTTCCGTGAATGGGAGAGAGATTTCTTGTGGAAATAACAAATTAATGATGAATTATAGTAATTTTTTTTCTCCCGAACTCTTCCATTGTGGTATATGAAATAATTTTTAGTTTTCCCATAATACTTGGAAGTGTTGTGGACCCCATGGGGCAAGGATCCACAGACATTTTGGGGATGTAACTGTTCCTTTTGAGGTTTAAATTATGTTCCTGTTTTGCTGTTGACTTCATTCTAAGAGACTTTCTATCATCTTGACGAATAAGAAATATTACTTGCATTGTGTTGTATTGTCAATCAATAGCGCAAGGCCCGGCGGCCTTGCCAAATATTACCAACGGTCAGAACTTCCTGCTTTGATTACTTCACAGTTAAAAATTAAATTGATACCAGAATGACAGTACGGAGATTCGTAGGAAGGCGATCTGCAGAAACGCCCTTTTTGAAACGTGCCTTAATGAAAAGAGGGCTGCTTGAACACAACAACTATTTTTAAGGTTCTGCACGGCTTGCCGGAAACAAGCGTAGAGTCTTCAAGTCACGAAGCGTTTGCAGTGGCTCGTAAACAACATCTCTAAGTATCAAACTCCAA